>Ga0302320_10000129_pt1 | contig 160426 bp, 124 predicted proteins | sample Bog_T0_3_FD_202130 | JGI IMG/M metagenome (GOLD analysis project Ga0302320, IMG submission 202130) | Peat permafrost microbial communities from Stordalen Mire near Abisko, Sweden - Bog_T0_3 | ecosystem: Environmental > Terrestrial > Soil > Wetlands > Peat | place: Sweden: Abisko, Stordalen... | reverse complement strand
GGCGCTTGCGGTGGCCCCATATCGGTGGAGTAGCGATTTCTTGCCTCCCAAATCGTTTGAAAACACCAGCGCGACCAAAGCGGATGCCGCTGTCGGGAATTTTGCAAGAGGCTACTGGGGCACCCATTTTCCAATCGTAGTAAAAACTACTTCAGCCGCTCAGTTTGCCGGCGCGCTTCTTGCGCATCCACCACCAGACAAAAACAATCACCGCCAGCCCGCCGACGATGGCCAGCAGAGCCGGTCCATGGTGCGCCACCAGACCCACCGCGCCCGGACCCAGCTTGAGCACCAGCAGCGATAGCACCAGCCAGCGGACCATGCGACCGCAAAAGACGGACAGCATGAACGGGACGACGCGCATCTCGAAGACGCCAGCGGCAAAGACGCAGGCCTTCCAGGGCGTGGGCGGAGGCAGCATGGAGGGAATCATCATGGCCAGGAACTCCTGGCGCTCGAAGCGGGCTCGGATCCGCTCGTAGCGTCTGCGATTGACGCGCTTAAGCAGGAAGAGTTCGCCGCCGGCCCGGCCCAGCCAGTAGGGCAGCAGGCCGCCAATGGCCGAGCCCACGGAGGCCAGCAGGCAATAGAGCCAGAAGTGGCTTTTGTCGTTCCAGACATAGACGGCCAGAAGCGCATCCATGGGAATGGGAATAGTGGACGAATCCAGCAGCGCGGCTGCGCCCACGCCCCAAACGCCAAACTGGGCCAGAAACAAGGCTACCAGCTTCCATTTGGCCATTAATCGAACAAGAACTGCTTTCAAACCGGGTTTCCTTCCACTGGACAATCCGTCTTACTATCAGGAACTATTGTACGGGCCGCGGCGATGGGCAGGATTATTACCAGGATGAGAGAATAGAAGGAAAGGACTCGAAACGGAGCGGCTGAGCGTGTGTGCGCTTTGGCTGGCTTCTCAGGAACGAATGCTCACCGACGAATCGCCCATCCACGTGAACAAGGCCAACGAGCCAGCAGAATCCACTCCCGCACCGGGCGCTCCGGTCTTGGTTGAGGAGTCCGCCTCCCCGGTGGTGCGCGGTTCGCGCTGGGTGGACTACGACACCCACGAACTGCTGCAACTGATCAGTGACATGGAGGATGAGCGGCGCTGGGCGCGCCTCCGCGAGGGCGTATGGATCGCCATTCTCGTCCATGCGGCTCTCTTTGCAGCGATCTTGTTGCTTCCCAAGTACGTCTTCAAGGCGCCGGTGGTGGTCGATTCCAGTCAGGCGATCAATCAGCATAAAGAATTTACCTATATGGATTCGCCGAAATGGGAGCCCAAGGTTGAGGTCAAGCCGGTTCCTGCGCCGCATCCGATGATCGACAAGAAGACGCTGGAGGAGATGAATAAGGCCGCTCCGCCGCCGCCCGCGCCAGAACCCGCGCCGCAAGCCGCGCCGGCTCCCCCGCCGCCCATTCCTCCCAGTCAGCAATCTCAGGTGGAGGCGCCTCGTCCGGCGGCCATGCCGGCGCGCCCCAACTTCGCCATGAATTCGCAGAACCCTGCCGACGCGTTGCGCGAGGCCATGAAAGGCGCATCGCGCAACCCCGGCATGGGCGCGGGCAATCTTCCCCCGTCAAGGATGCGTCTTCATCCTGATGCCAATATGGGCGGTGCTGAAATTTTGTCCGATACGCAGGGCGTAGACTTTGACCCATACATTCGTCAATTTAAAACTGAAACGGAACACACTTGGGATCCATTGGCACCCGATGAAGTCAACCCGCCAATCAATAAAAGAGGACAGGTACTCATTCGCTTCAAACTCCTCCCAAACGGCCGCCTTATGGACGGCAGCATGGTGCTGGAGGGAAGTTCAGGTGACGTGGCTCTAGACCGTGCAGCCTGGGGCGCTCTGACAGGCTCCAACTATCCGCCGCTGCCGAGGGAGTTCCACGGACCGTACCTGGAGTTGCGCTGCCTCTTCATCTATTAAAATTGACAAGTAGTTTCTCAATGAGTGCTTGGCCGGCGTGAGGCAAAGATGAACTTCTTGCGCACTGATTCATCTCAGGTTCCGTTCAAAGTGGCTTTGCTCCAAGTGAAAGGCGGTATCAGTGCACATTCCCGTTGCAATCTTTGCTTGTTTCGTTCTGGTTTCTCCACTGTTCGGCCCGGCGCAAACCGCTCCAGCCAGTTCAACTCCGGGAACACACTGCGGAACGCTTCCCAAAGACTTTCCCAGCGTGGAGGGAATCCTCTCCGACACTCATGGCGTGGAGTTCAATCCCTATTTGCGGCACATTCGTCAGATTATCAATTCCAGTTGGATTCCATTGATTCCCAAAGAAGCGGATGCGCCAGTCTCCAAGAGCGGAGAGGTGGTCATCTGTGTCAAGATTCTTCCCAATGGGCGGCTGATGGACGGCGGCATGGTTCTGGAGGGCCGCTCCGGCGATGAAGCTCTGGATCGCGCCGCCTGGGGAGCGCTGACCACCTCCATCTTTCCGCGTCTTCCCGTGGAGTTCAACGAACCCTATCTTGAAGCTCGCTTTGTCTTTGTGTACAACCTGGGTCGCAATCCAGCCGTTTCAAACGACCGTTCCAAAGGACTTAAAACATACAAACCAATGGGGATCACTCTTGGCTACAAGTCCAAGGCTTACCATTAACGCAGACCGGAATCCATTCAAAATCCAAAAAAACGTGCGATTCAATGTAACTTTAGGGTTACAATGAATTGAGATTGGGAGCGATTGAAGAACGTGCAAATCCTTCGCACCAGAGAATTCGCCACGTGGCTGAACAGCCTGAGAGACCGGCAGGGGCGCGCGAAGATCATGGCGCGAATTGATCGGCTGGAAGAGGGAAATCCCGGCAAGACGCGAAGCGTTGGCGGTGGCGTCGTCGAAATGAAGATCGACTTTGGACCGGGCTATCGCGTCTATTTCGTTCAGCACGGCGAGGTCGTGATCGTTTTGCTGTGTGGCGGAGACAAGAGCGGCCAGGAGAAAGACATTCAGCGGGCAAAGGCCTTGGCCAGTCTGCTGACAGAAGTGGAGTGAGAATATGGCAATCGAAACAATGCCCTACGATGCGGCCGAGTTTCTTACCGATGAAGAAACCATTTCGGCCTACCTGACCGAGGCGCTGGAAAGCGACGATCCGCGCTACCTCGCCAAGGCCCTGGGCGCCGTGGCCCGGGCCCGTGGCGGCATGGCGCAGCTCGCGCGGGAGACCGGCATTGCCCGCGAGGCGCTCTACCGCGCACTGAGCGACGCAGGAAATCCTGAGTTGGGGACGGCGCTCAAGGTCATGCACGCACTTGGCGTGCGGCTTTCCGCCTCGGTGGTGGCTTAATCTCAATCGCCACCGGCGTCGGACCGGCCGGCGGTCTGGGTTGCAGGAAATATTATCGACACCGAGACTCCGCTGCAATTCGAATCGAGCTTATCTCAGCTGGCGGTGATGGTTTCCAGCCCGTGTCCGTGTGGGCCCATCTCTCTTCGCCGCAGCAGGAAAGCAAAGAGCATCCCCAGCAGGCCCAGAATGGAGAATATCCACATACCCATGTGGTAGCCGGCGGGATTCTCTGCGCTGGCGTGGCCGTGGTCGTTGGCCCAGCCAATGGCCAGATTGAAGCCGAAGAACCCCATGTTCTGCACCACGGTCATCAGTCCGTAGGCCGTACCCAGCTTGTTCTGGTCCACGATGTAGGCCACCGAGGGCCAGATCACCGCCGGAACCAGCGAAAAGGCGATGCCCATCATGGACATCGGCAGATAGAGCGTTGCTTGGGTATGGGTATAGGCCATCATCAAATAAACGGGAACCAGAAGCACCGAGCCGATCATCATCAGCAGGGCGCGCTTGCCGATCTTGTCGACAAACAACCCGAGCAGCGGCGTGCCGACCATGGTGCTAATGGTTAGATTGCCAATGAGTGTACCCGCCATCTCGCGGGTCGTGCCATGCGCATCCATGAAGAATTTGTAGGCGAAGGTCTCAAAGGGAAAGATCGCCGAATAGAAGACCACGCACAGCGCGACGATATACCAAAAAGAAACTCCGAAGTGGAACAAATCGTTGAAGACCACCTTGTCGGTCGGCCCGGCATGAGCCAGTTCATAGCTTTTTTCCGCGTAGACCTCCATTCCCCAGTAAATCAGCGCCCCGATCACGCAAAAGGTGGCAAAGGCCACGGAGATCAACAGCGGCGTGCGCCAACTGGAGTAGGCGAACCTGGCCCAGGTGGGCGACCTCTGCGCCATCAAGGTGCCGCCGCGCGCAATCATCAGGTTGATGCCGAAGGCGAAGCTCAGTTCCTTGCCCCGGAACCATTTTGCGATGGCAGTGGTGACGGCGACGATAAGCGATTCAGCGCCCACGCCGAAGATCAGCCGCCCGGTCGCCATCAGCGCAAGATGGCCGGAAAGCACGGTGACAATCGCTCCGATCAGGCAGGTGGTTCCGAAGAGAAAGATCGCCTTGCGCGCGCCGATGCGGTCGACAAGATAGCCGCCGATCAGCACCATGATCAGATTCGGGAAGCTGTAGATGGCTTGCAGCAGTCCGATATTGGAGTCGGAAAAGCCAAGCTGCTTGGAGAGCAGGTCGGCGACGGGGGCAATGCAGTCGTAGACGTAGTAGTTGCCGAACATGGCCAGGCTGACGAAAACAAGAACAGCCCAGCGGAAGAAGGGCGGCGGCGGACGGCGGGACAACTCGGTCATAAGCGCAATGAACCTCGGCTCGGGGGTGATGTTGGGACAAAAAAGTCGTAACCTGTGAAGATAACAGATTGGAGCTGGAATTGGCAGGCTGATCCAAATCCGGTCTTGTCTTCCCGCTCGATTCTAATCCCTGGGAAACCGCGCACGTTCCCTGTTATTCTGGAGTTTCAGGAAGCCTCAACAGAGGACGTGATTGGGAAGTCGCAAATCTGCCGTCAGGACAATCCTTAACAGGACATTCTCACAATCGGGCGCAGGGACAAATGAAGAAAATTCAGGTTAGAAAAGTCGAGCTCTTCGATACCAGTCTTCGCGACGGAATGCAGCAGCCGAACATCGACATCTCCGTGCCGAATGCCGTCAGCCTGCTGGAACGCATGGCAGCCTTCGGCTTTCGCTACGCCGAAATAGGCTTTGCCGGCGCAAATCAATTTGTAAGCGATTTATCCAGCGCCCTTGATTCGGCCGATACGGGTGCGATGAAACTGGCGTTGTTTGGCAGAACGCGCGGCCACGGCGCTAAGGTGCAGGAATGGCCCGACGTGCAATTCATCATCAACCGCAGGAAGCGCGTTCCCGCAGCGGTTATCGTCGTCAAATCCAGGCTGCTCGATGTGAAGAAGTCCCTGGAGACAACGCTGGAAGAAAACCTGTTGATGGCTTACGAAACCATTGAGTGCCTGCAGGACAGCGGCCTCGAAGTGATCGTGGACCTGGAGCACGCGATGGACGCTGCTTGCGGTCGCCGGGAAAACGGCAACCATGGCGACGCCGATTTCACCCGGCGGAGCCTGGATTATTTCCACCAGATGATTGCGCAGTGCGCCCGCCAGCAAGTAAGCCGGATCATTGTTTGCGACACCACCGGCGGCGCCAATCCTGAAGAAGTCGCTCAGGTCATTGGCGGCCTGGCGCAGAGTTATCCCGGAGCTAACTTCGGATTTCATGGCCACACCGATCGCGGCTTTGGAATTGCCAATACGCGAGCCGCCATTCTCGCCGGAGCGGTTCAGGTTCAAGGCACTCTGCTGGGAACGGGCGAGCGCTGCGGCAACGTAAACCTGACCACAGTGATCGGCAGTATGCAACTTAGAGGCGAAGCTGAGTTTGTAACTCTAGAATCGCTCACAGAGCTAACTAACCTCGCGCATTCGGCTTATGAAGCCTTCGGGATTGAAGCGCCGCACGGAGCTCCGATTGTCGGCCCGGGAGCCTTTGGCACCTGGGCCGGAATGCATGGCAGTAGCGAACGCAAGAACCCGGGAGCTTATCTGTGGTGCGATCCCGCCAGAGTCGGCGCCGTCCCTGTCATCGGAGTGAACGGCCAGTCGGGGAAGGCCAACATCATTCTGCTCTCGAAAGCGATTGGTGTTCCTCTTGACTCCGCGCAAGCTCAGGAGTTCATGGACGCCAACCAGGCAATGATCGAAGGCGACGGTTACACGGCCAGTGAAGTTTCCTTCAAACTGGCCTGCATGAAGGTGGTCAATACACTGAAGAATTGCTTCAGCGTGAAAAGCTGGAGAGTGATCGACGAATCCGACGAAACCGGGGACAGATATGTTCAGGCCTCGATTTCATTGTGCCTTGGCGACTCCAGAGTTACTGTAACTCGAGCCGAGGGCGCCGGGCCGGTGGATGCGCTTACCAAAGCCATGCGGCGCGAATTGGAAAAATGGCACCCGGCCATCGCGCGGATGCACTTAGGCAGATTCAGCGTCACGGCCATTGATGTATCCGCGCAGGACACGGCGGCCCACGTTCGCGTCACTGTCAGCTTCCACGCCGACGGCCACGAGCCTTGGACCACCGCGGGAGTCAGCAGCGATTTGAACCAGGCGGCGCTGATGGCTATCGTAGACGGCTTCCATTATTGGCTGCAGAAAGATCTTGACTAACACAGAATTGATCATGTTTCCGCCCGCGCGCGAAAGAAAGGTCCTTCCCCGATGAACAGTTTTGACAGCAAGGCTACACTCACCTCCGGCAACCGCAGTTATGCGATTTATCGCTTGCCGGCTTTAGAGGCGCGCGGCTTCAACCTGAGCCGGCTACCCTTCAGCCTGAAGATACTGCTGGAGAACTTGCTGCGCCGCGAGGATGGCGTCAACGTGACGGCCGCGGAGATTGAGTTTCTGGCTAACTGGGAGGCCAAGGCCGAGCCGAGCCGTGAGATCGCCTATATGCCGGCGCGGGTGCTGATGCAGGATTTTACCGGCGTACCAGCGGTGGTCGATCTGGCCGCGATGCGCGACGCAATCCGGACGCTGGGCGGCGACCCGGAACGTGTGAATCCTTTGGTTCCCGCCGAGTTAGTCATCGACCATTCGGTGCAGGTGGACGAGTACGGAAGCGCTGGAGCGTATGACGCCAACGCGCTGCTGGAGTTTGAGCGCAACCGCGAGCGCTATGCGTTTTTGAAGTGGGGTCAGACGGCCTTCCGTAACTTCAGCGCCGTGCCGCCAGGGATGGGCATCTGCCACCAAGTGAATCTGGAGTACCTGGCACGCGTGGTTTTCACGGCGGAGTTAGACGGCGAGTTAGTGGCGTATCCTGACACGCTGGTGGGCACCGACTCGCACACCACGATGATCAACGGCCTGGGCGTTCTGGGCTGGGGTGTGGGCGGCATCGAGGCCGAGGCAGCAATGCTCGGCCAGGCTATCTCGATGCTGGTTCCGCAGGTGGTGGGCTTCCGGCTTACCGGCAAACTGCGCGAGGGCGCTACCGCGACGGACTTAGTTCTGACGGTAACTCAAGCGCTGCGCAAGCTAGGCGTGGTCGGCAAGTTTGTGGAGTTCTACGGCCCCGGCGTGGCCGCGCTGCCGCTGGCAGATCGCGCCACGATCAGTAACATGGCTCCCGAGTACGGCGCCACTTGTGGCATCTTCCCGGTGGACGCCGAGACGCTGCGCTACCTGAGACTCACTGGCCGCCGCGAGGAGCAGATTAAGTTGGTCGAGGATTATTACAAGGAGCAGGGATTATTCCATACCGCTGACTCGCCGGAGGCTGAGTACACGCAGACTGTGGAGCTGGACCTAGCTACCGTCGAACCCAGCGTCGCCGGTCCCAAGCGTCCGCAGGACCGCGTGCTGCTGAAGGATGCGGCGGCCAGCTTTGCCGGGCAACTGCCCGCGCTGCTCTCACCAACTGCCAAGCCGCTGGCCACGCGTACCGCGGCTAACTGGGAGCGTGGCGCGGTGACCGAAGCTGGAGTTATCGGAACGCATTCAGCCACGACCGTGCAAGCTCGCTTTGGCGTCGATCCGGACCTGTATCTCGATCATGGCTCGGTAGTGATTGCGGCTATCACTAGTTGCACCAACACCTCGAACCCTTCGGTGATGATGGCGGCTGGAATCCTGGCCAAAAAGGCTGTCGAAAAGGGCCTCACTGTGCCTCCGTGGGTGAAGACTTCGCTGGCGCCGGGTTCGCGGGTGGTTACGGATTACTACGCCAAGGCCGGCTTGCTGCCTTATCTCGAAAAGCTGCGCTTCAATGTGGTGGGTTACGGATGCACCACCTGCATCGGTAACTCCGGACCGCTGCCTGCCGATGTTTCAAAGAGCATCGAAGAACATGGATTGGTTGCGGTGAGCGTGCTGAGCGGCAACCGCAACTTCGAGGGCAGAGTGAACGTGGATGTGCGGGCTAATTATTTAATGAGTCCCCCGCTGGTGGTGGCCTATGCTTTGGCAGGCAAGATCAGTCATAACTTCGAGACGGATTCACTGGGCAAGGACGAGGCTGGCCAGCCAGTCTATCTCAAAGACATTTGGCCTACGCAAGCGGAGGTGGCCGAGGCGATAGAAAAGGGGGTCTCCAGCGAGGGCTTCCGTCGCGAATATGCGACGGTGAGCCTGGGCGACGCCAACTGGCAGGGACTCAAGTTTCCCACCGGCGAGGTCTATCAGTGGGAGCCGGATTCGACTTATATTCGCAAGGCTCCCTACTTTGATGGAATTACCAAGACGCCCGCGCCTGTTACAGAGATACTGGGCGCGCGCGTGCTGGCCGTTCTGGGCGACTCGGTAACTACCGATCATATCTCGCCGGCAGGCAGCATCAAGGCCAGCGGACCGGCGGGACAATATCTCGCCGAGCATGGCGTGAAGCCGGCGGAGTTCAATAGTTACGGCTCGCGGCGCGGCAACCATGAAGTGATGGTTCGCGGCACCTTCGCCAATGTGCGGCTGCGCAACAAGCTCGCTCCGGGCACCGAGGGCGGCGTCACTCGCTTGCTTCCTGAGGACGAGCCGCTGTCAATATTCGACGCCAGCGTGCGGTACGCGGAGCGCGGTGTGCCGCTGATTATTCTTGCAGGGAAAGAGTACGGCTCCGGCAGCTCGCGCGACTGGGCGGCCAAAGGACCGAAGCTGCTGGGTGTGCGCGCGGTAATCGCCGAGAGCTTCGAGCGCATTCACCGCTCGAATTTGGTGGGCATGGGAATACTGCCGTTGCAATTCGAGGCGGCCCAGAACGCGGAATCGCTCGGCCTGACCGGCGAAGAGGTCTACGACTTCCCTGCCCTGACGGCGCTGCTCGCCGCCAAATTCGCCAACGGCAGCACGCTCCGAGTTAGGGCCACGGCAGCCGGTGGTGGAGTGAAGGAGTTCGCCGCTAAAGTGCGCATCGACACGCCTCAGGAGATCGAGTACTTTGAGCATGGCGGGATTTTGCAGTATGTTCTGCGGCAGTTGGCGGCGAAGTAAGCAGACCTTTTTCTTTTCGTCAGAAGTTAAGATGGAATAGGTTATGAATTCGCGAGTTAGCCCCGCTTCGCGGGGTCGCAAGTTAGCGAGTTAGCGGAAGTTTCGGCCAGCCGAAAGTATCTCTTCACCCTGGCCACATCCCGGAAGATCTGTGCCTTGAGCGCCTCCGGCGTTGGCCACTCGATTTCGCCGCGCAGGCGCAGCAGGAACTCCAACGCAATCGGCGTATGGTCATCCATTTCAACAGGCTCAAAGTCGAGGATGTGCGACTCGACGGCAAAGGAGGCCGCGCCGAAGGTAGGGCGATTGCCCACGTTGGTGACTGCTTGAAAGCTGCGTCCGCCCAGCGTGAGCCGCGTAACGTAGACCCCGAAGGCAGGAAGCAGGCCGTCGTAAGCCGCCAGATTCACCGTGGGCACCAGCAGCCGTGTGCCGATGCCGCGTCCGCGCGCCTGTGTGGACCGCACCTCGAAGGGCCGTCCCAGCATCCAGCGGGCGCGGGTCACGTCGCCCACAGCCACATAATCCCGGATCGCCGAGCTGGAAACCTCCAAGCCACGCGCCTGTACCGGAGGATGCATGTGAACGGCAAAGCCGAATTCCGCGCTAAGTTGCTTGAGTTCGGCTACGCCGGCCTCGGCGTGATGGCCAAAGCGGAAGTTGCCGCCCTCATGGAGGCTGCGAAGGCCCAGAGCGTCCACCAGAATGCCGCGCACAAACTCCCGCGCCGCGAGCGAGGCCAGCGCCGCATCAAAGGGCAGCACCACAACCGCGTCAATGCCGGAGAGGGACAGCAGGCGCAGGCGCTCGCTGATGGGCGTAAGCAGGCGCGGCGCCTGGGCCGGGCGTAGAAACTGCTCCGGGTGAGGGTCGAAGGTGATGGCCACGGCCCGCGCGCGCGGCTCCCGCGCGACCTGTTCACGGGCTTCGCGCACCACCGCCGAAAGAATCTGCTGGTGTCCCAGATGCACGCCGTCGAAGTTGCCGATGGAGGCCACGCTGGGGCCAAAGGCCGCCGGAATCTCCGCAACCGAATGAAAGACAGAAATCACATGGCCCTCGGTCATCAATGCTCGGTCCCCAGATTCACGGGCAGGCTGAGGCCGTCGTAAGCCAGCTGAATGCCGTCGGGCAGCGAGTGGTTGGTTTGTTCGTGGCCCAGTTCGTGGGCGATGTGAGTGAGCCAGGTGTGGCGCGCGCCGATGCGCCTGGCCCAGCCGACCGCCTGCTCCACGGTGGCGTGGCTGGGGTGCGGCTTGTGGCGCAGCGCGGAGACGACCAAGTGGTCCAGCCCTTGCAGCAGCGCGAAGCTCGATTCGGGAATGGCGCTCACGTCGGTCAGATAGGCGGCGCGGCCAAAGCGAAAGCCGACAATCTCCATCTCGCCGTGCAGCAGCGGCACGCGCAGGAACTCGACGCCGTAAACCGGAGTCCGCTCGGCCAGCGGCCGCAGTTCGACGCGGGCGCGGTTCGGATAAGTGGCTTGCGGCGAAAAGGTGTAGTCAAAGATGTGCTCCAACACCACGGTGGTCTCCGGTGTGGCGTAGAGCGGAATTGGGCCGCCTTCGCGAAAAACCGTGAAGCTGAGCGGGCGCAGGTCGTCCATGCCCAGAATGTGATCGGCGTGGGAGTGGGTGTAAAAGACCGCGTCGACGCGGGTGAGGCCATTGCGCAGCGCCTGCTCGCGGAAGTCCGGGCCGGTGTCGATGACCACGACACGCTCACGCCCGCCCGCCTGCTCGCGCCAGCGCAAGAGCACCGAGGGCCGCAGCCGCCGGTCGCGCGGGTCGGCCGAGGTGCAGACCGCGCAGCCGCAGCCCAGCGTGGGAACCCCCATCGAGGTTCCCGTTCCCAGAAATGTGAGCAGTCCATCCATACGCAACGGTAGTCCCTAGTCTCTGCCTTTACCGCTTGCCCGGCGGTGGAGGCTGCGGCGGCTGCATGGCCTGCAAGCTGATCATGCTGGTCAGCTCCAGGAAGGCCATCCGCACATCAAAGAGCACCGTCTGCAGGGTGTTGCTTTCGGCCTCAGTCAGATTGCCGCGAGTCTTCTCCGCCAGCACGCCCAGCAAATCAATGGTTGTCCGCGCGCCCAGAATGTCCACCCTGGGACGCTGGCCCTCTTGTGTGCCCGCGCCCATCTGGATCATCGCGGAGACGTAAAACTGCTGGACGAGATGCTCGAAGCTGACCGGCGGCTGCGGGCCCACGGCGGGGTTCTGCGCCCGCACCATCTCTTCCAGCCGCTGCGCCGAAGCGTCGTAGGCCGTCTTCTGTTCACGGCTCTCCTTGGCCGTGGGCGCAGGAGGCAATTCGCCTTCAGCCGCGGATTCGGGCTTGGGCTCGTTGACCACTAGCCGCGGACCTCCGCCCTTCTCAGGCGGCGCCGATGCCGCTTCAACCGATGCTACTTCCACCGGAGACGCGGACGGCTGCTGGTTCTCCTGCTCTTCTTCCGCCTTCATCTTGCGGCGGTCAATGACTTCAAACTTCGGCTTATCGCTCATGGTTTTCTGCTTTCCAATCTGTCTTGATGATTGACGAATTCGCTCAGTCGTAAACTCCGCTATTCTGCTTCCAGCTCGGGCGGCGCGGCCAGAATGCGGGCCGTGCCAATGGCCGCATCGGTCGTGTACGTGAAGGATGGATTGCCCACTTCGGCCTCGCCGCGCATCATGCCCAGGGCGAAGACGCGGCTGCCAGTGTGCAACGGCAGTTCCGCCGCGCTGGTGATCTGGCCGGCAACCGCCCCGCCCTCCAATGTTAGCGCAGCGCCGGCAGCGGGTACTGCTCCAAACAGCTCCAGTGAACGCAGATGCCGGTGAACGCTGCCACGCGAGCGGATGCGCTCCACGATCTCCTGGCCCAGGTAGCAGCCCTTGTTAAAGCTGAGCGCCACCTGCGGTGGGGCCAACCGCTCGCTATTCGCTCGCATAGATTTCATCGTCTTTGGAAAAGTCGCCACCTGCGGCACAGCCTCCTGCGGCAGGTCGCGCTCGGCAATGTCGATGCCGTAGGCGGGAATCCCCTCGGCGATGCGAAAGGCCTCCAGCGAGGCCGCTCCCACGGGGCGAGCGCCCGCCTCAACCAGTGCCTGCCAAAGCGCGGAAATCTGGGCTGCGGGTACCCACAACTCGTAGTGCGGCGAGAGTGCGCTGTAGGTCCGGACCACGCGCAGATCTTGGCCGTTCCAGGCGGCGCGGGCGCTGGTCATTGGCTCGGTGAGCACGGGCAGGCCAAGCCACACCAGCAGATCGGCGGCAAAAGGACCGGCAAGCCCCAGCGCAGTCTCACTCAACGGCGCAAGTTCCACGTCGTCCATGATGATGAAGCGTTCCAGGTGAGCCAGCAGTTTTTCGTACTGATCGGCGGCAATCACCAGAGTAAGTTCGTCGCCCTTGCGATCCACGTGCAGGTCGCCCTGGATGCGCCCCTGAGCGTTGAGCACCAGGTTCCATGCGCCGGCGTTCGCCGCCAGATCGTTGACCGTGTTGGTGACCATGCCGCTCAGCCAGCGGAAGCGATCTTCGCCGCGCACTGCCACACGCCGCAACCAGCCCAGGTCGTGAACCGCGACTCCGGAGAGCAGCGCCTCTGTTTCCTTCTCCGCCGCGTCCAACCTCAGAGGGGTCAGCGCACCGCGATAGGCTTGAAGCACGGGCGGCGCGGCGGCTTGGGCCAGCAGCGTGGCAAGCGGGGTCGCGATGGGTTCAGTGGCCTTGAGGGCTGGGGGGATAGCCGTTTCAGTCATAGGGGATCGTTTTTCCCGGTTCGGGCGCGGATTTTCAGCGTAATTTTCGCGCCAGGCCGCATCCTGATTATAGCCTTGAAAGAAGATAGGGAGAATCGATGAGCAAGCAGCACGGAAGGTTTCGCGAATGGGCTTTGGCGGCAACCTTATGTATTGCAGCCCTGGCCGCGGCCCAGCAGCCACCCGCCACAACCGCGCCTCCTGCCGCAGCCGCGCCGCAGGTGGCCGGCAAGATCACTCCCGAGCAGGCGCGCCAGCTCTTCTCGCTCGTCGATGAGCTAATCAAATTCTCTTCTGACGAGACCGGCCTGCCGATCAAGAGCCAGGTCAAGCGCCAGATCACCTCCCGCGCCATCGTCGAAAGCAATCTGAAAGAGAAGTTTGACGAAGACGAGAGCGCCCGGCGCATGCAGCGTAGCGAAATCGTGCTCAAGAAATTCGGCCTGCTGGACCGCGATTTCGCCCTCAAGCCCTTTCTTCTCCAACTCCTCAAAGAGCAGATCGAGGCCTACTACGACTCCAAGACCAAAACCGTCTATATGCTCGACTGGGTGGGCATAGATGAGCAGAAGCCGGTGCTGGCCCACGAGCTGACGCACGCGCTGCAGGACCAGCACTCCGATCTGGAAAAGTGGGGCGACCAAACCCCCGAGGACGTCTCGCTCAACTCTCCCGGCGACACCGACCACCTGGCCAGGGATGAGATGGACACGGCGCGCACGGCCGTCGTCGAGGGCCAGGCCACCGTTGTGATGATGGACTACATCCTCAAGCCGATGGGTAAGAGCCTGGTGAAAGACCCGGACGTGATGGACTACGTCCAGCAGCAGATGTCGGTCTCGCAAGGCTCGCCCATGCTGGCGCGCGCCCCGCTGCTGCTCTCCGAGTCGCTGCTCTTCCCTTATAGCGATGGCCTCAGCTTCGAGCAGGATGTGTGGATGGACCAGGGCCAGACGGCGGCCTTTACCGGAACCCTGGATCACCCTCCCACTTCGAGCTGGGAGATCCTCAACCCGCGCGAGTATGAAGCGCGGCGCACGCCCGCCGTGCCCCTGCTGCCCAACATTCATCCGCTGGTGGATTCGCTTTACAAGCCTTACGACATCGGCCAGATGGGCCAGCTAGACGTTCGCATTCTCACCGAGATATTCGGCGGCGAGCAGGCCGCTCGCGATCTGACCCCGGCGTGGGACGGCGGCCTCTACTGGGCCGGTCAGCAGCTCAGCGCCAAGACTCCCGCCGACAAAGCCAAGACAGATTCCATCGCCATCTTTTATCTATCTGCCTGGAAGAATGCCGCCTCCGCGCGGGCCTTCGCCGAGCTCTACGCGGATGAGCTGGGCCGCAAATATTCCAGCGTCCAGCTCGAATCGGGCTCCCAAAGCGCGGCCCAACCCAGCCACTCTTCCGGATTCAAAGTCTTCCCGCCTCCAGCATCGACGCCGGATGAATCTTCTGATGCGACGAACTCCGTTCCAGCAGCATTGCCCGGAGAGCAGGTCTACTCCACCAGCGAAGGCCCGGTGGTCATCACCACGCGCGGCAAGCGGGTCTTCGTCGCTGAGAGCTTCCCGCTGGAGCTGGCCCGCAAGCTCACCGCGCTCGTCCTCGACGCGCAACGAACCGGCGAGATGAAGATGGCCAGCGCCACGCCGCCAATTCTGAGCGGCCCATCCCAGCCCCGTGCCCCATCCTTTCCGCTTTTTTCTGCGGAAAGGGTGGGAAACCACGAAACCAATCGGACAACCGCCCCAGCTTTAGATTCGGAGACCTGGGAACCGCTCACCGCCAGCCTCATCCGCTTCTTCTCCAACTGCGGCGTGATGAAAGCCGCCGTGGATGCTGAAGTCAAGGCTGCGGCACAATAGCTCAGGCGTCACCCTGTTCCCTGTTCCCTATTCCCTGTTCCCTGATCCCTGCCCTACCGCTCCCCGCCCAGGATCGACCCCCGATCCCGCCCAGCAGCGCGCCGCCGGCGGCCACGACTGGGGCGAATGGGACTCGCAGGTTCCCGGCTGCATCGAGAGTTTGCTCCGGCATCTTCCGGCCGCGCAATGAACGAGATGCGGATCTGCAAAGCCGCGTTGCCGGCGCGCTCTTCGCAACAGGCGGTCCAATGCTCTACTCTTGCCTAGGATGCGTATGGCCCGGTTGATACGACATTTCCGCGAAGCCCTCTGGCTGGCTCTTGAGCACGATATGCTCAATACGGCCAAGGCGGCCGCCTATTCGGGGATGCTGGCGCTGTTTCCCGCGCTGGTGGTCTTCACCGCGCTGCTGGCCCGGGTGCCGGAGGGAACCACGCTGGTGGGAGAGATTCGCGCCTCCTTCGAGCAGTTTCTGCCCGCTGATTCAATGTCCCTGTTGCAGTCCGCGATGGAAACCCGCCGCTTCTACTCCACGCAGTTGATCGTCTCCGCCGCCTTTCTCTCGGTCTTTGCCGCTCTGGGCCTGATGCTCTCGCTGATGGATGGCTTTCGTCGCGCCTACCGGCAACCGCGCGACAACTGGGGCTTCTGGCAGCGGAGGAAGCGCGCCCTGCTACTGGTGCCCATCGTGCTGGTGCCGCTGACGCTGGCTACCCTGGTGCTGGTCTTCGGCCGCCAGTTCGAGGCGTGGATGATTGAGAACGCAGGCCACCAGTTACGCCACTTGGTGCTCTTCTCCTGGCGCATGGCGCGATGGGCCATCGCCCTCGTCACCAGCGTCAGTGTCCTGGGCGCCCTCTATCACTTCGGCACCCGCCGCAAGGAGCACTGGGCCTGGGTGGGGCCGGGCGCGCTAGCCGCCACGCTGCTCTGGTTCCCGGCCACGCTGGCTTTCGGCTGGTACGTCACGCGCATCGCTGACTACTCAATGTTCTACGGCTCCTTTGGCACCGGCATCGCTACGCTGATCTGGCTCTACATCACCTCTTTCAGCGCGCTGTTGGGCGCGGAGCTGAACGGCGTCCTTTTTCGGGAACGGCAGGAGCAGGCTTCCGCCGCCAGCCCGGAGCCGGATAGCGCAAGTCTGTAGCTGTTTACCAGCAACCTTGAATTCGCGCTTAGCCAAGTGCAACGTTCCTACTGTTCATAATCGGACAGTGCATTTCAGGATCGGCCACTCCCGCACGCTTTTCAAACTTACATCTTGCGCTAAGTAAATTGTTTTCAATAGGCTAAAACAATCTCCGTCTGGCACGGAAATTGCTCTGACTCTGGGTATGGATATCGCACGCCCAGATTTGTTGCTCAAGAGAAAGCGCCGCCTTGCGGCGTATATCGCCGCCGCGCTAGTTGTCCTGGCGGTGGGAGTGGTCGTTGTTTTGCGGCTCAAGCCGGCTGCGCCCACGGTGGATCGCTCGACCATCTGGCCGGACACGGTCAAGCGCGGGCCGATGATCCGCCAGGTGCGCGGGTCGACGGGAACACTGGTCCCGCGCGAGGACAAGCTGCGCCTGATCCCCGCCGAGACCGAGGCCACGGTGACGCGCATTCTGGTCTTGCCAGGCGCGCACGTCGAGCCCAGCACCGTCATCATGGACCTGGCCTATCCGCAGCTTGATCAGGAGGCGATGAACGCCAGCCTGGCGCTGAAGGCCGCCGAGAGCGACTACCACAACACTCAAATCAAGTTGCAGAGCGACCTGATGACCCAGAAGGCCGGCGCGGCCACCGTCGGCGCAGATTACAGCCAGGCCAAGCTCCAGGCGCAGACCGACAAGGCGCTCTACGACCTGGGCGTCATCTCCGGCCTCACCTACAAGTCCTCGGCGAGTAAGGCCGACGAACTGACCACGCGCAACAAGATTGAAGACGACCGGCTCGCGATGAACGAGAAGGTGATCGCCTCGCAACTGGCGGTGGAGCAAACCAAGGTGGACCAGGCGCGCGCCCTTTATCAGCTCAAGCAGCAGCAACTGGCCGCGCTGCACGTCACCGCCGGCATCAGCGGCGTTCTTGTCGATCTGCCGCACCAAGTGGGCGAGCATGTTGCCCCCGGCGTCACGCTGGCCAAGGTTGTCCAGCCCGATCAGTTGAAGGCTTCGCTCAAGATTGCCGAGACCCAGGCGCGCGACATTCAGATCGGCCAGCCCGCCTCCATCGATACCCACAACGGCGTGATTCCCGGCCGCGTGCAGCGCATCGATCCCGCCGTGCAGAACGGAACCGTCACCGTTGACATAGAACTCACTGGGCCTTTGCCGCAGGGCGCGCGGCCTGACCTGAGCGTGGACGGAACCATCGATCTGGAGCGCATGACCGATGTTCTTTACGTGGGCCGGCCAGCGCTGGGCAACGAAAACTCGACACTGAGCCTCTTCAAGATCGACGCCGACGGCAAGGGCGCGACGCGTGTGCCGGTCAAGGTGGGCCGCGCCTCGGTCAACAGCATTCAGGTGCTCGAAGGATTGAAGGAAGGCGACACGGTGATTCTCTCCGATATTTCGCGCTGGGACAACGTGGATCGCATCAGTCTGGAGTAGAAAGACAGGGAACAGGAATTAGGGAACAGGGAACAGAAACGCACACTAACGAGGGAGACAAAATGGCATCGAATGGCACGCTGATTGAAATTGAAGACCTGACCAAGGTCTTCTACACCGACGAAGTAGAGACGCACGCGCTCTCCGGCATACACCTCACCATCTCGCGGGGCGAGTATTTGGCTATGTCCGGTCCATCAGGCTGCGGCAAATCCACGCTGCTCTCGATTCTGGGATTGCTCGATACGCCCACCGGCGGCAAGTACTTGCTCAACGGCAATCCCGTCGAGAACCTCAGCTTCGGCGACCGCTCGCGCATCCGCAACCAGGAGATCGGCTTCATCTTCCAGAGCTTCAATCTCATCGGCGATCTGACCGTCGAAGAGAATGTCGAACTGCCGCTCACCTATCGCGCCGGGATGCCTTCAGCCGAGCGCAAGCGGCGCGTGAAGGAAGCGCTGGAGCGCGTGAACATGGCGCACCGCATGAGGCATTATCCCGCGCAACTCAGCGGCGGCCAGCAGCAGCGCGTGGCCGTGGCGCGCGCATTGGCCGGTTCGCCGTCGATCCTGCTGGCCGACGAGCCTACCGGCAACCTCGACTCGAAAAACGGCGAAGCTGTGATGCATCTGCTCGCCGATCTGCACCGCGAAGGCTCGACGATCTGCATAGTGACGCACGACCCGCGCTTCGCCAAACACGCCCAGCGCGAAGTGCATCTCTTTGACGGCAAGGTTGTTTCCGAAACTGAATTGAAGAAGTTGGAAGAGGAAGTGGAGGCGTAGTCATGCTGCTGCGGGAACTGCGTTATGCAATTCGACAATTGTGCAGAACGCCCGGCTTTGCCGGTCTTGCGATCCTGGTCATGGCGCTGGGCATAGGAGCCAATGTCGCCTTGTTCACGGTGGTGCGCAGTGTGCTGATGAAGCCGCTGCCTTTCAAAGATCCGAACAAGCTGGTCGAGCTGTATGAACACAGCAATGACGGCGAATTCGCATTCAACACAGTTGCCGGGGGCGTCTACGCGGAGTGGCGGAAACAGAACCGGAGCTTTACAGACCTGGCGCTGCTCGGCGAGGAGGAATTCAATCTGGCCGGAGCAGGCGACCAGCTTCCTGAAAAGCTGCGCGGAAGCGACTGCACGTGGAATCTGCTGTCAACTCTTGGAGTGCGGCCGGCACTGGGCCGCGACTTTACCGCGGCGGACGACCAGCAGTCCGCCGCCGCCACGGTTCTGCTCAGCTGGAGCCTGTGGCAGCGGCGCTTCGGCGGCGATCCGGGCATTCTGAACAATAGCATTTATCTCAACGGCCATTCTTATACCGTCATTGGAATCCTGCCATCCGGATTTGCTTTTCCGGACGCGGCAACTCAGTTGTGGGCTCCGGTGTATTACGACAAGCCGGTGAGCTGGACGGCGGCCCTGGACAATCACGTCTTCCAGGTCGTGGGGCGTTTGCGGCCGGGGTTCTCAGAGGAACAGGGCAAGGCGGAGCTTTCGGTGATTTCGCGCCGCCTGCACGATCAGCATCCGGAGGATGCATTCATCTCCAGCTCGGCAGCGACTCGCCCTCTGCTGGAGCACATGGTGGGCGACGTGCGGAAGCCGCTCTACGTGTTGCTGGCCGCCACCTTTTGCGTCTTACTGATTGCCTGCCTGAACGTGGCAAACCTGCTGGTGGCTCGCGCAGCCGCACGGCGCAAGGAATTGGCAATTCGCGTTGCGCTCGGCGGGGGCTTCTGGCGCCTGTTGCGCGAGCGGCTGATGGAGAGCTTTGTGCTGGCGGCGGTGGGCGGCGGAGCTGGCTTGTTGCTGGCCTACGGGGCTTTGCAGTGGCTGGTGCACCTGCGCACGGATATGAGCCGAGTTGAGGCGATTCATATCGATGGAATGGTGGCTGCGTTTGCCGTCGGACTGATTGCGCTTTGCGCGCTTTTTGCCGGGCTGATTTCTTCGCTGAGTACAAATTCGAGCCGCCTGCTGAGTGCGTTGCAGGATTCGGGACGAGGATCGAGCGCCGGCCTCAGCAACACGCGGCTGCGCAAATCGCTGCTGGCGGTCGAGGTGGGCCTGACGGTTGTGCTACTGGTGGCGGCGGGTCTGCTTTTGAAAAGCTATGCGCGCCTGCGTTCTTCCGAGATGGGCTGCATCACGAAGAACGTGCTGACCCTGCGGATTGGCTTGTTTGGCGGCCGTTACAACGATCCCGCGCAGCAGGTGAATCTGTACCGGTCGCTGCTGGAGCGTGTGCGCGCGCTGCCCGGCGTGCAATCCGCGGGCTTTGTCCAGGCGGTTCCCGGCCAGGGCTATTGGGGCGATTCCAGCTTCGCGATTGGCGAGCATCCGCCGCTGCCGCGGGGGCAGGCACAGTTTGCCATCGCGCGCTTCGCCGATCCCGGCTATTTCGCGGCCATGGGCATTCCGATCCTGCGCGGAAGAAGCTTCGATCCATCAAAGCAGCTTGAGCGCGCGGATGAAGCAGTTGTCAGCAAATCATTCGTTGACCAGTACCTTCAGGGTGAAGATCCAATCGGCAAGCACCTGGTGGTCATGGGCCACAACATGGAGATTGTGGGCGTTGTTGGAGACACGCGCTATCAGGCGTCGGAGCTTCCCGGACCCATGCAGTATTTTCCTCTCTTCTCTGGCGCTCAGAACAACGGCACGCTGGTGATTCGCTCCAGCGGCGACGTGCAGCAATTCGCCCTGCCGGTGCAGCGACTGGTCGCGGAACTGGATCATAACCTTCCCGTCTCCGATGTGCTGACCATGGAGCAATTGCTAGGCAAATCCACGCTGGATGCGAGCTTCAACGCGACGCTCCTGCTGGGCTTTGCGGTGCTGTCTTTGCTGCTGGCCGGGGTGGGGCTGTTTGGAGTGCTCTCTTACATCGTGGCGCAGCGCACCAGCGAAATCGGAATCCGCATCGCGCTCGGCGCGCAGCGTGAACAGGTATTGCGCAATGTGCTGTTCGACGGGATGCGTCCCGCGCTCCTAGGCCTGGCTTTTGGCTTGATCGCTAGTTCTGCTGTTGTCCAACTGATCCGCGCGATGCTCTATCAAACGCAGCCTCTCGACCCGCTGGTGTTTGCGGCTGTGGCTGCAGCGCTGCTGCTGGTGGCTACCCTGGCCTGCATGATACCGGCATGGCGCGCTTCGCGGTTAGATCCGATGCAGGCGCTTCGCGCCGAGTAGTCAGGAGATTGAACGATGAACACGCTGCTTTACGACATCCGTTATGCGCTGCGCCAGTTGCGCAAGTCGCCGGGATTCGCTGCCTTGGTAGTGGGTACGCTGGCCTTGGGCATCGCCGCCAATAGCACGATCTTTAGTTGGATCAATTCGACTCTCTTCAATCCCATTCCCGGTGTTCGCAGCACGGGAAACATGATCACGCTTCAGCGCGGAGAGAGGAGCGAGCATGCCAGCCCGCCCTTCTCTTACCTGGATTATGTGGACCTGCGCGATGGCTCAAAGACCCTGACAGGTTTGCTTGGCTATCACGATGACTACGTGGCCATCACCGGCGACGGAAGGCCGCAGCGCATCTACGGCGCGCTCACTTCCGCGAATTACTTTGAGGTGCTGGGCATCAAGCCCATTCTCGGAAGAACCCTACTTCCTTCGCAGGCAAATGAACGCGCCGGCTCACCGGATGTTGTGCTGGGCTACGACTTGTGGCAGAGCCGTTTTTCCGGCGACCCGGCCATCGTCGGCAAGACGATGCAGATCAACCTTCACACGTACACCATCGTGGGCGTTGCTCCGCGCGGCTTTCAGGGCTGCAAGAGCGGCCTCCGCACCGAGCTTTGGATTCCTCTCGGCATGGACCGCCAAGTCTGGGGCTCAACGCGCATCGGCGACCGCGGCGTCTCCTGGCTCAATGTGCTGGGCGTGGTGCGACCCGGCGTAGACCACCGCCAAGTGGAAAATGATCTCAATCTGCTGATGCAGCGCATTGCCGACTCTTACCCGGCTGCGCATCAGGGCGCCAACCAGATCAGCACTGATCCGCTTTGGCGCTCGCCATTCGGCGCCAACGTCTACCTCTATGGAACCTTGCCGATCCTGCTGGCTCTAGCGGCCGTTCTGTTGCTGCTGGCCTGCGCCAACGTGGCGAATCTGCTGCTGGTGCGCTCGGTCTCGCGTCGCCGCGAATACGCCATTCGCCTGTCGATGGGCGCAAGCCGCTGGAGGCTGGTCCGCCAACTCATGGTTGAAAACCTCTTGCTCGCCATGGCCGGCGGCGGTGTCGCTCTGGCAATCACCTTCTGGACAGCCCGTACGCTCGGTTCCTTTTTGCCTTTCACTACACTTCCAATCAATATCAATGGAAGCGTCGATGGTACGGTCTCCCTGGTAACGATTCTCGTTGCCGCACTCACGTCTGTTGTGGCTGGCGTACTTCCGGCACTGCGAGCCTCCTCTCTGTCTCCGGTGACGGTGCTCAAGGATGAGGCGCTCAACACCTCCGGCGGCCTGCACAAATCTCGCCTTGCCTCCGGACTCGTGGTCATGCAGGTTGCTCTCTCGCTGACGTTGCTGGTCTGCGCCGGACTATTCGTCCGCAGCCTCAGCAAAGCCCAGGATGCCGATCTGGGCTTCGACGCCAATCATGTCTATCTGGCCTCATTCGATCTCGATCCGCTGGGATATCCCTATGCCAAGGCGCTTGAACTCGACCGCCAGATCTTGGCGCGCGTCAAAGCGCTACCGGGCGTTGAATCAGCAACGCTGGCCGACTTTTCGCCCCTCAGTTTCACCATCCACTCCGAAGGCGTCATGCCCGAAGGCTACATTCCCCGTCCGCATGAATCCATTGAAGCTGACCGGGGAATTGTAGGGCCCGGCTATCTTGAAACTCTTCGCACGCCGCTTCTGGCCGGGCGCGACTTTACCGATGCGGACAATGAATCCGCGCAGCCCGTGGTCATCGTCAACCAGGCCTTCGTCAATCGCTACTGGCCCGGCCAGGATGCAATCGGCAAGCGCGTTCAGATTGCCGGCCAGTGGCGCACAGTTGCCGGCGTGGCCGCAAACGGTAAATACCGGCGTCTGACTTACGATGCGGCGCCCCTTGTATTGGTGCCTCTCATGCAACGCTATGAGGATCTGGTGACCCTCCATGTGCGTGTCAACGGCGACCCGATGGCCTTCTCTTCCGCCATCGACCAGGCGGTCCACGACCTCAGCCCCGACCTTCCCTTGTTCAACGTCACCACTCTCAAGAACAATATGCGGATCGGCAATGTCTTTGAGCGCATCGTCGTAGTCTTCGCCGGTTCCTTTGGACTGCTGGCCTTGGTTCTGGCCGCCGTTGGAATCTATGGAGTGGTTTCCTACTCGACCAGACAGCGCACTCACGAGATCGGCATTCGCATGGCGCTGGGCGCTGCGCGTGGCGATGTCTTTCGCCAGATACTGCGCCAGGGGCTGCGGCTGACTCTGATTGGCCTTACCGTCGGAATCGCTGTCTCGCTGGCCTTCACCCGTTTGCTGCGCGGCCTGCTCTTTGGCGTAGGAACCGCCGACTGGATCACCTTTGCATCCGTCTCGATTTTGCTGTGTGTCGTCGCACTGGTGGCTTGTTATGTTCCCGCGCGCCGCGCCGCTTCCATTGAACCCATGCAGGCCTTGCGCGCCGAATAACCCGCTATTGAGGAGAGAGAAAGATGAACACGCTGCTTCAGGACATCCGCTACGCATTGCGCCAGTTGCGCAAGTCGCCGGGATTCACCTTCACCGCCGTGACCGTGCTGGCGCTCGGGCTGGGCGCGAACATTGCCGTCTTCACCGTGCTGAACGGGATACTGCTGCGCCCGCTGCCCTATGCGCATCCGGATCGCATCGTCACCGTCAAGCTCGATACCAATCAGCCTTACTACGCCATGACCTACGCCAATATGCTGCAGTTGCATGACGCCATGGGCGCGAACTTCCAGATCGGTGCCCAGCTAGGCGGCTCGTGGGCCAGCGTCGTTGGCCCTGGCGGCAGGCTTCAGGTGCAGCGGGCCGATACCGATGCCGGGCTCCTCCGCGCCTTCGACGTGCAGCCGATCCTTGGCCGCCTCTTCCGCGACGAAGACAACCGCCCCGGCGCCGCGCCCGTAGTCCTTCTCGGCAACGATGTCTGGCACAGGCTCTTCAACGCCGACCCGGCCATCGCCGGCAAGACTCTGACCGTCCGCGGGCAGACCTACACCATCCTGGGAGTCATGCCGGCCAACTTCTCCTTTCGCTTTGGCGATCCCATGCAGATTTGGACACCGGCGCAGATTCCCGCCGCCGCCCGCACCGCCATGGATGGCGATGCAACCCTTGGCGCCGAGGTCTACGCGCGCGTCCCCGACGGCATGACCGCCGTGCAACTTGCCGACGCGCTCAGCCGCGCTCAGTCCGTCGTCGCCAAAGAAGTCTCCGCCGAAAACCAGTTGCCCACGCGCGTGAAGGTTACAGGCTATCAGGACTCGCTCAACCACGAGGCGCGCAAGCCGCTCCTGTTGCTCTATGCGGTTGTCTTCGGAATATGGGCGCTGGCCTGCCTCAACGTGACCAGCTTGATGCTGACGCGAGCCGTAGCGCGCACGCGCGAAATTGCGGTGCGCTCCGCTTTGGGCGCGAGCCGCCTGCGCTTGTTGCAGCAATCGCTCGTCGAGAGCCTTTTGTTGAGCGGAATCGGCGCCGTTGCGGGACTGCTCCTGGGGCAAAGCGCCATCAAGCTGCTCTGGACGCAGATCGCACACAAGCTGCCGCTCACCAGCGCCATTCACGTCGACTGGCGAGTGGTCTCATGGCTGGCCGCCTTCACGCTAGCCACAGCGGCCATTGTCGGCATCTTCCCCGCACTGCGCGCCGCCAGCCGCAACGCGCAGGCCTCGCTGCATGGCGCAACCGCCACAGCCTCGGCCAGTCAGAATCGGACGCGCGAAGTCCTTGTTGTCGCGCAGTTCGCGCTTACACTTGTCTTTCTCGTGGGCGCAGGACTCTTTTTGCGCACCATTCACGCCCTGCGCCAGGTGCCGTTGGGATTCACGCAGCAAAACGTTCTCACCGGCGGGGTCATTCTCAACAACGGTTCGCGTCAGTTCGAAGAAAACCAGAGTACGCATGGCCAGAAAGAGAACATTGTCCGCGAATCCTATCTGCCGCTCATCGAGCGTCTGCGCGCCATTCCCGGCGTGCAGGTGGCCGCGCTCAGCTCCGTGCTGCCGCTGCGCAACGAGATGGCGGTGAGTATTTGCTCAGGGCTCGATCACGAAGATTTAGGAGCGAAGAGAGCCTGCGCGCAAGGCCGCCTTGCTTCCGCTGGCTTGACCGATGCGCTCGGAATCCCTATTCTGCGCGGCCGCTTCTTTACCGAGGAGGACGCGGCGGGCGCGCCGATTGCCGTTGTGGTCAATGAGGCCTTCGCCAAACAGTTCTCGCCGGACAAAGATCCAATCGGTCGGATTTACTCCATGGGCAAGCAGGGGCCATTTGCAAACGCGCGCATCATCGGTGTGATTGCCGACACCCGGCAGAGTACGGTCATCGACCCCACCAAGCCCGAGGTCTACTTCTGCCTGGCCCAGATGGCGCCCGGCACGCCGCTTTACGGCATCGCAACAGCGTTCATCCAGGTAGCCATTCGCGGCGCGGTTCCCGCCGATTCGTTGCGCGCGCAATTCGACAAGGCGCTGCACGAAGTTGCTCCAGACGCCACTACAACCAACGTCAAGACCATCCACGAAGCTGTAGAAGATTCCTTCGGCAGCCAGACTTTGATCGCGCATTTGCTGGAGAGCTTCGCCGGCCTCGCGCTGCTGATCGCCTCCGTCGGACTCTATGGGCTGCTCTCCTTCGCCGTTGCGCAGCGCACCCGCGAGATCGGCCTGCGCATCGCGCTGGGCGCGCCGCAGGTCAACATCCTCTCGCTCATTCTGCGCCGCGCGCTGTTGCTGGTTGCTGCCGGACTGACTATCGGCGGTGTGCTGGCCTGGTTCGCCGTGACGCTTACGCGCAGCTACATCTTCGACGTGCAAGCCCATGACGCTCTCACCTTTACCGCAGTGGTTATTGTGCTGGCCGCGGCTTCTCTGATTGCGGCCTGGCTGCCGGCGCGCCGCGCCGCTTCCATTGATCCTAATCTTGCTTTGAGATCGGAGTAATACCATGATCGAACTGAAAAACGTAGAACGCAGTTACAAGACCGGACCCACGGAAACCTGGGTGCTGCGCCGCATTGGGGTCACCATTCGCGAAGGCGAGTTCGTCACCGTGATGGGTCCGTCGGGCGCGGGAAAGTCGTCGCTGCTCAACATTCTCGCGCTGCTCGACGACGGCTGGAAGGGCGAGTATTGGTTCGGTGAAACCGCCGCGCACAAGCTCAACCGCAAGCAGCGCGCCGACCTCGCCCGGGAGCGCATCGGCATGGTCTTCCAGAGCTATCACCTGCTGGACGACTTGACCGTCGCAGAGAACATCGACCTGCCGCTCTCGTACAAGAACCTGCCCGCCAATGAAAGGCAGGGGATGGTGGCCGACATTCTCGACCGCTTCCAAATTGTCGCCAAGAAGGACTTGTTTCCCTCGCAGCTCTCCGGCGGGCAGCAGCAATTGGTGGGAATTGCGCGCGCCGTGGTTCACGCGCCCGCGCTGCTACTGGCCGACGAGCCGACCGGCAACCTGCATTCCACGCAGGCCCGCGAAATCATGAATCTCTTTTGCGAACTCAACCGCGCGGGCACGACGATTGTGCAGGTGACGCATTCGGAGGAAAACGCGCGCTACGGCAATCGCATCATCGAGCTGCGCGACGGATGGCTCACGCGCGATGAAGCAGTTCATACTGCGGCCACGGAGGGGTGCACGAAGTGATGATTCTGAAGATCAATCCTTTCAAAGCAACGGATTGCAACGCCCGCGGGATTGCATTCGCAGGCTGCTTGATTGCATTTCTGCTGTTGCCGCTGAACCGGACGCTGGCTGCGGAGCCGGCGGCATCAACGCCTTCCGCGCAGACAACTTTGTCAACCGGAGCGCCCGCGCCGCGCAACATTCCCTTCGACCAACTGCTGCGCCCCTCGCGCAATCCTATCAACGCATATCGAGGAAAGTCGGTGGCACCACCCAGCCTGGCCAACTCCGCGCGCCTCGATTCGCTGGTGCGCGACGGCAAGCTCTATCTGTCGCTGCGCAACGCCATCGATCTGGCGCTGGAAAACAATCTTGATCTGGTCATCGCGCGCTACAACATTCCCATCGCGCAGATGGATGTGCAGCGCACGCAGGCAGGCGGCTCAGTGCGCGGCGTCAATACCGGCGTGGTCTCAGGCACGCCCGGCGGCGCGGGCGTAGGCGTCTTTGGAAGCGGCGCGGGCGCCGGCGCCGGCGGCACCTCCGGCGGCGCGGGCGGCGCGGGCGCCGGCGCTTCGGGACTGGTCACGTCCACTCTGGGAACGGGCACTACGGTCTCCACCTTCGATCCGTATCTCAGCGCGACCACCTATGTGGATCACACCACGCAACTGCTGCCCAACAAGACGCTCTACGGCGTTCCCGTTATCCACCAGAACACGATCCTGGGCAATTTCGCGTATGCGCAGGCCTTTCCCACCGGAGGCAGTCTCCAGGTGGCGTGGAACAACAACCGCCAAACCACCAACAGCCCCAACCAGACCATCAATCCGCAGTTGGAGTCCTACGTCCAAGTCTATCTGCAGCAGCAGTTGCTGGCCGGCTTTGGCCTGGGGCCGAATCTGCGCTACCTGCGCATCGCCAAAACCAACCAGAAGGTCTCCGACATTGCCTTCAAAGCGCAGGTGATCGCCACCGTGACGCAAATTTGCGATCTGTACTGGGACCTGGTGAGCGCCTATGATGAGGAGCAGGTTGGCGAGCGCTCAGTGGAGTTCGCCCGGCAGACGCTGGAGACCGGCCGCAAACAGCTTGAGCTGCAGGCGATCCCAGAGATGGAAGTGCTGAAGGCGGAGGGAGAAATGGCCAACCGTGAGCAGGACCTGACCGTCTCTCGCACCAATCTCGAGTTGCAAGAGCTTTACATGAAGAACGCCCTCACCCGCTCGCTCGACGACCCGATCTTGCAGGAGATGCCGGTGGTTCCGGTGGACCACATCGCCAGCCGGATCGAGCCTATCGCCGAGCCAGTGCAGGAGATGATTGCCGATGCGCTCAAGAATCGAACCGAGTTGCAGGAGTCGAGCCTGGTTTTGCAAAACAGCGAGCTCAGCCGCAAGACCGCGCGCAACGCGCTGTTGCCCACGCTTTCCGTCTACGGCTTCTATGCGGGCACGGGATACGCCGGCACGCCCAATTCCGCGAATAGCCCCGGCAGCGCCTCCACCGGCTACGGCGGGGCGCTGGAGAATGCGTTGAACTACTCTTCGCCCGAATACCAGGCAGGCTTTCAGTTGAGTATCCCGCTGCGCAACCGCATCGCCAAGGCCGACCAGTACCGCACCGAACTGGAGTACCGCCAGTCGCAGGTCTATCTCGAAGAGTTGAAGAAGCGCATTCGCATCGAGGTGCGCAACGCGCGTTATGCTTTGGAACAGGGGGCCAGCCGCGTGGATGCGGCGCGCAAGGCGCGCGACCTGGCGCAGCGCACATTGGATATCATGCAGAAGGAACAGAAGCTGGGCGCGGGATCGAACCAGCAGACGCTAGCGGCCGAGCATGACCTGGCCCTGGCCGAGTCGGCGCTGGTGACCGCCGAGACCGCTTACGAAAAGGCGCGCATCGAAGTGAGGCGCTCGACCGGCTCGGTGCTGGAAGAGTATGGAATCTCGATTGCCGACGCCAAAGCCGGCGTCGTGGAGGCGGAGAATCATCAGTAAACAAGAGCCAATTCGCGTTCTGGTTGCCGACGATCAGCCGCATATCCTGGAGGCCGTCGAACTGCTGCTGGCCCCGCAGGGCTTCGCCGTGGACTGCGTGCGCTCGCCTCAGCTTCTGCTGGAAGCGCTGGGCGAACGCGACTACGATGTGCTGCTGATCGACCTCAACTACACCCGCGACACCACCTCCGGCCAGGAAGGCCTGGACCTGCTCGCCCGCATCCGGGAGTTCGACGCGCGGCTGCCGGTCATCGTGATGACCGCCTGGGGCAACATCAATCTGGCCGTCGAAAGCATCAAGCGCGGCGCGCGCGACTTCATCCAGAAGCCGTGGGAGAACGAGCGGCTTCTCTCGCTGATTCGCGTCCACGCCGAGCTGCATCAGGCTCTGCGCCGCGCTCGCCAGTTGGAGATGGAAAACCGCCTGCTGCGCGCCGAAGGAATGCCGGAGTTTGTGGCCGGCGCGCCCGCCATGCAGCCGGTGCTCGAATTGATCGCTCAGGTCGGACCCTCCGACGCCAACGTTCTCATCACCGGCGAGCACGGCACAGGCAAAGAGATCGTCGCCAAACTGCTGCACGCCGCCTCGCAGCGATCGCGCATGGCCTTGGTCGCGGTCAATGCCGGCGGACTGCCGGAGGGAACCTTCGAGAGCGAGATCTTCGGCCACGTGAAGGGCGCCTTCACCGATGCCCGCAGCGACCGCATGGGACGCTTCGAGCTGGCCAACGGCGGGACTCTTTTCCTTGATGAAATCGCCAACGTCCCGCTGCGCCAGCAAGCCAAACTGCTGCGCGTTCTGGAGACGGGCGAACTGGAACGCGTCGGCTCCTCGCAAACCCGCCGCGTCGATGTGCGCCTGCTCTCCGCCACCAACGCTGATTTGCACGAAGAGGCCAAGGCGGGAAACTTTCGCGAAGACCTGCTCTTCCGCATCAACACCGTGGAAATCCACCTGCCTGCCCTGCGCGACCGGCGTGAAGACATCCCGCTGCTGGCCCAGCACTTCTTGAGCCGCAATCGCGCGCGCTATCGCAAGCAGGCCGTCGGCTTCTCGCCCGACGCCATGCAGCAGATGATGCAGTACGCGTGGCCGGGCAACGTGCGCGAACTTGAACATACAGTTGAGCGCGCCGTGCTGCTCTGCCGCGGCGACCAGATCGAGCCGGTCAACCTGGCCATCGCCCCCGCACGCTCCTCCGCTACCTCATTTGAGAATATGAGCATCGACGAGGTCGAAGCCCTGCTCATCCGCAAGGTTCTGCGCCGCTGCGACGGCAACATCTCCAAGGCCGCCGAGGCGCTGGGCTTGAGCCGCGCCGCGCTCTATCGCCGCATCGAGAAGTATGGGCTCTGAGAGGAAGGCGCGCCGCGGCAGCTCGGCCGTCCGCCGGGCGTGGAGTTTCTGTCTGTTGCTGGCGCTGCCCGCGCTGATCTTTGTTGGCATCTTTCTCTATCAGGGGCAAATCTCTCTTGCTCCCGCGATTCTGCTCACCGCCTGCCTGCTTCTTTACCTGCTGCTGGTGGCCGCGGCGCTGATCGAAGGCATGGTCCGGCCCTTGCAGACGCTTTCTAACGTCGTCGCTTCGCTGCGCGAGGGCGACTACTCCTTCCGCGCGCGCGGGGCCGGCTCACAAGACGCGCTGGGCGAACTGGCCACCGAGATCAACGCGCTCGCCGATCTGCTGCAAAAGCAGCGCGTCCGTTCGCTCGAGGCCACGGCTCTTCTGGCTCGCATTCTCGAAGTGATGCACACGCCTCTGTTTGCTTTTGACCGTCATGACCGGCTGCAACTGGCGAGCAACGCCGGCGTCCAGTTGCTGGGCCGGCCCCAGGCTCGCTGCTACAACCAGAGTGCGCGCGAACTCGGCCTGCAAGAGCTGCTGGCCGCGCCCGACCAGAGCATTCACTCTTTCGGCTCCAAATCATCTCGCTGGCTGCTGCGCAAAGCGGCCTTCCGCCAGGACGGCGCGCCTCACACACTGATCCTCCTTGCCGACGTGAGCCTCCCGCTCCAAGAGGAGGAACAAAGGTCCTGGAAGCGGCTGATCCGGGTTCTCGGCCACGAGCTTTCGAACTCGCTGGCGCCCATCAAATCCATTGCCGGCAGCTTGCTGGAGCGGGTGGATTCCCTGCCCGGCGACGACGCAACGCTGCGCGACTTCCGCCGCGGCCTGGGCGTGGTGGAGAGCCGCGCCGACGCGCTGCATCGCTTTGTGCAGTCTTACCGCCAGCTTGCTCAACTGCCCCCGCCGCAACTCCGGCCGGTTTCGCTCGGGCCGCTGCTGGAGCGCGTGGCGCATCTGGAACAGCGCCTGGCTGTCCAGCTTGAACCGGGAGTGCCGGTCGTGCTCAACGCCGACCCCGATCAACTGGAGCAGATGTTCATCAACCTGCTGGCCAATGCCGTGGACGCCTCGCTGGCCAATGGCGCGCAGTTGGCGCGCGTCAGTTGGCGCGTGGCCGGCGGCGCAGCTTTGGTCTCGATTGAAGACCGCGGCCTGGGCATCGCCAACGCCGAGAATCTCTTCGTTCCCTTCTACACCACCAAGCCCGCCGGCAGCGGCGTTGGCCTGGCCCTGGCGCAGCAGATAGCCCGCGCCCACGGCGGCGAAATCCGCCTCCTCAATCGCGAAGACGGCCCCGGTGCGCGCGCGACTGTACGCCTGCCGGCTGCTGACGCGGAGTGAGCTCATGTTGAATGATCGTCGTCCGGTTTCGGACAACGATTTTCGATTCCGTACAGGATGCGCATTCGCGGGAATCGTCTTCTGAGCGTATTGCCTTGCAATTGAATTACTTACATTCGTGATGGTTTGGCAGGGTACGTGCTCCTGGAAACGTGTGCCCTTGTCGGCATGGAGGCCTCCGTGGGGAATCTGTTGCAGTATCTTCGCTTTACCTTTCGTCAGCTCGGGAAGGCGCCGAGCTTTGCGGTAACTGCGGTACTGACGTTGGCCCTGGGGATTGGCGCAAACACGGCCATCTTCAGCCTGGTGAATTCGCTCCTGCTCAAGCCGCTTCCGGTGGAAAACCCCAGTCAGATCACGGCTCTGGCCATGAGCCAGGACAAGGGGCCGACGCTGGCGAATTTTTCCTGGCCGGAGTTCAAGGCGATCCGCGCGCAGAGCCAGCGCTCGTTCAGCGAGCTCTTTGCGCATGGTCTTGGCATGGACGGATTTGCCGTGGCAGGGCAGAAGCCGCAACGCGTTCTCACCTCGTACGTCAGCGGCAACTTCTTCGCGGCGCTGGGGCTGAAACCCGCGGCCGGGCGGCTGTTTCTGCGCGGCGAAGGAGAGGTTCCGGGCAGCGACCCAATCCTGGTACTCGACTACGACTACTGGATGCTGCGCTTCAACGGCGATGCCGGCGTAGTGGGACGCGCGGTGACGGTGGACGGGCATCCCTTCACGGTGGTGGGCGTGGCGCCGAAGGACTTTCATGGCGTGCAGAGCTTTGTTGCTGTAGCGGCCTATCTGCCGATTTCGCAGATAGGGATCGAAGGTCTTCCCGCTGATTTCTGGAATAACTGGCAATTGCGGAATTTCAGCATCTACGGACGGCTCCGCCCCGCGGCCGACATGCATCAGGCTGGCGCGGAACTGGGACTGGTTGCGCAGAATCTGATGCGGGAGCACCCCGACGCCGAAAAGAACCTCGCGATTTCAGCCTTGCCGGAGTCAAGTCTGCGCGTCCAAACCGGCGATCCCAAACAGATGTACGTCATCTCGGGGATTTTTTTATCCCTGGCCGTCATGGTGCTGTTGCTGGCCTGCGTGAATGTGGCGAATCTGGTTCTGGTGCGGGCCACCGCGCGCGAGCGCGAGATGGCCATCCGCACGGCGCTGGGCGCGCAGCGTTCCCGTCTCATCGGGCAGATGATTACGGAAAGCGTCACGCTGGCGCTGATGGGCGGCGTTCTGGGCATAGTTCTTGGTGTGTGGGCCAGCAGCGCGCTCAGCCACATCAATGCGCATGCCGATCTTCCCCTCCGCTGGACCTTCGATTTAGATTGGCGCATCTTCCTCTATGCCTTTGCCATCGCCCTGCTGGCCGGCGTTGTTGTAGGAATCGTGCCCGCCCTGCGGAATGCGAAGAGCAACATCAATGCGGTATTGCACGAAGGCAGCCGCGGAGTTTCTCGCGGCCGTCACTGGTTCCGCGATGTGCTGGTGGCTTCGCAGATTGCCGGCTCGCTGGTGCTGCTGGTGATTACCGGGCTGTTTCTGCGCAGTCTTTCCGCCATGCAGACGATGGACTTTGGCTTCAAACCGGATTCCGTGCTCAATCTCGCCGTCGATCCGGGCGAGATCGGGATGAGCGGAACGCAGCCGCGGGATCTGGCCGCCAATATTCTTGCCCGCCTGCAACAACTTCCCGGAGTGGAGACGGCCAGCCACGCAAGCTCAATCCCCATGGGCTACTTCAACAATGACGGCGATACGATGGAGATCGACGGAGAAGCACCCCCAATTGACCCCTCGGCGTGGAGCGCGGGTTATAACGTGATTACTCCAGAATATTTCCAGACCATGGGGATCGAGATTCTACGCGGCCGTGGCTTCACGAATGGCGACGATGAGCATGGCCGGGCTGTGGTTGTGATCAGCGAAAGCGCAGCCAAGAAGTACTGGCCCAGTCGAGATCCGATCGGCCGCACCTTCCACATGGCGAGCGAGAAGACCCGCAAGCTCGAAGTCGTGGGAATCGCGCGGGACGCGAAGTTTCAGCTTTGGGGCGGGGGCAAGACGCTGCCATACTTTTACATTCCCTACGCACAGCACTTTGCCGGCAACACTTTAATGACCTTCCAATTGAAGACGCAAGGGAACCCGCTGGCATTGGCGTCAGCGGCTGAGAAGACGATCCACGATCTTGCGCCGCAGCTTCCCGTCTTTCAAGTGCAAACCATGCGTGAGGCGCTCTATACGCTGAACGGCCTGCTGCTCTTTCAGATTGCGGCCACGCTGGCTGCGATCATGGGCGGCTTGGGATTGACGCTGGCGGTGATTGGTCTTTATGGGGTTGTCTCTTACGCGATTAGCCGGCGCGTGCATGAGATCGGATTGCGCATGGCGCTGGGAGCCAGCCGCGGCGACGTCTTTAAGATGATCTACCGGCAATCGATTGTGATTGTCGCCGCCGGGCTGGGGACTGGCTTGGCCGTTGCTTTGCTGGCTGCGCAGGCCGTGGGCAGCATTGTCGTGGTCAGCGTGTGGGATCCCGTGACGTACGTGATTGTGGGGACTGCCTTGACGCTTGCGGCGCTCGCCTCCTGCTATCTGCCGGCGCGCCGTGCGATGGCGGTGGAACCGATGGTTGCGCTGCGCGAGGACTGAAACAATCGCTGTTTCACTCCGCAATACCTGCGCTTGCTATCATCGACACAGGCTCCCGGCAGAACTGTATCCGGGCTCTCCCGCTGAGGTTTCGCCCCGTTGAATTCCGCCACTCAGGCCGCGGTTCAGTCAGAGTTCGCCGCGCCCGCCATTGAAAGCGGGCGGCCTGACGCGGGTTTGGGTCCGGCGCACATTCACGCGCCCAGCCCCGGCGCAACAGCCACGCTCATCCACGACCTGCGCGAGCTCTTCAAGGTCAAGGTTGTCGCCCTGGTGCTGGTCACCGGCTGGGGCGGCTTTTATCTTGGCTCCATGCACTCTGGCATCACCAGCATGCAGCGCGGTCTGCTCGACACGCTGCTCGGCATTGGCCTGGTCTCGGCCGGAGCTGGCGCGCTGAACGAGGCTCTGGAGCGCAAGATCGACGCGCGTATGAAGCGCACCGCCGACCGGCCGATGGCCGCGGGCCGCTTCTCGCTAGCGCAGGGCGTGCTGGCCGGCCTGGCCGCTCTGGCGTTCGGAGCGATTTGGCTGGCGCTCACCACCAACCTGCTCACCGTGGCGCTGGCGCTGCTGACGGCCTTCACTTACGTGGCCATCTACACGCCGCTCAAGCGCGTGACAGCGCTGGCCACCTTCATCGGCGCATTCCCCGGCGCGATGGGCCCCATGCTCGGCTGGACCGCCGCTCGCGGACAAATCGAGTGGCCGGGAGTGGCGCTTTTCGCCATCCTCTTTGTCTGGCAGTTCCCTCACTTCATGTCGATTGCGTGGCTCTACCGCGACGACTACGCCCGCGCCGGGATTCGTATGTTGCCGGTCGTCCAGCCCGACGGCCTCTCAACTGTCGCCCAAGCGCTCTTCTTCGCGGTCGTGATGATCCCCGTCAGCCTTGCGCCCTGGATGCTGGGCATGGCCACGCTGACCTATGCCGCGCTGGCCCTCGCGCTGGGCTTGCTTTACCTGGCTTACACGATCCGCTTCGCCCGCATTTTGAGAGCCGAAACCGAGGACGAAAGCCGCAGGCTGGCCCGCGATCTGCTTAAGGTCAGCGTGCTCTACCTGCCGCTGCTTTTCACCGCGCTGATGCTCTGCGCCATTGCGAAACCATAGACGAGGCCGGCAAAAGTCTCGTGAGATTGCAACTTGGCAGTTGGAGTATTCTGTTTTTTTGGAGGAGATTGTGCTCGACATTCACTTACCCCACGGAAAGCTGCTCGGCATCAAGGAATTCTTTTTGCATCTCTTCACCATCACCATCGGTTTGCTCATCGCTCTGAGCCTGGAGGGTTGGGTGGAGTCTCGGCATCATCAGCATCTGGCCCGCGAGGCAGAGGAGAGCATACGCGCAGAGATTACCAACAACGCACATGAAGTAATTCGGCAACGCCAAACGATCAAGGATGACCAGAAGATACTGGAAGCCGACTTGAAGGTATTGGCGGAGTGGCGGGCACATCCCCACGCCAAAAAGGGCCACATGGATTTATCACTCAACGTGAGTGGCTTTGACGATATGGCTTGGAAGAATGCTCAGAACACCGGCGCTGTTACTTTTATGCAATACAAAGATGCCCAGAGCTTCTCGGACATCTACACTTATCAAGACATATATTTCAAGACCGTATTGAATAGTTTCAACGAGCTTGGCAACGCAACTTCGCTCTTCATCTCCCATCCCGACGACTGGGTTCCAACTCCCGCGCAGATTGACATAGAGACCGATCGCATCGGCAAGCTCCAATATGACCTCTGGATGTTAAGCAGATTGGTTGACAATCTGGACAGGACTTACCAAAAATTCAAGTCCGAGCACAAATAATGTTTGCTTATCCTCGTGAGGAAGCCATGACGACCGCAGTTCCTCAATCCGGCACCCGCTCCGCCATCGCCGCCATTCTCGTCGTCAGCGCGGCGGCCACGGCTTTTCTCTTCTGGCTGATTTACGTCCATCCCGCCGCGGCATCCAGCACGCAATACGCCTTTCTGCCCGCGTTGAACGCCGCGCTCAACGGCCTCAGCGCTACCGCGCTGCTCATCGGCTACACCTTCATCCGCGCCCGGCGCATTCCAGCCCACCGCGCGGCAATGTTAACCGCCTTCGCCTTCTCCACGCTCTTTCTGGTCAGCTACATTCTGCATCACGCGCTGCACGGTGATGTTCGCTACCCGGCCCACGCGGCGCTGCGCTCGCTCTACCTGCCGCTGCTGGCCAGCCACATCCTCCTGGCCATCGTGGCGCTGCCGCTGATTCTCGTCACGTTTTTCTTTTCGCTCACCGGGCGGATTCCGCAGCACCGCAAGGTAGCCCGCTGGACCTTTCCGCTCTGGCTCTACGTCTCCATCACCGGCGTTATCACCTGGGCGATGCTGCGCGTGGCGCAGGGATAGGAACGATTATGTCCACAAGGAACCCGAACCCGCCCAGCGACGGAACCCGCCAACTGCTGCAGTGGGGCGCGTCGATGCTCGGCGCGGGGCTGTTGGCCGTGCTGCTGCTGGAAACCCTGCTGGGCGGCTACTCGCCCACCGGCGCCCACACCAATGCCGGCTGGTTCGCCCTGATCGTCGCGCTAATGTGCATTCCCTTTGGCGGCCTGCTGACCGCGCTCGGTTTGGCCAAGGCTCTGCGCAACCGCGCCGATTCCCGCAGACGCTGATTGTCTGCTATGCTTTTCGATGACTGGAGAATCAACATGGCAAGAAGCGTAAACAAAGTCACTCTCTTGGGAAATGTAGGCAAGGACCCGGAGATTCGCTCCACTCCCAGCGGCGTCATGGTCGCCAGCTTCGGCTTGGCCACCAGCGACCGCTTTCAGGATGCGCAGGGCAACTGGCAGGATCGCACCGAATGGCACAACCTGAAGGCCTTCAAGCGCACCGCCGAGATCGTCCGCGACTACGTGAAGAAGGGCTCCAAGCTGTACATCGAGGGCAAGATCACGACCAACAGCTGGGACGACAAGGAGACCGGCGCAAAGAAGTATCGCACCGAAATCCTGGTCAATGAGCTGGTGCTGCTCTCCGGCCGCGAGGAAGGCGCAGGAGGCGCGAGCGCTGGCGGCTACAGCCGGCCGGCAAGCACATCGAGTTCGTCGGCCAGCTTCGATCAGAAGCCCCCGGCAGCCGCCGCAGCGCCGGACGACTACGCCCAGCAAGCCGAAATCTCCGACGACGATATACCGTTCTAAGAAGCAGGGGTCAGAGATCAGGGATGATGGATCAGTCTCCGGCAAGCTGAAATCGTCGTAGAAGGAATCGGGCAAGCAGCAGCTTTCGAGACGGGTTTTGTCCGAGTTATCTTCGCACCCTGGCTGACCCCTGATCCCTGACCCCTGATCCCTGTCACTCCGTCTTCATCAGCGTGGCCAGCAGCGAGTCCCTGCGCTGGTTGGCGAGCCTGTCTATGTTGCCCAGCCCGCGCAGCCAGGCGAAGACCGCGGCCCCGGCCAGCGCCAGAAAGACCGGCACGGCCATCCACGGACTGGCTAAGAGCCGGCACAGCCCAAAGACCACCGCGCCCACAGCCATCACCACCAGCAACAGCAGCATGCTGGAGAGCGCGTTGGCCTGCGATCCGCGCTGCCGCGTCATCCGCCCCGGATGGATGCGAAAGGGCATTCTGAGCGAAAAAATGTTGCCCACGGCCAGGCAGCAGGGCAGGGCAAAGAGAACCCATGCCGCTGTGGCCGCCACGGTCACGCCCTGTGGCCATCCCAGGCGCAGAGTGGTTAGAATGCCGACCAGCAGCGCATCCAGCCAGAAGAGCAGGAAATGAAAGAGATTCTTGGCCAGGAAGACGGTGCGGATGGGCGTGGGAGAGAGAAACAGCAACTGAATACCCGCTCCCTCGGCGCCCAGATTGTTGGAAAACATCTGCGTGAAGCCCATCAGCGCGAAGGCGACGTAAAACGGCAGCGCGTACAAAAATGGATGCCCCGAAGCGTTACTGCGATAGATGCTGGCCATCACCAGCACCATCAATAGGGGCGCGCCTATCACCCAGAGCAGCGGCAAGGTGCGCATTAAACTGCGCGCCTCCTTTTCCATCAGCGCGGCAATGGGGCTGGAGCCGCCCAGCCGCCAGCCGCCCTCGCGCCGGACAAGAGAGGCTCGCACTGAGGAAGTCTTCGCCCGGCTCGTTTCCCGTCTTGGAGCCGAACCCAGGTTTTCGCCGCGATACTCGGCCTTCAGACGGCGGGCCAGCACGCTCCCCGCGGCCAGCGCCCACAGCCCCAGAACGCCCAGCGACGCCAAGGCCCCCACAGGCTGCCGATTGCCGGCCTGCCGCAGAGCGCGCGCGGCCAGCCCCGGCGGGAGGCCCTGTTGCACGGCGTAGGCTGTCTTTATCCAGGGCGCAAACTCGGTCTCCATCCTACGAAGATTCTCGATCCGCTCCTGGGGTGTTCGCGGCTGCGGACGCCGCTTCTGGTGCAGCGCCGGATTCAGCAGTTGCAGGCTCAACAGGAAGATCATGAACAGCGCACCCACAATCTCCCGCGTCTTGCGCTGCGAGAGCCAGCGGTCGATCCAGGCAAAGACGGCGCGCACCAGCAGGATGTTGAAGGCCGCAAAAGCCGCCAGTGCCAGCGCCGTCCAGGCAAAGAGCTCCGGCCGCGCCATCGTGACGCCCACCCAGATGCCCAGGCAGCACAGCGCGCCGATGATGGTGGAGACATCCGCCAGCCCAAAGACCACATACAGCAGATAGTACGACCTAAAGCGCACCGGGAAGCGTAGCAAGATACCCAGGTCAAACTGTTCCTGAAACGAAGCCAGCATCACCGGACCCACCTGCCAGAGGATGCACACTACCCAGAAGACGGCCGGCAAAAACTGCCATTTTTCATCGGAAGCCAGTGCAAAAGCACCCGCGCCCATCATGGTGCCCAGCGCCAGCCCCATGAAGGCATAAAGGACAAACGACACGGTGCGCGCGCCCAGCTCAAACGCGCCCCGTTTGGAGCGTAGTCCGTTCACGAACATATGCCAGCGCAAGGCGGCCATGGCCGCATACTGCGCCCGCGCCGAAGCGCTCAGCGCTCCCGCGCCTGGGTCTGGGCCAACCCCATTCAAGCCAGCCATGACAGCTCCTGCGCCGGCTCCAGCCCGCCCGCTCCCACAATCGAAAGAAAGATCTCTTCGAGAGTCAGCCGCTGCTCCCTGGCGGCGTCCGGCAGTGTGGAAACGACTCCAGCGTGCAGGTCGGCCAGCGAGCCATTGGCCACCAGCCGGCCCTTGCTGATGATGGCCACGTGGCTGCACAGACGCTCCACAATCTCCAGCACATGCGTGGTCAAAAAGATCGTCGCGCCGCGGTTGAGCATCCCTTGCAGCATGGTCTTCAGCATCCCCGCCGCAATTGCATCCACGCCCTCGAAGGGCTCGTCGAGAAAGAGTACTTTGGGCCCGTGAATCACCGCCGCGGCCATGGCCAGCTTCCTCTGCATTCCGTGTGAGAAGTCGGTCACCAGCTTGCGGCTCTCGTTGGCCAGTTGCATGAACTCCAGCAGCTCCTCTGTTCGTTGATTGGTGGTCTCGCGGTCCAGCCCGTACATGCGGCCCACAAAATGCAGGTATTCGGGCGCGGTCAGCCGGCCCAGCAGCGCCATCCCCTCCGGCACCACGCCGATCTGCCGCTTCAGCTCCAGCGCGCCGGCCCCAAAGGGCTGGCCCAGAATCTCAATCGTCCCGGCTGTCGGCTCCAGCAACCCGGTGAGCATCTTAATAGTGGTGGACTTGCCCGCCCCGTTCGGTCCCAAAAAACCGAAGAACTGTCCCTGGGCCACGCTCATCGTGACATCCTCAACGGCCGTCAGCGCGCCGAAGCGCCGGGTGAGGCCATGCGTTTGAATCGCCGCAATTTCCATTTGCCAGCAAGCATAGCAAGGTTGGCGAACAAAACAAAGTGGTTTGGCAATCCACGGCAGGTGCAAAACCATTTTCCGTTGCCAAAACCGAACCTGCCCAGGAAAGGAATGAACAGCGTCTTTGCTCCGCCGGGCACCCCGTACACGCGCTATCCTAGAGAGTTCGGCCACATCGGCCAGCAAGGAACCCCATGCCCGAAGACAATATCACTCTTGCGGCGCAAGCCGCCTCCGCCGCACCGCAGGTGCCGCAGGTGGTCACGATCGCCACCATCGGCCAGCACGAAGGCCAATCCGTTACCCTGCGCGGATGGCTCTACAACCTCCGCGAGAGCGGCAAGCTGCTCTTCCCCATCTTCCGCGACGGCACCGGAACCATCCAGGGCGTCGCCCACATCAAGAGCGTGTCCCCGGAAGTCTTTGAATCTCTTAAGGGCCTGACGCAGGAGTCCAGCGTCATTGTCACCGGCAAGGTCCGCGCCGACAAGCGGGCGCCGGGAGGCTACGAACTCGATGTCGAAGGCCTGCAAGTCGTCCAGCGCGTGCCGGAATCCGACCCCTACCCCATCACTCTCAAGGAGCACGGCGTCGACTTCCTGATGGACCATCGCCACCTCTGGGTCCGCTCGCCGCGCCAGTCCGCGATCCTCCGCATCCGCGCCGAGATCATGAGAGCGGCGGCAGAGTACTTCGATACAAACGGCTTCATCCGCACCGACCCGCCCATCCTGACTCCCGCGGCCTGCGAGGGCACCTCGACTCTCTTTCCGGTCGATTACTTCGGCGACCCGGCTTTTCTGACTCAATCCGGGCAGTTATACATTGAATCCACGGCGCTGGCGCTGGGCAAGGTTTATAGCTTCGGCCCCACCTTCCGCGCCGAAAAATCCAAGACTCGCCGTCACCTCACCGAGTTCTGGATGATCGAGCCGGAGGTCGCCTTCATGGACCTCGACGGCCTGCTCGAGTTAGCCGAAAACTTCCTTTCTCATATAGTCCAATCCGTTCTCAAGAATCGCGCCGCGGAGTTAGCCGTCATCGGCCGCGACCCCGCGAAGCTCGAATCCATCTGCCCGCCCTTCCCCCGCCTGCGCTACGACGAAGCCGCGGAGATGCTCAACCAAGCCCACAAGGACGGCCACTTAGAAGCGGCATTTGAGTATGGAAACGACTTCGGCTCCCCGGATGAAACCTGGCTCAGCAGCCAATACAGCAAACCCGTGATGGTTCACCGCTATCCCGCCAACGTGAAGGCCTTTTACATGGAGCCCGACCCCGCCGATCCGCGCTACGCGCTCTGCGTCGATGTGCTCGCTCCCGAAGGCTACGGCGAAATCATCGGCGGTTCGCAGCGCGTTTCGAGTTATGAGTTATTAAACTCCCGCATCGAGCAGCATAACCTTCCCAAGGAAGCCTTCCAGTGGTACCTAGACCTGCGCCGCTACGGCAGCGTCCCGCACTCGGGCTTCGGCATGGGCATCGAGCGCGCGGTAGCCTGGATCTGCGGCCTGGATCACGTCCGCGAAACCATCCCCTTCGCCCGCACCTTGCATCGCATCTACCCCTGAACTCACCCTTCAGACCGGATGCCCTAGCTCTCGTCTTTGCAGCCATGGACCCGCCAATCGGTGATGCAGATCACTGTCTGCCCCAAGCTTGAGCGTGAATCATCGATCATGTACGGTTAGCGTCCGCGCGTGTGGAGGCGATTCTTGAACCGGTCCAGATTGCCGATGTTGCGCAGGATTTCGCAGATTGTTTTCCTGCTGCTCTTTCTCGGGTTGCTGTTCTTCACTTCGTGGAGCCTCTTTCCCAGCGCCGGAACTGAGATTCATCTGCGCCCGCCGGTGCGGCTCTTCTTCGAGTGGGACCCGCTGGTGGCTTTGGTCAACGCGCTGGCTGGCCATGCGCTGTATCGCGGGCTGATCTGGTGCCTCGTCATACTCGTGCCGACACTCTTTCTGGGGCGCTTCTTCTGCGGCTGGATCTGCCCCATGGGCACGCTGCAGCACTTCGTGGGCAATATGCCCTCGGAGGCCAAGCGCGGCAAGCAGCGCATTGAGTCGAATCGCTACAAGCGATGGCAGACGGGCAAATACGTTGTGCTGATCGCCGGACTGGTAGCCGCACTCTTCGGCTCGGCGGCCATCGGCTGGCTTGATCCCTTCAGCCTGCTGGTGCGGTCGTTCGGGCTTTCGATTCTGCCGGCGATCAACGCCGCCGCGCGCGCGATCTTCACCCCGCTCGAACACAGCCACATCGCGGCGATCAAAGCGGCCGGCGGAACGCTGCACTCAATTCTGCAAGTCCTGGTACTCGATCTTCGCCAGCCGCACTACGAACAAGGGCTTGTGTTGGGGATTCTGTTTATTGCGATTCTTGCCGCCAGTCTGCGCGTGACGCGGCTATGGTGCAGGGCGATCTGCCCGCTGGGCGCGCTGTTGGGGGCGGTCTCGCGCTGGTCGCTGTTGGGTCTGCACAAGGACCCTGCCGCCTGCGATAAATGCAATCGCTGCCTGCTCCACTGCCAGGGCGGCGACGATCCGATCGGCGGCGCGCCTTGGCACAAGGCCGAGTGCCTGATGTGCATGAACTGTGTGGGCAGTTGCCCGCTCGACAGCCTGCAATTCAAGTTCTTCCGCAACGAAGCCGAAGTAGCATCGCCCGACCTGGGCCGCCGCCGCGCGCTCACCGGCGTTGCCGCCGGAGCGGCGATTGTTCCCTTGATGCGCTCGAACACCGGCCTGGGCAAGAGCCGCCATGAACGGCTGCTGCGCCCGCCGGGTTCGCTCGACGAGCCGGAGTTTCTTTCGCGCTGCATCCGCTGCGGCGAGTGCATGAAGGCCTGTCCCAACATTGCGCTCCATCCCACGCTCGATCAGGCCGGCCTGGAAGGATTGTGGTCGCCCACGCTGGTGCCACGCATCGGCTACTGCGAGCCCAGTTGCGTGCTCTGCTCGGAGGTCTGCCCCACCGGCGCGATCTGGCAGATCACGCCCAGGGAAAAAGGCTGGGTCGTCGGCGTGGGCGCGCAGCAGCAAAATCAACCGATTCGCCTGGGCACGGCCTTCTACGACCGCGGCCGCTGCCTGCCGTGGGCAATGGCCACCGAGTGCATCGTCTGCGAAGAGTGGTGCCCGGTCTCGCCCAAGGCGATTTATGTGCAGGAGGCGCAGGTCATTGACTCCGCGGGCAACACGAAAACGCTGAAGCAGCCGCGCGTCGATCCCAGCCGCTGCGTGGGCTGCGGCGCGTGCGAGTATGCATGCCCGTTGCAGGAGCACCCCGCCGTTTACGTCACCAGCATCGGCGAAAGCCGCTCACCAAGCAGCCAGATTCTGCTCAACCGAAAATAAAGGAGATTCTTCCGTGAATGATCGTTCAATGAAATCGATGCTGGCCGTTGCGGCAATTATTCTTGTCGTGATTACCGCGACCACAGGATGCAAGAAGGCCAAATTCGATCCGTTCCCCGCGTCGGGCGCGATAGCCGGATGGGAAAAAACCAGCGAGACGCGCGTCTTTGCGGCCAAGGACCTGTGGCAATACATCGACGGCGATGCCGAGCAGTACCTCTCGGCCGGCGTCGTCTCCACCTCCACCTCCGACTACAAGTACCAGGGTGTGTTGGAGGCGACGGTGGACGTGTACACGATGAAGGATGCGGCCGGCGCGAGCAAGATTCTGGAGAAGGGACAGACCAAGGAGGCGCAGACGGTGCAACTGGGCGATGCGGGCTTGGCCTACGCGCAGAGCGTCACCTTCCGCAAAGGCCCAACGCTGGTGCGCATCACGGCTTATGAGTCCGCGCCCAACTCGCAGCAGGCGCTGCTGGCGCTGGCTCATGGCGTCGAAGCGAAACTGTAACGGGAAGTTGCTGATCAACGCGGAGAAGCGAGGAATGCGATGAAAAACCGCAGAGACTTTTTGAAGACCGCAGCCGCGGGAGCTGTGTTGCTTGGCTCGCAGAGCAAGTTGGGGCTGGCCGCGATGCTCGACCCGCGCAAGTCCAAAGTCGTGGTTGCCCGCGACGCCGCGCTGCACTCGGCGGAAGGAAAACTGGACGAGAAGCGCGTGGCTGATCTGCTGGACCGCGCCATCGCCGCCTACACGGGCCGCGACAAGCCGGTCGAGGCGTGGAAGCGCATCGTGCCTGTGGGCAAGGTCATTGGCCTCAAAGTCAACGGCATGGGCGGCAAGCCCATCGCAACCCATCTGGCGCTGACGCTGGCCATCTGCGAGCGGCTGCGTCAGGCCGGCGTCAAGCTTGGCGAGATCGTGGTGTGGGAGTGCCGCCGCGGCGACCTGGAGCGCGCCGGCTACACGATATCGACCGACAGTAATCGCATCCGTGTCATCGGCACCGACATGGAGGGCTTTGGCCATGAGGAGCAGCCTGCCGCCTTCGGCTCGGTCCGCGTGAATCTGTCCAAGATACTTACCCGCGAGTGCGACTTCGTAATCAACCTTCCCGTCCTCAAGGATCATGACCGGGCCGGCGTCACCTTCTCGCTGAAAAATTTTTATGGCGCCATCCAGCGTCCCGATCAGCTTCACGCCAACGCCTGCGATCCGGCCATCGCTGACCTGAATTGCATTCCCGCGCTGCGCGACAAATTCCGTTTCACCATCGGCGACGCCATGGCCTCCATTTATGAGGGAGGTCCTGTCTTCCGCCCCGAGCATCTCTGGTACCCCAACGCGCTCATCGTCGGCCAGGATCCGGTGGCCATCGATTACACCGGATGGAAGATCGTGGAACGCAAGCGCGCCGAGATGGGCCTGCCAACGCTTGAGTCCACGGGCCGTCCGACGACATTTCTTATTACTGCTGCCGACGCTAACCACAACCTCGGAACCAACGATCCAGATCGCATTCAGTTGATGGAGATTTAAGGAAGCTCTGATGAAATCGATGTTTTGAAAGGGCACGACTTTACAGGCTGCGGAAAAACTCAATTCGGAGGGAGACGGGGGTTTTAACCCCCGTGTAAAGCCATTAGAATCAGTCGTGGCTTTAGCCACGGAGGGACGTTTTTCGCACATATTACCCAAAATTAGGGGTTTTTCCGCAACCTGTTTAGTCGTGCCGTAAGGATGCAAAATCAAAGCGGGCTTTAGCCCCTGAGGGATGGAAAGGACTGCGATGAAAAACCGCCGTGATTTTTTGAAGACAGCAGCCGCGGGAGCCGTGCTGCTCAGCTCAAACAGCAAGTTGGGCCTTGCCGCAACGTTCGATGCGCACACCGAGAGCGGCAAATCCAAAGTCGTTGTGGCGCGCGACGCGGCGCTGCATAATGCGAGCGGGCAACTGGACGAGAAGCGCGTGCAGGCTCTGCTCGACCGCGCCATTGCCTCCTACACGGGCCGCGACAAGCCGGTCGAAGCATGGAAGCGCATCGTCCCGGTCGGCAAGGTGATCGGCCTCAAGGTCAACGGCCTGGGCGGCAAGGGCATCTCGACCCACCTGGCGCTGGTGCTGGCCATCTGCGAGCGGCTCCAGCAGGCGGGCGTCAAGCCTGGTGAGATCGTGGTCTGGGATCGCAACGCGCGCGACCTTCAGGCTTGCGGCCTCACCATCAATACCGACCCCAGCCGCATTCGCGTCTACGGCAACGATGTGGCCGGCTTCGAGGAGCAGCAGGAATCCTGGGGCGTCGCGCAGATCAAGCTCTCCAAAATTCTCACCCGCGAGTGCGCGATGGTGCTCAATCTTCCCATCCTCAAGGACCACGGCGGCGCCGGCGTCACCTTCTCGATGAAGAATATGTACGGTGTCGTTGACCACCCGCAGACGCTTCACGCCAGCAATTGCAACCCCGCTGTCGCCGACCTCAACTGCATCCCCGCTATCCGTGAAAAGGTTTGTTTCACCATCGGCGATGCGATGACCTCGGTCTATGACGGCGGGCCCGGCTTCCATCCCGAGCGCCTCTGGCAACCCAATGCGCTCATCGTCGGCGAGGATCGCGTCGCCGTCGATCAAACCGCATGGCAGATGATCGAACGCAAGCGCGCCGAAGCGGGCATGGAGACGCTCGAAGCCGCGGGCCGTCCGCCGCGTTACATTGTAACTGCTGCTGACAAAGCTCACAATCTGGGCACGAATGATCCGCAGCGCATTCATTTGCTGGAAGTCTAAGAATCTGGGTGCCCCACCCTCGGCGCGTTTTTGTTTTTGCGCCTAGGGTGGGATGCCTCGCAAGATGACCAGGAGGATCACCATGGCCGCAGAAACCGATCGCAAGCCGGAAGAAATGCAAGGCGCCGCGCAAGGCCTCACGCGCCGCGAGGCTCTGCTGCAACTGCTGCGCGTGGGCGGTGTGGCGGCAACTGCTACGGGCGCGGCCGTCTGGCTCAGCAAGCACAGCTTCCGTCCGCAGCCGGCGCAGGCCGAGCAGGCGCGCCGCGACCATCGCATCGCGTCCAATCCTCAGGGTTTGCAATGGCCGCATCTCACCGTGGTCCAGAACGGCGAGCCGCACGCGCTCGTGGCTCAGGCGCTCGAAAATCTCGGCGGCATTGGCCGCTTCGTCAGCCGCCAGGACGTGGTCGTCATCAAGCCCAACATCGCCTGGGACCGCACTCCGGAGCAGGCCGCCAACACCAATCCCGACGTTGTCGCCGAGATGGTGCGCCAGTGCTGGCAGGCGGGGGCCAAGCGCGTCATTGTCACTGATGTAAGCTGCAACGAAGCCCGCCGCTGCTTCCATCGCTCCGGCATTCAGGCCGCCGCGCTCGCCGAGCACGCCGAGGTCATCCTGCCTGATCCCGAGCTCTTCCGCGAAGTGGAGGTGGGCGGCGTGGTGCTGAAGAGCTGGCCCATCTTCACGCCGTTCCTCGAAGCCGATAAAATCTTCAACCTGCCCATCGCCAAGCATCACGTCCTCACCGGCGCAACGCTGGGTATGAAGAACTGGTACGGCATCCTGGGCGGCGAGCGCAACCGCCTGCATCAGCAGATTCATCAGAGCCTCGCCGATCTCGCCTTCTTCATGCTGCCCACCCTCACGATGCTGGACTGCTACCGCATCCTGCTGCGCAACGGCCCCACCGGCGGCAACCTGGAAGACGTAGCCCTCAAGAAGACCATCGTCGCCGGAACCGATCCGGTCGCCATCGACGCCTACGCAGCCAAGGCCTACTGGAACCTCGACCCCGCGCAGATGCCGTATTTGGAGATGGCCGCCGCGCGCGGCCTGGGCACCGTGGACTTCGATAAGTTGCAGGTGAAGGTCAGCCAGTTGGGGTAGCTGAAATTTTTCATTCGTTACCGGGAAAACTGCGCTACAATGTTTACAAAAGCGACACACAGAGGCAACGATGGCTAAAGAAGCTGCTTCAATGGTTGTGAGTATGCGCCTGCCGACAGAGAGCGCCAAGCGCCTCCGCCGCATGGCGAACCGGCATGGATGGACCCCCAGCGACGCCAGCGCGCGCCTGGTGGAAGAGGGATTACGCCGCACTGAGTTTGCCTTCATTGACTTTCGCGATACTCCGGCGGGAAGGCAAGCCTGCATCCAGGCCAGTTCGCTGGCGGTGTGGGAGATCATGCAACTGGTGCGCAGTTACAAGGGTGACGCCGCTGCCGTGGCCAAGCACCTGGGTTGGCCGCTGGTGAAGATTCAGGCCGCGGTCCACTACGCTGAGGCCTACCCCCAGGAGATCAACGAAGCGATCACCGAGAACAGTGAGACGGAATTTGCGGCTCTGAAACAGATGCTGCCGCAGGCTGTCGAGTTCGTTCCCAAGAGGCCGGCGAAGCGCTGATATGCTCAAACTGCTCCTCGATGAAGATATCTCGCCAGGCGTGGCCGCCGGCCTGCGCCGCCGCAGTGGAGCGATCACCGTCTCCGCGCTGGCGGAGTGGGAGGGCGGAAACTTCGTGGGCAAGGATGCATCCGATATCCTGCGCGAAGCCGCCGATCAGGAGTTGACGCTTGTCACCTATAACCGGCTGACGATTCCTCCCATTCTCAAAGCCTGGTCGGAGGAAGAATGCCTGCATGGCGGGGTCATCTTTGTGGATGAGAAGACCATTCCACCTGCGGAGACCAGCGAGTTGTTGACAGCTTTGGCCAGAGTGCAGGATGAGGCCGGAAGCTGGGAGTGGACCAACCAGGTGACTTTTCTCCGGTAGCCATGCAGAGTGGGCAATCCCAGGTCTGAAAATCCAGACCTGGGGCACCCGCACCCACAAAGTCACTCTTGCCGCGCAAGCGGCGTCTTCCGCACCGCAGGTGCCGTCTGCTCCACCGCAGGTGGTTACGCCCGCTCGTAGAAGCGGAAGAAGAGCGAGGGCTTGCTGACCGGCTCGGCGCGCTTCACCAGCGCCTCCGCCTGGTTGTCGCTCAATGGCGTGAACTCCCGCGCCAGTTGCACGTTCTCATCGAGCTGGGCAATCGAATCGCAGCCGATGATGACCGTGCTCACCGGACGCGACAAGGTATAGTACATCGCCTCGCGCATGGTGAGCGTACCGGGCGTTGTGGTCTGGATGGTCATACCTTCCCAGGAGTGCTTCTGCGCCTCGATCGACGGCGGCGTCCAACTGGAGAGCAGGCGGCTGCGGCCCGGAATCTTCATTCCAATGATGCCCATCTGCCGCTCGACCGCCAGCGGCAACAACTCCTGGTTGAAGCTGTAGTGGTGCGGGTCAGCGGCGTTCATCGCCATCAGAATCGTATCGAAGGGATGGCGCCGGATGCATTCCATCAGCGCATCGGGCCGATAGTGGCCGGTGATGCCGAGGTTGCGCACCACCTTCTGCTGCTGCATCTCGATGAGCGCTTCCATCGCGCCACCTTTGGCGAAGATTGCGTTCACGTCGGTTAGGGTGCCGACGTCGTGCAACTGCCAGAGGTCCACGTGGTCGGTCTGCAGCAGTTCGAGCGATTTCTCGATCATGCGCATCGAATCGTCGCGCGTCCGCTCCCTGGTCTTGGTGGCCAGAAAGGCTTCGTTGCGGCGGCGCGCCATCACTTTGCCGACGTACTGCTCGCTCCAGCGCGGCGCCCCGCCGTAGATCGACGAGGTGTCGATGTAGTTCACGCCCAGGTCCAGCGCCCGTTCGATAATCGGCACGGCCACGTCGAAGTTGTTGGGGTGCTCCAGCGCGGCCTGGCCGCCCAGCGAGAAGATGCCCACGCGGTAGCCGGTCTTGCCCAGGTTGCGGGTAGGCATGGCCGCGGGCGTCCTGGGGTTCGACGGCAATGCGGGAAGCGCGGACAGCGCCTTGGGTGTGCCGGCCAGCGCCGAGGGCGCCAGCAATGCGGCGGTGATTGCGCCGCCCGCCTTCAGAAATTCACGGCGGCCCTGCTTGCGCGCCGCCAACGGCAAATTTTCGCTCATGATGACCTCCTCGCCGTTCTGCTTGCCTCGTAGGAGTTCATCATAGTACGGACCGGCTGCGAATGGGAACAGATTTCCAGAGCCCCGAGACGCCCTCCCGTTCGCGGATTCAAATCTCTACAATAAAAACGGCTGCTGTTCGTCTACAGAAATGGGTGGATGGGACGTTGAGAATCACCTCGATGATCGAGCAAGACCTGCACATCTCCGAAGTCATCGCGGAAGAAAGCGCCCGGCTGCGCAATTTCATCCGCAAGCGGGTGCCCAACGAAGCCGACGTCGAAGATCTTTTGCAAGAGGTCTTCTACGAACTGGTGGAAGCCAATCGCCTGCTGATGCCTATCGACTACGTGACCGGCTGGCTTTTTCGCGTCGCGCGCAATCGCATCACGGACCTCTTCCGCAAGAAGAAGCCGGTAAGTTTTACCGACGCCGCGTTCGAGGACGAAGAGGGGGCACTGCTCGAGATCGAAGACCTGCTGACCTCTTCTGATGCCGGACCGGAAGCGCTCTGCCTGCGCAACATGCTCCTGGATGAGCTGGAATCCGCGCTTGCCGAACTGCCTGCCGAGCAGCGCGAAGTTTTTATCGCTCATGAGTTCGAGGGCCGTAGCTTCAAAGAGCTGTCGGCGCAGACAGGCATTGGCGTCAACACGCTGCTGGCGCGCAAGCGCTACGCGGTGCTTCATCTGCGCCGGCGTTTGCAAAACATTCACGACGAGTTTACGAGGAAATGAGGAACCAACATGGGAAACAAGTGGATCAAGAGAAACAAGTGGATATTCGCTGCGGCCCCGCTGGCGCTCGCGCTGTTCATCTGGGTCGGCGGCGAAGTGGTGATGCATCTGTGGAACTGGCTGCTGCCGGTGTTGTTCGGAGTGCGGCTGATCACCTTTTGGCAGGCTCTCGGACTGCTGGCTCTCTGCCGGATTCTCTTCGGGGGCTTTGGCGGTCATGGCCATGATCACTCCAAATGGCGGCGGCCAACGGCCGAGCGCTGGGAGCGGATGACGCCTGAGGAGCGCGAGAAGTTTCGCCAGGATTTGCGTTCGCGCTGGTGCGGCTCAGCGGAAACAACCGGCGGAACCGGCGAGCCATCCTGATAGTGGATGCGCGCAGAGAGCTGAATCGAGGAGCGCACTATGAAAGCGATTGTCTACGAACATTACGGGCCTCCAGATGTCTTGCAGTTCAAGGAGATCGCGACGCCCGCGCCCGCGGACGATGAGGTCCTGATCCATGTTCGCGCGGCTTCGGTCAACCCTCTGGACTGGCACTTCATGCGCGGCGAGCCGTGGTTCATCCGCTTGATGACCGGGCTGCGCAAACCCAAGGACGAACGGCTGGGCGTGGATGTAGCCGGGGTGGTGGAAGCGGTTGGCAAGAATGTAACTCAGTTCAAGCCGGGCGATGAGGTCTTCGGGGGTTGCCGGGGGGCCTTCGCTGAGCGCGTTTGCGCCAAGGAAGATGAATTGGCTTTGAAGCCTTCCAATCTGTCGTTTGAGCAAGCTGCAGCCGTGCTGGTGGCGGCGATCACTGCCCTCCAGGGCCTTCGCGACAAGGGACGGATTCAGCCCGGCCACAAGGTTCTGATTGATGGCGCATCTGGCGGCGTGGGTACGTTTGCAATCCAGATCGCTAAATCCTTCGGAGCTGAAGTCACCGCCGTTTGCAGCACAAGAAATTTGCAGACGGCGCAATCGATTGGCGCGGATCATGTCATTGATTACACGCGGGAAGATTTCACGCGGAACGGTCTGCGTTACGATCTGATCATGGCTGCGAACGCCTATCATTCGATTTTCGATTACAGGCGCGCGCTGAGCCGGGGCGGAATTTGCGTTAAATCCGGAGGCAGAGCAAGCCTCCCGGGCATGCTGCTGGGAAGATTGCTTTCTCTGTTTGGGCACAAGAAGACCTGTAGCTTAATCGCGAAGCTGAACAAAAAGGATCTGGTTCTTCTGAAAGGTTTTCTTGAAGCCGGAACGGTTGTCCCCGTCATCGATAGACGTTATCCGTTAAGCCATACCGCTGAAGCTATTCGTTATCTTGAAGAAGGCCATGCGCGCGGGAAGGTTGTCATCACCGTTGAAGATCAACGCTGACCCGTGAGTTGCCGCGCTCCGGCCCTGGCTGTATTCGCATTCTCCATGGCGGAAAAATTTGCGGCACAGGGATGGGCCTTGCGCGCGGCTCCCCTGGCTGAGTATCGTTGTGAAGCAGCCTGAGCAATTCCCGGAAAGAGATTCATGGACGTTCTTAAACGGCTTTTCGAGCAGCATTACCGGTTGCCGGCCGAAGGCGCGCGGCCGCTTCAGGGCCAACTCGGCGGCTCGGGACGGGCCATCGTGCGGCTCACCGGCGGAGGTTTCAGCGCCATCGGCATTGTGCATTCCGTGCGCGAGGAGAATCTCGCTTTCCTGGAGTTTTCGCGGCACTTTCGCCGCCACGGATTGCCGGTGCCGGAGATTTATGCGGAGGATTTGAGTGCGGGCGCCTACCTGGAAGAAGACCTGGGCGACACGACGCTCTTTGAATTTCTTGGGCTGCATCGCACCGGCGAAGCCATCGCTCCCGAGGTGATGGAAGCGTATCGCAACGTGGTGGCCGTGCTGCCGCGTTTTCAAGTCGAGGCGGGCCGGGATTTGAATTACAAAGTCTGCTACCCGCGCTCTAGTTTTGATCGCCAGTCCATCGCCTGGGATCTGAATTATTTCAAGTATTATTTTTTGCGGCTGGCCGGTGTGCCCTTCAATGAACAAGCGCTGGAGGATGATTTCAGCCGCTTGACGAAGTTTCTGTTGAATGCGGACCGCGATTATTTTCTTTATCGGGATTTTCAATCGCGCAATGTGATGCTGCGCTCGGGGCAGCCGTTTTTTCTCGACTACCAGGGCGGCCGCAAAGGCGCGCTGCAATACGACATCGCCTCTCTGCTCTTCGATGGCAAGGCTGATCTGCCGCCGCGGATGCGCCAGGAGCTGCTCGACTACTATCTCGAATGCCTTGGCGGTCACATCAAGGTCGACCGCGAAGCCTTCATGGAGCACTATTACGCGTATGTGTACGTGCGCATCCTGCAGGCGCTGGGGGCTTATGGCTTCCGAGGGTTTTATGAGCGCAAGGCGCATTTTTTGCAAAGCGTGCCCTACGCGCTGAAGAACCTGTGCTGGCTGGCCTCGCACGTGAAGCTGCCCATTGCCCTGCCCGCGCTGATGGAGGCTCTCGATGGCATCGCGGCATCAGAAAAACTGCAAGGGTTGGATTCTTCCGCAGAGGCCTTGACGGTGCGGATCTTCAGTTTCAGCTTCCACCGCGAAATGCCCTCCGACGAGTCCGGCAACGGAGGCGGCTTTGTCTTCGATACGCGCAGCCTTCCGAATCCCGGGCGCGAAGAACAGTTCCGATCAATGACCGGCATGGACGCGGCGGTGATCGACTATCTGAATCGCGAGGCAAGCGTGCATCAGTATCTTGCCCACGTTTTGTCGCTGGTGGATGCGAGCGTGAACGAATACAGGCGGCGCGGTTTCAAGAACCTGATGGTCTCGTTCGGCTGCACCGGTGGCCAGCACCGCTCGGTCTATCTGGCCGAGCAGTTGGCCAAGCATTTGCGCGACACCAGCGGAGTGGACGTGGTGGTCCGCCATATCGAACAGGAGAAGATGGGCCGATGAAGGCAATGATTCTGGCCGCTGGCCTGGGCACGCGCCTGCTGCCGCTCACCGACGAGCGCCCCAAGGCGCTGGTCATGGTTGCCGGCCGCACACTGCTGGAAATCGTCCTCGCGCGCCTGCGCGCCTTTGGCGTGCGCGAGGTGATTGTCAATGCCCATCATTACGCGGAGATGATCATTGAGTACTTGAAGGCCAACGATCACTTCGGAATGCGCATTGAAGTCTCGCGCGAAGAGGAATTGCTCGACACCGGCGGCGGCTTGAAGAAGGCCGCGTATTTTTTTAGCGATTCACTTGAGCCATTCATCCTGCACAATGTCGATGTGATCAGCACGATCGATCTTGGGCGCATGATGCGCTTTCACACGGAAGAGAACGCCCTCGCCACGCTGGCGGTTCAGGAGCGGGAGAGTTCGCGGCTTCTGCTCTTCGACGAGCCGGGCCTGCTCTGCGGGCGGCGGGCCGAACGGGGTTCATGGTCTCCCAGGTCCGAAAATCCGGATATCCACCCCACGGACGTAGACCTGTCCGTGGGGACCCCGGACCTGGGGCACCCAACTGAACAGGCGCAAGCGCTGGCCTTTTGCGGCATCCACGTTCTCTCTCCGCAAATCTTCGCGAAGATGAATGAGGAAGGCGCGTTTTCCATCATTGACGCTTATATACGTCTCGCGGCGCAGGGAGAAAAAATCATTGCCTATCGCGCGGATGATTGCTACTGGCGCGATCTCGGCCGGCCGGAGAGCATCCTCCAAGCCACCCAGGATCTGGACAGCGGAAAGTACACTGCAAGTTGAGATGGTTTGCTATCCCAGTTCCGAAAATCCGGACCTGGAGCACCCGGCTACCTACCTACATTTTGTCAACTTCTTCTTCAGTCAGCTCCTCGTCCTCTTCTTCAGGATCGCAGTCTTCGCAGGTATCACGCTCATTGCAGCTTGCGCAATCGCCGGTTTCGCAGACTTCCTCTTCCGGGGCCAGTTCATCGCCTTCGCCGGTGACGGTCATGGAGTGCACAGTTTCGGGATCCTTACGGTAGGAAGCGCGATCAATATTCTGCGAGGCGATCTGGAGGGCGTAGAGGAGCAGGCCGGTACGGCGCGCATCGATGCGGGAGCTGAGGAACGCAGCTATGATCTGGGAGATCGCTACCTGAATGGAGGCGGAATCCTCCAGCATGGGGAGCTTGATGTCATCAAAGACGGTGGTTTTCGCTTTGGCCATGGTATGCACGCGGGAGTGGAAATAACAATAAGCAGCCCCGAGCAGAGCCGGAGATTGGCATCGTTTTCCGTTGGTCTTGATATGACGGCAAAGCTGGTACATCGGGCACCCCCACCACCTGCGGTGGGGCCAACTGCTCGCTGTTCGCTCGCATAAGGTTCGTGGTTTCCCACCTACCCCACCCGTATTTTGTAAGCAAATTCCTTGTTTTCATGAGCTTACAGGCATGGTTGCGCTGTAAAATCTTGAAAACAATGAAGTTCCCTGCAAAATCGTCCAGGATAAGGAGTTACGTGGACGATTGGAGGGAAGCTTCTGAGGATTATTGTGCGACGAAGAGGGGAAATAATCTGCAAGGCACCTGCGGTGCGGCGGGCGCGCTTCGCGCATGGGTTCGTGGTCTCCCAGGCCCCAAAAGCGGGACCTGGGGCATCCGGCACCCGGCGTTAGGGTTCTCTATCCTTCAATACCGGGTGGGTATCTCTGGTGCATCTATGGTATGTTTCCCAGCCGCCACCACTTTGTTCCTTGAGTTCATCCTCACTGATCACTTGGAAATGAGAATCTTTCGTGATGAAAGTTTTACGGCCCTCGTTTGCCGGATTACCACATCCGCCCGGACCACAGAACACGATGGAATACTTACCGTCGGTACCGTAATGCTTGATCTGCAACCCAAAACCATCTTCACAGTCGGTCTTCCAGAATCCGGTGAAGTCTTTCGCAGTGTCAGGTTCGCCAACGTAATTGCCCAACTCAATATTCTTATGAACATCGGCCACAGTCTTATAAGTCCCAATCAACGGGGCCGCGCTGAAATCGATGATGGTTGCGCCCTTTTGATTTCGGGATTGAGGTCCGACATCAAACAATTTCCACGTCTCTAGATTGAACTGATCGTCTATCTTCGCGTTACGAGTATTGAAAAGCATGCCTTCAAACAGCGTTATCTGCTCCTGCTTTTCAGCTCCGGGTGCCTGATCGTTGCGCGACGTGAATGTCAATGAAAATTCGATTGCATCTGGCCCAACCTTCTTGAGTTTACCGGCAACGCGCCATGGTGGTTGAAAGGTTTCACCGGCGCTTTGTGTTGCAACCTTCACCCCAGTCTTGGTGTCTGTGTAGTCGATTGCTTTCGCGGAAGACACTGAAGCAGGTCCGCTTGGTAGCGCGCGACCGAGCAATTTCATCACAAGCTGCAACTCCAGTACGGCTCCATCAAGGGCGTCAATCTCGTGATCTGGTGTAGCGATTGGACCCTGAATCGCCATAACACGCCCGCCGATCATCAGAATCTTTCCTCTAATGATCGAGCCGGATTGTGAGTGTTCGACGTCAACCTGAATGTCATTGGACTTTGCGTCAAACTTCCCTTGCCATTTGGAATATGCAGATTGCCCCGGCATACTTGTCTTGAGTGTGAAACTATTGAAGTCTTGCCAAGCAGTCGGCTTCCCGCATGGATTGCCGCAGTCTTGCTGCGGCGATGCGCTGCCGGGAGCCGACGAAGCTACACAAACGAAGAGCATTCCAAGGACGAAATTGCTTGCATTGATCATAGTGGGAGTATTATACGTCAACATTGCAAACTGGGAGCAATTCTTAACTGACAAGGATTGTGATTAGAGCATTGCAGTCTCGAATAGCAAAGGCCGCTCCCGATGGGAAACGGCCTTTGTAGTTCATGCGCCGAAGGCGCTGCTGCATGCAATGCTCAGTCGCCGGCGACCAGCTCGGCTTCCTTCTGTTTTACCGGCTGAGCGGGCGCAATGGAGCCTAGCGTAACCAGCCCCTCGACCGGCTTTTCGCCGAGCACGTGCTCGCGATAGAGCTTGGCCATGCGGGCGTTCTCCGCGGCGTCGAGCTGCTTGGTGTCGCGGGCGCGAATCTTCTCTTCGCGCGCGTTCTTGGCGATGCCCAGATTGTCGAGCGTGTGGTTGGCCTCGGAGTTTACGTGCGCCATGTTCAGCGTCAGGTCGTGGCCCACGTGCTCCATGTTGACCTTCTTGCCGCCGGCGAAGATCTCGTGGCGTCCGTGCTCCTCGTACCACTTAGTCAGTGTCGCCGTCATGTGCATCTTCTCGATGATGTTGCGCCAGCCCACGCCGGTGTTATAGGCGCAGAAGCTGATCTCGCCTTCCTGCGTGGCGTAGGGAATGATGCACTGCTCGGTGCGGCGGAAGTCGTAGTTGAACAAATCCTGAAACCACATGCCGGCGATGAAGAGGAAGTTCCAGCGGTCCTGGCGGCGCAGCTTGATGTCCTCCAGAGTCCGGTCGCCCTTGACGCTGCCGTAATTCTTGCCGGTGGCGTTGAAGGTCTTGTCCATCTTCTTGAGCATGTCGGTGATCTTGAAGTGCGTGGGCGACTGGAAGGGATCGTAGTTGCGGAGCAGAGCCAGCGCAAAGCCAATCACCGAGAGCCACTTGCCACGGGCCGCGTCGTTCACCTTGGCCAGGTCCTTGGCCACCTTGCCCATGTTGAGGAAGGCGGTCACCGGCGCGGATTCCTTGGTCTCCTTGTCGATCATCAGCGCCATGCCGATGCCGCAGTTGGGGTGGCACCCGCAGGAGAGCTGGCCCCACTCGGCGGCAGGCCCGTGAATCAGGTCGGCCCAGTCGGAGAAGGTGGACATAAAGGAAATGGGGAACCAGTCGCGCTCCGGCTCGCCGATGCCGCACTGCTTTTTCACATCGTGGGCCATGTGGCTGAGGGTGTAGCGCTGCGCGATGCGGCGCTCGTCGCTGATGTCTTCGTCGCGGCCGGTGAAGCTGACCGGCTGGAAGCTGAGGAAGCTGATCTTCTTGGGATTGTCGAGCGCGAACTGAATGATGCGGCCCACCTGCTCGTTGTTGATGCCGTTGATGATCGTCGTCACCGGCACAATCTCCACGCCGGCTTCATGCAGATTGTTGATCGCCTGCAGCTTCACATCGAAGAGGTTGCCCACCTTGCGATGCGAGTTTGCGGCGTTGCCGATGCCGTCGAATTGCAGATAAACGTAGCGCAGTCCGGCTTCGGCGGCGGCGCGGCAGAGCTCCTTGCTCTTGGCGAATTCAATGCCGTTGGATGCGGCCTGCACGCTGTTGTAGCCCACCTTGCGGCAGTATGCGACCGCGTCCAGGAAGTACGGCGACAGCGTCGGCTCGCCGCCGCTGAACTGCACGCTCATCTGCCGCTTCGGCTTGAGCGTGATGGCGTTGTCGAGCATCGTCTTGATCTCGTCCCAGGTCAACTCATGCACGAAGCCGACCTGATTGGCGTCCATGAAGCAGGGGTCGCACATCATATTGCAGCGGTTGGTCAGGTCGATGGTCAGCACCGCGCCGCGCCCGTGGGTCATCGTTGAGGTGCCGTGATTGTGCAGCCGCTTGTCGTTGTGCGAGCGCACATCGCGTCCGGGGAAGCTCTCTTCGAGATGCTTGAAGAAGGCCGTGTCCATCGACATCACGTCTTCGAAGTGGCCGTGCTTGGGGCAATCCTTGACCATCAGGATCTTACCGTCGCGCTCGATGATCTGCGCCTTGATCTCGCCCACCTTTTCGTTGAGCAGGACTTCATAGGGCAGCTTGCCGTCGAGAATCTGCTTGCGAATCTCGGGCACGCACTTGGGACAGAGCGAGTCGGTGGCGCGCGGCCAGCCCAGCGGCGGCTTCTCCTTCTCGTAGCTCTTCTGGAGGGGCTTGTCGCTCCACTTGGGGATGAACGACGGATTGGGGCTGATGCGGTTCAAACGCTCATAGACGACCCACGCGCCCTTGGCCGCGTAGACGACGGCTTTCTCGGCATACTTGACTGCTTTGGACATAATGTTGCGGTCTCCTCAAAGAAATTTTGGTCGCCAGCGGCGATTTCTCGCCGGCCAGACCCTTGGAAGCCCGAAAACTCAGGGAATCCATGGGTCTGAAAATCCATTTCTAGGGTAACCGGGGGGCGCGGTCAAGCGAAGGGCATTGCAGTGAATGGCGGAATCCGCCGTTGAATGGTCAATAGGGAACACCGAACGGTACCCACACTCGCCGCAAACTGCCCACAAGAATCGATAAGCTAAGCTAGGACAGAAGCAGGTGATAGTGGAATATGCATAGGCGAGATCGGCATTTCACGGCGCACCTCACACCGGCCTAACGCTGCACGAGCCCGGTTCGCCTCATGTTCAATCCAGTCTTGTTGCAGCTCGTCTTCCGCTCCTTGTAAAGGATTCAGTGATTCAAGAATTGCCGGGGCATCGGCCGGGATGAGAGACGCAATCTCCAAAAATGCCTGGATCGAACCATAAGATAGAGGGAAGTGATGCCCGGTCGAATCAAGTTCACTGATATGCAATTGGCAAACCCTGTCCCTGAAATTCGATAGAATACGGAACGCCTCCGTCATCGTCCGGTCGCACTGGTGCGCATGGGCCAAATCGAGGCACAACCTGGCATTCGGAAGTTTTTCAAACCAGCGGCACAATTCTTCCGCACTACGTCCTTCGTTCTTTCTTCGATCCATATTCTCAATTGCGAGTTGGTTACCGAATTCAGCCCACTTGTCTGCTTCATGAATTGTGTCGGGATGTACAATGATCGGCAAACCATCTGGAACCTGACGCAGAAGTTCAATCACGCCGTCCTCTTCGCCGGCAGAGAAGCGGCTCGGAGCATGAAAGGAAATATAGTCGAACTGCCCTAAATCCAGTTTTGGCAGAGCGCCAATAAGAATGGGCAATTCAGGCAGGCGCAAGGCGGAGAGTTCCACTGCCGTCATGGACGTACCTTCTAACAGTCGAAGAGCTTCTTGGAAATTGCCCAGCATCAATGCGCCGGTGGAAAACCCAATGAAAGCCATTAGAAAACCCCTCTTTCAATACTGAAGTTGCGAAGTGGAGAATCACCACCCAAAAACATATCCTGAATAGCCTTGCGAAAGACTTTTCGCGTCTTCCACGCCTCTCTGAAGACCTCGTCCGACTCCTCTTCATCCTGCCTTAGCTTCTTGAGGCGATTACGCTTATTCGAATCATTCAGTAGACCCAGAAATTCATCGTACGAGCAAAACAGTTCTTTGGCAGTCTCGCGAAGCAACTTAGACTCTGAGATATTCAAGTGCGTTGTAAAGAACAATGCAATGCGCTCCAATGGCGTAAGGGACAGAAACGTATCCAGACAGTTGATCAGGCTCTGCTTGCTAGGTTCCTGATTTCCATTTCTCGAGATTATTGGATCGCACCAGAAACAAGCCAATAAGCCTGAGGCAAATAATAGCTTTCTCGACAGTCCTAGCTTGATGTTCCTGAGCGCGTACCCATCGTTGCCTCGGTCAAATTGTTTGTAAGCGAAGTCGACAGCCATCGTACGCCAATAGCGAGCAAAATCGTTTAGCAGAAAAAGAGGAACCCACCGTCTGCTCTCATCATCCTGTCTCTTTTGCAGAAGCCTTCGATCTTCATCAATATAGCGCTTCAAAATGTTTTTACGGACACGATCAAAGGCCACACGCCTTTCTCCGATTGGTAATGCCTCCAATAAAAGCAATACCCTGCGCGTCGTGTTGGAGTTAGAATCTTCTTCGCCTCCGATAAAGAGAACTATTGGTTGACTGAATGCCAATGCACCAAAAGTACCCTCTTCGCCAGGCGGTTTGAGGCCCAACTCCTTGAATATGGACTCCTTACTGAGAGCTTTCTTGATTTCGATAAATGTTTCCTGAACGCCGGCGTTCGCTTCGCCGTCCACAAGGAATGTCCAGTCCAAATCGCTCCCCTGTGTACATTCATACCGCGCTAAAGAGCCATGCACGATGACGCTGGTGTCTGCGCTGGGCATTCCCTCGATGATCTTTGAAAGCTGTTCGAGTGTTGTCTCTGCCTTTTGGCGCGCTTCCTCGATATTCTTCCAGTGGCACCCAAGTATCAGCTCCAGTTCTGCCAGAGGCGAGACGGTTTGACCAGCACATGGGTTACCGGACATCTCTTCTCCTCGATTCTCGGCGCGTTGCTGCCGAACGTCCAGCCGTCACTTTATCCTAGCAGCGTTACCTGTGGAAGCTCCAAGCCCCCCAGCCACTTCAATTGAGGCCCATCCAGATTTCGCCCACCCTACGGCGACCCTGTTCCGGGGGTCTTGGCCACATGGTTGATGATCTGCTGGAAGAGGACCACGCGGAGGTGAATGCGGCGGGCTACGTCGGGCATGAACTCGGTCACGAAGTTTTCGATGGGCGCGCTGGCCAGGCCGGTAACGTAACGCTCGCCGCTGGCGGGCAGATTGGTCTGCTGGCCAGGGACGTAAAGGTTGCCGAGCTCGTCGACCATGGCAAAGCCCACCACGGCGCCGTAGTTCACCATCCCCTTGCCGTTGTCTCCCTGCGTCCAGACCACCTGCACGACGGCATGGCGGATGCGGCGCGGGATCGAGGCGTTGGGCATGCGGTGATAGTGCGGGTCCTGGTGAACGATGGAAGGAATCAAAAAGGTGCCGAAGAACTCGCCGGTGATGTCCTGCGCATAGCTGACGCCGACGTAGCGGCCAAAGCCTTTCATGCCGGGGCCGTAAGGAGAGTCGGCGTCGGAACCGACTGCGATGGCCGAGGCGCCCAGAATGGTAAGGGCGTTGAAGGGGTCTGCCACATTGCGTGCCGCCAGCCGGGCCTTCTCTCGGCGCGTCATCGGCTTCACATCCGGCCCATTGACGAAGCGCTCATACCAGTTGATCGCCGGCCGGGGTGGGCAGGGGGCCGATTGCGCACCTGGCTGGGCGCTGGTTGCCGGCGGCACAGTCCCGGCTGCGGGGGTCGGAAGAGCGATTGCCGCGGCGGGTTGGGCGGCGCTTCTAGCCGGACAGGGTACTGCCGGCGCGGCGGCGTGGCTTTGCGGTTGGGGAGCGTCTGGGAGTTCAGGGCTGGCGCTCGCCCCCGCCGAGCCAGCCCACGCAGGAATCGCCGCTAAGAGCAAAGCCGGCGCCAGCAGCGTTACTACGGCATGACTCATCCTCCGCGCCCGGCTCAGCAACCCTTGGCCTGCGGCGGATTTGATCCCGGTCTTCTTTCTTGTACTACTTTGCAAGTAGTGGACCCTCGCGCGCATCCGCTGAGCCGTCATTCTGATGCGTCTGCTCAAGTCTGACGGAATATTGCAGTGAAAAGTAACCCGCGATGCGACAAACGGCCTACGGCTCAACCGCCGGGAATCTGATTCCCGTATTGACGATTGCGGCACCTTCGGCCTCAAGGCGATTGACGCACCAGTCTGCGCATCGCAAACTGAGAAAGAGATTAGCACGAATCTCCAGCGCGAGGTGTACCGTCATGAGCTCTTATCCTCCTCCCCCGCCCGGTCCCGGCAGTGTGGGCGAACGCATCGAAGAGGCCGTCGAGTTGATCGAGATGGAGCTGCGCCACGCCATCGCTTACGTGAACCAGGCGGTGGTGCCGCAGGTCCGCAAGGAATCGATCTCGGCGCTGCGCACCGTGGCCGGCAAACTGCGCGATCTGGCCGACCGATTTGAGCAGAACACGGGTCCGCGCCCTTGATGAAAACGCCGGCAGAGGTTCGTGGATTCCCAGGTCTCAAAAACGAGACCTGGGGCACCCAGTTTGCCTGGCGCATCCGGCGCGGGTCCGGGGCGGCTCTGGCGCTCGCGGCCCCGTTGCTGCTGATCGTCTCCGGCTGCGGCCACAAGCAGACCGTCGCCGAACTGCCCGCGCCACAGGCTGCTCCGCCCCAGACGCAATCCAGTTCCGCTGCATCTCAGGCCACGCTGCCCGGGCGCATTGCGCCGACTCCGGCGCCGCCGGGCGGGGTCAACGCCGACGACCTCGACTATGTGCGGACGCACAAGCCCATCCTGACCGAGGAGGGGCTGGCCACCTGGTACACCGCGGCCAAGGGCCGCAAATCCGCCAACGGCCAGGTCTTCAGCGACCACACGCTGACCGCTGCCCACCTCACGCTGCCCATGGGTTCGCTGATTGTGGTGACCAATCTTGTGACCGGCCAGTCCAGCCCCATGCGCATCACCGATCGCGGCCCGTTTGTGGAGGGCAGGATTCTCGATCTGACCATCGCCTCGGCCAAGGCCACGGGCATTTACCGGATGGGCTCCGCGCGCGTGCGGGTGGAGGTTTTCCGCACTCCCAAGCCCATCGAGACCGGCGGCCGCTGGTGCGTGCAGATCGGCGCCTTCACCAGCCAGCACAAGGCCAACAAACTCAAGGCGCAACTGGTGCGCAAGTACCCCGGCGCCAATGTGATCGAGTTCCCCGGTGAAGACAGCTACTGGGTGCGCATCCGTCCAGAGGGCGACAATCGCGAACTGGCCGAGTCCATCGCCCGCAAGCTGCGCCCCGCCGAGGGCGAGGCCTTCCTTACGCGGCTGGACTGACGCGCATGAGCGAAAATCCCTGGAACCCATCTTCAAACAGGATTCAGGCAGAGTAAGCTACTCAAAAGGAAACTTCCCATGAACTTTGCGCGCCGAATGCTGCCGGCGTTTTACCTGGCCTTGCTGCTCACCGTCCTCATCGGCCTCTCTTCGCTTCCCTGCTCCGCCCAGCCCGCGCCCTCCCAGCCAGCTCCGGCCATGACAGCCGCTCCAGCCCAGCCCACCACCACGCAGGCCTACTCGCTGCCGCCCGACAAGCTTGCCAAGGCCATCACCCTCAGCCACATCTCCATCGCCCTCAACATCGCCGGCTCGCTCTGGGGTTTGGCCGTCCTCTGGATTCTGCTGGCCACGCGCTGGGCCGCCGGTCTGGCCGCATGGGCTGAGCATTTGCTCCGCCGCCGCTGGATGCAAGGATTGCTCTTCTTCGCCGCCTTTCTCGTCATCACCACGCTGGCCGGCCTGCCGCTCGACGCCATCGGCCACGCGGTCAGCCGCCATTACGGCATCAGCGTTCAGGGCTGGGGAAGTTGGACAGGCGATTTGGCCAAGAGCCTGGGCCTCTCGCTCCTCTTCGGCACTCCCGTGCTGCTGCTCTTCAATTGGCTGGTGCGCGCCTACCCGCGCAGTTACTGGTTCAGAATCTGGCTCTTCACGCTGCCGCTGATACTGCTCACCGTCTTCGCCGCCCCGCTGCTTGACCCCATCTTCAACAAGTTCGAACCGCTCACAAAAACTCATCCCGCCCTGGTGGTCCGGCTGGAAACCGTCGTCGCCCGCACCGGGACAAAGATCGCCCCCGACCGCATGTTCCTGATGAAGGCCAGCGAAAAATCCAACGGCCTCAACGCCTACGTTACCGGCATCGGCGCCACCAAGCGCTTTGTCCTATGGGACACCGCAACCGACCGCCTGCCCGACGACGAAGTCCTTTTCATCTTCGGCCACGAAAGCGGCCATTACGTCCTCAACCACATTCCCAAGGAGCTTGCCGGCATGGCAGCCGGACTGTTTTTTGTCTTCTGGGGCAGCGCCGCCTTTGCCGGTTGGCTGGCCCGCCGCTTCGGCGTGCGCTGGCAGTTGAACGGGGTTGGGGTGGGCCAGAACACGCTGGGTGCCCCTGTCATTCTGAGCGAAGCGCAGCGAGTCGAAGGACCTGCTTTTTGCACCTCTGTTGCGAAGGGTGGGAATCCAGAGACCAACAGCGAGGATGCCGACACAGCCCCGCTTGCCAGCCGCCAGGGATTTTTGGTTCTGCTCTTCGCCCTCTCGGTCGCCAGCCTCATTCTGCAACCGGCCGGCAACTCCTTCAGCCGCCACTTCGAGCATCAGGCCGACGTCTACGGACAGGAGGCCATCCACGGCCTGGTCGCCGACCCGCAAAAGACCGCCGTGGGCGCGTTTAACCACTTGGGAGAAGCGTGGCTTGAAGACCCTAATCCCAGCCCCCTCATCGAGTTCTGGGAGTACAGCCACCCCAGCGTCCAAACCCGCGCCAACTTCGCATTGCACTACGACCCTTGGGCCAACGGCGGCCATGGAAGGTTCTTTGCAAAATAGGGTGAAGTCCCTGTCCTTTACAATTTCACCATGCAATTCCTATCGCTCTCCCGCCGCCGCACCGACGCCTTTCCGCCGGAAGCCTTCACCCCGGAGCTGGTCGCCCGCGAGGGCCAGCGCGTCCGCGAACTCTACGCCTCCGGCATTCTCCGCCAGATCTGGCGCCGCACCGATCTTCCCGGCGCGGCCATTCTCTGGGAAGCCGCCAGCGAAGCCAAGGTCCGAGCCGCCATCGAAAGCCTGCCCATCTTCGAAGCTGGAATGCTGGAGATCGTGCTCGTCGCGCCGCTGGTGCCCTATCCCGGCTTCGGTCCCGCATAGGGCTGGTTCATGGTCCGGTTTTCCTCACCCCTCCATCAACTGCCGCGACGTACACTGAAATGTCGTTCAATATGGAGGGGACCAGCCATGCCTTATCCCGCAAACTACCGTTACACCCGCGAGCATGAATGGATTGAGCTTACGGGCAACATCGGCGCCATCGGCATCACCGACTACGCCCAGAACTCCCTCGGCGACATCGTTTACGTGGACGCGCCCAAGGTCGGCGACCCGGTCACCGCCGGCGCGAGCTTCGGCTCGGTTGAAAGCGTGAAGGCGGTCAGCGACCTTTTTTCGCCCGTCACCGGCACCGTCACGGCCGTCAATGAGGAGCTGAAGGACGCGCCCGACAAGCTCAACGAGAAGCCCCACGAAACCTGGATCATCAAGGTCGAGCTAGCCGACCCCGCCGAACTCAACGCCCTGCTCGACGCCGCCGCCTATGAGGCGTTCATTGCGGAAGAAAGTTAGAAGCAAGCTACCAGCTACCAGCTATCAGCTTTTAGCTTTTAGTTCCTAGCTTGATTTGCAGGTTTCTTTTGCCGAGCTTTCTAATTGTTTTTTCCGGCAGGCTAAACTTTGGCTTGCCCAACGGGCTTTTGGCTGAAAGCTGAAAGCTGAAAGCTGAAAATGCGCTATCTACCCAAATCCCCCGCCGAGCGGGAGCAAATGCTGGCCGAAATCGGCGTGGCGTCGATTGATGAGTTGTTCGCAGTAATCCCTGCCGATCGCCGCCTTACCCGCGACCTGACCGTGCCCCGCGCGCACGCCGAGAGCGAGATCATCGAATACTTCCGCGCGGCGGGCGCGAAGAACGCCACCGACTACGCCAGCTTCCTCGGTGCGGGAGCCTATCGCCATTACCGGCCGGTCATCATCGACTCGCTGATTCAGCGCGGCGAGTTTCTGACGAGTTATACGCCCTATCAGGCCGAAATCTCCCAAGGCACATTGCAGGCGATCTTCGAGTTTCAGACGATGATCGCCGAGCTGACCGGCATGGACGTGGCCAACGCCAGCATGTACGACGGCTCAACCGGCGCGGCGGAGGCAGTGATGATGGCCGTTCGCGTGACCCGCCACCACAAGGCGGTCGTTGCTGCGACCGTCCATCCCGAGTACCGCGAGGTGCTGGCCACTTATGCGAAGCACCAGGGCGTGCCCACGGCTTTGATTGGCTATGACGCCGAAACCGGACGCCTCGACCTGGCCGCGCTGGAAGCGGCAGTTACTCAGGAAACTGCGGCTGTATTAGTGCAAAGCCCGAATGTCTTCGGAGTTATCGAAGACATTCCGGCGATTGCGGCCATCGCCCATAACAAAGGCGCGCTGCTGATTGTCTCGATAGCCGAGGCAATCTCGTTGGGCGTCGTCCGCCCTCCGGTCGAAGCGGACATCGTCAGCATGGAAGCTCAATCCTTCGGCGTGGCGCTAAGTTATGGCGGCCCATTCTGCGGCGTACTCGCGACGAAAGAACAATATGTGCGCCAGATGCCGGGTCGCCTCGTCGGCCAAACCGTTGACAGCAGCGGCTATCGCGGCTTTGTGCTCACTCTCTCCACCCGCGAGCAGCACATCCGCCGCGAGAAAGCCACCTCGAACATCTGCACCAATCAGGCTTTAGTCGCGCTGATGGCGACCATCTTCTTGAGCGTCTACGGCAAGGAAGGCATCCGCGAGTTAGCCGAGCATAACCTGGCAAAGGCTTCTTACGCAGCGCAAACTCTCTCGGCGCAACCCGGAGCAAAGCTCCTCTTCCACGGCGCGCCGCGCTTCCACGAGTTTGTTTTGCAAACCGAAGAATCGCCTGAGCAATGGAGTAAGCGGCTCCTCGACAATAAGATCGTCGGCGGCATCGATCTGAGCCGCTGGTATCCCGAACTACAAAACTGCACCCTCTGGTGCGCCACAGAAGTGATTACACGTTCTAACATCGACACTGCGGCCAAAGTCCTGGCAGCCTGGCCCGTGGAGGCATAATGACAACCGACGAAATTATTCCCGCCTGCGCGACCATCGGCAAAGTCCGCCCCCACCCGACGCAGAACGAGGCTCTGCTCTTTGAGAAATCCTCGCCGGGCAAGCGCGCTTATAAGCTGCCTCCGCTCGACGTACCCGCTGTCGATGCCGCATCGCTGCTTGGCGCAGCCCATCGCGACGTTCCCGGCGAGCTGCCTGAGTTGAGCGAGATCGAAATCATCCGCCACTTCACGCGGCTCTCGACCTGGAACTACGCCATCGACCTGGGAATGTATCCGCTCGGCTCGTGCACGATGAAGTACAACCCGCGCGTGAATGAGTTAGTCGCCCGCATCGAAGGACTCGCCGAGGCGCATCCTTACCGGCCCGATTCACTCGCGCAAGGGATTCTCGAAGTGATCGACCTGCTCCAGCGCTGCCTGCTGGAAATCACCGGCATGGATGCGATTACGCTGCAACCGGCGGCCGGCGCACATGGAGAATTTACCGGAATCTTGTTAGTTCGCGCTTGGCACGAGTCGCAGGGAAATGCGCGCAAGAAGATTCTGATTCCTGATTCAGCGCATGGGACGAACCCCGCCACAGCGGCCATCTGCGGCTACACCGTCGAGAACCTGAAATCTAACTCAGAGGGCGGCATCGACCTGGAGGCTCTAACTCGGCAAGTGGATGAAGAGACCGCCGCGCTGATGCTCACCAATCCCTCGACCATTGGAGTCTTCGAGAGCCAGATTGCCAAGATCGCCGAAATCCTCCATGCCAAGGGCGCGCTGCTCTACATGGACGGCGCTAACATGAACGCGCTGGTGGGCAAGACGCGGCCCGGCGACTTCGGCGTGGATGTGATGCACCTGAATCTGCACAAAACTTTTTCAACGCCGCACGGCGGCGGCGGACCCGGCTCCGGCCCGGTGGCTTGCAAAGCCTTTCTGGAGCCGTTCTTGCCTATACCGGTGCTGGCAGGGACTAAGGGACTAGGGACTGAGGGACTAGCGGCTAACTGCCAATTGCATTGGAACTACGACCGGCCGCAATCGGTAGGCCGCGTCCGCGCTTTTTACGGCAACGTGGGTATGTTCATCCGCGCGCTGGCTTACATCCTGGCCAATGGACCCGATGGACTGCGCCAGACCACCGAAGACGCCGTGCTCAACGCCAACTACATCCGCGCCAAACTCGAAGACATTTACGAGCTGCCTTACAAAACCGCGTCGATGCACGAGGTGGTCTTCAGCGACAAGCTGCAGGCGGCGCGTGGAGTAAAGACCGGCGAGATCGCCAAGCGGCTGATCGACTACGGCTTCCATCCCTACACGGTCAGCTTCCCGATGATCGTTCATGGCGCACTGATGATTGAGCCGACAGAAAGCGAATCGCTAGAGGAGCTGGACCTGTTCATCGCAGCCATGCGCGCCATCGCCCGCGAAGTTGAGGCGACGCCGGAGTTAGTGAAGACCGCCCCGCACTCGACGCGCGTTTCAAAGCTCGACGAGGTGCAGGCGGCTCGCAAGCCAATTCTGCGCTGGAGGAGAACAGCTTAGAACAAAACCACGATTCCAAGGCAAGAATGTATCATTTTCTCAACGCCGGAAATTTACTCGTTTGTTTGCGCGGCGCGCTTAGCAAATGGCGTTGTTGATTTGTACATGCCTCGCTTTGCGCCCACGGGAGAAGTCATCTTGCACATTGTTTTTGCGGCCTCGGAGTGCGTTCCGTTTGCCAAGACAGGTGGATTGGCCGACGTGGTGGGGGCGCTGCCGCCGGAGCTGGTCAAGCTGGGACACCAGGTTACCGTCTACCTGCCGCTCTATGCGGGCGTGCGGCGGCAGCTTGCGGGCGAAGTGACCTACGCGATCCGATCCATCACGATTCCCTTCCAGTACTACAACCGCCTTGCGGGCATTGTGGACGGCGGAAGGCGCGGCGGAGTGCAGTACTACTTTGTCGATTGCCCGGAACTTTTTGAGCGGCCTGGGCTGTATGGAACGGCCGTGGGCGATTATCCGGACAACGCCGAGCGCTTCGCGCTCTATTGCCGCGCGGTGCTGGAAGCGAGTAAGCAGTTGGGCGTGCCTGAGGTTTTCCACGTGCACGACTGGCAGGCGGCGCTGATTCCCGTCTATCTGCGAACAACACTCAAATCCGATCCGGTGCTGAGCCACGCCGCTGTGGTGCTGACGATTCATAACGCCGCCTACCAGGGCGCCTTTCCGCCGGCGACCACCGAGCAACTGCTCTTTCCCTGGGAGATATTCACGCTGGACAAGGTGGAGCAGTATGACCGCTTCAACTTTCTCAAGGGCGGCCTCGTTTACTCCGACATTCTGACCACGGTGAGCCGCAAATATGCCGAGGAGATGCTGACGGCGGAGTTCGGCGAAGGGCTGGACGGCGTGCTGCGGGGGCGCGCTCAAGACCTGCGCGGAATTCTGAATGGCGTGGATTATGCGCAGTGGAACCCGGCTACGGACGCGAATCTGGCGGCGCATTACACGCCGGAGAATCTGGCCGGGAAGCGTGAGTGCCGCGCGGATCTGCTGAGTGCTTTTGGATTGGAGTTGGTGGAGGACGCGACGCCGGTGATCGGCATTGTGTCGCGCTTTGCCGTGCAGAAGGGCTTTGACCTGCTGGAGGAGATCGCGGGGCGGTTGTCGGAGATGGAAGTGGCCGTAGTGGCGCTGGGCTCGGGCGAGCCGGTCTACGAGAAATTCTTTCGCGATTGGGCCTTCTGGAACAAGTCGAATGTGGCTGTGCGCATCGGCTACAACGACGCGCTGGCGCACAAGATCGAGGCCGGGGCGGATCTGTTTCTGATGCCGTCGCTCTATGAGCCGTGCGGGCTTAATCAGATTTATTCGCTCAAGTACGGCACGGTTCCAGTGGTGCGGGCGACGGGCGGCCTGGACGACACCATCGAGGAGTGGAACCCGCGGCAAGGAAGCGGGACGGGCTTCAAATTCACGGACGTTAGCGGCGAGGCGCTGCTGGCTGCGATTGAGCGGGCGCTGGCGGCCTTCGAGGACCAGGCTGGCTGGAAGCGGCTGATGCTGAACGGCATGGCACGCAACTATAGCTGGGAGCAGCCGGCGCGGGAGTACGCGGCGGTGTACGAGGAAGCGGCAAGCAGACTGGCGTGAAGAGGATTAAAGTTGAGCAGGAGAGTCCTGCAAGCCTTGGACTTCCGGAAGCGCCGCAATGGAAAGAGTGGAATCGAAATGCCAGAAACAATTGATTGGCCCAAGTTGACTTCGCCGCCGCAGCGCCGCAACCGCCGCGGATTGTTTTTCCTTATCGCCATTATTGCCGTTGTCGTTTTCGGCAGCCGGAGCGCGATTTCCTTCTGGGTTGACCTGCTGTGGTTCAGGTCGCTCGGCTATGGGGAGGTTTTCTGGAAGACGCGTGGCCTGGAGTGGGGCATCTTCGCGGGCTTTTTTGCGCTGACTTTTCTTCTGTTGGTGGGGATTTTTTCCGCGCTCAAGCACGCCCATAAGGACGATCTTCCCTCGGATCACACCATCTTCATCAGTGGGCAGCCGATCACTCTCTCGCTCAAGCCGGTGCTGCGCGTGGTTTCCATCGGCGGCTCGCTGGTGATCGCTTTGATTACCGGCGGCGCGATGGCTGCGGAGTGGCAGACGCTGGCCCTCTGGTGGTATGCGCCGCAGGGCGCGGGCGTGGCCGATCCGATCTTCGGGCGACCGCTCGGCTTCTATCTCTTTACTCTGCCGGCATGGCAGTTGATCCTCGGCTGGCTGCTGACGCTCAGCGTGATCAGTTGCGTGATTGCGGTTGTCTTTCTGCTGGTTTCGGGCAGTTCGCGCGCGCTCAGCGGCAGCCGCGAAAGCCTCGGCGAACTGCCCTGGCGCGGGCTTTCCATCGCGGCTGCATTCCTTTTGCTCATCGTTGCCGGTCGCGTCTATCTCGGCCGCTTCGAGCAACTCTTCGAGCACCATACAATCTTCGACGGAGTGACGTACACCGGCGCGCACGTTACGCTCACCGGAATGCTGGTGGTGTGCGTGGCGCTCATTCTGGGAGCGGCGATCGCAATGGCGGGCGGCTTGTTCGCGCCGCGCGGGCGCTGGCTGATCGCCTCTGTTCTTCCGGCTGTGATCTGTTACGCCGGGGTCGGGGTTGTGGGCTGGTATGTCAGCAGTTTTGTGGTCAAGCCCAACGAGCTGGTGCGCGAGCAGCCTTATATTGCGAATAACATCGAGATGACTCGGCAGGCTTATGGCCTGGACCGCTTCATGCAGCGCGAGTTTCCCGCCGAGACGACCGTCGATGCGACCGATCCGGCCAACAATCAAGCCACGCTGCAAAACATCCGCCTGTGGGACTGGCACGCGCTCCAGGATACGCTGCGCCAGATCCAGGAGATTCGCACTTACTACGACTTTCCCGACATTGACATTGACCGCTATAACATCAACGGCTCGATGCGCGAAGTGATGCTGGCCGCGCGCGAACTGGACGTGGACAAACTTCCGGAGAGCAGCCGCAACTGGATCAACGACAAGCTGATTTATACGCACGGCTATGGCATTACCATGAATCCGGTGAATGGATTCACGAGCGAAGGGCTGCCCACGCTGCTGCTGAGCAATATGCCGGTGCAAAGTACGGCGCCGGGGCTGAATGTAACTCGGCCCGAGATTTACTTTGGCGAGCAGACCAGCACCGATGTCTACGTGAAAACGCGCCAGCAGGAGTTCAACTATCCGCAGGGCGATACCAACAACCTAGCCTACTATCAGGGCAACGGCGGCATCGAGCTAGGCGGCTTTCTGCGCCGCGCGATGATTGCCTTTGACCGCGGCGACCTGGCCAAGCTGCCCTTCAGCGACGATGTGAACGCCCAGAGCCGGTTGCTGATGCGGCGCAACCTGCGCGAGCGCGTTGCGGCGCTGGCGCCCTTCCTTACCTTCGATCAGGACCCTTATATTGTGCTGGGCGAGGATGGAAAGCTATCCTGGATTCTCGATGCCTTCACGCAGTCGGACACTTATCCTTACTCGACGCATTACTCGGTAGGCGGCCAGGATCTCAACTATATGCGCAACAGCGTCAAGGTGGTTGTGGACGCCTACGATGGGACGACGACGTTTTATGTCTTCGATGCGCAAGACCCTATCCTGGCGGCCTATCGCGGTATCTTCCCCAGCTTGTTCAAGGATGCCTCCGCCATGCCGCCTGACCTGCGCAAGCACGTACGCTACCCGGAGTTATTGCTCAAGCTGCAGGCCGAAGTCTACGGCCTCTATCACATGACCAATCCCGAAGTCTTTTATAACCGTGAGGACTTATGGACAGTGGCGACGGAGGTTGGCCTGGGCGAGGGCGGCGCGCAACAGACGCAGGCGATGGAGCCTAACTTCGTGCTGATGAAGCTGCCCGGCGAAAGCGGCGTCGAGTTTGTGGAGATACTGCCCTTCACACCGGCCAATCGCAATAATCTGATCGGCTGGATCGCGGCGCGCTCGGACGGCGAGCACTACGGAACTTCCATTGTGTATGACTTTCCCAAGACGAAGTTAGTGGATGGGCCATTGCAGATTGAAGCGCGCATCGATCAGAACGCTGACCTTTCCGCCAAGTTGAGTTTGTGGAATCAGCAAGGCTCGCATGTGCAGCGGGGAACGCTGCTGGTGATTCCCTCTGGCAAGGCGCTGCTCTATGCCGAGTCGATCTACCTGAAGGCCGACCGAAGCCCCATGCCGGAGTTGCGCCTAGTGGTTCTGGCGCTGCAAGACAAGCTCGCCTACGGGCCAACTTTCGAGGCGGCGCTCTCGTCGCTCTTCGGCGGAAATATATCGTCGTTGAGTGCGACTGAGTCTCCGGCAGGACCAACGGTGGCGCAGGCGAGCGCGCCCGCTCCCACGCAAGACTTGAATGCGCTGATCGCGCAGGCAAGCAAGGACTTTGACGATTATCAACGGCTGACCGCGGCGGGGAAACTGGCCGAGGCCGGAGCGAAGCTGGAAGAGTTGAAGCAGGTGATCGGCAAGCTGGGTGCACGGGCGAAGTAACTATTGGGTTCGTGGATTCCCACCCTAGCCGCAAAAACAAAGACGCGGCGAGGGTGGGGCACCCGCTTAACCAGAGGTTTTTCAGATAAGTGCAGCAAGTTAGCTGCCGCTTCGCGGCTTAGCGAGTTAGCAAGTTAGCGGGTGGCTTGTGGAAAAGTCGCCGTCACGATCTGCTCGACCTGCCGCAGCCACGCGGCGCGCTGCTCGGGGGTGCTGGTGATGACCACGCTGAAGGTCTCCCTCACGACGTTCTTCACACCGCAAAAATCCAGTATGCATTTCTTCCAGAGATTGTCGAGCGGGTCGCCGAAGACTTCCATCTCGCGATCCGGCGGTGTGTTGGAGGTGTTGAAGATGACCGCCGCTTGCGCCCGCAGCAGGCCGACCGGCACTCCCTCGCCACCCTCCTCAAATTTGTAGGCCACGCCGGGACGGAAGGCGCGATCGATCCAGCCTTTCATCGCGGCCGGCGGCTGACCCCACCAGTTGGGATGAACAATGACCAATCCCTCCGACCGCTGCAGCTCGTCGCAGTAGAGCGCCAGATCCGAGGGAGGCTGAGTCTGCGCATCCAGCTCGGCGGAGGGCAGCAAGGGATCGAAGCCTTCCTCATAGAGGTCATGGAAGCGGACCGTGTGCCCGGCGCGCTTGAGCGTGCGGCAGGCAGCCTGGGCGATGGCGTGGTTGAAGCTTGCTTGCTCGGGATGCGCAAGAATGACGGAGATTTCCATAGATAAAGGCCAGCATAGCACAGCTTTTCCCGGGTCTGCGCAAGGCCGGAAGCCGGACCAGGCGCGAGGCACACACGGCCAGGCCCTGCATCCCGCTGGAAACGGGACGCGTGAGACATTTCTTGACCGTCCTGAAAGCTAATCCTCGGAAAATCCGAAAATACGAGTGTGATGCAAATCACATCCTATCCTATTTTCCGCCGAGTACCGTCTCTTACATTCACGGTGAGCCACCGGCGGCTTCCTCAATATCTTTCATCGCTAGAGGCGGCCTCCCCGCTTCCGGCATACGCAGAGTGAGGTAGGCATGGGTCAATCCATTTGGAATTCGATGCAGCAGAAGGGTTACAGCCGCAGAGATTTTCTGCAATTCTGCGCCGCGGCCGCAACGGTGGCCGGGTTCGGTCAAACCGGCGTTGCCCAGGTCGTGTCAGCTTTTGAAAAGAAAGACAAACCGGCTGTGGTGTGGCTGCACTTCCAGGAGTGCACCTGTTGCAGCGAGTCGTTCCTTCGCGCGTCGCACCCGATTGTGCTGGATGTGCTGCTGGACGTGCTGAACCTGAACTACACCGAGACGCTGATGGCGGCCTCCGGCTTCCAGGCGGAGAAGTGCCTGACAGACACCATCGCCAACAACAAGGGAAAGTACATTGTGCTGGTGGAAGGCGCGGTGCCGACCAAAGACGACGGCGTCTACTGCATGATCGGCGGCAAGACGGCCGAATCTATTCTGCAAACCGTCGCCAAGGATGCGGCGGCTATTGTGGCGTGGGGCAGTTGCGCCTCCAACGGCTGCGTGCAGGCGGCTAAGCCGAATCCGACCGGCGCAACGCCGATTTACAAGCTGGTGGACAAGCCGGTGATCAACGTGCCCGGCTGCCCTCCCATCGCCGACGTGATGATGGGCGTGGTGACGCACCTGCTGGTGCTGGGGCAGCTTCCGGCGCTCGACAGCCAGGGCCGGCCCAAGGAGTTTTACGGACGCCGCGTGCACGACACCTGCTATCGCCGGCCCAACTACGACGCCGGCTTGTTCGTCGAGTCGTTTGACGACGAGAACGCGCGCAAGGGCTATTGCCTGTATAAGATGGGCTGCCGCGGTCCGGTCACTTACAACGCTTGCAGTGTAATCAAGTGGAACGAAGGCACCAGCTATCCCATCCAGTCCGGCCACGGCTGCATCGGTTGCAGCGAGGAAGGCTTCTGGGACAACGGCCCGTTCTATCAGCACCTGGCAAGCTTCCCTGGCTTCGGCATCGAAAGCACGGCGGACACGGTTGGCACGGTGGTGGGAGTGGCCACGCTGGCCGGAGTCGCCGCGCACGCCGTAGTCACCAATATTCGCAAGCACCAGGTCATCGCGGAAGTTCACGCGGAAGACCTCAAGGAGTCGTAAGAGCCTATGACACGCATTGTCGTCGATCCGGTCACTCGCATTGAAGGCCACCTGCGCATCGAGGCAGTGGTGGAAAATGGCGTCATCACCGACGCATTCAGCGCAGGCACGATGGTGCGCGGCCTGGAGAAGATTCTCATGGGCCGCGACCCGCGCGACGCCTGGGCCATCACCGAGCGCGTCTGCGGCGTCTGCACCACGGTTCACGCGCTGGCCAGCGTGCGCGCCGTGGAAAACGCCCTGGGCATCACCATTCCGCCGACCGCCGAGATCATCCGCAGCATCATGATGACCACGCAGTACGTGCAGGATCACGTGATCCACTTCTATCACCTGCACGCACTGGACTGGGTGGACATCGTCAACGCGCTCAAGGCCGATCCCAAGAAGGCGGCGGAGATTGCGGCGACTTTCTCCAAGTGGGACAAGAACACGCCCACCTATTTCGCCGAAGTGCAGGACAAGATCAAGGCTTTCGCAGCCAGCGGCCTGGGCATCTTCGCCAACGGCTACTGGGGCCATCCGGCCTACAAGCTGCCGCCGGAAGTCAATCTCATCGCCGTGGCGCACTATCTCGACGCGCTCAGTTGGCAGAAGGAAATCTGCAAGATTCACACCGTCTTCGGCGGCAAGAATCCGCATCCGAATTATCTCGTCGGAGGCGTTCCCTGCTCCATCAACATGAATGAAGTGGCGGCGATCAACAGCGAGCGGCTCAACCTGGTCAAGAGGCTGATCGATCAGGCGGATGAATTTGTCAGCGAAGTATACATTCCTGACCTTTTAGCCGTCGCCGGCTTCTATAAGGACTGGGCCGGCTATGGCGGCGGATTGAGCAACTACCTCAGCTACGGCGAGTTCCCCACCAAGGGTTACAACCAGCCGGATTCGTTCAAGTATCCGCGCGGCGTGATTCTCAATCGCGACCTCAGCGTGGTGCATCCGGTCAACGCGACCGATTCGCAGGAGATCCAGGAGTACATCGCGCACTCCTGGTACACCTACGACAAGGGAGACAGCGAAGGCCTTCATCCCTGGGCTGGCGAGACGCAGATCAAATACACCGGACCCAAGCCGCCTTTTGAAACGCTGGCCGGCTTCGACAAGTATTCGTTCCTGAAGACTCCACGCTGGAAGGAGCAGCCAATGGAGGTGGGTCCGCTGGCGCGCCTGCTGGTGGCCTTTGCCTCCGGGCGCACCGACGTGCAGGATCTGGTGAAGGACACGCTGGGCAAGCTGGGCGTTGGAGTGCCCGCGCTCTTCTCCACGCTGGGCCGCACCGCGGCGCGCGGCCTGGATGCGGCGCTGGCGATGAAGTGGCTTAAGGAGTACTACGATCTGTTGATGGTGCAGGTGAAGATCAACGAGGTTTCCACCTTCAACGGCGAGTTCTGGGAGCCGAAGAGCTGGCCCAAGGACGCCGAGGGCGTTGGCCTCACCGAGGCTCCGCGCGGCGCGCTGGCCCACTGGATCAAGATTCACAATGGCGCCATCGAGAACTATCAACTGGTGGTGCCGACGACATGGAACGGCTCTCCGCGCGACGCCAAGGGACAGCGCTCATCGTTTGAGCAAGCACTGATCGGCACGCCGGTGGCCAAGATCGACGAGCCGGTCGAGATTCTGCGCACCATCCATTCCTTTGATCCGTGCCTGGCCTGCGCCGTACATTTGTACGATCCGCAGGGGCGGCACATAGCCCAGGTTTCCTTCGAGTGATGCCCATGAGTACACCGAACATTGTTGCAGGCAGCGGGTCGCGGGATGTGCAGCCAGTCGAATATCGGCGCATCTATGTGTGGGAACTGCCGGTGCGCGCTTACCACTGGATCAACGCCATCACGCTGGTGGCGCTGTGCGTCACCGGCTACCTGATCGGCGCGCCCATTCGCGCCTTTTACGCGGCGGAGGCCTATCAGCAATACTGGTTCGGCTGGGTGCGCTTCATACACTTTCTGGCCGCGTTCATTTACGTCTTCAATTTCCTGGCGCGCCTCTACTGGGGCTTCGTCGGCAACAAATACTCTCACTGGAACGCTTTCTTCCCGCTGAAGAAAGCGCAGCGGCAGGAGATTGTGGACGTGATCAAAGCCGACGTCTTCGAGACCAAGATGCACGGGCCGATCTCCACCGGCCACAATGCGCTCGCCGGTTTCATCTACTTCGGCACCTTCCTTGCATTTGCTTTTCAGACGATCACCGGCTTCGCACTCTACTCCAGCATGAGCAACTCATGGCTGCCGCGCATGTTCACCTGGATAGTGCCGCTGATGGGTGGTGATTCCGGCGTGCGCTTCTGGCACCACACTTTCCTGTGGTTCTTTGTCACCTTTGTCATCGTTCACGTCTATCTTGCCTTCTATCACGATTACATCGAGGGGCGCGGCACGGTATCCTCGATTATCGGTGGATGGAAGTTTGAGCGGGAGAAGAGTGGCAAATAGCGGCAAGACATTGGTGCTGGGCCTGGGCAACGTCCTGATGGGCGATGAGGGCGTCGGCGTTCATGTGGTGCGCGCCGTGGAGAAGCATACGCTGCCAGCCAGCGTGGAGTGCCTGGACGGCGGCACGGGCGGCTTCACTCTGCTCGAGCCCTTGCAAGAGGCCGCCCGCATTATCCTCATCGACGCCGCCGCTGACGGCAATCCCATCGGCACGGTCACCCGCACCACGCCGCGCTTCTCGCGCGATTACCCGCCCACGCTCACCGCCCACGACATCGGCGTGAAAGATTTACTGGACGTCTTCTACATTCAAGGCGGCTCGCCCGATGTGATTCTCTACGCCATCACCATCGATCCGCAACAGCCGATCTCGATGGAACTCTCTGAGGTGATCGCCAGGGCCGCTGAAGTAGCCGTCGCCGAGATTCTGGCGGAACTGGCCGCCAACTAAGCCAACTGCGCCGATCAGAATCATGCTACGATTTCTTATTATGGCTACGATTTCTCAAATTCCGCTCAATGAATACCTCGGCATGAACTATCGGCCCGACCGTGAGTACGTGGATGGAGAAATCAGGGAGCGCAACGTGGGCAAGTACGAGCACGCGCGGATACAGGCATTGCTGGCTCGCTGGTTTGGAAACCATGAGCAGGTGTGGGGAGTCCAGGTTGTTACAGAACAGCGTGTCCAGGTCTCTCCGACTCGCGTCCGGATTCCCGATGTAGCGTTGCTTACACTTGGTTCCCAGCCGGATGTGATCTTCGAACCGCCGCTGCTGGTTGTCGAAATTCTCTCGCCCGACGACAGCTACTCCGACACACAAGAGCGCGCACAGGATTACCGCGCGATGGGAGTGGAAACGGTATGGATCATCGATCCAAAGACGCGCTCAGGGCGTATGTGTTGCGGCGCGGAATGGATCGAAGCCTCGCGCCTGGAAGTCAGAGGAACACCTTTGTACGTCAATCTCCCAGACATATTCAGCCAGTTGACCACAGCCTGAGGACTCCGCCCATTCGGCAAGCTCAGGGCAAGCGCATCCAGCGGAACTCCCAGCTCACCATTGATCCCTGATCTCTCTTTTTACCGCACTCGCAGCACAATGACCGTCTCATCGTCGAAGCGCTCCTGCTCGCCCTGGAAGCGGCTGACGTCGTTCAGGATGGCGTCGGCGATCTCCTGAGCGGACTGCTCGCCGCGGCTGCACAACAGCTCCGCCAGCCTCTCCGGGCCGTACATCTCGCGCTGCTCATTCTCCGCATCCAGAATTCCATCCGAGAAAAAGACGATTGCGTCCCCCGGCTCGGTAGCCACATTGAGCTCATCGTAGCTCGCGTTTGGGAAGAGTCCCAGCGGAAAGCCCTCGGCGCGCACCGTGGACGACTGTCCATGGCGGCAGAGGATGGGCTGCACGGCGCCCGAGTTGGCCACCTGCAGGGTGCGGCTATCGTCGTTCCACAAGGCAAAGAGCATGGTCACGTACTGCGATTCCAGCTTGCGCTCCTGGATCGTGTCGTTCAGAGTGGCGAGCATCCGCGCCGGCTCCAGCCGCTGCTGCGCCGCCGAGCGCATGATGCCGCTGACCAGCGCCGCAAACAGCGCCGCCGGCGCCGCCTTGCCGCTTACGTCGCCCAGCACGATGGCCATCCGGCCCGGCCCATACTCCACAAAGTCGTACAGGTCGCCGCCGATGGTGCGCGCGGGCAAAAAACGCACCGCCATGTCGGCATTGGTCCAGGTCGGCGCCACGGACGGCAAGAGGCGCAGTTGGACTTCGCGGGCCATCGAGATGTCGCGCTCCAGTTGCGCCTCCTGCGTGCGCACCGCCTGGTAAAGCTGCGCATTCTCGATGGCGATGGCCACCTGCGCGGCCAGCGTGGTCAACACGCGCTCGTGCTCCTTGTTGAAGAAGTCCGCGCGGGTATGTTCCAGGTCGAGTACGCCGATGATGCGCCCCTTGTGGAAGAGCGGCACAACTAGCTCGGAGCGGGTTTCCGGATTCATCGCCACGTAGCGCGCGTCGTTGCGCACATCGGGCACATTCACCAGCCGCCACTCGCGCACCGCCGCGCCCACCAGCCCGCTGGTGATGGGCAGGCTGCGCAGCGGAGTTTGCGCCGAGCCGAAGCGCCAAACGTAGCGCGTGATCAGCGTCTCGCCCTTCTCGTCCAGCAGCATGATGGAGAACATCTGGTAGTCGATCAGACGGCGCAGCAGTTGCCCAATCCGCTCCAGCAGCGGGTCCAGATCCAGAATCGAGGTCAGCTCCGCGGCAATCTCGTTGAGCACCGTCAGCGTCTGCGCCTGGCGGGAGACGCGCGCATAGAGGCGCGCATTCTCAATGGCCTGGGCGATGCGCGAGGCGGTCAGCGTGAGCAGGCGCAGGTGTTCGGGGCGGAAGTAATCGGCCTGCTCGCTCTCGATGTCCATCACACCGATCAGACGGTTCTTGGCAATCAGCGGCACCGCCAGCTCGGAGCGCACTTCGGGATTCACCTCGACGTACATCTCCGAGGCGCTCACGTCGTTCAGCAGCACCGGTTGGCGGGTGAGCGCCACCTGGCCAACTACGCCCTTGCCCATGGGGATGTGCAGCCGCTCAATCTGCGTGATGTGGCCGATCTGGAACCTCACCCGCATTTCGTGGGTGCGGTCGTTAACCAGCAGAATGGCGAAGATGCGGTAAGGAATGACGGCCGCCACCAGCTCCGAGGTGCGCCGCAGCAGGGTTTCCAAATCCAGCGTGGTGTTCAGCGCGTCGGTAAGACGCATCAAATAGGCCACATCGGCCGCTTCCACGCGAATATTCGCCGGGTCAAGATGCGCCCCAGGGGTCGCCGGGTCGGCCGGGCGGTAGTCGCCCTCCAACTCGGGTTCCGCGCGCGGCGATGGAGAAGTCTCTGGCATAGGCGTAGAAGAAAATCATAGCGCATCGACGGTCTGTACTAGGGCCGGTCGACCCGATACAGCACGTTCGCGCCGGAACTGGCTATCGGGGTGAGGCGCCAGCCAGAGCCTGCGAGTCGCCGCGGCACCCAATTGGCGAGCGAGTTTCCGGTGCATAAGAGTAAGAAGTGTGGATGGTTCGCAATAAAGGCTGCATAGTCCGAAGTGCGCAGCGGGATGTATGCCTGGTCCAGGATCAGGGATAACTCACCGAGGAAGTCCGCCTGTTTCACGGCATAGGGTACGTCAGAGAGATATTTGATCCGCTGTTTGATTGATGGCGGAGAGTACCACCATTCGGCAGGGTAGTCGCGTAGATTGGCGACTACGATAGGCAATTCGGGCGGTGCATTGAGCAGGAGGGGAGAAACGGCTTCGGCGCCCGGCTGAGCATTCCATATGGGTTGGTGCATATTCTCGAGCAACAGGGTCGCCGCGACGAGCAGCAGAAAGCAGAGCGTGCTCAGGGCAAGAAGAGGTTGGGCGATGACGCGCAGGCGCGCAAGGCGCGGCAATCCCCATGCGCAGAGCAGAGCCAGCCCCAGGGATGTACCAATGGTGTACCTGGCTGCGAGAACTCCAGTTTCAAGCGCCGCCAGCAACATTTGAATCGGCAACAGCAAACTCAGCGCCGCAACCGCAGTCCACTCGTGGGCAGGGACTGGGGGCGGGACGCTTGAGCGGCCGGCAGAAGTGCGCCTGGGCCAGGGCAGAAATGCCAGGATGGCGACTAGGCAAAGCAAAGGCAACGCAGCCATCAACAGGTATATCAGGAAGTTCATCAGCTTCGGTCTGCCCCCGTAGTTCGCGGCATGCAGGACGGCTTCGCCGAGAATCACATGGGACTGGTGCGCCAACGGCAGCGTAATCACCAGCGGAGAAAGCCCCGCTGCGATGGCCGCAACCATCCAACCGTCCAGCCGGCGCCGCTGGATGAGTCGAGCGGTTTCCCCAGTGGCCAGGAGCACTCCGATATAGACGACTCCGAAATGGTGACTCAGGATGGCGCCTGCCATGCCCAGCGAAACACCGCACAGAGGCAACAACCGATGATGCTGTCTGAGCGCCGCAGCTTGCCAGCAGGCAAAGACCAGGGCCGTGAAGGCAATCAGCAACCCATACGGCCTTGCCGTATATGCCTGCTCTATGCCTACGATGGAGCCCAGCAGCAGCCCCAGCGCAAACAGCGCCTGAACGGCCGTGCCGTGGCGGCGTACGATTCTGTAGGTCAATAGGCCGACAGCCATGTAGGCCAACAACTCAGGCAAGCGCAGGGACAATTCCGATTCGCCCAGCACCCGTAGAAAGAGGTGAGTCAGCAGATACTGCAAGGGCGGTTGGCCATCGGCGGGCATAGCCCGCAGCATCTCTGGCAGCGAAGGGAGCCGGGAGATGAAGAGTGTGAAAAACTCGTCGAACCAGAGCGGGACGGTGAGCGCATGATACACAGCGAAGAAGGCAAACACCGCAAGGGCGAACAGAATATACCAGCGCTCATGGCGGGCAATCGATCGCTCGCTTCGGATGCCAAGGGCGACCAGCGAAGTGGAAATAAGAAAGGGTGTCTTGGCGGGGGAGGAGTTCATGATGCTGGCCGCGTATCTCGCCAAATCTTCAGCAAAGCTGCAACGTGGCGAAGAAAGATTGATGGCATCTTGCTCCACTTGTACACCTGCGTGACGCCCGCCGCGCGCAGTTGATGGTTCACGGGCAGCTCTCGGAAGGTAAATCCGCGGCGATGCGCACGGGCCACGAACTCCCACCAAAAGCCTTCCTTCATATCTCCCAGTTCCCCTGTCAGCCTCTGGGCGACAGCCTTGGGAAACAACACATAGGGACAGCTGGGATCATGCACGGGCGTCCGGAAGACGGCCTGATAGAGCAGATAAAAGAATCCTGAAAAGGTTCGGCGCAGCAGTGTATCGGCCCTATGGACGCGCCAGCCGATCACGATGTCAGCGCTTCCGCGCGCCTGCCAGAATCTCGTAAAATCCCTCGGGTCGCACTGGCCGTCGGAGTCGATGCAGAGCAGATAGCCGGCCTCCAGCATGGACATCCCCTCGCGAACGGCCTTGGAGTAGCCTTTGCGCGCGTCGCTCAGATTTAGACGCATCGGCAACTCGCCGGCGAGCCGCTGAAGAACCTGTTTGGTATCGTCCCTGCTTCCGTCTTCGCAGACGATAAAGCCAGGGTTGACTACCGTGGAGAGCACGCCATATATCCCGCGGATGGTTGCTTCAATGCTCTCGCCCTCGTTATGAACGGGCAGCAATACTTCGACATCGATGGATTTCACCGTTCGTTCCTCTTGGCGCGTGGAGTGATTCCATGTATACCGTAGGAGTAAAAGGATTCCTCCGGTGCAACTTAATTCCGGAAACGATTCCGCCCCAACTCCCGCACAATCGCCACCCTGATCAAAACACCAATCTGGCATAGGCGTAGAAGAAAATCATAGCGCACGGAGGAGCAGAAGGGCACGGACAGCTTCGGCGACCGGCGAACAAGCAACGTAAATCGTGCTACTCTTGCTATAAAAGCTCCGTGAATTATTACTTCTCCAATCGGCAGTAGCGCTGAATGGTAATCGTGAGCTTGAGGCTGGTTTTATACAATGCTTGAACTTCCTGTTGATCTTCAACCCATCGCCGTTAAACCGCCCATCAGCCGGATCGCCAGGCTTGCATTCCCGCTTGCCTTGGCGGTGATTGGGGCTATCCTGCTCGGCCTGGTCCTCTCGATTCTGCGGCTGAACAACGGAACCTTCCTCTATACGATGGACGATCCCTATATCGGCCTTGCGTTCAGCGACCAAATACGCCACGGCAACTACGGAATGAATGACGGAGTTCCTGCGGCGCCCGATTCTTCGATCCTCTATCCGTTTCTGCTGGCGCCGGCCTCCGGCACTCCGCTGCATCCCTTCCTTCCGCTGATCATCAACACGCTGGCGCTCTTTGCGACGCTCGTAATCATCTGGCGGCTCTTTGCCCATCTGCGCCTTGCGGAGGACACTTTTGGAATCGTCGCGCAAGCGATCGCCCTGCTGCTGCTGGCAGTCTACCTGAATCTGATCGCCGTGGTCTTCACCGGCCTGGAGCACAACCTGCACATGATGGCGGTTGCCGCCACTATCTACGGGCTGGCGTTGTTTCTAGACAAGGGGAAAATGCCGGCCTGGCTGCCCGCGGTCATCGTTCTCGCTCCCTTGTTGCGCTTTGAGGGATTGGCGCTGAGCCTTGCGGCGCTCGTGGTGCTTGCCCTGCGCGGACGCTGGCGTACCGCGCTCGGAACCCTTGCTCTCATCGTTCTATTCATTGGCGGCTTTTCCGCATTTCTGGTTAGCCTGGGGCTGCCGCCTTTGCCCAGTTCCGTACTCGCCAAATCCGACGTCACAGCCAATGGAATCAGCGGAGAAGGCATGGGCGTTCTTCAATCAATCGGCGGAAATGTGTTGCGCATGGTCTGGCATCCGGTCGGTTTCCTGATGCTGGTGATTGGCGTGGCCGCCGCTGTACGGTGCCTTCGAGAGCTTCCGGCGCGGCCGTGGCGCTGGAGCACACAGGGATTGATGGCGCTGCTTCTCGTTTGCTTGATAGGCGCGCACGCCGTCGCCGGTCAATTTGGCTGGCTGGACCGGTATGAAGACTATTGCATGGTTGGCACGGCGCTGATGGGAATCTGCCTCATGCGCGATAAAATCCGCACAACGCTCTCCAACAAGAAAACACGCCTCATCTATTTCTGCGCAACCGCCGTTGCTCTGTCCGTGTTTTGCTCGCGCTATATTCTCTCCACCTGGCGGGTTCCGGTGGCCGCCAATAACATCTACGAGCAGCAGTTCCAGATGCACCGCTTCGTCAACGACTTCTACCGCGCGCCGGTGGCGGTCAACGATCTCGGCCTGGTCTCCTACCATAACCCCAACTTCGTTCTTGATCTGGGCGGCCTGGCCTCAGAAAAGGCGCGCATCCTCAAAGCGAGCGACGCCAGCGCCGAGGAGTATCGGGCCTTTGTAGCCGGCAGCGGCGTTCATTTGGTCATCATCTACGACGAGTGGTTCGAGGACCAGATTCCCGCCAGTTGGATCAAGGTCGCCAGCATGGACCTGTCGCGGGAGCGCGTCTCCTCCGCTCTGGCGGAGGTCCAGTTCTATGCGACAGATGCCGCCACCGCAAGCCAATTGCAGCCCGAGCTCCAGTCTTTCAGCAAGTGCTTGCCGCAGGAGGTGAAGCTGACGATCTACAGCTCCGCAGCGGATGTGGAACTGACCACTGTCCACTGATCACTAATCACTGAACTCACTCCGCTCCCAACTCCCGCACTATCGCCACCGAGGCCGAAGCTCCGATGCGATTGGCGCCGGCTTCGAGCATCGCCTTCACGTCGGCCAGGGTGCGGATGCCGCCCGCGGCCTTCACGCCGCAGCGCCCTCCGGCCACGCCGCGCATCAAGGCCACGTCAGCCGCGGTTGCGCCGGCGGAGGCAAAGCCGGTCGAGGTCTTGATGAAGTCAGCGCCCGATTGGATGGCGATCTCCGAGGCGCGCAGCTTCTCCGCCACGCTCAGCAGCGCCGTCTCCAGAATCACCTTGAGCAGCGCTCCGTGGAGATGCGCGAGGTCGGCCACTGTGCGGATGGTGTTCTCGACGGCCAGGTGGTTGCCGCTCTTGAGCTGGCCAATGGGGATCACCATGTCCAGCTCGCGCGCTCCCAGGCGGAGCAGCGCCGCCGCCTCCTGGCTCAGCGTGGAGACCAGCGACGCTCCCAGCGGAAATCCGATCACCACGCCCACGGGTATGCCGGAGCCGTTCAGCGCGCTGACGGCCGTGGAAACCCATACCGGGTTCACCATCGCGCAGGCGAAACGGTAGCGCGCGGCCTCCTCGCAGATCTTCTCCACCTGCGGGCGGGTGGCGTCGGGCTTCAGCAGTGTGTGGTCAATCACGGAGGCCAAAGCCTGCCAGTTCGCCAGAGTCGCCGCGGCGAATGCGGCTGAATCGAAGACTCCGTTGTTGAAGTCCAAATCCACGTCCTGAATGAGAGTGGTCGCAGCCATGGGGTCATGCTCCTTGTCAGGGCTCTCCATGAAAAGAGATTCATTCAACGCCGCTCTTAACCGGCGGCTCGCCGTTTGCCCTGCCGCAGATGAGTATAGTTCCTGCCGCGACGCGTACCCTAATGAAGAGATGAATTTTGGCTTAATTCGACGCGCATGCGGCCTGAAATGAAGACGCCGATCCGCTACCCCAGCCAGCCGGCGCACCCGTTGAAAATCGAAACGTTTTGCTTGGATTACAGGATTCTTCTCTGTACCTGCGGCGATGCTGCTCGGATCTGGAGTGTCCCTGTCCATCGCGGGAATTCGCGGGACTGATTTTTTGCTGGCTCTATCCCCCTCGGTGGGATATTGATAGAGAGGGTTTGCATGGACTTCTTCCGTTTTTTTTCAAATCGCTCTGGGCGCCGCAGGTTTTGCCTGTGAGACTAGGGAATCCATCCCGCTGGAGCCGCATCGCCGGCCCCGCTATTGTTCTGCTGGCGGCTGCCGTGGCCACTGCGCCGCAGCTCATCCACGGCCCCTCCTGCGGCCACGACTTCGACTTCCATCTGGTCTCCTGGTTCGATTGCCTGAACAGTTGGCGGCACGGGATTCTCTATCCGCATTGGGCTGGGAGCGCCAATTTCGGCGCCGGCGAGCCGCGCTTCGTTTTTTACCCGCCGCTGACCTGGATGCTGGGCGCGGCGCTCGGCCTGATTCTGCCCTGGACGCTGGTGCCGATTGCGCTGACATTTCTACTCCTGGCCGCGACGGGACTGGCCACGCGCGCCCTCGCCCGCCAAATGCTCACCGACGGCGCGGCTACGCTGGCCGGCTGCGCGGCGCTGTTTTCCGGCTACGCGCTCTTCACCGCCTATGAGCGGACGGCCTTCGGCGAGCTGGCGGGAGGCTGCTGGATTCCTTTGCTACTGCTGTTTGCACTTTCACCCTCCAAGCGAAGCCCCGTCCACGGGGAACCCAAGCTGGAGGAGTGCAATGTTTCCCACCCTTTCCCCACAGAACGCGGAAAGGATGGGGCACGGAGCATTTTGGTTAGTCCAATCTGGAACCGCGCGCTGGACGGCTCGGCTGCGCCGCTGGCGTTAGCCGTCGCCGGCTGCTGGCTCTCGAATCTTCCGCTGGGCGTGATGGCCTGCTATCTGCTGGCTGCCATCGCCGTGGCAGCCGCTTTGCTCGCCCGGTCCTGGGCGCCGATGCTGCGCGCCGCTCAGGCCGCGTTGCTGGGCCTGGGGCTGACAGCGGTCTACCTGCTTCCCGCCCTCTTCGAGCAGCGCTGGGTGAGTATTCGCCAGGCCATTGACGATCCCGGCGAGCGGATCGAGAACAGTTGGCTCTTCGCACGCCACGCCGATCCGGCTCTTGCAGAGCACGACACGGTGCTGCTGAAGGTTTCCATTCTTGCCGCCTCTATGATCGCCGTGGCGCTGATCGGCCTGCTGGTCTCTTGGGGGCGCGGGAAGCTGCCGGCTGTCCGCCGCTGGTGGATTCCGCTGGCGCTGATTCCGCTGGCCGTCCTGTTTCTCCAGCTACCCCTCTCGCTGCCCGTATGGAATCTGCTGCCCAAGCTGCGATTCCTGCAATTTCCCTGGCGCTGGCTAGTCGTACTGGAAGCGCCGATGGCGATCTTCTTCGCCGCCGCCGTCTGGCCCGCGCGGCGCTGGCTGCGCGTGGCCGTCGCCGCCCTCTGCGCGGCCTTCTTCATGGCCGCCACGGCCTTCGTCGCGAAGGATTTCTACCAGGCCTGCGACGACCAAGACGCTGTCGCCCCCATGGTCAGCGTCTACCGCTCTGGAGCGGGTTTCGCGGGCGCCAGCGAATATGCCCCACCCAGCGCCGACAACACCCTGCTCGCCACCGGCCTGCCCGCCGCCTGTCTGGTTGCCGACCCCGCCACCGTGCTGGGCGTGATCCCCAACGGCATCGAAGCTGACGAAGCCCTCCCCGCCTGGAATGCCGGGCAAGGCAGTTGCGCCGCAACCCTGAGCTGGCAGCTCGATCAACCGGAGCACAAGCGCCTCGTGACCACCATCCGCTACAGAGGCCCTTTGATCCAGTCTTCCCTCAAGTACCGCACGGCACTCCCCAGCCTTCCCAGTTTTTTGATTCTGCGTATGCGCAGCTATCCGGCCTGGCGAGTTGCAATCAACGGCTACCCCGTAGCCTCGTTGCCCCATCGCGACGATGGACTGATCGTTGTGCCCGTTTGGCCAGGGACGATCATTCTGGCCGTGGACTGGACCACGACTCCCGACGTGATCGCCGGCCGCTGGCTCAGCGCGCTGGCTGTGTTGCTGCTCACAGCCCTCTGGTTGCTGGAGCGAAAGCTCAGAAAATCCTGCCAGCCTCGGTTATCATGAGAGCGATGACCGTCGATGTGAAATCGCTTCTGCAAGAGGGCGCGGCGCTAACCGACCATGCGCTGGAGGAGTTGCTTCCCAGTGTTGAGACCGTCCCTGTCTCGATTCATGGCGCCATGCGCCACTCCGTCTTTGCGGGCGGCAAGCGCCTGCGGCCGGTGCTGGCCTATCAGGCCGCCGTCACCATTGCGGGCGCGCTTCCCGAGGGAATCGCCAGGCTGGGCGCGGCGCTGGAGATGCTGCACACCTATTCGCTGATTCACGACGACCTGCCCGCCTTGGACAACGACGGCCTGCGCCGCGGCAAGCCCACCTGTCACGTGGCCTTCGGCGAGGCCATCGCCATCCTGGCCGGCGACGCGCTGCAAACCCGCGCCTTCGAGGTGCTCTCCTCGCTCGACGCGCCCCCCGCGGCTACCGTGCAGATTATTGCCCTGATCGCCAACGCTGTCGGCACCGTCGAGGGCATGATCGGCGGCCAGGTGCTGGACATCGAAAGCGAACACCAGAAGCCCACCCCGCAGTTGGTTCAGGCCATTCACCGCGCCAAGACCGGCGCGCTGATCCGCGTCAGCGTGGTGGCCGGCGGCGTCTATGCCGGAGCCAATCTGGAAGACGTGGCTCGCCTGACGCTCTTCGGAACCAAGGCCGGACTGGCCTTTCAAATTGTCGATGATGTGCTGGATTTGACCGTGGACTCGGCGCACCTGGGCAAGACTGCGGGCAAGGACATGGCCACGGAAAAAGCCACCTGGCCGGCCGTTTACGGCATCGAGCAGAGCCAGCGCGACGCCGCCCGCCTGATCGAGGAAGCCTTCGCCGCCCTCGCGCCCTACGGCAGCCGCGCCGACGGATTGAAGGCCGTCGCTCGCTACCTGGTCGAGCGGAAAAACTGAGCCTTGCACTTTCTTATGGGTGCATCCTCCCTTCGGCCATGCTCAAGGCAGGCTCTTGTGGCGTTCTTGTTTTTGTCGCAAGAATGAGAAACCTCGAACCCCAACCAGCCCCGCGCATTCCGAGCCTGTCCTCCTGTAAACTAAAATGTTGAAAGCTATGAAAAACAAACTCCCCATCGGCATCCTCGGCGCCACCGGCATGGTCGGCCAACGCTACATCCAACTGCTCGAAAACCATCCCTGGTTCGAAGTCGCGTGGCTCGCCGCCAGCGATCGTTCTTCTGGAAAACCGTATGGCGAAGCCGCCAAGTGGCGTCTCGACACACCCTTGCCCGAGCGCATCGCCCGCATGACCGTCGCAGCGGCCGAGCCTGAAGGCGCGCCGAAGATTATCTTCGCTTCCATCGACGCGGCCTACGCCAGCGAACTGGAGCCCCGCTTCGCCGCCGCCGGCTGCGCCGTGGTCTCCAACTCCAGCGCCTTCCGCATGGCGCCCAACGTGCCCCTGGTGCTGCCTGAAGTCAATGCCGATCACCTGCATCTGATTGAGGAGCAGTCCTGGCGCAAGCAGTCGGGCGGCTACATCGTCACCAACTCCAACTGCACCGTTATGGGCCCGGTGCTGGCTCTCAAGCCCATCGCCGACCGATTCGGCATCGAACAGATCTTCGCCACCTCCATGCAGGCAGTCAGTGGCGCGGGCTACCCCGGCGTCGCCTCCATGGACATCTTCGACAACGTCGTCCCCTACATCGCCAACGAAGAAGAGAAGATGGAAGAGGAGATGCTCAAGCTGCTGGGCACGCTCGACGGTAGCACCGTCAAGCCACTCAGCGCGCGCATGAGCGCCAGTTGCAATCGCGTTCCGGTCATCGACGGCCACACCGTCAGCGTCAGCATCAAGCTGGTTAGGCCAGCCACCCACGAAGAGATTCTGGCCGCATGGACGGAGTTCCGTCCATTGGCCGGCCAGCAACTGCCCACCGCTCCCGATCAGCCCGTGCAATGGGCGCCGCAGCCTGACCGTCCGCAGCCCCGCCTGGACCGCAATCGCGGCAACGGCATGGCCGTCACCGTCGGCCGCCTGCGCCCCTGCGGCGTGCTCGACTGGAAGTTCACCGTGCTCTCCCACAACACCATTCGCGGCGCCGCCGGAGCCACCATCCTCAACGCCGAATTGCTGGCCAGCCTGGGGAAGTTTCGTAGCTAACAGCTTTCAGCTATCAGCTTTTATCTGGAAGTTCTTAGTCTTTGGCATTTCGTTGAAACTGATGCGCAAGCAGTTGAGAACCGGAAGTAGAATCATCACTGGAATCTCCAGCAAACAGAGCTGAAAGCTGATAGCTGTTAGCTGTTTTTAGGAAAATCGCATGAGCCTTGTAGTCATGAAGTTCGGCGGCACATCGGTCGAGGACCCGGCGGCCATCACGCGCACCGCGGCCATCGTCGCCGGGCGCGTCGCTCTCGGCAAGCAGCCTGTAGTTGTTGTCAGCGCCATGGCCAAGGTAACCGACTCGCTGCTGCGCGCCGCCGCCGCCAGCGAGAAAGGCGACCGCGTCGCCGCTCTGGAGATCAGTGCGCAATTGCGCCAGCGCCATCGCGAAACCGCCGCGCAACTGATCAAGAATCCTGCCAGCTCCACCGAACTGATCGAGTTCATCGATCAGAAGTTCGATTCGCTCGACGAAGTCCTGCGCGGCCTCGCGGCCATCCTCGAACTCACCCCGCGCATCAGCGACCTCATCGTCAGCTACGGCGAGCGCCTGTCGAGCCGCATTGTGGCTGCCGCCTTCGCTGAGTTGGGCATCCGTGCCATCGCCGTCGACGCGCGCGAGATCGTCATCACCGACTCCACCTTCCAGAAGGCCGTCCCCCAGGACGCCCTCATCGAAAAACGCGCCTCTGAAAATCTGCTGCCACTCATCAATCAGGGCCAGGTCCCGGTGATGGGAGGCTTCATCGCCGCCAACGAAGCTGGCATCACCACCACGCTGGGCCGCGGCGGGTCCGACTTTACCGGCGCGCTCATCGGCGGAGCGCTGGAAGCCGAGGCCATCGAAATCTGGACCGACGTGGACGGCATCATGACCGCCGACCCCCGCGTCTGCCCCGACGCCCTGCGCGTCAAGATCATCAGCTTTGAAGAGGCCGCCGAGCTGGCCTACTTCGGCGCAAAGGTCCTTCACCCGGCCACCATCCTGCCGGCCGTCAAGAAGAACATCCCGGTCCTGGTCCTCAACAGCCGCAACGCCGCCTGCGAGGGCACGCGCATCACCTCGCTCGCGCCCCACTGCCGCAGCCCCTTCAAATCCATCGCTGTCAAAAAGAGGCTCTCCATCATCGACGTGGTCGCCAGCCGCATGTTGATGACCCACGGCTACATGAAGGAAATCTTCACCATCTTCGACAAGCACAAGTGCGCGGTGGACATGGTTTCCACCAGCGAGGTCAGCGTCTCGCTCACCGTCGATTCGAACGACAATCTGCCCGCCCTGGCCGCCGATCTCGGCCAACTGGCGGATGTGAAGTACGAGGGCCGCAAGGCGCTCATCTGCATGGTCGGCGACGACATCCGCGGTCGCAACGGCATGGCCGCCCAGGTCTTCAGCGCTATCCGCCACATCAACGTGCGGATGATCTCGCAGGGCGCCAGCGAAATCAATATGAGCTTCATGATCGACGAAGACGACGCCGACGAAGCGGTGCGCTCGCTCCACGCCGCCTTCTTCCAAGACCCCGATCCGACGATCTTCGATGTCGAGGCTCGGCGGTCGTAGAGATCAAGATTCCCAAGTCTCAGAATCGGGACCTGGGGCACCGGGTATCACAAGCAGAGGATTGAAAAATTCCTCATTGCATCTTCGAATATTCGGCCAACATTGCCGATAAGCCGGACTGGCCGCAAATCATCAGCAAGGTTCACGGCAACTTGATTGCATCAGGCCAATTTGTGGCCGGGGACATTAAGAGCCGAGTTATCAGGCATGATAATTATGTAATTGGAAATGGCGAAGACAATCAATCCTTTGTCACACTCAATCTGCAAATTCTGGACGGCCGAAGCGATGAGATCAAACGCGAATTATCCCATATGGCATTGGAGATTCTCGTTGCTGCATTTCCTAAATCTCTTGCCGAACAGAAATGCAGCATTACCGTTCAGGTAAGTGATATTCATCGGGCAAGCTATCAAAGGCATATAAGTTACTGACTATTCGGAGGCGCGGGTGGTCGGTTGCCTCAGGTCCGGATTTTCGGACCTGGAAAACCACGATCCAATCCAATCCGACCACCGTCTACACAGCGACCGGCAAAACCAGTTCCTTCTGCCGTCTGCGCCCGTAGATCACCAGCAGCGCGGCCAGCATCAGAAGAATAACTCCCAGCACCAGCACACTGCCTTCGGGGCCGTCCGCGCCGCCGCTCCACAATGGGTTTGCGTTGGCCGGGACGCTGGCGGCCAGGTAGTGGCCGGGGGCGACCAGACCGCTGTCGGCGGTGCCGTAGAAGAAAGTCTCCGCCCAATCCCATGCCGCGTGGCAGCCGATTGCCCACCACGCCGAGCCTGTCACCCGAACGCTGACGCAGAAGACAAAGCCGATGAACGCCGCGGCGAAGATGCCGATCCAATTTTCGCCGCCATTGCCGGTGTGGATGTAGCCGAAGAGCGTCGAAGTGACCCAGGCCGCCTGCCAAAAGCCACTCCGTGGCGTCTTCCTTACCTGCAGCATCAGGCAGGGAAAAAGCCCCAGCAGGGCAATGATATAAACGCCCCAGACGCCATTCCCCTTGCTCCTCAGCAATAAATCCGCGCAAAGGGCCGCGACGATGCCGAGCGCCCACCAGAAGTTGATGCCGCGTGTGAGGGTGAATTGCAGATAGCCGCGGAAGAGGCCCTCTTCCACGCAACCCACCAGCAGGAAGGCGGCTGCCCAGAGCGCGCCGAACTTGAAGATATTCGCCCCGGTGAGTGCGATGGGCCCGAAGTGCATCCAGCCGCCCCAGGTCAGCGCCCCCACCAGCGCCGAGAGCGCCAGGAAGCCCGCCAGGACGCCGCTGAAGAAGCGGGGAATGGACCGTGGGCCGGTCAGGTTGAAGGCCAGCAAGCTGCGGCGCCGCTCGACGAACGCCACAAACGCGGCGGTTCCCAGCAGCGGCAGCAGGACACTTAACTCTCCGAAGAAGGCTGTGGCGGCTGTGAAGTCGCTCTTCTTGCCGATGAGATGCAAGTGGACAAACGCGTATCCCACGCAGGTGGCCAAAAGAAGGAACAAAATAGCAAAAATCAGCACCGACCAGCCGGCGCGCAGGCCCTGGCTGCCAAGGAAGGTCCAGCGCAGTCCGCGAAGCCACTTCGCCTCCGGCGCTGGGTCAAAAGTCTCCGGTGAGAGGGTTGCGTCTGCCGGGGCGGCCGGCGCTTCCGGCGGTGGAGGCTGAATCTCCGGCTCCATGGAACCTCTTTCAAAATGAAACAAGAATTTGCGCAGAAAAGTACTGTAAAAAAGATACTCTACGCGGTGGATGGGCGGGAAGTTCCGGCCCTAGAAGGATTCGGGCCACAAACGGGCGCCGTGCCAGATGCCCTGAATCTTGACCTCCTGCGCGGAGACCTCGTAAACCACAATGTAGGGTGATCGTGGAACCACGGCCTCGCGGGTTCCATCCACGCGGCCGGTTTTACCTGAATAGGGCATCTGCTCCAAGCGCCGAACCGTCGCCAGGATTCTCCGGCGAATGGTGACGGCTCCGGCTGAGCTTTCGCCTTGAAGATAGCCGATAGCCTCTTGCAGGTTTCGAACTGCGGCGGCAGACCAGATCGCTTTCATTGGGCCACGCACTGCTCCTCGCGCTCCCACTCACCTACCATGCGTTCGACTTCCTCGTGGCTGTAAAAGCGCCCGTTACGGAAATCCTCGCGCCCCTCTTCCACCATGGCAATGTACCTCTGCTGTTCGCTGAGATAGGTGAGTACCGCCTCATTGAGCAAGTAGCTGCGGTCGCGGTGCATGGCCTTGGCGATCAGGTCCAGTTGGGCAACTTTTTCCGAATCAATGCGAAAACTGATGGTGCGCGGAGTAGACATAATACGAAATATTACACCGTAATATGTGAACATACAAGTGGAATTGCCGGGGTACATACGCTTGAACCAGTGCGGAGCGCAGCTTGGTGCTGCCGGCATTTACAGGTCGCGCAGGGCGGCCATGGGGTCGATGCGCGCGGCGCGGCGGGCCGGAAGCCAGCTTGAGCCGATGGCAATGGCCGCGATGGCCGCGGTGATGCCGGCAAAGATGATCGGATCGTCGGGGCGCACGCCGTAAATCAGGTTGGCCACGCCATGCGCCAGGGCGAAGGCCAGCAGCAGGCCAATGCCCACCCCCGAGCCGGCGAGCCACGCCGCCCGCCGCAGCATCATGCTCATCACATCCTCGCGCCGCGCGCCCATCGCCAGCCGCACGCCGATCTCGCGGGTGCGCTCGGCGACCAGGTTGGCCATGACGCCGAAGATGCCGATGGCGGCCAGCAGCAGGGCAATCAGCCCATCCGTGATCAACCCCCTGGAGACAAATCCCAGCCCGGTCACATGTTCCTGCATCATCTGCGCGTAGCTCTTGACCTCCTCCAACGGCAGCATGGGATCTATATCGGCCAGCGCCTTGCGGGCGGCCGGGGCGATGGCCAGCGGGTCGCCGTTGGTGAGGATCGTATAGGTCGGGTCGCCAGGCGGAGCCTGCGCCGCGTCCATATAGATCGCGGCCGGGTGCGAGCGGTCGTAGAGGGAGTAATCCGTCTCCTCGGCGATACCCACAATGGTCATCCATTGGGTTTGGTCATTGCGCCCGGCGCCCATGCGGATGCGATGGCCCAGCGGGTTTTCTCCGGGGAAATAGCGGGCCACAAATCTCCGGCTGACGACGGCTACCGGCTGCGAGCGCAGGTCGTCGCTTGAGCTGAAGAAGCGGCCATTGATGAGCGAAATGTGGAACTCGGAGAAAAATCCGGCGCTCACCGGCAGCCGCAGCGCACTTTGAAAGTTGCCGGGAACCAGGGGACGATTCTCGATCTGGCAATCGTCCAGCCAGCCGTAGTCGCTGAAGGGAAGCGTAATTGTCAGTTCGGCTTGCTTTACGCCGGGCAGGGCGCGCAGATTTTCCAGGCTGGCGTTCTGCCATGCAGCCATCTTTTCCGGCGTATCGTAACGCGCGGCGGGGGGATGGACAGTGAAGGTGAGCATATGGGCGGGGTCGTAGCGATCGGCCGAGTGCAGCATCGCCCCCATGCCTTTGGACATGAGCGCCGCGCCGATGACCAGCGTCATGGCCAGCGCGATCTGGGCACCGGCGAAGAGGTTCCTCAGCCAGCGGGTGCGACGGGCGCCGGCAATGGCGCGGGAGCCGGATTTCAACTGGTCCACCAGGTTGACGCGCAGGGCGGCCAGGGCCGGCGCAAAGCCGGAGATGGCTCCCGCCGCCACGGCCAGCAGCAGAGAAAAGGCCAGGGCGTGTCCATTCAGCGAGATGTTGTTCCATCCCGCCAGAAAACGGGCCACTCGGGCCGGCATGGCGATGAGCGTGAGGTGCATTTGGAGCAGGGCGACCAGCAATCCGCCGGCCCCGCCGATCAGCCCCAGCAGAATGTTTTCGGTAAGCAACTGCCTCATCAGCCGCCAGCGGCCTGCCCCCAGCGCGATGCGCATGGCAATCTCCGGCCGCCGGGCAATGCCGCGGGCCAACTGCAAATTGGCGATGTTGAGGCAAACCACCAGCAGCACGAAGAGCGTGGCCACTTGCATCATGCTGAAGTAGAGTGCTGTCAGCGGGCCGTTGATGTCGTTCAGCAGGGGCACCAGCTTGACCGACCAGCCCAGGTTGGTGGCCGGATACGCCTGGGCCAGACGCTCCTCGGTGATGTTCATCTCCGCCTGCGCCTGGACAGTGGAAACGCCTTTGCGCAGACGGCCAATCACCCGGTAATCGTGCGCGCTGCGGTTGGCAAATTGCGCGGCAGTGGGCGCCAAGGGCAGAAGCAGATCGGCAGTCTGCGGGTATTGCAGTTTCTTGGGCATGACGCCGACGATGGTGTAGGCGTGCTTGTCCAATTCGATCCTGCGGCCCAGTACCCCGGCATCGGCATCGTAATGCTCCTTCCAGAAGTAGTAGCTGAGGACGGTAACGCTCTCGCGTCCCGGCTGGGTCTCTCCCTGCTCGAAGATGCGGCCGATGAGCGCTTTGGTCCGCATCACGGAGAAGAAGTTGGGCGAGACATACTCGGCCTCGATGTGCGCGGCGTCTCCCGCCCCGGTCAGGCTCATATTGGCCGTACTGTGCACGGCCAGCTCTTCAAAGGAATGGTTCTGGCTCTGCCAGTCTTCGTAGTTGGCCAGCGCGACCGGCTTCAGATCGCCGTGATTCTGCTGCTCCTGGATGGTCAGCACACGGTTCATCTCGGGTACGGCCAGGGGACGCAGAACTACGGCGTCCATGATGCTGTAGCCGGCCGTATTGGCGCCGATGCCAATGGCCAGCGTGAGCACCGCGGCCAGCGTGAATCCCGGCGACTGGCGCAACTGCCGCACCGCGTAACGCAGATCCTGAAGCAAGGCGTGCATATAATCTCCCGGTTCCCTCGTCCTCTTCTCCTGAGAACCCATCCTTGGAGTGAGCAGTCGCGGGGCCAAACCGCCGGAACGGACAGATGCTGATTGTAAATAGCTTAAGCCTGTAAAGGCGTATGCGGAACGCCTCCCGCCTGTTCAGAATCGAAATCCGCCGTCCGCAAACGGACAGTTGCGCCCGCCTGAAAACGGGAAAATGCAGCCCACGCCTTGACACAACCGTCCGCTGCCTTGATGCTAAACAGTTCCGGCAATTCGTTTTTTTCTGCGCACGAAGGGAGTTCAAGTTTTGCAGGTTCGCGTCTTCTATCACGACAAATGCTTCGATGGGGCTTGCTCTGCCTCACTCTTCACACGCTTCCACCGCGAGTGCATCGCCCCCGGCGCCAGCTACGAGTACCACGGGTTGGTGCATCGCGCCAGCGCGCTCTTTGACGAGAGCGAATTCACCGGCGACGAAAACGCCATCGTCGATTTCAAGTACTCCGCCTCGCCGCGCATCACCTGGTGGTTCGATCATCACCTCTCGGCCTTTCTGACCCCGCGGGATCAGCAGCACTTCCTCGACTATCAGAAGAGCGTGACTCCTCCCGGCCGCAAGTTCTTCGACCCCAACTACACCTCATGCACGAGCTTTCTGGCGCACATTGGCGCCACGCGTTTCGGCTTCAACACCGCGCCGGTCGCCGATCTGATTCACTGGGCCAACATCGTCGATGGCGCAAAGTACGAGAGCGCCGAGTCGGCTGTCGAGATGGCCGCTCCGGCGATGAAGCTGACCCTCATCATCGAATCCAGCCAGGATGATCTCTTCATACCCCGGCTCATTCCGCTGCTCACAGAGATGCCGCTGGCCGAGGTGCTCAGCCAGCCCTTTGTCGCCCCGCTGCTGCCGCCGCTGCTGGAACGTCATCAGCAAGCCATCAAGCTGATCCGCAGCCGCGCCGAGGAGCGCGACGGCACCATCTTCTTCGACATCACCGACCAGCCGCAGGAGGGCTATAACAAATTCATCCCCTACTATCTGCACCCGCAGGCGACTTACTCGATTGGTCTGTCGAGTTCCAGCTTCCGCACCAAGGTCTCGGTCGGCTCGAATCCCTGGACCAAGGCCGACCCGGCGAAGATGACGAACCTGGCGGCAATCTGCGAACGCTACGGCGGCGGGGGCCATGCCCGCGTGGGCGCCATCAGCTTCCCTCCCGAGAGAGCGGATCAAGCGCGCGAGGCCGCGGCCGAGATTGTCGCTGAGCTGAGGGCAAAGAACCCGATGGGGTGATGCTTCAGAAATAATGGCAGTACGACGTGTCCTCAGCCGCCCAGAACGGCGCTGAAAATCCCGGACAGTTCGGAAAGATCGCCGCGCATCACAGCCACATCGCGCGCGTGGTAAAGCCGCTGGCGATCTTCCGCCGCCTGCGCCGCCCGAGTCCAATCGAGCCGATGGCCCGCGGCTTCGGCCAGGTCCGCTGTAAAGGCGCGCAGGGTTCGCGAGTTTCCGTCCCGAAAGGCATGAATGGCGTCGAGTTCGCTGTAGTAGTAAGCCAACCGCTGAGCCATCGCGCCAGCCTTCAGGCCATGCAGAAATTTCTCCGCCTTCAGCGCCGCAAAGGTACTCTCCAGCGCGCCGGGGACATTCTGCGAAGGCCCGTAGGCGACGACAAAGCCGGAGCGGTTCTTGGCCATCAACCCAATGTCTTTGCGCAGTTCGCCGGCCCACGGGTAGACCTTGCCCAAGATGCGGCGATGCGTCTCCTGCAAGCGGTGAACGTCGAAGGTGCCTTGGATGGGGTTTATTGCGAGCCGGGCGATGTTGGCAGATGCAGTTTGGGCTTCAAAGCAATTGAGGGCCGCTTGGTCGCGGATGTCCTCCAGGTTAATGAGAATATTCGTGCCGGGATAAACGTACGGATCACGCGCGGACGGACTCATGCGACTGCCAAGGCCCTTGACCGATGGTAGGCGGCGATCTCTTCGAGACCCTGGTCGAAGGTGATTTCTCCGGCGAGGATACGTGCCTTGACAGACCAGTAGGGCTCACCAAGTTCGAGTCCTTCCAGCCTCTGGCTGGCCTCGCCCTCGGCAAATCCACGTTCCAACTTCTCCCGTTCATCGGCTTGCAGCATGGGGAACCTCCGTTTTTCAGGGCGATGGAACGCCCTCCGCCTGCATCAATTTTATCACTGATTCCATTTGTTTTTTCGCGCATTTTCCCGGCCCGATGTGGCACACTGGAGCCATCATGCTGATCGAAATCTGGGAGCGGCTGCGCGGCTACGACAAGTGGATACAATCCGAGGCGACGATCCAGTTGTCTGAACTCAAAGATCTTGGTTTCGGGTCTTTTCGGAAAGACAGTGCCTGTAGGCTGGGTCTTTATGACCAATGGCAATCGAAAAGCGATTTCTGTTGGATTGATAAGTCGGGCATCTCACACACAGGCAGTTTTACCGTCTCCGAACGATCTCCTCTCTTCCAGGTATTCGAGGGTCAATCAATTCCAATCCGGTTTGATCCGGCCAATCCAGATAAATACTACATTCGCGAACTATTCTGGCATAAGTCTACTTTCCTGATTGCTGCTGTAGCTGCCTTCTTATTCAACAGTGCAATTTTTCTAGCATTTCTCACAGATATTTTTATTAAGATTTGGCGGCATCATCATTAACTTATATAGCTTAGGCGAAAAAGCTAAGAACTAAAAGCTAAAAGCTGCCTTTCACAGCCCCAATTCCCCAGCCCGCTTCTTCATCGCCTCCAGACAAAAGCCAATGTGCGCGTCCAGCTCGACGCCCAGTTCCGCCGCGCCCTGCATGATGTCCTCGCGGTTGACGCCGCGGGCAAAGGCCTTGTCCTTCATCTTTTTGCGCACGCCAGCCACTTCCACCTCCGCAATCGCCTTGGTCGGCTTGACCAGCGCGCATGCAGTCAAAAAACCAGACAGCTCGTCACAGGCAAACAAAGCCTTCGCCAGGTGCGTCTCGCGCGCCACGCCGCTGTACTGAGCGTGGCCCAGGATCGCGGTGCGCAGCTCGACGGGCCAGCCCAGCCGCTCCAGCTCGCGCACGCCTACGAAAGGGTGCTCGGCGGCCGTTGGATGGCGCTCGTAGTCGAAGTCGTGCAGCAGCGCGGTCGTCGAATAAAGCTCGACCAACTGGGCGCGCTCCGGCTTGCCCAGAGCCAGCCGCTCGGCCTCCGCTTCGCCCATCGCCGTCACACATATCTCAACCGCCAGCGCGTGCTTGCGCAGGTTCTCGCTCTGGGTCCACTCGGTCAGCAGTTGCCATGCCTGCGCGCGTCCGTAGCCGGAATCGCCGCCCGTTGCATCGTTACTGGTGCAGTCGCTCATTTTCCTTCGTCCTCGTATTGCACAGTTTGGTTCGCGTTTTTTCTGGTTTCTTCGGTCCTCTTAGGGGTATGATAGGTGAAACTTGGATTTGTACCCAAGTTTTCACTTGACAATTATGGTTCACTTCCTCGAAGCTGACAAGTATCGCGGTGCTGAGAAGCACCCCGGAGTCCCTGCTCTGGCTCTCCGCACACCGCCCATGGCGACCACCCTGGTAAGCATGGAAACACGCGAAGTTGTGCGCTGCACCTTCGGCGACTGCAACATCGTCCAATTCAAGACCATCAACGGCCTGTGCAGAAAGTGCCACCGGCCCCTGGAGATTGAGGAGCCCGTCCGCCCCGGACCCGTCCCGGTAGACTCCCTGCCTGTCGAACCTTCATCCGAAGCCGGCCTGAAGGTGGCCGGCCAGGTGAAGGAGATCCGCCGCGCGCGCCACCTCAGCCAGCGCCAACTGGCCGGACGCATGCAGGTGCCCCGCACCTACATCTCGAAGATCGAAAATGGCAAGGCCATTCCCACCCTGGGCTCGCTGGAGCGGCTGGCCGCGGCGCTGGGCGTGGACGTGCGCCAACTGGTCCGCGATGCCCGCAGCCTGCGCGACGACGAAGTGGCATCGATTCTGGCTGATCCCTTGCTGGCCGAAATCGCCGCCCTGCTGCCGCAACTGGACCCGCTGCACCGTTCGCTCGTCTACGGCGCGGCGCGCGACTTGGCCACAGGCCACCGGCGCTCGGCGTAAGACCGCCGTTCAGGTGCGTGGAATCATTGCGGCGCATCGGCGCTTGTGCTACGGTCGATGGTGCAATGCTCTTGCATCCGGCGTCGGCAAGCCGCTGCGCCGGAGTTCATGGAGAGGCACTACCTTTGGTCCCTGTTGGCACGCTGCGCATCGATGAGCTGACCGCCGAGGAGCGCGCCGTCTACGCGACGCTCAAGCCGGAGACTCTGCCCCAGCACGTGGCCATCATCATGGACGGCAATGGCCGCTGGGCCGGTCACCGTTCTCTCAAGCGCTTCCTCGGCCACCAGCAGGGCGCCAACAGCGTGCAACTGGTTACCGAGACCGCCTCCCGCATCGGCCTGCCCTGGCTCACCCTCTACGCCTTTTCGCTGGAAAACAATCTCCGCCGCCCTCGCGCCGAGGTCAACTTCCTCATGCGCCTGCTCAAAACCTATCTCGAATCCAACCTGCAGCGCATGATGGACAACAACGTCCGCATGAAGTACATCGGCCGCACCCACGAACTGCCCGCCGAAGTCCAGGAGAAGATGCGCTGGGCCGAAGAGGCCACCGCCGCCAACACCGGAACCACCCTCACCCTGGCCCTCAACTACGGCGGCCGCTCGGAGCTAGTGGACGCCTTCCGCGCTCTCGCCGCCGAGATAAAGCAAAAGCACATCAACCCTGCCCAGATCAGCGAGGAAGACATCAGCCGCCATCTCTATACCGCGGACGTACCCGACCCCGACCTGCTGATCCGCACCTCGGGCGAAATGCGCCTGTCCAATTATTTGCTGTGGCAGATCGCCTACACCGAAATCTACGTCACCGAGCGCCTCTGGCCCGACTTCCGCGGCATCCATCTGCTGGAAGCCATGGCCGACTATCAGCGCCGCGAGCGCCGCTACGGAGGTCTCAGCGACAACGTCGGCCAGGTGGAAGAGAATCCCGAGCCAATCAAAAGCGCGGCCAATTGATTACCTCGGTTCACTCTCATGAAGCTTTTTATAGACGAAGGCATGACCTCACTGATAGCTTCTGACGAAGTAGAGTTCGTGGAGGATTATTCCATGGAAAGCACAAAAATGGCGGTGGATGAAGCGCCCAAGCAAGCCAACCCAGCAGCCCGCGCCAAGCGCAGCGCCGAGCAGTTGCGCTTCCGGCTCAAAGAAGCCATGGCCCAGCGCGGAGCCCCGGAAGCCTTCCTGCATTGGCTGCGCTCCAACGGCGGAAAACACGCCTGAGGCTCCGTCCCTCCCTACAAAAAACGCTTCTTTGCATCGGAATCAGCGGGTTACCGGCCGGTGCGCCGGTGCCAACCCACGCCCTGACGGTGTATTCTCAACCCTGAATGAAACGATTTATCACTGCCCTTATCCTGATTCCACTGGTCCTTCTTCTGATCTTTCTCGGGCCCCGGTGGCTGGTCGCGCTGGCCGTTGCCGCCGTGGCTGCGCTGGCCGCATGGGAGTTCCTCGGCCTGGCGAAAAGCTCCGGAGCCAACCCGCCGCGCGTCGCCGTGCTGGTGGCCATTGCCGCGCTCTTTGCCGCCAACTTCGCCTGGAACCAGAGAGACCAGATCGCCGCCATCCTCGGCATTCTCAGCCTGGCCTTGCTGGTCTACTGCACCTTTTTCCGCCCCGTCGAACAAATGCTGGCCGACGCCTCGATCTCCATCTTCTGCCTCTTTTACATTGGCATGACGCTGGTGACCCTGCCCGCCCTGCGCGAAGAGTCCAACGGTCCGTCGCTGGTCGCCTTCCTGCTCTGCGTGGTCTGGGCCGGCGACATTGCCGCCCTCTACATAGGCCGCGCCTGGGGGCGCCACAAGATGGCCCCCTCGCTCAGCCCCAACAAGACCTGGGAGGGCGCGCTCGGCTCGCTGGCAGGCAGCCTGCTGGCCGCCGGCGCTCTGCTGGGCTTGGCGCATCTCTTTGCCACCCAGTGGGATAAGGTTTGGCTCTCTTACCCGGAAGACCTCTGGTACTGGCTGGGCCTTGCTGTCCTGGTCAACGTCGCCGCGCAGGTCGGCGATCTGGCCGAGTCCGCTCTCAAGCGCTCGGCCGGCGTCAAAGACTCCGGCTGCCTGCTCCCCGGCCACGGCGGCGTGCTCGACCGCATCGACGCCCTGCTGCTCGCCGCTCCCGTGCTCTGGTACGCGCAACTGATTCATCAGTGGTTCTGAGCGAGGATCAGGAAACAGAAGAGGGCAATTTGGGCACAGAATGCACCAAGAAGGTTTTTTATGCCGCAAACCTCGATTCTTGTCCAACTCGATCCTGCGGTACAGGACCGCCTTGCGGCTCTCGCCGATGATCGCTGTCAGCCCGTCTCTGAAGTAGCCGCTGAGGTCATCTCCATCTTTTTTGCGACCGATAGCTGGGAGCACAAGCACATTCGCGCTGGTCTGGCTAAGTTGGAAGACGGCGAAGGCGTCTCGAATGAGCGCGTGATGGAGTGGCTGGATAGCTGGGGCACGGAGAACGAATTGCCCGCTCCGAAATGAAGATTCGCTGGTCGCCTACGGCAGTTTCTGACCTCGAGTCGATCCGCGACACATTGCCGGTACAGCCCTTTAGAGCAAAACCATGGATACTGTGTCCTGATTAGCCTGGTCGAAGGCCGCCGCTCCCTGTTGGTCGCGTCGACTTGATTGCCAAGGTTTCGGGATACATTTTTTCTGGTTTTGCTATAGCCGCGCGCAAGGTTGCAAATCGAATCAAGGAATCCGTAAACCGGCTCTGCAACTTCCCCTTATCCGGCTGAGCGGGACGTGTCCCTGGAACACGCGAACTGGTCATCCCTGGAACTTCCTACATTGCCGCTTACATCATTCAAGGCGATGAGGTGCGGATCGCTTTCAAGCTCCAAGTGCAATAAGGTTATTTTCTGTTGATGTTGACCAGTGTTTTTGAAGTCGAAGGCTCCTTTTGGCAGCTCATGCAAATACGTGGCGAGCTTATTGCGCAATGCGTGCAAAGGAGCGCCGCAACAACGGCATTGCCATGGGTTGGTTACTATTGAAAGCAGTCCACGATGCCAGCTCCGATTGAAACACGGCTCTTCTCACGGCGATGGCTGGTCGCCATTGCCGTCATGTCCAGCGCGATCATGGAGGTGCTGGACACCTCGGTGGTCAATGTGAGCCTGCCCCATATCGCGGGGAGTCTCTCCTCGACGGTAGACGAAGCCACCTGGATCCTCACCTCCTACATCGTCGCCAATGCAATCATTCTGCCGATCACCGGCTGGCTTTCAAACTATTTTGGACGCAAACGATTGTTGATGACGGTCGTGACCGGGTTTACGCTGTCCAGCGTTCTGTGCGGCCTGGCGCCCAGTCTTCCTCTGCTGATCTTTTTCCGGGTCATGCAGGGAATCACCGGCGGGGGATTGCAGCCGCTTTCCCAATCCGTGATGCTGGAAGAATTTCCTGGACAGGAACGCGGCAAAGCGATGGCGTTTTGGAGCCTGGGCATTATCGCGGCCCCGGTGCTGGGACCAACGCTGGGAGGCTGGATCACGGATAACTACTCGTGGCGCTGGGTCTTCTATATCAACCTGCCCATCGGAATCATCAGTCTGATCCTGATCTATCTCTTTGTTTACGACCCTTCGTATATCAAGCGCGGAACCATGCGCTTCGATGCCTGGGGCATGGGTATGCTGGCAATCGGCATGGGCGCCCTGCAAATCATGTTGGACAAAGGGCAGGAAGACGACTGGTTCGGCTCTCGCTTCATCACCACGCTGGCCATTACCGCGGCTGTCCTGCTGACGGCATTCGTCATTCGCGAATTGCAGACGCCGCAGCCGCTTGTCAAGCTGTCGCTCTTCAAGAACCGAACCTTCGCGGCCGGTATTGCCATCGTAACCGTGCTCGGCTTTGTTCTCTATGGAAGCCTTGTCTCCCTTCCCCTGTTCATGCAAGAATTGCTTGGCTGGACTGCCGAAACAGCCGGCTTCTGGACCAGTCCGCGGGGGATTGCCACGGCAGCTTGCATGCCGCTGGTTGGCTATCTGCTGGGTAAGCGCTGGGACTACCGATGGATGGTGGTTTTCGGATGCGCTATAGGAAGCATGGCGTTTTTTGGCTATTCGAGAATGGACCTGGACTCCGGGACCTGGGACATTCTGGGGCACCAGATCAATCAAGGCATAGGTCAAACATTCATATTCGTGCCCTTGACCATATTGATCATGGCCCCTATTTCGAAGGAAGAAACACCCTACGCGACCAGCCTGTATAGCGTGATGCGCAATATAGGGTCCAGCATGGGAATATCTTTCGTGACGACTTTGCTGGCGCGCCGGTCGCAGTTCCACCAGGCCCGTCTTGCCGGCAACCTTTCGCTCTCTAATCCGCTGTTGCAGCAGGCGCAACACCAAGCTGGGTCAACGTTCGCGCAGCAAGGCGCCGGCCCGGCGACCTCCGCGCACCAGGCTCTAGGATTCCTATATGGCTCATTGCAACAGCAAGCCACATTGCTCAGCTACGTCGACGTGTTTCGTGTAATGGCATGGCTATTCCTGCTGGTCGCTCCTTTGGTGCTGCTGATGCGGAAGCCGAAGCAGGACCCCGATCCTTCAATGCCAGCACATTAGTACCAGCCCGGCTTGAGACCGGAAAGACGTTGAATCGTTTCTGGCGGCGGTAGACTCATATGCAGAGGAAGTTTGAAACTCCACGGGTGGTTATGACGTGGAAGATCTGAACATTCTGAAGGAGTAGCAATGGAATATGTCAATCTTGGTAAGACCGGACTCAAAGTCTCTCGCATCTGTCTCGGTTGCATGACCTATGGGGAGCCCACCACAGGCGAACTGAAACCCGGCAGACAGGCCTGGGCCCTGAATGAAGAACAGAGCCGGCCCTTTCTTCGCCAGGCGCTCGATCTCGGGATCAATTTCTTCGACACTGCCAATGTTTATTCCAGCGGCAAAAGCGAGGAAGTGCTGGGGCGGTTCTTGAAGGACAACACCCGCCGTGAAGCCGTCGTTATCGCCACCAAGGTTCAAGGCGTCATGCGCGACGATCCCAATGGCCGCGGCCTTTCGCGCAAGGCCATCTTATTTGAAATTGATCAGAGCCTCCGCCGCCTTCAGACCGACTATGTCGATCTCTACCAGATTCACCGCTGGGACTACGAAACACCGATCGAGGAAACTCTGGAGGCGTTGCACGATGTGGTGAAGTCCGGCAAGGCGCGCTATATAGGCGCCTCGTCCATGCACGCATGGCAGTTCACCAAAGCGCTTTATCTCGCCGACCTTCATGGCTGGACCCGTTTCGTCTCCATGCAGAATCATTTGAACCTGCTCTATCGGGAAGAAGAGCGCGAGATGATCGGCCTTTGCCAGTCCGAAGGCATCGGCGTCATTCCCTGGAGCCCTCTGGCGCGTGGCCGACTGGCGCGCCCCTGGCAGAGTGAAAGCACCAAGCGCTACGAGACCGACCAGTTCGGCAAGAAGATGTACTCGCAAACCGAAGAAGCTGACCGCAAAGTTGTGGACCGCCTGGGTCAGGTCGCGGGCGAGCGTGGCGTCCCGCTCGCGCAGGTTGCGCTCGCCTGGCTGCTCAGTAAGGCGGCTGTCACCGCGCCCATTGTTGGCGCAACCAAGCCGCATCATCTTGAAGACGCTGTGGCGGCGCTCTCCTTGCATTTGACGCCTGAGGAAATTGTTTCTCTTGAGGAGCCGTACACGCCTCATCCGGTGCTCGGCTTCAGTTGAGCGCGAAACCGCGGACGACGTCCCGATTCATGCTGGCCTGAACAATTGCCGATCTCAACCACCTTGGTTGCAAGGTCGAATGTGGGAATCGCAATCACACATTCCTTGGTTGCTTGCAACGCCTCGAAGCTGTAATCCCAGGGGCCGATGATACAGCTAATCCGGTGAGGATTGAACTCCATCATCATGTGCCAGCTCATGGTCATGATGTTGGTGCGCCCTTTATTCGCGGTCGTCACCGCCTCAATCCTGGACCCTGCGGCGTTTATCGGTACGAATCCGTGATTCTCGCGGTCAGCTTCTGGATTTCCAAGGGCAGGGCGCGGCGAGAACGAAAGAATTGGGCCGCCTGAACAGACAGAAGCCCCTGTACGCGCGATATGAAACGAGCTTACAAAAAGGCAGAGCAAAGGGGACACAGTTGATCTGTTTGATTTGACCGAAGATTGCTATTCCGGCAAGCCGCAGGAATCATTTTCTCTTGGGCAATAGACCGTTCAGCAGTATGTCTGCCAAGTCGTCGGCGTAAGCAAGCGAGAGTCTGCGGTGATTCACAATGAGTACGTACTGCATCGTCCCGTACATCAAGTCGACAATCTGATCGATGTCCGATTCCGCGTCGAGTTGCCCTTCCGCCCGAAACTGTCCCAGGGCCACGCGCAATAATTTGCGCCGTGGTTTGACCCAGTAGGTCTGGAAGGCTGCATCCACTTCAGGATCGTCATGCGCGGCGTGGAAGACGGCTCGGAGAAGCCGCCCGTTGCGTCCCATCAGGGCCTGCGCGAAGCCTCGCAGGCTTGTCCTGAAGAAGTCCTGAAGCGATAACCTCTCCGGACGGTGCAGTTCCGGCATGATGCTCTCGACAAAAGCATCGATCACCACCGCTGCTTTATTCGGCCACCAGCGGTATACCGTGGCTTTGCTGGCCCCCGCACGCTCGGCAATCGCATCCGATGTCATGTTGGCGAAGCCACATTCCTCCAACAAGGCCAGCGCGGCGTGCAGTATTCTGGCCCGCGCGGCAGCGTCGCGCGGTCTGCCCTGCGTCCTCATTCCGGCTTTTGGTTCCGAAGCAATCGTCATTTGTCCCTGCCTATCATAACCGCTCCTGCCCGGCATGAATGGTGCGTATAGCTGGCTGCGTGGGGCAGCCGTATGTGCGCAATCCGTTTCGATGCCGTTCGGCCTGCGCGCAAGTTCCATTACGGACGGCTATGCCCACGATGACTCACAGTTCTGGCAAGTGGTCCCCACCCGCCGGCGGCCGCCCCGGTCTGTCAGTTTCCGTCCTCAATAGCAGTGTATAGTAGTAAATAGTAATAACGAAACAGTTCAGTATCGTTTCGTATATTGAGATTCGTTCCACCAGGTAATCCTTATGCACGATCTGGCCAGAAGAATGCGCCGCCTGCATCCACGGGCTGTTCGATTCACGCGGACAGAGCGCGGACGGAGCGCCGTGTTGCTGGCATTCACCGTGGCCATGGGAATGGAGTTGTGGACGGGGGCCGGAATGAGCCTGATTCTGCCCTTTCTCACTGGCACCCTCAGTGCATCAGCGGATGAAGCGAGTTGGCTGATCACGGTATACGCCACGGCGTTTGCCGTCTCCATCGCGATGTCGCACCGGCTGGCGAGTTACTTCGGCAATCGCAACTATCTGGTAACATCCTGTTTGACCTATGCGGTAACCTCTTTTGGCTGTGCGCTCAGCCCTTGGTTAGCCCTGATGCTGGTGCTGAGGGCCGTGCAAGGATTCGCGGGCGGAGCGTTTCTGGTGCGGGCCATTGTCTTCTTCAGGCATGACTACAGCCACCCCCGCGAACGGCTGCGAGCATCACTGATCTTCTGCGGACTGATGTACATTCCCGGCCGGGTTATCGCACCAATTGTATCCGGCTATATGACCGATACGATCGGTTGGCAATGGATGTTTGTCCCCACCGCGGTAGCCATGACCATTTGCGCCTGGGTCTTTCACCGGTATACGGCGGAACGGATCAAGGGCGACACGGAAAAGATTCGCTTCGATTTTCCCGGTTTTTTTCTTCTTATCGTCGGCATGAGCTCGTTGCAGGTCGTTCTAAGTCGCGGAGAAGTCGACGGTTGGTTTGAATCGCCCTTCATTTGCATATCCGCCATCGCTGCCATATTCGGCTTCGCTCTCTTCGCTGTGTGGCAGATGATGCGCGCCAACCGCCATCCTCTGCTGGATCTTCACCAACTGCGTTTTAACCGCGCAGTATTGAGTTCCACTGTGGTGGGCGTGGCCATCGGTGCTCTGCTGGGCGGTCCACTGTACGTCCTCCCGCAGTTTTTCCGTGTGCTGGGTAGACACTCCGCTACGCAAACAGGCTGCCTGCTGGCGATTAACGGCGCCACGGCGGCGATTCTGTTCGGCCTGCCGCAAGCACGGACATGGCTATTGAGACTCGGCGGGAGGCTCGGCCTAGCTTTGATCATGCTCATCCAGGCAGCCGCGATGCTGTTGTTCGCTCACTATATGACTTCCGATACACCGGACTACTATTTCTGGCTGCCGCTCATTCTTTTCGGCGTCTACGTGTCCGTAGGCTTCCCCGCAGTCGTCACATGGGCCTATCGCGGGTCGCGGTCGCACTTCGCCTCGAACGGGTTTGCTCTCTACTTCGGAACGCGTCAGGTGGGAATGACGATCGGCGTGGCGTTGTCGGCAATCCTGATCGACCGCCGCATGACGCTTCATTCCGCCCGCCTAGAGGAGGCATTCTACGCAAGAAACCTCGCAGTTCTGGGAGAAGTCCCAGGGCTGAGTTCTCCGTCAGCGCTATTGCATCTGGCAGGAGCCATCAAGCAGCAGGCGTTGGCGCTTGCATACGCCGATGTCTTTGTGGTCATGGCAGTTCTTTCACTGGCGACGATTCTGTTTCTGCCGCTGTTGCCGCCGCGGGAGCCGGCAGTCAGGCCGCGCCGCAGTTTGCGCGTTGCGGACAACATTGCCGCGGGGCTGCCGGTCCCCGGAGCCCTCGATGGAAGGGGAACACTCGTCAATGTATCTTTCTAGTCGTCGAATCATTTCTTTTCGAGTAGTGGGGCCACTGGTTCTGCTGGCAGTTGCGGCTTATTCATCGCACGCACAAAGCTCAGGCTCGACCTCGCCGTTGTCCAACACGATTACGACGCCACGGCCGTTCGATCCCGCATTGAATACGACCAGTCCCAGCAGTTTTGCCACACAATCGCAGAATCCGTTTCTGGGCTCCGTGCCAGATAAAACGGTTGTGCCCGGTGTTCTGAGCCTGACCTTGCAGGACGCGGTGCAAAGGGCGCTGCAATCGAATCTGGGTATGGTCGACAGCCGGCACACCGATGCCGAGGCGCGCGCGGCGCGCATTCGCGCCCTGGCGCCGCTGCTGCCCCATTTGAGCCTCGACGCCGCGCAGCACTACGAGACGTTCGACGAGAACGTTGTGGGTGGACAGTTTCTTGGGATTCCCAATCGTATAGGCCCCTTTGGTTATCAGGCAGCCGAGTTGCATCTCTCTCAGTCGCTGTTCAATTGGTCCGCGCGCGATCAAGCGGAGGCAGCCAGCCAGCAGCGCGGGGCCACTCTCGCCTCCATGGGCGATGCGCGCGAGATCGTAGTGCTGGCTGCCGCCAGCGCTTACCTGCAAGTGGCATCCTCCGCTGCCCGGGTCCACGCAGCCGAAGCTCAACTTGAGACCGCCAAAGCCTTCGATGAAATCATGTCGGATCGCGTGCGGCGCGAAGTCTCTCCGGAACTCGATGCGATTCGCGCCAGGGTGGCTCTGGAAACCTCAGCTCTGCGGCTGAGGTTGCTCAAAGCAAGGCTGGAGAAGGACAAGCTGGCCTTGACGCGCATCATTGGGCTTCCGCTGGAACAGCAGTTCGATATCTGCGATGAACAGGTTTACTCTCCGCGCCCGCCGCTGACCGTCGAGGCGGCTCTTGAGACTGCGCTGAGCCACCGTTCGGACTTGAAAGCTGAGGCAGCCCGGGAAAGCGCTGCCGCGGAACTGGTTCGAGCCAAAAAATCCGAGAGACTGCCCACGGTTGGCGCCACGGCCAGTTGGGGCGCGATTGGAATCAATCCCGGAACCATGAATGGCAACTACGATGTGGGCGCCACACTCCACATTCCCATTCTCACCGGCGGCCAAATCAAGGCCGACATTGTCGAAGCGGATGCAACACTCGAACGGCGCAGGGCCGAGTATGAAGATCTCAAGGCTCGCGTGGCGTTTGACGTCCGCAATGCATTTCTCGATGTGGACGCGGCCGACGATAGCGTCGGCGTCTCCCAACGAAACGTCGAACTCTCCCATCGCGGCCTGAAGCAGGCGCAGGACCGGTTTCAGGTGGGACTGGCCACAAACTACGAGGTCATACAAGCTCAGGAGGCCGTGGCTGCCTCCGAGGAAAACCTGATTGCGAGCATCAATGCGCACAACCTGGCCAAGCTCGAGTTGATTCGCGCTTTGGGAATCGCGGAGCCCAGCCTGACAGAGTACGTCAAAACCCAAAAAATTTCAGATAGGCAGATCCGTCCATGAATGTACCGGCAAAGAAAGCACACATCCCTGAAACAACGCGATTCAACGTGACAATTATCGTTGCGGCCGCCATGCTCGTGTTGGCGGGAGCCTTCGGTTATTGGGTTTACGCATCGCAGCGCGAGAGTACCGACGATGCACAAATTGATGGACACATTCATCCCATTAATGCGCGCATTGGCGGTACCGTCATTTGGGTCAATCCGGCCGTAGACGACACTCGCATTGTTTCGCCGGGAACCGAATTGGCACGGCTGGATCCTAACGACTACAGCCCCGTCGTCGAGCGTTTGACAGGAGAGGTAGGAAGTCAACAGGCCAACCTGAAGTCGGCGGAACTGAATGTTCCAGTGACCACGGCGACAGTTCTGAGCCGGTTGAAAGAAGCGCAAGCCGCGGTTGCCGAAGCCGATGCCCAGTTGAACGCCGCGCTTGGCGCGGAAAGAGCCTCTGCCGCGGCCGTAGCCCAGATCGAGGCGAATTATCATCGTGCCGAAGAGGACAGAAAACGCTACGAGCCCCTGGTCGCGCAGCATGAGATTTCGCGTTCCGAATACGAGCAAAGAGCAACCGAAGCGAGTGCGTCACTCCATCAGTTGGAAAGCGCGCAAGCCGCACATGAGGCCGCCGAGCAATCGGTAAAGGCCGCGCAGGAGCGGCGTCAGGAAAGGCGAGCCGCATTGCAGGCCGCCGAGCCCGTGAACGAAATGATCGCAACTGCGCGAGAGCGGGTCCAGGCAGCCCACGGCGATCTCAAGCGGTCGCAAGCGTCTTTGCTCGACGCTACGCAAAACCTTGGCTATACCAGCATCGTTGCGCCTGTTGGCGGACTGGTGGGAAGAAGATCCATCGAAGTGGGCCAGAGAGTTCAGCCCGGCCAACTCCTGCTCAATATCGCTCCGCTCGACGACCTGTGGGTGACGGCAAACTTCAAAGAGACCCAGCTTCGCCATATGCACATCGGCCAGGAGGCTCGCATTCACGTCGATGCGTACAACCGGACGTATACCGGCTCGGTTGCAAGCATCGGCGGGGCCACGGGATCGCGTTATAGCGTCCTGCCGCCCGAGAACGCGACGGGAAACTACGTAAGAATCGTACAGAGAATCCCGGTACGCATCCAAATCGAGCGTGGCGGGCAGAATGAGCCTCTCTTGCCGGGAATGTCCGTGGAGGTCACCGTCGTAACGAAAAATTAGGAGTTACCGCTCGCCAGAATTCCATCTGGGCATGAGCATCTGGATGAATGGTTACAAGCCGGGCTGTTCAGAGCGGCGCAATTCACTTATCGAAGAGTCGATGAGCGCAGTCCCGGCACCGCTGTCTGACCCGCGAACGGCTGCCAGCCCGCCCATGATCAGAAGATAGGGAAGAATCATTGCCCCGTTGAGAAGGTTGTCGATGGCCACCATCAGAATGAGCGCGGCCAGCGCCAGTCGGAGATTCAGCCGGTTGGGAGCGTCGCCTCCAGCGGGCTGCCAGAAGGCGCGTATGACCGGCAGAAACAAGATTGCTCCGAACGCAATGAGGCCAACCAACCCGTACATTCCAAATACGAGTAGCCACAGGCTCCATGGCCGGGAATCGCCGTTCTGCCACCAGTTCCATCGTCCGGACCCGAGCAGAGGCTGCCGGAGTGCGAGCCGGATGTGACTCTCATCGCGAGCGAACCTCCAAACGAGCGAGTGGCGGCCAATTCTGGTCAGAGCGGAAGAGACGGAACGGGCCGCCACATTCTCCTGCACCAGCGCTCGAAGGGATACAAGGTTGGTCATCCGGAACAGCGCGAATGCCAAAACGCCCAAGATCAAAACAGCGACAACTGCCCGCTGGAGAGAGCGTCGCTTCAAGAGCGCCACAGGCAGCAGAAAAAGAAGCAAAAGAATACTGCCGGCAGACTGGCAGAGCAGCGTGACGCCAGCCAACCCGGCTGCGACCCATCCCATAGGCAAGCCAAGAATACGGCCTGTCAGCCTATTGAGAGCGAGCAAGACGGCCAGCAGGGTAGCCGCCGCCATCCAGATGCCCAGCTGATTTCCGTCCTCCAGTAGGCCGATGGGACGAAAGCCGATATAGCGCTGAGCGCCCACCCAGCGGTAGGGCTGATAACCATAAAGGAACGCATAGAGTTGAGGGCCGGCGCAAATCTCAACCAGACAGATAGGCACGTAACAGATTCCCGCGATAACGTATGCTTTGGCGGCCAGCAGCAGCGAGTCGTAATTGGAAAAATAGATGCGGCCCAGGAGCCAGGGCACACCCCAGGAGATGGTCAGATAGGCTGCGCCCAGCAGGCCCTCATGCAACGTGTTCCAGTGCGCGGCCGCAGACAGCAGAGGCACGCAACACCATACAGCCATGGGAAGATCGCAGAAGCCCGGCTTGAATGTTCTCAAGTCCGCGAAATGAAAAAGAAGAAATCCGGCCAGAGCGGCCAGTCCTGTGGCCGTGGCCTTGGTGAGAAAATAGTTAGTCGGCAGACAGACGCCAAGAATCCAATAAGGAAAGTTGTCTGGAGTCGCCTGGTAGCTGGCGCCGGGAAGAATCGCCCAGCCGCCGAGAAAGTTGGCCAAGATTGCAATGCGAACCGGAAGGCGACGGAAGAGATAGGCGCCGGCGGGTATCCAACCGAGAAGGATGACAAGCGGGGAGATATGCATTAACCTCTGGAGGCGCCTCCTTGGCGGAAATTGTTGGGTCGTTTGTCGCCTTGCAGGAATCAGTCGATTTTGGAACTGGGGCTATGAAGTTGAATGGGTAGCAGTGCCGGTAATTCCGGGCGCCGATTACTCCGTTCAGCGGAACCATGGTCAGTGTGGGCGGGGCAAAACAGGCACAGCCCGCAGTGATTGTTGCAGTTGACGCTCAAGGTATCTTCCTCCCGCAAAAGGAACCGCATGAACGAGGGCCTTCCACTTCGTAAACTGCCTCCGGGCGCGGTCATCGACGTCTGGATGATCGATCTGGACAGTCCGTTGAGTCCAGGAGCGAATCTCGACGACATCTTGTCGATCGAAGAGCGGAACCGCGCGGATCGCTATCTTTTTCCGAGGGACGCATCCCGGTTCAGGCTTTGCCGGGCCATGCTCCGGCTTGGGTTGGCCGGGTACCTGGAGAAGGCTCCCGAGAAGATTGCACTGACGACCAATCGTTACGGCAAGCCATCTGTCGCCGAACGCTCCGCGCTGAATTTCAATGTATCTCATTCCGGCGGGCTGGGAGTGATCGCATTTACAACTGCGGGAGAAGTCGGCATCGATGTGGAGGCAATTCGATGCAATGTCGATGCCGTGGAAATCGCATCCGCCCATTTCACCAGGAGAGAGGCGGCCATGATTGCGGAGGCGCCTACGGCTCAGGCACAAGCCAGTGCCTTTCTGCGTCTGTGGACGCGGAAAGAGTCGGTGTTGAAGGCCGCCGGCTGTGGATTGCTGGGCGGGTTGGATGCAGTGGACGTTTCTCAAGAACCTCTGAACCCGGTAAGGCTGCGTGGTGCGACAGATGCGAGTGGCGAATCGTGCTGGCGCGTACAGGATCTGGAGCCGATCGACGGCTTTGTCGGAGCCGTTGCCGCGCCGGCAGGGAATTGGTCGGTCGTGCAGCGGACGGTTCGACATGAAGACGCAATCCGTGGCTCCATCGGAGGGATTTGCGCGGTGGCGTAAGATCCCGGCGCAGCCATTGTCTACGATTCAAGAGAAATGCATCGATGCGCAATGCGGCTGCATCTACAAACAAGAGCTTCCACACAGGTTGCCGGGGATCACAACACGGCGCCAATCATCGGCCAATTGACAATAAATTGCCAGAATATTGGGTCCACGGCAAGGCTATTGTCAACAAAGTTATAAAGTCTATATAAAAATGCACACATTCGCATTTTTTTGAAATGTGCCAAATAGGATCTGTAAGGATTTTAGAATATGCATTATACGAGCAATATGGTGGCAAGGTAACTAGAAAAAAGTTACCACGAGGCAACGTTTAGGTACTAAAATTAAGTGGCAATTTCTTTCAGTTTCACATACACTCCGTTTAGAAAGTATAGGAAAACTTTGAAACGATGTCTGTGATAGCCATCACTATACTTCATGCAAGCGCTTTGGGTAGACACCAACTCTACGGAGTGGCCCATTCAAAGCGGATTGCTCAGCCCAAGGAAGAAAAGGAGCGCGCTATCTACCCCAATCTGAAGCTGCGAATGTACACGACTGGTATGCGTCAGAATAGGCTGGCCAATCTGGTGGGCATCCATGAGGCCTACTTGAGCCGGATTATCAATGGTGTTCGTGTACCCAAGCGGCAAATGCGGCAGGAGATTGCCAGGGCATTGGGGTGCGATGCGGATTGGCTCTTTGAAACGGTTATGAAGGAAACCGGCACTATTAGGACAGACGTGGGGGCCGGCGAGATCCTTCTCCACCAATAATTGATCGATTGGCGTCACTTGCTGTTGTTGTTTTGGTGCTTGGAGCGATTCGCTCCAGCGCGTTTCTTTCTTTTCATTTCGGACAAATCTAATCCATTTAACAACACTCGAATGGGGGTGTCATGGGCGAAGCCTGCTTAAGCGTAGAAAATCGGATTGAGGAGATGCCTCATGCGGAGAATCCCACACATACCTGGTACGCGGTGCAGACCGGCTACCGCTGTGAGCAGCGCGTGGCCTCGGGTCTGACCGTGAAGGGATTCAGTACCTATCTTCCCTTGCTGCGCGAGGTCCGTCAATGGACGGATCGCCGGAAGGTCATCGAGGCGCCGGCCTTCAGCGGCTACGTGTTCCTTCACTTTGAGCCCACTTTGCGCAACCGGGTAAGGGTGCTGGAGACCAACGGCATTGTGCGCCTTTTGGGCGGAAATCATGCGCCCAGCCCGATCTCCACTGTTGAAATCGAGGCGGTTCGCAACACACTCGGCAGCAGTTTGCCTTGTGAACGCTGCGATGCACTGACGCCAGGCACACTGGTTCAGGTGATGCGGGGACCGCTGGCCGGCGTCCAGGGACGCCTGGCCCGGATCAAGAACAGCCTTCGTCTGATCGTTACAGTGTCGGTATTCTGTCAAGCGATTTCGGCCGAGCTGAACCTGAGCGACGTGGAAGCCATCCAAGATCGATCCGGAACGAGCACTGGGGGCCGCAGCAATTGATTCTGTCCCCACAAGTGCGATCGGTGGAAACCCACCCCGATCGCATGAAGCAAAGACGCGAAGAGCGTGCGGAGCCTGAAAACGTGGAAATGCCAGTCCTTCCTGACTTGGCTGATCGTTGACCTGCCGCAAAATCTCCCCGCTGTCACACTTTCCCCGGATCTTCCATCACTGCATTGCACGGCCTACTCCCGAAGCGAGCGCCTCTTGGCTGCATGTCCCCTGTCTACGCCGGTCATGAGAAGCTCGCAGCCTCGTCTCCCCCAACAGCAAGTCAGCCCGCTCCTCCCATAGGTCGGAAGGAAGGGCGGCCCGTCCCTGAACGAAGCATCGTGGAGCGATCACCATGACAAAATCAAAGAATCCTCGTGTTGCCATCCTGGGTGTGGCTCTTGACAACCTGACGATGGAAGAAGTTCTTGACGCGGTGGAGGCCAGCATTGCGGAGGGTGGCTTCCATCAGATTGCGACGGCAAACGTCGATTTCCTCATGAAATCCATCCGCGACGAGGAACTGCACGAGACGCTCTGCCGCTGCGATCTCGTCCTGGCCGACGGAGCGCCGCTGGTGTGGGCATCCCACCTGTTGGGGGCGGGGCTGAAGGAGCGGGTGGCCGGAGCCGATCTTGTACCGCAACTGGCGAGATTGTCGGCCCGGCGCGGCTATCGAATCTTCCTGCTGGGAGCCGAAGAAGAGAGCTCCGCCGGCACGGCGGCCTGGATGGAGAAGAGCTTTCCCGGCGCTTGCATTGCCGGACGCTATTGCCCGAAGTATCAGCCATTGGAAGAGATGGATCACGAGGAGATACTGTCGAGGATTGAGGCGGCCACGCCGGACATTCTTCTGGTGGCCTTTGGAAACCCCAAGCAGGAGAAATGGCTGGCCATGCATCGGTTCCGGCTGGAGGTTCCTGTCTGCATCGGAGTAGGCGGTTCGTTCGATTTTCTGAGCGGCAGGGTTGCCCGCGCACCTTTATGGATGCAGCGCTGCGGCATGGAATGGTTCTACCGGATGATGCAAGAGCCGTCGCGACTGGCAAGCCGGTATTTCGGCAATGCGCTGGGTCTGACGCGCTATCTCCCCATGCAACTTGCAGCCATGGCTATGCAGGGGAAACGGCGCCAACAGGCTCAGATCACGAAAGAAATGGTGGGCACGGCAACCGTCATGCGTATTGATGGCGATTTTACCGGCAAACTTTTGCCGCGATTTGAATCCGATGTGCGCAACGCGGTTCTCACCGGATCTCACGTAGTGCTCGACATGAGCAATACCGCCTACATCGGGGCGGACGCTTTGGCATCGCTCATTTACGTGATGAATGTTGCCCGCTCCTGGAAGCGCGAGCTTTGGCTGGCGGGGCTGGATCGGCTTCTGGTCCACGTTGTAGGCGCTTCCCGGCTGCGGCTCTTCTTTCGCATGGCCCCAAAGGTCGCAGAGGCGCTACGCCGCATCCAGCCGGAGTCGCTGCCGGCTCCACAACTGGGGAAGGACTGGGCGTTCTGCCAGATTGGCGGCAAGCTGATTCCAATTCACGTTCAGGAAGTGCCCGACGTCTACCGTCAGGTGCAGCAACTACTCAGCCGGGAACTTACAAATGAACCGAATCCGCTCCGGTCGCCAAAGAGTCTGGAGGCGGACACGCTCATCGAGGACCTGGTCCCGGTGGACATCGGATGAATGTTTGCCAGGGGCAGGCCGCGGCGCATCGGACGGATAACAAGAAGTGCAATCGCAGCAAATGAGATGGAGTTCGAGGCGCCGGCTTCCGCGCAACGGCAGCTCATAACTCCAAGGCAATCCGGAGAACGATCTTATGCTTCTATCTCACGTGTTCGACATTCTGGGGATCGCGCTGGTGCTGGCGACGCTGCCATTGCTAGCAGAGCTTCTGGTACTGACAGCAGCCTCTCTCGTGCCAGGCGCGCGGGCAAGAAAACAAGACGGGGGAGTGGAGGGTTTTCCGCTCACTGTCGTGGTTCCGGCTCACAATGAGGAAGCTCTAGTCGGACGCTGCATTCGCAGCTTGGCGTCCTCAGCCGGCCCGGGCGCGGATCTGGTGGTGATCGCGCATAACTGCACGGATGCGACGGCGGCGGAGGCCGAGGCCGCGGGAGCAAAGGTTCTGGTGCTGAACGATGGGGATCGGAAAGGCAAGGGCAGCGCGCTGAGTTATGGTTTTTCCGCGGCTCTGGCCGGGCCTTCGCGGGCAGTGCTGGTAATCGACGCGGACTCTGTCGTCAGCCCTGGCCTGATCGCCGCGGTGCGGCAAAGGTTTCTGGCCGGGGCGCAAGCGGTGCAGTGCCGTTATGAAGTCTACAACTTCGAGGAGAACAGCCGCACAAGGCTGATGACGCTTGCCCTTCGAGGATTCAACGTGGTTCGTCCGCGCGGCCGGGAGCGTTTAGGTCTTTCGGCGGGGATTCTGGGCAATGGATTCGCGCTTCACCGGGATGTGCTGACTCGGGTTCCATACGGAGCCTATTCCGTTGTCGAGGACCTGGAGTATCATCTCGCGCTGGTTCGAGCCGGCATTCGCATGGAGTTTGTCGACACGGCCACGGTCAGCGGCGAGATGCCGCGTTCCGATCATGGCGCGCGCACACAGCGCGCGCGATGGGAGGGCGGCCGCCGGCGAATGATGAGGCGGTGGGCTCCCAGGCTGATGGGAGACTTGCTGCGCGGGCGGGCACGGGTTATCGAGCCGCTTCTCGATCTTTTATCCGCGCCAATCGCCACCGAGGCATTTCTGCTGTTGCTTGCCACCTGCCTGCCTGTCGCGTGGCTCAGGTTTTATGCGCTAGGAACGATTCTTGTGCTCGCCTTCCATGTAACAGCTGCTGCTGCATGCGGGTCCGGCTTCTGGGCAATGATAAGAGTCCTCGGGACCGCGCCAGCCTATATCTTCTGGAAAATGTGGATTCTTCCAGAGGTATGGCGAGCTTCCCGCGCGGATTCCGCATGGGTGCGGACTGCTCGCGAGACTTCGGGAGACGGGCAATGAACCGGCGAGGAGTTGGAAGCCCGCCATCGAATCGACGCCTTTCTTGACGGCGACTCTCGCCGCCCACTTATCGAACCACCACGCCGCGAACGCGCTGAAGGAGTTATCCATGAATCTGCTGAATGGACGTTATGCGCTCACTCTGAGCGGTCTTTTTGTTCTCGCTCTCGGCTTGGCCTTTCCGCGGCCCGGCGGAGCCACGCCGGCATACGACCAGCCCGCGGCCAGCGATTCGTCTCGGACCGTGCAGCCGAGTGGCAATTCCTCGCAGGAGAACCTGCCCGATCCGAAGCTGAAACTGAACCCCATCGAGGCATTGCGCAGGTTCGAGCCGGCTGCGGATGAGGAGTACACGCTGGGAGCTGGGGATGAAATCTCCATCCAGTATCCTGGACGGCCCGATTTGGCCAGCAAGGATGTGATTGGTCCGGATGGGCGCATGACGCTCCCGCTGGCCGGACCGATCAAGCTCGCCGGCCTGACCCGCGAAGCAGCGGGGCAGAAGGTTGTCGAGGCGCTGTCGCCTTACTACACAAAGGTGACAGCGACCGTTCAGGTGGAGAAATACGGCTCCAATCACGTCACACTGCTGGGGGACGTAAAGAACCCTGGGATCGTAAGCTTTGACCAGACGCCGACCCTGCTCGAAGTCCTCTCCAGAGGCGGCATCGAAACCCGCCCCGATGGCAGCATTCCAGAGCAATGCGTCATCTACCGGGGAGACCAGGTGTACTGGGTTGAACTGCAGGAACTGCTGGTGTCTGGCAGCCCGCTGGCAGACCTTCGCCTGCGCCGCAACGACGTGGTGTTTGTGCCCGCCGTGTCGACAAGAAACATAACCATCATGGGGCAGGTGCAGCATCCGGGGCTGATTGCCCTGAAGCATGACTCTACGCTGTCCTCGGTTCTGGGTGAAGCAGGCGGGCTGAATGACTCAGCCGGTGGGAACCCGGAGATTCAGATCGTCCACCGCTCCAAGAACGGCAAGATTCAGTATGTTCGCTTCAATGATCTACTGAAGCCGAATGGCGGCATGGAAGTCTCGCTCAATCCCGGCGACATCATCTACGTGCCCAAGAGCGGGATGTCCAAAATGGGCTTTGTGATGCAGCAACTGGCACCCTTCCTGACAATGGGAAGTTTTGCGGCAATGGCCGTTCGCTGACTTGGAAAGGTTTGGTCATGATCAATTCAACGCCCGACAATTCGCTTCCCGGAAACTCGAAGAGCCTGCCATCTGCGCCGCTGCGCCGGGCCGGGGGTTCTTCGGATGGGCCCCGTCCGTCTATCAATGTGGCCGGCAGTCTCCGCCGCCACTGGTATATTGCAGCGCTGGTGTTTCTCGTGGTTCTTGCCTGCGGCGCATTCGTCATCTGGAAGAGGGCCAAGCCGGACTATGAGTCCCACGGCATAGTCTATCTGTCGCCCAAGTTTCCCAAGATTCTGGCCGGCGACAGCGAGGTCGAACTTCCTTACGACTCTTATGTGCAGGATCAGATCCAGACGGTAACGCGGCACGACATTGTCGCCGATGCCATCGAGAAGCTTCCCTACGCCGTGCGGTACAGGAGGGGCTTAGCGCCGTCTTATCAGGGCCCGGCGCTGCCCTACGAGATTGAGCTCTTACAGAAGAACCTTGAAGTGAAGAGGCTCGGTTCGACATACGAGATGGCCATCGGACTGCACGGCGCCACGCCCAATGATCTTGCCCAAGTTGTGAACACGGTTACCGACATCTATATAGAGCGCATGAAGGGCGAGGAGTTTTACGGGCTGGACGAGCGCCTGAATACCCTCCGGCAGGAGAAGGTCCGGCTGCAGAAGGAGATGGACGACGAAATGGGGGAGCAGGCGCAACTGATGCAGGAGCTTGGCGTGGCCACGCTTTCATCCAAAGAGAGCGGGAACGACCTCTATGATTCTACGTTGCAGAAGCTGAACGACCAGCTGGTTACAGCGCGCATGCAGCGCCAAGCGGCGGAAGCGCAATTGGCCGCCGAAGTGAAGGGAAGCGGCGCTGGGGGATCGACCGTAAACGACGCCATTGCCGACGAAGCGATTGCTTCCGACTCCGGGCTGGCGGGCGTGAGAACGTCGCTGAACAACCGCAGAACCGTATTGATGGAAGAGATGAACGGCCTGCGCCCGGATCATCCGATCTACCAGAAAGACAAGGATGAACTGGATTCGATCGACGGGCTGATGAGCGACCTGAGACACAAGGCCGGCGAGCACCTGCAGGCAAGGCTGCGCCAGGAGGTAGCGCGTACGCGCATGATTGAGCTTAATCTGACTCAGGAACTGGCGCAAAGGACGCACACGGCCACCTCAGTCGCGCCCAAATTCCAAAGAGCCGCGGCCCTTGGGCCGGAGATCGACAGCTTGCAAAAAGCCTATAGCGCAATCGACGACCGCATCCGCGATCTGGAACTTGAAAGCAGTTCGCCGGGGTCGATCCATGTTTCCTCAAAGGCGCTCACCCCGCTGAACCCGGAGACCAGCAAACTGCGACTCTACCTGCTTGCCCTGCTCCTGCTGAGTCTTGCCTTCGCAATTGGCGCTCCGGTTGGCATCGACCTGCTGGACAACAGAATCTTCACCGCTCAGGATGTCGAGCGGGTGATGGGCTTCCATCCTTTAGGCGTGCTGCTTGACAATCGCGAGTTCCGCAGGGAGATTGCGGGCGAGTACCATTTGCGTCTGGCCGCGGGCATCGATCATGCGATCAGAAACTCAGGGGCGCGAATCTTTTTATTTACATCTCCGGCGCATGACAGCGGAACGAGCACTGTTGTGCGAGAGCTGAGCGATAAGCTGCGCACTTTTGATCTGAGGACACAAACGATCGTGGCATCGGCATCCGAGGGGCTGGAGATTACCCCCGATGACGTTTCCTGGCGGTTCCAACCGCTTCTGCCGAGGCGGAACAAGACCGACGAGATACGGCGCGCCACCCTGGCGCCGATCGCAGCTGTCCACGACCGCACAGAATACCGCATGGGACAAGATGCGCCCGCTTTCAACCCCGTGGCTCGGGGGTTGCTCAGCGGCAGCGAACAGTACGATGCAATTCTGATCGATGCCAGTCCACTGCCGATCTCCGCGTATACCGAATACCTGGCGCGGGTGTCCGATGTAACGGTTCTTGTAGTCAGATCCAGCGCGACGACCAAGCAGGAACTGGATCGCGCCGCCCACCTCCTCGAGCGTCTGGACGTCGCCGGCGTGGCGGTGGTGTTGAACAAAATCAGTCTGGATCGAGCGGATCGCGCCATGAGAAATGAGCTTCACCGGTACGAGCAATCCTATCGGCAGCGCCGTTCAACGTCCGCAAAGGACTCTGCGCGGCGGGAAAGGGCGCGCGCCTGACGGCGGGAACGCGAGCCAACCCGGCTCACTTCGTGTGAATTGGAAGGCAATCCCGCGGCAATGAGCCCGTGAATGGTCTATGCGCCCACTTGAAATGCTCCTCGTATTCCTGATCGCCGCCGCGGCTGTATTTCTGCTAACGGGCCGCTGGCCGCGAACCAGCGGTCTGCTTGCGGCAGTCGCCCTGCTGGCAGCCGTGGCGCACGCTGTTTTTGAGGGCGCGCACTGGCAGATGATTCCCGCTTACGCAGCCACCGCGATCCTCTGCCTCGCGGCCTGGAAGCCAGGCGGAGGCCGCATTCGACCACGGAGATACACATCCTGTTCGGCACTGCTGCTCACATTCGTGAGCGTCTTATGCTCGCTTCTGCTGCCGATGTTCAGCCTGCCCACGCCCACAGGATCCTATCCGGTCGGCACATCGATCCTGTACTTCAAAGACGCGGCGCGCATTGAGGATGCAGCGCAGGCCGGCGTTTCCCAGCGAGAACTGATGGTCCAGCTTTGGTATCCCGCTCAACCATCGCATAACCGCCTCGCCCGTTACCGTGAACCGCGAGAGACCAACTTACTCAGCTCCTACCAGAGCGTGCTTCGAACCAATTCGCGGCTGGATGCCCCAGTGGCACATGCGGGCGCACCGTTTCCCGTTATCCTCTTCAACCATGCCTGGCGAGGCAGGCGGACCAACGACACCTTCCTGACCGAGGAACTGGCAAGTCAGGGCTATGTCGTCGCCAGCATCGATCACACCTACAACGCGAGCCTGGTTGCATTTCCGGACGGTCGGGTCGTGCATGGGATCGCCACCAACGACATAGACGCTCCGGAAAGCAGCACGCCGGAGCGTGTGAGAGCAATTTGGAATCGGGAGTTGGCTAAGTGGGTAGCGGACCAGCGATTCGTTCTCGATCGCCTGGAGGCCATGAACCGTGCCGCTGGCTCACCCTGGTTCGGACTCCTGGACACCGAAAGGGCGGGAGCAATAGGGCATTCGTTTGGCGGAGCGGCGGCCACCGCGGTTTGTGCCGAAGATCGAAGGGTTCGTGCGGCGGTGAACATGGACGGATGGTTTTTCGACGCAATTCGTGAGCGAGGTCCGAACCAGCCGTTGCTGGTCATCGATGCCTACACCGCGCAAGCAGGCGAAACTCCCACTTCAAGCGCGACAGTGGAAGCCGTTCTCGATGCCGTGGACTCAGCCGATACGGAGGCTTCGCTGCGCAGATTCGGCGGGTACCTGCTATCGGTGAAGGGAGCTGCCCACGAGGACTTTACGGATCAGCCTCTGATTTCACCGCTGCGCTCGCTGTCGCATCGCGGCACGCTTCCCGCCCGGGAGATTCATAGCATTGTGCGCGGCTATGTGGTTGCTTTCTTCGACAAGACGCTTCGCGGCAAAGATTCCGGGGTTCTTGACGCGCACTCCAACCCATATTCCGAGGCTTGGCTGGAAGCATGGCCGGCAAGCAGAGGGGCATCGATCGGCTCTGACGGCCAATGAAATGTCTAATCGCTTCGTTCGATAACTCCGAAATTGTTCCGCCGAATCCTTCATTTGAATCGCGTGACCACGGCAGGTTGAACTTATCAGCGGCGAGTCCAGCGGCGAAATGAAAGTCAATCCTCTCAAACTCCCAGCCAATTCTCCAGACTCTCATGGCGGAGGTCCATATGTCCGTAGCCTCTGATTGCATCATCCAGTGCGAACCCGGCGTCTTCACACAGAATCTGAACCGGCTGCCTTACGAATTTTCTCATGCTCTTGCCGGAAATCCTCTCTTTGAGCTTTCCCGGCTTGTGGATTTGGCGGAGAAGGTGGCGACGCGCATTACTCCCCATCTGGCCGGCGGTGACGTGTATTTCAACGACGGCCTGATTGAGCCGGGACAGAAGCCGGTGCGTCCCGATCTGGCGCGAACGGCTGCCGTGGATCTGATTCGCAAGATCGATTCCGCGCAGGCTTGGATCATTTTGAAGCACGTGGAGCGCGAGCCGGGCTATCGCGAGGTGCTGGAGAACTGCATTCGAGACATCCTCCAGCTCTCCGGGCCGCAACTGCTGCGCAAGATCAAATGGTTCGAGGCGATTCTCTTCATTACGTCGCCGAATCGCGTGACGGAATATCACCTGGACCGCGAGGTTTCCTGGATTCTTCAGCTTCAGGGCGACAAGGAGATTCACCTCTTCGACCGCGCCGACAAGGAGATCGTTCCTGACCAGGAGCTAGAGACCTATTGGACCGCCGACAATCGGGCGGCGCGTTACAAGCCGGAGTACGAAGCCAGGGCTATTGTCTATCACATGCGCCCCGGAACCGGCGTGCATATTCCCATCAATTCCCCGCACTGGCTGCGGAACAAGAACAACATCTCCGTAACTCTGAATGTCAATTTCCAGTTTCACGACCAGCACTGGGCCAACCTGTACAGGGCGAACTACTATCTTCGCCGCGCGGGCATCATGCCGCATCCGCCCGGCGCGCATCCCGTATCCGACCGCCTGAAGAGCACGGCCTACACCGCAATGCAGATGGCCAAGCAAGCCGTGAAGGGGCGGCCGCTTATCCCGGCGGAAGCGCGTGAGCAAAACAGAAGGATCGCCCAACTGGCGGGGCTGCGCTGAGCACCGCAGCTCTTGCCTCTATGCCATTTTAAGTTCGCCAATGCCGAGTTGCCAGGTCTGCGGCCAGGGCACACATTCGCACTCGCTCGCAATCGCGGCAAAGTCATTGGAGAACCATGCATGACTCAATGGAATCACGACCGAACCCACCTTGCGCTTAGCTGGGTGCTGGTAAGTCTCTTAGGGGCGGTGGAAGGCGTCTACGGACGGACCGAATACCTGGGCGACTGGATTTCTTACCTGAATGTCAGCAGAGCCGTTTCCAGCCACGACTGGAGGGGCATCTTCGACCCCATGTGGAATGCAGGCTATCCAGCGCTCGTTGCCCTGGCGCGCAGCCTGGCTCCCGGAACCGCAGAAGGCGAGTGGTACGCCATTGCCGTACTGAACTGGATCGTCTTCCTGGCCACCTATGCCGCTGTGCGGCGCCTGATCCGGCAGGCAGCGGAATTCCATGATCCGGCAGCGGCCAGCGAGGTCAGCCGGCCGGTCGTGACATGGACGGTTTGCAGCGTCTTCCTCAGTTATGAACTCTGCTTCGACAAAGTGTCGCGTGTCGCACCCGACCTGCTGGTTTCCCTGTTGCTTATTCTCGGTGCGGCGCAGCTTCTCCGCGCCATCCGCCTCCGTTCCGCCATGCCTGCCGCAATTCTGGGTTTGATTCTGGGCATAGGATGCTGGGTAAAGGGCGTTTTCTTCTGCGACGCCGCGATCTTTCTGCTGATTCTCCTGCTGGCGCGATTCGCGGGGATGGTTCCGTGGCGCACCTTGGTCATCGGCGCGTCGGTTTTTCTCGCTCTCTTCATTCCATATGTCTCCGGCATCTCCTGGTCTTACGGCCAGTTCACGCTGGGTTCCTCCGGAGAGTTGAATTACGCCTTCCATGTGAATCACCTGCCGCACTGGGGGAATTGGCAGGGAGGGCCGGCCCAGTTTGGCAGCCCGATTCATCCCACCTTGAAATTGCTGCCCGATCTGCCGGTCTTTGCGTTTCAGGGACCGTTTGAGAGTACGTATCCGCCTTATAACAACTTGGCCTACTGGTATCGGGGCTTCCACCACTTCTTCGGCATCTCGAATCAGATAGCGGCGGCCGCCAAGGGGTGTTACTTCCTGGCAAAGATCGCAAAAGCTCATCCAATCCTGTGGGCTTTTCTCGCGGTGCTGCTCACCATAACATGGAAGCGCGATTGGCGAAAGGCCGCCTGGCAAAGTTCGAGAGCTTGCTGGCCCATGCTCATCCTTCCCGTGCTGGCCGCGATTCCGTATCTGCTGGTGCATGTGGAAGAGCGCAATCTAGCCGGGATATTGCTCTTGCTCACCATGCTTCCTCTTGTGCTTTTACTCGACCGGAGGCTTGTCGCGCGGCGTTCCTTCCTCGTGCTCGTGCTTGCGACGTACGCCATTGGCGCTTGCGCGGAGCTGGCCAGGTATGACTTCTGGACCATTCAGGCCGCGCTTCACCGCCAAGATTTCCATCGCGATCCGCAATGGAGGCTCGCAACCGCTCTGACGGCGTATGGACTGCGGCCGGGAGATACCGTAGCCCTGATTGGCCGCAGGGATGCCAACTTCCGTTGCAGCTGGGCTTACGTAGAGCGCATTCGGCTGGTCGCGGAGTTCGGCTCGCTCCCCTGGCGCATCGAACCATGGGACCGCACGCAGCTCGACGGCCAAGAATCCGAAGAGGCCGACAAGGACTGGGGCATTGTCTTCTGGCAACTGCCGCCGCAACAACGCAAACGAGTGATGCGGGCTTTTCAAGAGACTGGAGTCCGGGCCGTCGTCTCCCTCGCTCAGCCCAGCGCCGATTCAAGCGGGTGGGTTCCCGTTGCCGACACCGGTGCGTGGATCTACAGCTTCGATCCGCAACTGACTGCATCCCTTCACGCCGTGCAACAGACCGCCGGGCGCAATCGCGCCGTTCAGCCAGAGGGATCGTGGGCAACGGGTATGTAATGTCTCATAGCATCCGAGCGCTGCGATCCCGACACGGCATCCTGGCTGTCATCCGCGCTGAGAACACAGCTCGGCCAGGGTTGCCGAGATGGTTTGCAGAAGTGGGCGCTGGGGAAAGAAGTGGCCTCCGGGGAGAACCTGCATTGTGAAGCGCCTGCTGGTATGACGCTTCCATTCTAGTAACTCATCCCAGCTTACGCTGACATCGTTCACTCCGGAGAAGACAGTGATCGGGCAGTCCAGCGGTTCATCATCCCGGAAGCGATAACTCTCGACCAACGCGATATCAGCACGCAGGATCGGCAGGAAAACCTCCTTGAGCGCCGCATTTTCAAGGAACTCCAGCGGGATTCCATCGTAGAGGCGAGTTAGCTCAGCGACAAACTCGTGGTCAGGCAGTTGATGGAGAAGCCTGTCATCGCCCGGCGCATCCGGCGCTCGGCGGCCGGAGAGAAAGAGCCATGCAGGCATGGGATACCCGTCGCGCCTCAGCCTGCGCACCCACTCGAAGGCCAGCAATGCTCCCATGCTGTGTCCGAAGATCGCATAAGGTATCTCCAGCCAAGGACGTAATTCCCGATCCATGGCGTCCACGAGCGGATCAATCTGGGTATAAAAAAGCTCGGAGAGTCGGGTCTCCCGGCCGGGCAGCAGAACCGGGCATATCTGCACAAAGGCCGGCAATTCGGCGGTCCAGGAACGATAAGCGGTGGCGCCGCCACCCGCATGGGGCAGGCAGAACAGGCGCACTCGCGGAGTCTCACTCGCGGGGCGGGTTGCAAGCCAGCGTGTGCTCCTGTTCAAGGTCGCCTTCCTCCGGGTTCGATTCTATCCGATTCGGGGAAGGCGCTTGAGGAGGTGAAAAAGTTATGAGAGATTGCTCCCCTTGGGATAACTGAAGGCACTGCCGCACAGGGGTCGTTTCAATTGACGCCGGCGCGCGGGTAACCACTAGAGGCAATTCCCCTGTCTCTGTCCCGGACGCCATTTTCGGAAACCAGTTTCCAGGTTATCTCCTGAATCTTTGAATATGGAGGTCTTCGGAAAGAATATGGCAACAACAGGACTTTGGCAAAGCATCACCGCAAACGTGGCTTCCTCCCAGGAATGGGTGGAAAGGCCGGTGGCAGGCTCATCGCGCGTCTCGCGAGGCATGGTCTTGCTGGGGATGGTCCTGGATGGGATTACGATCCTGGCGTCCGCGGTGTTAGTCACGCTCTACGAGCGGCATATGGGGCCTATGGCTGGCGCGAAGAGCCTTTGGCGCGGCACTCTCCTTCAAAGCGGTACGATAAGAATCCTGCTGGCGGCCCTGTGCGGGTTTGCCGCGACGCTCATGATCACCAGCCGGCGGTTGCATTTGTATACGCCCGCGCGCATAAGCAGCTTTCTGGATGAACAAAGGCTAAGTGTGGAGGCCTGCTTCACCTCCGGGCTTCTGCTAACCGGCACGCTCTTCCTGGTTCGAGCTCAGGACATTCCCCGCGGCATCGTCCTCATCACCATTGGACTGGTCACCATCGGACTCAGCCTGCGCCGGTTCGTTTATCGCTTGCTGCTCTACCACCGCTTCGAGCGCGGCATAGGCAGCCGCAACGTGTTCATCGTCGGCACCGGACCGGAGGCGCATGCGCTTCGCAATCATCTGGACAGAATCCGGCATCTTGGCTACAACTTCAAGGGCTTCATCGCGTTTCCCGGCGGCTGCCCCCACTTTGGCAGCCCCTCCAGCGACGTGGTGGGCACGCTCGACACGCTCTTCCAGCACACTCGCAAGCATTTTGTGGATGAAGTATTTTTCACTGCGCCCTGCGAGCAGCGCGGCATCGTCAAGGATATACTGGAGCAAGCCCGTGCCCAGGGCGTCGATATGCGCGTGGTTCCTGACATGTACGATGGGCTGGTCTGGGACAAGCCCATCGAGTACATCGGGCAGTTCCCGACCATTCCACTCCACCATGGTCAGGTGCCCGAGATCGCATTATTGCTCAAGCGCATGGTCGATATTGTTTTTTCCACCCTGATCTTGATTTGCATTTTGCCCGTGCTCTTGGCCATCGCCATCGCCATCAAGCTGGATTCGAAGGGTCCGGTCTTCTATCACGCGCAACGCCTCGGGAAGAAGGGCCGTGTCTTCCGCTGCCTCAAGTTTCGGACCATGGTGCGCGACGCGGACAAGCGCCTGTCCGACGTGATGCACATGAACGAGCGCGACGGCGTGCTGTTCAAGATCTCGAACGATCCCCGCATCACCAAACCGGGCCGGTTCCTGCGCAAGTATTCCCTGGACGAACTGCCCCAGTTCTTCAATGTGCTGCATGGTGACATGAGCATTGTCGGTCCGCGCCCGCCGCTAGCCAGCGAAGTGCAGGCGTACCAGCTCAGCCACCTGCGCCGTCTCGACGTAACTCCCGGGATCACCGGCCTGTGGCAGGTGCAGTCGCGCCAGGATCCATCCTTCGACAGCTACATCTCGCTGGACGTGACCTACATTGAGAATTGGAGCGTCTGGCTGGACATCAAGATCATTTTGCGCACGATCGGGGTGGTTGTTGCCGGAACCGGCTCCTAAGTCCACTTCCGGTTTCTACCACTTATCAGTTATGCAAGTTCCGCGATGGCCCATTGGGAAACGGTTATTCAGGGGCGACCGAACCGGCCCGATACAGGAGTGACAATTATTTGCAACGGATTCTCGCTTCTCACATCAAATCTAGTAATCAATCAGTTTCTTCCGCGCTGAAATGGCGGGAGTGACAAAGGCGAAGCCTGCCCACGGCGCTAACCGGCGGGTAAGTGCCCGAATCCGTGCACAGCCGTCCGCTGTTCCCTTCATCACAAGACCATCTTCCTCAATATCTGTCCGATCCGGCTGCAAGATACCGCGGCTATCTCAGTTTTCTGCAATCCCAACCGGCACTCCCTGAGTGCGCGAACCCAGAAGGTTCCATGGCTACAGCAATCCATTCTGCGGCGGCGCCGGTCGTCTTCCCCCGCGATACCGAAACGGGCCAGCTATTTGCCGCCAACTTCGACCACCGGCCATTTGAGTTCCGGCACGCTCTTAATACTATGGATCTTTTTCAGATGCCTGCGCTGCTGAAACTGGCTGAGCGCTGCATGAAAAAGCGTCAGCATAAGAGCCACTACGAAAGCGGCGAGCCGGTAGTGAACGGCTACTTCGGCAGCAAGCCAGCGGATATGACTCTGGTTCAGGCGCTGGAGCGGATAGGGGAAAGCCGAAACTGGATCATTCTCAAGCGCATTCACGAGGAGCCGGAGTACCGCGCGGCGCTGGAGTTATTCATCTCGGAGTTGTCGGAACTTACTGGCGCGGATTTGCGCCGCCGGTATTGCGATCCGATTCTGACCATCTTCATCACTTCGCCCAACCGCATTACGCCCTATCATCTGGATGGCGAGGCCAATTTTCTGGCTCAGGTGCAGGGCACGAAGTCGGTGTTCCTCTACAACGCGCACGATCCGAAGATCTTGACTCAAGAGGAGATGGAGCGCTACTGGACTGGAAATCTGCTGGCGCCCAGATGGCACGACGAGTTATTGGAGGGACATTGGCGCTACGAGTTATCCCCAGGTGTTGGCGTCTTCAATCCAGCCACCTTCCCGCATTGGGTGAAGAACAACGACAATGTTTCCGTTTCCGTCAGCATCAATTTCAAGCGGGTCCGCAATGACGCAATCGGAGCGTACCGCGCGAATTACTTTGCACGAAAGATTGGCTTGCATCCGACCGTGCCAGGGCAAAGGCCCGGCGCGGATCGGCTGAAGAATCTGACCTTCGGCAAGCTGTACGAAGGAGCGTACGCGGCGCGAACCGCGCTCCGGTCACGCTTCGGAATCTAGTAAGGTGACAGTTGAATTGCGAATCAATCATCAAGGAGCAAGTGAATGAGTGAAATAGTGAATCAGTGAAAGGCCCGCGCTATTCTTACTTCACTCTTTCACTTCTTCACTCTTTCACTATCAAACTGTCACGATACTAGCGCGTCGAAATCACTGAAACATATCCCCCAGACCTTGATAGCGGTTCACTTCGAGAAGCCCGGCGCTGCCCGGAATAGCTACCCAGCCATGAGGTGCGGAAATGTCAACCACAAACAACGGGAGCCGCCACGCCGATAATAGCTTCGACACGCTGCGCCTGTTTTTTGCAGTGCTGGTAATCTTCTCTCATAGCTTTGCGCTGGGCCGGGGATCCGACGATACCGAACCTCTGTTTGTGCTGACTCACGGGCAGATTACTTCTGGAAACGTGAGCGTGTGGGCCTTTTTTGTGATCAGCGGATTTCTTATTGCGCAGAGCTGGACGCGCTCTCCGAATCCGCTTAAGTTCCTCAAGCGGCGCATCGCTCGCATTTACCCAGGGTTCATCGTTGCGGCTTTGCTTTCGGCACTGATTGTGGTTCCCTTTGCGGCCGAGACGGCAACTCGCCGTCCAGTGGCGCTAGGGAGCTTCCTGTTGCAAACGCTGCGGCTGCAGGCCTTCGATGTTCCGCCGGTCTTTGTCCACAACGCCTGGCCCAATGCGCTGAACGGATCTCTTTGGTCGGTGCCCTTTGAATTCTGGTGCTACATCGGAATCCTGCTGCTGGGAGTAACCGGAGCGCTCCGGCGCCGCTGGCTGGTGGCGGCGTTCTTCGCGACGGCAATTGCATGGCGCCTTTATCTGTCCATTACGGGATGGGTTCCCGGCGGCAAGATTCTGGGCGCGATCTTTGGCTTTCCGCTGTTCTGGGCGATGGTTCTCCCTTTCTTCCTTGCGGGATCCCTGTTTCATCTATTTGGCGGCTCAGCGCTGCTACGCAAGCCTCTCATGATTGCCTCTCTCGCGATTCTCATCGCATCGAACTTTGTTCCCAACGGGCTTCTGGTTACGCTTCCAATCTGCGGCGCATATCTTCTCCTGGGCCTTGCGTATCTGCCGTTGCTGCGTCCGCTGAATCTGGGGCGGTTCGGGGATTTTTCCTACGGCACCTATCTGTATGCCTTTCCGATTCAACAATTGATTGTGAAGTACGGAGGGGGAACGATGGCGCCGGTGAAGCTCTTTCTGCTGGCTGCTCCACTCTCAGTGGGGGTAGGCGCTCTTTCCTGGTTTCTTGTTGAGCGGCATTTCATGGCCCGCGAACCGGTTCTTAAGCAAGTTGCTTCTCTCGCTCATGGCGCAGCCATGAGCTTGGCCTCGATAGGGAGAGTGGCAAGGAACCTGTTCGGCGCCGGGCCGGGGATTTCCACGGTCCGGGCGGGTAGACAAGAGATACTGCCCGATGCGGCCTCCCAAAACGCTGAGTGATCGGCCGATGCCGGCGCTGAACCGGGACTTGCGATTCACATGCGTTTTTCCAATGCATCCCTGCGGCATCGATCCGATCTGAAGAAACGAATAATATCCCAATACTACGAGAGTGACTTGCCAGCCGACGCGACCTTATCTGCGCCTATGCTCACCGAACCGGAAACGGTGATGGACGACCGCGCCACTGCGGATGCGCTGGCCCGGAAGGTTCTGGAATCGAAGGCCATGCGGGCCACGTTCTGGACGGTGCTGGACTACGCGTGTTCGATGGGGCTGCGCGTCGTGAACAGCCTCATTCTTACCCGTCTGCTGATGCCGGAATACTTCGGCCTGATGACGCTGGTCACGACGCTCGTCGTCGGAATCAGCCTGGTCTCCGATATCGGCCTGGGGCCCAACGTGATTCAGAGCCCCCGTGGGGACGAACCCGCGCTCCTGAATACCGTCTGGACCTTGCAGGTGCTTCGTGGCTTGGGCATCTTCGCCGTCTCCCTTATGCTGGCGTGGCCGATGTCGCTGGTCTACCATGAACCGCGGCTCAAGGCGCTGTTGCCGGCGCTGGGCATCAATGTCGTCATCAGCTCCTTTAACAGCACCAATCTGCTTTCGATGTCGCGGCACATGGGCGTGCGCAGAGTCTTCCTGCTCGACATCACCACGCAACTCTTCACGCTGCTGGTCACGGCCGGATGCGCATTTGTCTACCGGTCGGTGTGGGCGCTGGTCATAGGTGCGATTCTGAGCACGGCCTACCGGCTCACGTTCAGCTTTTACCGCCGGCTGATCCCGGGCATCAGGAATCACTTCTGCTGGGACCGTGAGAGCCTCCATGGCCTGGTTCACTTCGGCAAATGGATTCTGCTGTCCACTGCCTTCTATTTCTTCGCATCGCAGGCGGACCGGCTGATCTTGGGAAGACTGATCAGCTTCAGCCTGCTGGGGGTGTACGGCATCGCGTATTCGGTCTCGGACATTCCGCGGGCGATCATCAACGCTTTCGCCCAAAGAGTCGGCTATCCGTTCATCGCCAGAATGGTCCACCTGCCGAAGACCGAATTCCGTAGAGTGTTCCTGCGGTATCGTCTTCGCGCGCTGCTGGCAGGCGCGGTCATGCTTTGCCTCATGGTGCATCTCGGCGGCTTTCTGGTTACGAGAATGTACGATCGCCGGTATCACGCCGCGTCGTGGATGGTGCCGGTTCTGGCCCTTGGCCTGTGGCACACGCTGATGTATGCGACGACCATGCCGGCGTTGTTCTCTCTCGGCAAGTCGCAGTACTCGGCGATCGGCAACGCGCTCTACTGCGTGGCCGTGTTAACTGCTATTCCCCTGGCCTTCCATTTCTTTGGTCTCTTCGGCGCGGTGGTTGCCGTGGCCGCGGGCGATCTGCCGCTGTATTTCGTGACCGTCACGGGAGCCAGCCGCGAGGGCGTTTCGACATGGAGGCAGGATCTGAAGGCAACGGTCTTCTTCCTGGTCCTTCTGAGCCTGGGCCTGGCCCTGAGAATGTCCATCACCGGCTAGCACGGACAGCATCGCTTCATCAACAGTGAGCCTCACATCCATCTGGACCACTTTCAGTTTCGGCGACTTACTATGACCATGATTGAAACAGCGAGAAGCGCATGGGAGATTGCCCCGGAGGCAACAGAGCGGCCGGTCGAGCGCGGGGCTCTCCGCGCTCTGAAGCCTTTGTGGCAGATTTTCGATGAAGTCGCGGCGCAGCACGCCGGCCGCACGGCGGTGACCTTCGGCGACCGGCAGCTTTCTTACTGCGAGCTTCAGGCGCAGGCCAACCAGTTCGCGCATCGCCTGCGCAGTCTGGGTGTGGGCCCGGATTCGCTGGTGGGCGTATTTCTGGAGCGCTCCGACCAGGCTATCGTCGCCCTGCTGGCGGTTCTAAAAGCTGGCGGAGCGTATCTGCCCCTCGATCCGGCTTATCCGGGCGAACGGGTCGCCGCCATTCTCGACGACGCCCGGCCAACCGTGCTGTTGACCGAGCAACATCTTCTCGACCGGCTGCCGGCCCATGGCGCTCATACCATTTGCCTGGATCGCGAAACCTCGGCGGATTTCACTCCGCGGCACGCCCCATTCGAGCCGGGTGCAACTCTGGATAACCTGGCCTATGTCATTTACACCTCAGGATCGACAGGGAAGCCCAAAGGTGTGATGGTGACGCACGGCAATGTTGCGCGCCTGCTGAGCGCGACGGAGGAGTGGTTTCGCTTCAACGAGAACGATGTTTGGACGCTCTTCCATTCTCTGGCCTTCGACTTCTCGGTTTGGGAGATATGGGGCTGCCTGCTCAACGGCGGAAGGCTCGTGGTAGTTCCTTTCTCCGTCTCGCGCGCGCCGGAGGAGTTTCATGAGTTATTGGCGCGGGAGCAGGTTACGGTTCTGAATCAGACTCCGTCGGCGTTCTATCAACTCATCACCGTCGACCAGGCGCGGCCGTCGCCGGAATTGGCCCTGCGGACAATCATCTTCGGCGGCGAGGCGTTGAACTTCAAGACGCTGCGGCCATGGTTCGCGAAGCATGGCGACAGGCAGCCGCGGTTGATCAATATGTATGGCATCACCGAGACCACCGTGCATGTAACGTACCGGAAAGTAACTGCGGCCGATGCCGCCGACGGCGCGCGCAGCCTGATTGGCGTTCCGATTCCGGATATGCGGCTCTACCTGCTCGGCGACGACAGGCAGCCGGTGCCGGCAGGAGAAGTGGGCGAGATCTGTGTGGGCGGCGCAGGCGTGGCGCGCGGGTATCTGAACCGTCCCCAGCTCAATGGCGAGCGTTTTGTACCCGATCCCTTTTCCGGCACTCCAGGCGCGCGGATGTACAGATCCGGCGACCTGGCCCGTCGGCTGCCGGACGGTGAAGTCGAGTATCTGGGCCGCGGCGACGCGCAGGTGAAGATTCAAGGCTTTCGCATCGAACTCGGCGATATCGAAGCCGCCATCGCGGGGCATGAGCGGATTCGGGAGGCGCGAGTGGTTGCCCATACGGATGATGCAGGGACGAAGCGGCTGGCGGCCTACTACGTGGCGGATGGGAACGCGGCGCTCCCGGCCCGCGAACTGAGCGAGTATCTGAGCAGAAGGCTTCCACCCTGGATGATGCCCTCAGTGTATCTGCCCATCGAGGCCTTTCCGCTGACTCCCCACGGCAAGGTGGATTTCGCCCGGCTGCCAGCGCCCCTGGCGGGATCGGCGCGCAACGGTGCGGAAACCGCGGGCACGGATCTACAACAGGAAGTTGCCGGCGCGTGGCGGAAGGTGCTGGGCGCGGATCACGTCGGCCTGGACGATAACTTCTTCGACATCGGCGGAAGCTCGCTGCTGTTGGTGTCAGTTCACGCCAAGCTGCAAACGATGCTCAACAAGAAGATTCCCGTCGCGGAGCTCTTTGCGCATACCACGGTGCGCGCGCTTTCGGAACGGCTGGGAGGTTCGGATCTGGATCCAGGATCGCGGGATGCGGCGCGGGAGCGGACCAGGAATCTGGCTCAGAAGCAGCGGGCGGCGTTTGCGCGCGCGCGGGCGGAGAGGAAGGCGGCTTTATGAGCAGTTTAGAAAACGAGAATCGTCTGGAAGGCATAGCGATCATCGGTATGTCGGGCAAGTTCCCCGGCGCGCCGGACCTGGATACGTTCTGGGCAAATGTAGCAGCGGGCAAGGACACGATCACCCGCTTTTCGCGTGCCGAACTGGAAGCCAGAGACCGCGCGTCTTTGGAGTTCGGTCCCGACTATGTGGCGGCCCACGGCGTTCTGGAAGGCGTCGAGTTGTTCGATGCCGGCTTCTTCGGCATTCCGCCCCGCGAGGCCGACTCTCTTGACCCGCAGCACCGGCTGTTTCTGGAGTCCTGCCGCAATGCGCTCGAGGACGGCGGATACGATCCGGCTCAGTTCTCCGGGCAGATCGGCGTCTTTGGCGGATGCAGCCTTAACACCTATTTGCTGGCCAACCTGAGCGCAAACCGGGAGTTCCTGGACGAGCTCACGGGCAACTATCAGGTGGGCGAGTTCCAGGCCGCGCTGGGCAACGACAAGGATTTTCTTTGCACGCGGGTGGCCTACAAGCTGAACCTGCGCGGACCGTGCCTTACGGTGCAGGCCGCGTGCGCCACGTCGCTGGTGGCGGTTTGCCAGGCGAGCCAGAGCCTGCTCACCTATCAGTGCGATATGGCGCTGGCTGGAGGCGTCTCGGTCACCTTCCCGCAGTATCGCGGATACGTCAATCAGGAAGGCAGCATGGGGTCGCAAGATGGGCGTTGCCGGCCATTCGACGCCGATGCGACGGGCACAGTCTTCGGACACGGCGTGGGTGTGGTGCTGCTCAAGCGGCTCGAAGATGCGGTTGCCGACGGCGACCGGATCGACGCCGTGATTCGCGGTTTTGCGGTGAACAACGACGGCGCGGCAAAGGTCAGCTACATGGCTCCCGGCGTGGATGGGCAGGCGGCGGCAATCGCGGCCGCCCAGGCCATGGCGGGAGTTAGCGCGGACGCCATCACTTATGTGGAAGCGCACGGCACCGCAACGCCGCTCGGCGATCCAGTCGAGGTTGCCGCGCTCACCCGCGCCTTCCGCCAGAGCACCGGCCGAAGCGGCTTTTGCGCCCTGGGCAGCACCAAGGCGAACATCGGCCATTTGGACGCGGCGGCGGGAATCAGCGGGCTGATCAAGACCGTGCTTGCCATGCGCCACAGAACAATTCCGCCGGTGGCCAACTTCCGCCAGCCGAATCCCCGCATCGATTTCGCGAGCACGCCATTTTATGTGAACAGCGAAGCCGCGCCCTGGCAGCCCGCCGGTTCGCGCATAGCCGGCGTGAGCGCGTTTGGCGTCGGCGGCGTGAATGCGCATGTGGTGCTGGAAGAGGCGCCGGAAACCTCGCCGGAACCCTCCGCCCGCCCCGTCCAGTTGCTCTGTGTCTCCGCGCGTTCCGAGTCTGCGCTCGATGCGGCGCTCTTGAATCTCGGGCGGCATCTGCGCGAGCATCCCGAGCTGAACCTGGCGGATGTCTCTTCTACGCTCCAGACCGGGCGGCACAGCTTCGATCGTCGCGCCACGGCCGTGTGCTCCAGCGTGGATGAGGCCGCGCAGATGCTTGCCGAGCCCGCGAGCCGGCAGATTCACAAATCCGCGGGCATCCTCAGCCGGCCCCAGCCGGTCTTCCTCTTCACCGGCCAGGGCGCGCAGTTTCCAGGCATGGGCCGCGCGCTCTACCAGGCGGAACCCGCATATCGGAAGCAGATCGACGAATGCGCCGAGATTCTGCAGCCGATGCTGGATCTCGACCTGCGCACGGTGCTCTTTCCAGCCGGTGCCGATAGCGAAGCAAGCGCCGAATTGCTCATGGAAACGCGGCTGGCGCAGCCGGCGCTGTTTATCACCGAACTGGCCATGGCCAGCCTGTGGATGGAATGGGGAATCGAACCCAAGGCCATGGCGGGTCACAGCCTGGGGGAGTTCGTTGCCGCCGTTGTGGCCGGCGTGATGAGCCGCGAAGATGGGCTCAGACTGGTGGCTGCCCGCGGCCAGATGATGCAGCAGATGGAGCGGGGAGCGATGCTCTCGGTGCGACTCGGCGAGGAGCGGATCGCGCCCTTGCTCGACGAGCGGCTTTCGATAGCCGCGCTGAACAGCCCGTCTCTGTGCGTTGTATCCGGGCCGGTCGATGCCATCGAGGAGCTGGAGAAGCGGCTGGAGCGGGAGTCCGCCGGATGCAAGCGCCTGCGGACCTCCCACGCCTTCCACTCCGCCATGATGGATCCAATGCTGGACGCTTTCGAGGATGAGGTCCGCCGGGCGACCCTTCATGCGCCGTCGATTCCCTATGTGTCGGGAGTGACCGGCGCGTGGATTCTGCCCCAAGAAGCGACAACCCCTCGCTACTGGAGGGACCATTGCCGCCAGCCCGTGCGCTTCGCTCAATGTGCGGCGCTCCTGCTCGATCTGCCAGGAGCGGTGCTGCTTGAGGTGGGGCCGGGGCAAACGCTGACCACTCTTGCCCACCAGCAGCGCGGCAATTGCGCCACGCCGATCATGGCGTCGATGCCCGAGCGCGCCGCCGACGCTCTTGGCTCGGAGACCATGCTGGAGGCCCTGGGCCGGCTGTGGGCGGCCGGCGTTCAGCCGGATTGGAAGCGCTTCTGGAGCCATGAGCGCAGACAGCGCGTCTCGCTGCCCACCTATCCCTTTGAGCGCAAGAAGCACTGGGTGGACCCGCCGCAGCGCACGGCCTCGGTCCATTTGCTTCAGCAAGCCCCGCCCGCGCTTCAAGAGATTGAACCACCCGTTAAGAGGGAAACCGCCATGCCGATCGACACAAATGGAACCGCTCCCGAGCGCCGGCTCCGACTCCAACCTATTGTGGCAAGCCTCTTTGAAGAGCTGAGCGGGGTCGCCACCGGCCCTGAATCCGTCGATACGTCTTTTCTGGAACTGGGATTCGACTCTCTCTTTCTGACCCAGGCGACGCAGGCCGTGCAGCGGCGCTTCGGCGTGAAGGTGACCTTCCGGCAGATGGTTGAACAGTATTCGAGCATTCGCGCGCTTGCCGACCGTCTGGATTCAATTCTTTCCTCGGATGCCTTTCCAGCGGAGCAGCCTAAGCATCAGTCCCAGTCAGTGGCGCAGCCGCAGGCGATCGCTGTTGCGGCTGGGCCTGTCGCACCAGCGCTGTCCGCCGCTCCAGGTTCGCCGCTCGAAGAACTGTTCAAGGCGCAGATGCAGGCCATGTCGCAGCTCTTCGCGCAGCAACTCGCAGCCATAGGCGGCGCGGCGTCCGCCCCCGGACCTCAGCAGGCTTCTGCGCAGTCGGCGCCGAGCCCATTGTCTGTCCCAGCCAAGCAAGCCGCGCCAGCTGAAGCCGCGCCCGCCGCCGGATTCAAAACCCACGGGCCCTTCAAGCCGGTGCAGGCGGGCACGAAAGACGGCCTGACGGAGGCGCAGCGCGAGTACATCCAAGCACTCGTCACTCGATACACGCGGCGCACGGGAAAGTCGAAGGAGTATACGCAGAAGCACAGGCCGCATCTTGCCGATCCTCGCGCCGTGGCCGGCTTCCGGTCGCTGTGGAAAGAGATGGTCTATCCCTTGGTGACGAGCCGCTCCAAGGGCTCCCGCATCTGGGATCTCGATGACCACGAGTACATCGATATAGTCAACGGATTCGGCGCCATCATGTTCGGGCACGGACCGGAGTTTGTGACCGAAGCGGTGCGCAGGCAAATCGATCTGGGGGTGGAGATCGGCCCGCAGAGTTATTTGGCCGGCGAAGTTGCGGCTTTGATCTGCGAAATGACGGGCATGGAGCGCGCCGCGTTCTGTAACACCGGTTCTGAAGCGGTGATGGCGGCGCTGCGCGTGGCCCGCACGGTGACCGCGCGCGACAAGATTGTGTACTTTACCGGCGATTACCACGGCACCTTCGACGAGGCTCTGCTGCGCGCCACTCCGCACGGGGCCGCGCCCATTGCCCCCGGCATCATGGCGGGAGGCGCCAACAACGTGATGGTGCTGGAATACGGTTCAGAGAAGTCTCTGGAGATTATCCGCGCGCACGCGAGCGAGATCGCCGCGGTTCTGGTCGAGCCTGTGCAGAGCCGGCATCCGGAGGTGCAGCCGCTGGCCTTCTTGCGCGAGCTGCGCGACATTACGGCCCAGGCGGGAACGGCGCTGATCTTCGACGAGGTGGTGACAGGTTTCCGCGTTGCCCAAGGCGGAGCGCAGGAGTACTACGGGATTCGCGCCGATCTGGCCACCTATGGGAAGGTTATCGGCGGCGGCTATCCGATCGGCGTAGTGGCGGGAAAGGCGGAGTATCTCGACACGCTCGATGGCGGCGCCTGGCAATACGGCGACGATTCGGCTCCTGAGGTCGGAATGACCTTCTTTGCGGGAACGTTTGTGCGTCACCCTCTCGCACTGGCGGCGGCCAAGGCTGTCTTGCACCACCTGAAGGAAGCAGGACCTGCCTTGCAGAAAACGCTGAGCCAAAAGGTGGCTTCGGCCGCGCAAGCCGTGGAAGCAAGTTTCCGCGGCGCCGGACTGGAGACAAGCGTCCATCCGTGCGGCGCGTGGTTCACCTTCAGCCTGCCCGCCGAGGCCCGCTTCGGCAGCCTGCTGTATTACCACCTGCGCGAGAAGGGCATTCATATCCTTGAGGGTTACCCTTGCTTCTTTACCACCGCGCACTCCGACGAGGATTTCTCGAGCGTGGTCGAAGGCTTTCGCGAATCGATCCAGGAGATGCGCCGGGGTGGAATGTGGCCCGGTTCAGCAGCGCAGGACGTTTCCCAGCCGGCCGTCTCCGAGCTGCTCGCGCCAGCGGCCGCTACGCTGGAATTGCATCCAGAAGCGCGCGGCAAATCTTCCGGCTATGAAGCGCCAACCGAGGCGCCGCTCACCGAGGCGCAACGTGAGATCTGGCTTGCCGCGGCGCGCGGAAACGACGTCAACTGCGCCTTCAACGAATCGCTGACGCTTCGCCTGCGGGGCACGGCCAGCGAGGATGAGGTGCGAAATGCGCTGGAAGCCGCGATAGCCCGGCACGACGCCCTGCGTTCGACAGTCGACCCCAACAAGGAATGCATGAGGATCGCGCCCGCCCTCGCCAGCCAGATTCCCTTTGTCGACCTGAGCGCACTCTCCGCTCAGGAACACGGGGCATTCCTTGACGCGAGAATCGCGGAAGAAGGCCGCACGCCCTTCGACCTCAACAATGGTCCGCTGGTGCGCGCAACGCTCTTCCGCACTGCGCCCGATGAAGTGGCGCTTCTGCTGACCGGCCACCATATGGTGCTCGACGGCTGGTCGGCGAATCAGCTTCTGGAAGATATGGGCAGAATCTTCAGCGCGGCAAAGACCAGGTCGAAGCTGGCTCTGGCTCCGCTGATGCCCTTCAGCAGCTATGCGCTGAAGGAGCAGGAGGAAGCGCGCGCGGGCGCGTATGTCGAGAACGAACGCTACTGGGTGGATCTCTTCGAGGGGCGCGCGCCGGTGCTCGACCTGCCCGTGGATCGGTCGCGTCCGGCGGTGAAGACCTACAACGGCGCCACGCTGCACACCTCGCTGGGCGCGGAGTTGGCCGCGGAACTGAGGAAGGCCAGCTCCCGTCTGGGTTGCACGCTGTATGTGTCGCTGCTTTCAGCGTTTCAAATCCTGCTCCACCGGCTGACGCGGCAGTCAGAGGTGGTGGTCGGCATCTCGGCCGCGGGCCAGGCCCTCTTCGACGACGCCAGCTTGGTCGGCCATTGCGTGCACTTCCTGCCTATGCTCAGCGTCCTGCAGCCGGCCTGCCCGGTCAAGGAACACCTGGCCGCCACCCGCAGCCAGCTCCTGGATGCATACGATCATCAGGAATTCACCTACGGCACGCTGCTGCGCAAGCTGCCGATTCAGCGCGATTCCAGCCGCTTGCCACTGATTGAAGTCCAGTTCAATCTGGAAAAGCTGGGAACAAATCTCCACTTCGAGGGACTGCACGTCGAAGTCAAGGCAAATCCGAAAGAGTTCGTGAACACGGATCTGTTCCTGAACATCGTCGAAACCGGCGACGATCTTCTGCTGAACTGCGATTACAACACAAACCTGATCGACCGGAGCACCCTCGAACGCTGGCTGGTCTCGTATGCGGCGATCCTGCGCGGAATTACCGCGGATGCAAGCCGGGAGGTCGAGGATCTCGACCTGCTGGAGGAGACCGAGCGAAGCCTCGTTCTGGACGAGTGGAATCGCACCGCCGTGGACTTCGGCCCGTTCGAGCCGGTTTATCGGACCATCGAGCGGCAGGCCGCTCATACTCCCAATCGTGTAGCGGCGATCTGCGACGGAGTGGAATGGACCTACCGCCAGTTGAACGAGTACAGCAACCGGCTGGCGCGGCACTTGCGCCGTCAGGGAATCCGGGAAGGCTCTCTTGTGGGCGTCAGCCTGGAGCGCTCGCATCAGATGCTGGGCGCGGTGTTGGGCGTGCTCAAGGCGGGCGCGGCATATCTGCCCCTCGACCCCAGCCACCCGGTCAGCCGTTTGGAACTGGTGCTCGCGGACGCACAGGCATCGCTGCTGCTGACCCAGGAGCACTTGGCTTCGCGGCTGCACACCAGCGCGCGGGTGGTCTGTCTTGACAGCGAGCAGACACTGTGGGCGCGGGAGAGCGATTCCAACCTGGATGCAACCGCCAAAGCCGATTCCCTGGCCTACGTGATCTATACCTCGGGTTCCACGGGAAGGCCCAAAGGGGTGGCCATCGAACACAGCGCGCTCACCAACCTGCTGCGCAGCATGGAGCGGGAACCGGGCCTGAGCGCCAGCGACACGCTGGTAGCGGTTACCACTTTGTCTTTCGATATTGCGGCGCTGGAACTGTTTCTTCCACTGATGACCGGAGCCCGGCTGGTGATTGCCAGCAAGGAGCAGGTCTTCGATGGCTTCCAGTTGTTGAGCCTGCTGGAGCAGTCGCAGGCCACCGTGATGCAGGCTACTCCGGCAGGTTGGAGGATTCTGCTGGAGGCGGGGTGGAAAGGCCAGCCGCGCCTGAAAGTGCTTTGCGGCGGCGAGGCCCTGGCTCGCGATCTGGCCGATTCGCTGCTGGATTTGAGTGGCAATGTCTGGAACGTTTACGGGCCGACGGAGACAACCATCTGGTCTTCGGCCACCCGGCTTACAAAGAAGGATGGTCCGGTGCCGATTGGGCCTCCCATCGCCAATACCCAGTTCTATGTGCTCGACGACCGTCTGCATCCGGTGCCGGTGGGAGTGACCGGAGAGCTGTATATCGGGGGCTCGGGATTGGCGCGCGGTTACTGGAACAGGCCCGAATTGACCGCCGAGAAGTTCTTGTCCAACCCATTTGGCAGCGGGCGAATCTATCGCGCCGGCGATCTGGCGCGCTGGCTTCCCGACGGTCACATCGAATTGCTGGGCCGCTCCGACTTCCAGGTGAAGGTGCGCGGCTTCCGGATTGAGCTTGGTGAAATCGAGGCTGTCCTGGCCAGCCATCCGGCTGTGCGCGATGCGGTGGTTACTGCCGTCGAAGCCGGGCCCGGAGACAAGCGGCTGGTAGCCTGGGTCGTTTCGGCGCTGGCCCCGCCGCCGGCAGATCTGGACGGGCAATTGCACACCCTGCTGACCGCAAAACTACCCGAGTATATGCACCCGGCCGTCATTACCGTGCTGCCCGCGCTACCCCGGACCGCCAACGGCAAAATCGACCGCAAGTCTCTGCCCGACCCGGCCTTTGCCGGCAAGACAAAGATGCGGCCGTTTACCCCCGCTGTAACTCCCCAGCAAGAGAAGCTGGCGGCAATTTGGGCCGATGTTTTGAAGCTGGAGCGCGTCAGCATCACTGACAGCATCTTTGAACTGGGCGCCGATTCACTCCTGATCTTTCGCATCTCCGCGCGTGCCGGCCGGGAAGGCCTGCCCATCCAACCCGCGCAGATATTCCAGCACCGCACCATTGCCAATCTGTCCAGCGCCCTTGGAGAAGCCAAGGGTCTGGGCCTGGAAAAAGCTCCCGCCGGCCCCGCCATTGCTCCTGTTTCCAGGGAGAGATTTCGGAGAACGAAAGTCTGATGAAAAGCTCACCCGAGAAGACGAATTCCTCGCCACAGGGTGGGGCATGGACGCCCGGAACGGAACCGGATGTCTTCGTGATGCCGGCCACTCCGAGCCAGATGCGCTTCTGGTTGCTGCACCGGATGTATCCCGGCAATCACGCTCTGAATATGCCCATCGCATGGACCTGCCGGGGTACGCTCGCTCTCGACGTGGCGGCGGCGGCGCTGGCGGAGCTGGTGCGCCGCCATGAGTCCTTGCGCACCACCTTCGAGGTGATCGACGGCCAGCTATCCCAGGTGATTCATCCGCCCATCGAAGTGCAACTGCCGGTCGAGGACTTGCGGCATCTGCAGAGGGATGCGCGCCAGCGGCAGGCCGATGTAATCGTCCAGCGGCAAGCCCGTATCCAGATGGATATGGAAAAGGGTCCGCTGTTTTTTGCCCGCGCAATCCAGATGGCCGCCGACGAGCATATTCTCCTGGTCACCATCCACCACAGCATCTGCGATGGATGGTCGAACGGGGTGGTGCTGCGTGACTTTGCCGCAATCTACGACGGCTTGATGCGCAACCTTCCCCCTGCGCTGCCGGAATTGCCCATTCAGTTCGGCGATTTCGCAGTCTGGCTGGAGCAGTGGAGAAAAGGAAAGGAGTCGGCGGAGTCTCTCGAATACTGGCGTCAAACCCTGGCAGGGGATTTCGCCCCGCTTCAAATCCGGCGCGACTTTCCCGGCGGCGGAGGCGAAGAGCGCGGCGACATCGAGACGCTTCTGCTGCCTCCGGATCTGGCGCGCCAAGCGCGGGATTTCTGTGCGCTCCGGGGAGTGACGCTTTATATGCTGCTGCTGTCGGTTTACGCTGCAATGCTCCACCGGCTGACCGGTCAGGGAGACATCCTTATCGGCACGCCCTGCGCCAACCGCCGCCAGGAGACAGAAGACCTGATCGGCCCCTTTTCCAATCCGCAGGTCGTCCGCATCAAGATCGAAAAGGGGGATAGCCTTGGCTCGATCCTCGAAAGCGTTCGAATCTGGACCTTGGGCGCCCTGGCTCATCAGGATCTGCCGTTCGAGGATCTGAACGAAGACGAGTTTTTCTGCCGCGACAAAAATCAGATATCTCTCCAGGTGTATTTCATCTATCAAAGGGCTTTCATGCAGGTCCAGAAGACGCCGTCTCTGGAGATCGTTCCCCTGCGCTCGGTCAGTCCAGGGACAATGTTCGATCTGATGATGAGTATTGTCGAACGCGCGGAAGGTCCGCGCCTGCAGTTGGAGTACAGTCCCGGCTTCTTCCGCGTCTCAACAATCCAGCGAATCCTCAAGCTCTACGTGCGGATTCTCGAAACTGTTCTAACTGGCGTGGAAACTCCCGCGGCGGAAGCGGCAAAGGACGAAGGCGGGCAGCAGTTCATCGCGGCCGGAAACGGAGCGGTTGCGCGCGCAACCGCCGAAGAGGCCGTCGTTCGGAACGGAAATATCGATGCCGGTTCAGGCCGGGAAGAGGCCACAGACGGCAAGCAGAGCGGAGAATATCTGGCGCCCCGCGATGCGCTCGAGGCGCAGATAGCCCACATATGGGAGACGGCGATAGGGGTTAAGAATCTGGGCATCCGCGACAGCTTCTTCGACCTCGGCGGGCGGTCGCTGGCCGCCATGCAAATTATCTCCCGGATCAATAAAATCTATTCGCTCGATTTTGGGCTGGCAGCGCTTTTCTCCGGGCACACGGTCGAGCGGATTTCGGAACTGGTCCGCAAGCGCCTTTCCGCCAACGGCAGTTCCTCGATTGTTCCCATGCAGCCGGAGGGAACGGAAACTCCTCTGTTCATCATTCACGGCGCGGGAGGGAATGTTATCCGCTTCTACCAGCTTGCCAAGCTGGTTGGGACAGACCATCCAATCTATGGCGTGCAAGCGCAGTCGCTGCTGGCCGGCCAGCCGGCGCTCCTTCGCCTGGAAGATCAGGCGGCATTCTATCTGGCCGAGATTCAGCGGATTCAGCCACAAGGACCATACAACTTTCTGGGATATTCCTTTGGAGGAATGGTGGCTCTTGAAATCGCGCATCGGTTGCGCGCCTTGGGAGAGAAGGTGGAGCTGCTGGGCCTGCTCGATAGCCGCCAGCGCGATTACCTGGCTGTGATGCAACATCAAGATTCCGTGCGGGTGAAGGTCGATCGCCGAATCGCACGGTTCCTGGTGAATCTTTCTTCGCTCTCGCTCTCGGAAAAAGTCGATTACATATGGAAGAAGCTTTTTACGCGATTGCTGCGCCGGACTTACATGCTGGCAATCTTGCTGGGCTTTCGCACCGTGCCGTCGTTCATGAAGAGCACCGACGATGTCTCCTGGGTTGCGGCCATGAACTACCAACCGCGGCCCTGGCCGGGGCCAATCACGCTCTTCCGCGCCTCCGTCCAACCCGATCCCCGGCTGCCGCTGGATTTGGGATGGACCCCATTCGCCGAGGGCGGCGTCGAGGTGCTTGAACTGCCCGGCGACCACGACCTGGTATTCCAGGAACCGAACATCCAGGTCTTAGCGGCGCAATTGCGGGCCCGCCTGGAGCATTCCGATGCTGCCGAGACTCGGGTGAGCGAGCCGGCGGCCTGCGCGGGATAATGAGGATGCCACCAATGACTATTCGCCATTTGTATATGGTGCTCTCGCCACGCTCCCTGAGTTATGCCGGGGATGCGCTCGAGAGTCTGTTTGCCAATTCGGTCGAATATCTTCACTTGCGCCTGATTACCGACTCCGCGCGGGATAAGGAAGAGTTGACCGATAGGATGGCTGCGCTCGATGCCAAATCGCATCGATGGTCTGTGTATTCGGAGCAGGATGTGGCCGTTCGGGAGGAAGCGATCTTCGCCGGGCACGATCACTTGCGCGCCTTCCGCCGCGGTCATCCCTGCTGGCGCAAGATTACCGATCCGCTGCTGCTGAGCGATCCCGGCGAAGAGCTTGTTCTCCTCGACCCGGACCTTTACTTTCCCAATCGCTTTCAGTTTGAGCAAACTCCCCAGAACGGTTTGCTGCTGATGTGGCAGCAGCCGAACTGCCTCTTTCCGCCCGAGGTGGTCAAGACAGCGATAGACGATGGTATCCGGCTCGCGCACCACGTGGACATCGGAGTGGCGCACTGGCGCGCCGCGGCCGATCTGGATTGGCTGGACTGGCTTGTAGGCAGGCTGGGCCACGCCGGGCTGCCGCGCATCATGCATATTGAGGCGATTGTGTGGGCGGCTCTGGCCATGCGGGTGGGCGGAGGGCACCTCGACCCCGCGCACTGGAAATGCTGGCGCCGGTCGCCTGCAAAACGAGTGATGACCAAGCTGGGAGTGAGCGGCCAGAGCATTCTGAAATCGGAATCCTGGGCCAGCATGAAATGTTTTCACGCCGGCGGCGAGGCAAAATGGTGGCTGCACAAGGCTCGCGAGTCGGGCTTGCTGGACGGCCGGGCCTCACTCCTCCAGCCAGGCCGCGTGCTTCCGTTCGAGGAACTTACACCGGCACAGTATGCGCGGGAACGCGCCTTCAAGCGCATGCTGCAAACGATGGGATACTACCAAATATTCCGCACTGCGTGAGGGTCCATGCGAGTTTGCATTGTTGCCGAAAACGCCTCGGAACGCTTCGGCGGAGAGGCCATCCTTCCCGTTCACTACTTTCGCCAGCTGCGATCTCGCGGCGTCGAATGCTGGATGGTCGTACACTCGCGCACGCGAAGCGAAGTTACGGCGCTGTTTCCCAATGAGACCGGCCGCTTCCGGTTTGTTCCAGACCTATGGATTCATAAGCTCCTGTTCTATCTGAGCCGCTATCTGCCCATGCGGCTGTCTGAAGCCACGCTGGGCCTTCTCATCCAGCTCATTACGCAATTTCGCCAGCGAGCTATCGTGCGCCGGCTGATCCGCGACCAGCGCATCGACGTGATTAACCAGCCCATTCCGGTAGCTCCGCGCTTCCCTTCTCTGCTCTTCGGGCTGGGCGTTCCAGTGGTGATCGGTCCGCTGAATGGCGGAATGGATTACCCGCCGGCCTTTCGCCGCTCCGAATCGTGGATGAGCCGCGCGGCGATTGCCTTTGCCCGCCTGTTTGCAAATGCCGGCAACGCGCTGCTGCCCGGCAAGCGGCGCGCCAGCGTGGTGCTGGTTGCCAATGAACGCACGCGCCGCTCGCTGCCTTCGGGAATTCGCGGCAAAGTGATCGAGTTAGTCGAGAACGGAATCGACTTCGGCGTCTGGCAAGGAGCGAGCACCAGCGCGGAGAGCGCGGTTCCGCGCTTTGTCTTCGTCGGACGCCTGGTGGATTGGAAGGCTGTGGATGTAGCGATCCGGGCGCTCAAAGAGGTTCCAATTGCCGAACTCGACATCGTTGGCGACGGCCCCATGCTGAATGCGTGGCGATCCCTGGTTGCGGAACTGGGGTTGAAGGATCGTGTCCATTTCGCAGGTTGGCTGACGCAGCAGCAGTGCGCCGGTCTTCTGCTGAATTCCGTCGCGCTGGTTCTGCCCAGTCTGTATGAATGCGGCGGCGCCGTGGTGCTTGAAGCCATGGCGATGGGCAAGCCGGTGATCGCCACGAACTGGGGCGGTCCGGCAGACTACCTTGACGCCTCCTCTGGGGTGCTTGTGGAGCCGGAGAGTTATGCGGGCATGGTGGCCGGATTTGCCCAGGCGATGCGCAGGATGATCGATATTCCCGGCCTTGCCAAGTCCATGGGCGAGGCGGCACGCGAGCGCGCTCTTCGCGATTTCGACTGGCAGCGAAAGATCGACTTGGTGATTGGCATTTATCGTTCCGTCACGGAGAACCTGGACGTACGCCAGGAGTTGAAAGTACCCGCGGTCTCTCCCGCCACGGCCCCGGAACCCAACTGAAGCCAGCTCCAATTGCATGGGAGCGTGAATTCCAAAACCGCGAGTCGCCAGACAGGGGTTGAACAATGACTTCAAATGTTGAATCACAGACAGACGTCGCGCTTGCTGCGGAGGTATTGACGGTCAAGGCGCCGGCTGCGGAGCCGCGGCCGCTTCTCTATCTCTTGAGCCGCTATCCGGCTATCTCGCACACTTTTTTTCTGAACGAAATACGGGAACTGAGAAAGCATGGTTTCGCGGTCGAAGTCGCATCGATCAACCAGTCGGACCGTCCACTCTCGTCGATGCCCGCGGTCGAGATTGAAGAGGCGGAGAAGACGTTTTACATCAAGTCCACTGGGGCCGGGCGGGCAGCGGCGGTTGCGGCAAAGACGCTTCTGTTGAGGCCAATGGTTTTCGCCCGCGGGTTGAAGGCTGCTCTGTGCTTGGGGCGATGGGACGCAAGCGCCACGCTCTATGCGCTCTTCTATTTTGCGGAGGCGCTTATTCTGGGCGACTGGATGCGTTCTCGCGGTCATCGCCATTTGCACATTCACTTCTGCGGGCCGGTGGCGACGGTCGGCATGTTGGCATCCAAGGCGTGGGGATTCTCTTACTCCCTGACCGTGCATGGCCCGGACGAATTCTACGATGTGGAGAAGTTCTATCTTCGCCAGAAGGTCGAACGCGCAAAGTTCATCCTGTGCATCAGCGACTATTGCCGCAGCCAACTCATGCGCATCGCGGCGCCGGAGCACTGGGACAAGATGCGCGTGGTGCGCCTGGGTGTAGATCCGGATGTATTCCTTCCGATGCTGCCGCGGCCTGTGGCGGAGCACCCGCTTGAGATTCTCTGCGTGGGCCGCCTGGTTCCGTCGAAGGGCCAACTTATTTTGTTGCGCGCCTGCGCCACCCTGCACTCCAAGGGGTATTCGCTCTGCGTGCGACTGGTGGGCGCGGGGCCGGACCGAGAACATTTGCAGGCGTGCGCACTGCAGATGGGCATTCAGGCGGTCTTCGAGGGAGCAAAGAGTCACGACGAGATATACCGGTTGCTGGGGCGTGCGGATATCTTCGCGCTGGCCAGTTTTGCCGAGGGCGTGCCCGTGGCATTGATGGAGGCGATGGCCATGGAGGTGCCGTGCGTCAGCACCAGCATCGCCGGAATTCCAGAACTGATTCGCGATGGGCTCGATGGCCTGCTTGTTCCCGCGTCCTCGGCCGACGCGCTGGCCGCGGCGCTCAAACGCCTCGCCGATGAGCCGCTCTTGCGGCGCAGCCTGGGGATTGAAGGCCGCAAGCGCGTTCACGATCTTTACAACCTGACGGAGAACGTAAGCTTGCTCGCATCTGTATTGAGTGAGAACACACTCAATAACAACTGAAAGGAGTATTTATACTTTGACTTCCGGGTCGCTACAGTTCGACGTCACTATCGTGATTGTGTCCTTCAACACGCGCGATGTGCTGCGGGAATGCCTGCAATCGGTCTATCGCGAGGCGGGTTCGCTGCGCGTTCAGGTCATTGTGGTCGATAACGCTTCGACGGACGGTACTGCCGCCATGATCGAACGCGAGTTCTCCGGCGTGCTGTTGATTCGGAGTGAAGTAAACCTGGGGTTCGGCCCGGCAAACAATCTCGGCTTTCAGGCGGCGGGTGGGCGCTATATTGTGCTCCTTAACTCCGATGCATTCTTGAGCGAAGGATCGCTCCAGCTCTCTGTGGCCCACATGGACGCTACCACCCGCGCGGGACTTGGCGGCGGGCGGCTGATCGGGCGCGATGGCTCGTGGCAGCCTTCCGCACGCATGTTTCCCACGGTCTTCAACGACTTGCTTGTTCTTTCCGGGCTTGCGGCTCGCTTTCCGCACTCAGGCTTCTTCGGGCGCGCCGACCGCACCTGGGCAAGCCCAATGGAAGCTGCCGAGGTCGATTGGGTTCCCGGCGCCTACTCGATCGTCCGTGCTGAGGTGCTGCGGTCCGTTGGTTCCTTCGATCCGCGATTCTTCCTCTATTACGAGGAAGTCGATCTGTGCAAGCGCATCAAGAACGCAGGGCACTCGATTTGGTATTGGCCGGATATCGCCATTGTCCATATCGGCGGCGAGTCGTCGCGACAGGTCCGGTCGCTCCAGCTCTCGCGAACCGGAGCGCAGCTGACTCTGTGGCGGATGCGAAGTATGCTGCTTTACTATCGGAAGCATCATGGATTGTCGGCATGGCTGGCCGTGGGGCTGGAGGCTCTATGGTACTGGCTGCGGTCGCAGCGCAGACGGTGGAGCAAGGACGCGGATCGCCGCGCCAGCGCTAGCGACGATCTGCACCTGATATCGATCTTGAGCCAGGCCTGGCGCGACACCGCTGGAGGACGCTTTTCTCCGGCGCAGCCATGGTGAACCGTTTACTCCGGGAGGACGAACATCGATCATTCAGCTAACAGGATGCGCCGCATGGTCAAGTCGTCGCTTGCCTCGCTCCTATCGTCGTTTTACCGGACAACGTCCGGTCTACGCCGGGAACTGGGGCGCATCCGCAGCCACGCGTTGCTTTCGTCCGCCCTGGCGGCGCCGCTCGATGCGTCGGTTGTGGTGCTGGGACCATCCGAGGTGCATGGCACGGGCATGATCCGCTTTGGACGGGACGTGCTTTTGTACCCAGGGCTGTATCTGGAAACTGAGGAGAGCGGTTCGATCGAGATCGGCGACGGAGTGGTGATTTCGCGCGGGGTTCATATTGTCTCGCGGGACGGGATCAGGATCGGCAATGGCACGATGATTGGCGAGTACTCAAGCATACGCGACGCAAATCACGCCCGCGTGCCGGGTTTGACGATCCGGGATTCAGACCACATTGCGCAACCCATCGCCATCGGCAACGAGGTGTGGATCGGCCGCGGGGTGACCGTGCTGGGCGGCGTGACCATCGGGGACGGCGCCACTGTGGGAGCCAATGCCGTAGTCACCCGCGATGTGCCTCCGGGAGTGACGGTGGTCGGTGTGCCCGCGCGGGCAGTCGGTGAGGTTGCCGGGGCGCGCGGCCGATCTTGACCGAATAATAGCGGTTCTCCAATTGCTGTTCACCGAAACCACGCCGCTGAGTGGCTTTTTCCTCAAGAAAAAGCCACCTTCGATAGAATCAGTAAGGACTTATGTATTGGAGAACCGCTCTAGCGCACTTTGGCTGACTGCTCATAGCGCTGCAATGGATAGATGCCCGATGAGAGTCTGTGGTCGAAAAGCCATTCGCGGTCCTCTGGCGAGTCGGCTATCCATCGCTCCAGCCCGTCGGCCCACTTCACGGGAAGCTGTAGCCGGGTCCAGGTTTGCGCTGAAGCCTCCGACAGCCTTCGATACAGAGCGGAGTCCGACAGCAGTTTCCCGATCGCTGCGCCAAGGGCAGTTGCATTGCCGGCTGGAAAGATCAGCGCGTCCGCGTCGTGAGTCAAATTGGCCCTGAACATCGGGTGGTCCGATGCCACCAGAGGCGTGCGTGAGCAAAGAGTCTCATAGATGGTCATGGGGAAGCCCTCAGAGTAATCGTGCCTGCTGGGCACAACCACAATGTCGGCCTGGCGCATCTCCTCAAGCACTCTTTCGTGCGCCAGGAGGCCCTCGAAACTGACGCTATCCTCGATCTGCAGCTTTCTAGCCAGTGCCGTGAAGGCTTGGATTTCACCGCTTCCCACAACCTTGAGTGTTACAGGCGTTTGTGAGACCTTCAACCGGGCGACCGCGCGCAGCACGTCGCCTATACCTTTGGCTTCGGTAACCAGGCCGGCATAAAGCAACCCGTGCGAAGCATCGCTACGCAGACTCTTGACTTTAGCGGCCGGAGTGACTAGCGCGGGCCAGTCCCATGGAATTGTTTTGTCGGCGCTCACGCCGATCTTTCTCAACGAAATGCAGGAATTGAGGCCGTGATTGAATATCCATTCGATTCGCTTGTCGTTCAGCAGCTTTGCCCACCGTCGGCTGTGAATGTAGCCGCGAATCCCTTTAGACGAGAACGAGTCTGCGAGTACAGCAATCGTCCGAAATGGTTGCGAAATCGCCCACTTCAGCAAATGCATCGCAGGCATGCGGACAATCAGCCGGTCCGGTTTTTCTCGAGCCACCATGTCGATTAGCGCGCGCTCGTCGAATGGAGCGGAAAAACCGGCGCCAATCGCGTGAACGCTGTTATCGAGCACTTCATCATATGCGGTTTCCGTCAGGCAGCAGATTACAGTCACTTCGCAGCCATGCGCAAGCTGAGCAACGGCATCGACGGAATACCTCTGCGCATAGTAGGTTTCCTGTCCTGTAGCGGCTATGCGGCGTGCCGCCTCCCGATAGTCGCCCGCGTATTGCACAATCGTAACTCGCATAGCTTCATATTATTGCAGATAGCCGCGCGGCGCTGCCGGCAAAACGAATTGACCGCAACTGCGGCAAGGGAAAGTATCATGCTCGACTGTGAGGACAGAATTGGAATCCCGGCTAACCCGATGAATGGCCCGCAGTTGGCGGATCACCGCACGGCTGCGCGCTTTGTCATCTTTCTTGGAGCGTTCGCGGCAATCTATCTCCTTTCCTGGCCGATTGTATTCTCGCTGGACCTATGGATACTAAAGGATCGCGGCAGCTTTCTGAATCTGGATTACCTTTTGGATCGGCATCTCCGGCTGGGAGTCGACACTTACTACTCTTACGGCTTGCTTCCGGTTTCCATCCAGCACTGGCTCTTTGTCCTTTTCGGCAGGGGCTATTGGCCTTTGATCGGATGCGCAGCGGCTACCATGGTCACGATGGCCCTGTTCTGCGCTCACTTTCTGCGCTATTTGCCCAGGGAATGGGTGTGGCTTGCGGCGATGCTTGCCATGAGCCGAATACTTAACCCGGTCAATCCCAATCTCCCCTATTCTCTCGTCCAGATATCTCTGCTGTTTGCGCTGCTTCTTGTGCTCATGGGACGGCTGGACCTCAGCCTGGCCATTTCCGCAATCGGTTGCTGGAGCGTGCCGTCGCTGCCGCTGGTGATGGCGGCGTTGCTGGCGGCATTTATCTTCCTCGATTGGCTCACCAAGCCTCCCCGCTCCGTTTTCAGCCTGCTTCGCTCGCTTGCGCCGGGAGTCTTGACGTATATAGCGCTCGCCATCCTGCTGGCCTGCGAATTCGGGTGGAGTTCTGTCTTCGCAACGGCCACGCCGCTGGCGGGGATGGGCTTCTACAGGCAGATCGGCTTTGGGTCCGGACAGGCGCTGATGCAGTTTCTCCACCCCTCGGGATATAACCTGGGGTACTATCTAACTTACTCGTTGCTCACCCCCGTGTGCTGGTGGGTAATGAGTACGCTTAGCCTCACCGTCTTCGGCCTACTGGCGGCGCGAAGAATGCTGATCCGGCGAGCGCTGGACGGCAGAGACACCGCAATCGTTCTCTGTGCGCTGATCCAGGCGGTCTTCGTCTGCGTCGCCTACGGATCGCCGCACCAGCACTACATCTTCGATCCAATCCTGGTGGTGGGAATGCTGCTGGGGTTGTCGGCACTGGGGAATGGAATTGCACGCAATCTGCTCCTGACGCTGTTTCTCGTGCTTGGAATCGCGGGCCAGACGACCCTGGCGCACGCCGTCTTACACGGCTGGAAGCAAATCAAGTCTCCCACCGTGACCGCGAATCTGTATGCCGATGCGGGTTGGGTCTCCGAATGGAGTAAGTTACTGGATCTATCGACCCATCGGAACCTGATGCTTTTCTCTTATAGCACCGGCGCCCATCATTATTTTCCAACTGTCCATTCGCCGGAGGTTTGGACGCTCCAACTGGGGCAGCTTCTTCCCGCGGACAAGGCGCGCGTGATGGAACAGCTCGACAATGTAGATGTAGTGGTGCTTGACCTGACCAGTCCGACGAGCCTTGTAGATACGGATGCGGACTTCCAGCGGCGCCTGCAGTCGCTCTGCCTGACTGAGTCCACGACTTATTTTCAGGTTTGGCAGAGGCGTTCAGCGGACTCTGAAAACCTGCCGTGCATTGCGAATCCGCGGAAATGACAACCACGGCTGCGCGGGTGCAAATCGGAATCAGTGAATCACCGAGAAATGGTAGCATCAATTCCACGCGATCAGCACGCCGGTCTTGCGCAACTGAGGTAACATCGCGAAGAATCCCATCGTTCTATCGGAAGAGGCTTGATTTGTTCGAGAATATTCGCGAGGACTGGCAGACGCATGGCCGTCAACTCTCCCGTCAGGGTTTGTGGGCGATGGCTGTGTACCGCTATGGACGCTGGCGCTATACCATTCGCTGGAGCTGGCTGCGCATGCCTTTCTCCTTTGTCTATAAGGTGCTGAAACCTGTTTCCGAGGTGCTGACTGGCATCGAGCTTCCCTGCGAGGCAACGCTGGGGCGGCGATTTCGGATCGATCATTTCGGGGGAATTGTCATCAGCGGCGACGCGGTCTTTGGGGATGACTGCGTAATTCGCAACGGAGTCACCGTTGGACTGAAGCATACCGGTCAGCGCGGAGCGCCGGTCCTGGGCGACCGCGTGGATGTAGGCGCAGGCGCGAAGATTTTGGGTGCGATTCAAATAGGGGACGATGTGCTGATCGGAGCCAACGCCGTGGTGCTCACCGATGTTCCGTCCAACTGCATTGCGGTTGGAGTTCCAGCGCGGGTGCTTCCGCGAAAAACCGCTGCGCCAGCGACGATTGAGGAATTAGTGTATGCCGGAGCGGCGCCAGAGTGAGGTGCGTATGATGGACGGATCTGAAAGCATCTCGGACTCTCGCGCGGATGCTCCCCTGCCCGCGCTTTCGATTGTTGTGATCGGACGAAATGAGGGGCAGCGGCTGGCCTTGTGCCTGCAATCGATCCAGCAGGTGCGAGGCGTTGCCGTGGATGAGGTGATCTATGTTGATTCCGACTCCACCGACGGTAGTCCGGAACTGGCGGCCCGTCATGGTGCAATCGTAATCGTGGTTCGCCCCGAGCGGCCAACCGCGGCGATCGGGCGCAACGCCGGCTGGCGGCGCGCGGCCTCCGATCTGATCCTCTTTCTCGACGGAGATACTGTCCTGCATCCGGACTTTGCCCGCGCGGGGTGCGAGGCATTGGCGCGAGATGCTTCGCGCGCGGCCGCATGGGGGCACCGCCGCGAGATACATCCAGAAGCATCGGTATATAACCGAATCCTCGACCTCGACTGGGTCTATCCCCCAGGGCTTACGGAATTCTGCGGCGGCGATGTGCTGATGCGCCGCAAGGTTCTCGTTGAGACGGGAGGCTTCGATGAGAGGTTGATCGCGGGAGAAGAGCCCGAACTTTGCCGGAGAATCAGGGCGCGAGGATACGGGATACTCCACATCGACTGCCCAATGACGGGACACGATCTGCAGATCATGCGCCCGGGCCAGTACTGGAAGCGGGCCACGCGCGCCGGCCATGCCTATGCCGAAGTATCCGAGCGCTTCCGCAACAGCGACGATCCCTTCTGGACCTCCGACCGCAGGCGAAATCTGATGCGCGGAAGCTGCTGGATCGTCTCGCTGGTCGCTGCCATCGCCGCCAGCGTGTTCTTCGGAGTACTTCCCATCGTGCTCTGGTTTGGCATGCTGTTGGTGTTGTCGGTGCGTTCGGCGTGGAAGGCTCGGTGGAAGCGGGCCGTTCCCGGTGTCCTGCTGCTTTATGGGCTTCACTCTCATCTTCAGCAAGTCCCAATCTTCGTGGGACAACTGCAATACGAGCTGAGCAAGAGGCGGAAGCGAGCGCAAAAGCTGATCGAATACAAGGAAGATCGCGCCGGCTGAAGCAGGCCCAGAGGCGTGGCGTTGGATGCCTGCTCAACCTTCAGACTGGCAGCTTGGCCAGGGTTCCTTTGATTGAGTCGTCGGATACAAGGCGGCGGAAGACCTGCACCTCCTGAAAGCGGCGGCCATGCGGTGGCATCTACAAAAACTGTTGGGTGGCGCGCTGGCGCTGGCTGCGCCGGCATTGCACCTTGGCGCCCAGTCGGCTCTCACCCTGACCGTAGAAGATAGCCGAGGCGCAGCCATGGCCGGCGCGACGGTCAAGGATGATGCCGGCCGCCAACTGGGGCGTACCGGCGAGACGGGCCATTTGACCGTCCCATGTTTCGCTCCCTGCAGCTTGCGCGTAGTCGCCCCCGGGTTTCGCGAGTCGCACTTGCAGCTCAGCGCCGATGCAACCGTTCGCCTGGAACCCGCTTCGACCACCGAGCAGGTTACGGTTACAGCCTATCGCGCTCCGCTGGGCGCGCTGGAGAGCCCAACGGATTCACGGCTGCTTTCGCGGACGGCCCTCGATAGCACACCGGCGGTGACCCTCGATGGCCGAATACGCCAACTGCCTGGCGTTGAACTGTTCCGCCGCTCCAGTTCGCTGGTGGCGAATCCCTCCTCCCAGGGAGTCAGCCTGCGCGGCCTGGGTTCCACTTCAGCCAGCCGCACGCTGGTTACCGAGGACGATGTTCCCCTCAACGACGCCTTCGGCGGATGGATCCACTGGGAGGAGCAGCCGGAGCTATCGGTTGAGAGCATTGAGCTGGTGCGCGGCGGTGCCAGCGACCTCTATGGATCGAGCGCTATGGGCGGCGTAATTGCTCTGGCGGCTGAGCGGCCTGCATCTGATCTAGCCGAACTGAGGAGCAGCTACGGCGCGGAGGGCACATTCGATGACAGTATGCTTCTCCAGACCAAGCACGGCCCCTGGGGTTTGTTGGTGAGCGGCGGCGTCCTCGGCACCGACGGCTATATCCAGGAGGCTCCGTGGCAGCGCGGCCCGGTAGACATCGCCTCCAGCATACATAGCCAGAATGGCCTGTTTCTGGCCGAGCATGACGGCGGCTCGCTGCGCATCTTCGTGCGCGGCAGCGGTTTCAACGAGGTGCGCGCCAATGGAACTCCCTACCAAACCAACGGAACCCGCCTTTGGCGCTACGCAACCGGCGGCGACTGGCGCGGTCCACACAGCAGTTCCCTGACCACGCGGCTCTTCGGCTCGTCGGAACATTACCGCCAAACCTTTTCGAGTATCTCCAATCTGGGCATCTTTGGCGACCCCAACTGCTCCTATCGTTGCGGAGAGATTCCAACGCGGTTCTCGCTCACACCGGACAACGAACTGGGCGCAGCGGTTCATTGGAACCAGCCGCTTGGCGCGGGGTTGCTCATAGTGGCAGGGGCCGATGCTCGCGACGTTCGCGTTTGGGACCGCGAGATGACCTTCGGAAGTTCTGCCGCTCTGACCAATCTGCACGACCATCAGAGGGACTCCGCGGGCTATGCCGAACTGATGTGGGTCAGGCGCACCTGGACGGTGATCGCTTCAGGCCGCATGGATTGGTTTCAGAACTATGACGGTCAGCAGTTGATTTGGAACGGATCGAGTTGGACGCCAGAGCAAACCCAGCCCGTGCGGACCGGCCAGCGGGTCTTCGATCCCCGCTTGGGTCTGGCGCGCAAGTTCTCAGATCACTGGGCCCTCTCTGCCTCCGGCTTCCGCGCCTTTCGCGCGCCTACGCCCAACGAACTCTATCGCTCCACCCAGGTTGGCAACCAGCTCACCAGCCCCAACGGCGCATTGCTCAGCGAGCGCGCCACCGGCTGGGAGACCGGCCTGGCCACCGAGTGGCGCTGGGGCACCGTTCGCTCCAGCTACTTCCTCACCCAGGTCAATCGCCCCATCACCGCGGTGACCATCGACGCGGAGTCTTCTCCAGTCCTGCTCAAACGCGAGAATCTTGGCCAGATCGAGAGCCGCGGCGTTTCCGTGGACTTTACGCTTGCGCCCCGCCGCTGGCTGGCCCTCGACGGCGGCTACCAGTATGCCAATGCGGCCGTTACCCAAGGCAACGAGTACCTGGGCAACTGGATTCCCGAGGTTGCCCGCAATATGGCCACGCTGAATGTGCGCGCCTACCGGGGGCGCATTGGAACCCTCAACCTGCAAAGCCGCCTGAGCGGCCGGCAGTTTGACGATGCGGCGAACACTGCCCTGCTGCACGGGTATTTCCGCCTCGACGCCTACGCCTCGCGCGACTTCGGCAAACGCTACCAGGTCTTCGCGGCCGGCGAAAACCTGCTCGACCGCCAGATCGAGGTTGCCAAGACTCCCACGACCACGCTCGCCATGCCCCGCGTGGCGCGGATAGGCTTCCAGGTGCGGCTGGGCGGCGAGGCCAGATGAGTCGCAGCCGCGCATCGCGATGGCGGGCGCCCATCCAAGGGATGGCCGCCCGCCCGCAGAATCGATGTGAACTTTAAACCTGTTATGGAACCAAATAAGTCCAGCTTGTAATCTGCTGCACTGCGGTGAAAGCTCCCGTGCTTCCCGTGAAACCTACGTAAGCGGTGTTGCCGCCGACGATGCTGGGAATGTTCACGGTAAACTGGTTTGTAACGCTGGCTCCTGTCTTTGTGTCTGTCAGCGTCACGGTCAGTGTTGTTCCGCTATAAACCAGATGCGCGTGCATCAGGTCGCCACTTAACAACGTAACTCCGCTGGAACTCAAATCCGTTGCCGGCATGGTCGGCGCAGCGCCGTCGGTGTACACACCGATGGAATCCGTGCCTTCACCCGCATCGTTGTAGATGTCGAACTTCAAGGCCACGCTGTTCTGAATGCCCTGATAGCCAAGCCCGCTTCCGCCATTCCCGAGAGCCCACATTCCCTTGGGGTCGTTCTGGATTGTGAAAGTCATTCCATCGGCAACTGCTTTGAGCATCTGGAATGTGAAATCGGTGGTGAAACCGCTCACGGGAACCTTCGTTGTTGACCAGGCGCTGCGCATTTCCGCGGTCCCACCGTCAGTCAGTTGCAGTATTCCGCCGGTAACAGTCGGGCCATTGTTCAGCGACAGGCTATTGGCCGTGAATCCGTCACTGGAATAGCTGATGTAACTGGTCTCCGGGACGATGACGTAGGCAGCCGAGGCAACCGCGCAGTTGGTGTAGCCCGTCTTAACCGCGATGGCCTCCAATGTCTCCGTCGCGCTCACCGTGATCGCACCGCTGTAAACGCTGGAAGAAGTCGTCGGCATGGTCCCGTTGGTGGTGTAGTAGATGGTTGTGCCTGCGGTTGCGTCGCCGATAGTCACTGTCTGCGATGTGGTGTAAGTGCCCGGCGCAAGCGAGAAAGTGGGCACGGGCAGCACTGGAGCAATGGCGTACGCTGCCGAAGCAGTTGCGCTGTTGGTGTAGGCCGTCTTAACCGCGATGGCCTCCAGCGTCTCTGTCGCGCTCACCGTGATCGCACCGCTGTAAACGCTGGAAGAAGTCGTAGGCGTGGTGCCGTTAGTGGTGTAGTAGATGGTCGTGCCCGCGGTTGCGTCGCTGATGGTCACTGTCTGCAATGTGGTGTAAGTGCCCGGCGCAAGCGAGAAGGTGGGCGTAGGCAGCACTGGTGCAATGGTGTACGCTGCCGAAGCAGTTGCGCTGTTGGTGTAGCCCGCCTTAACCGCGATGGCCTCCAATGTCTCCGTCGCGCTCACCGTGATCGCACCGCTGTAAACGCTGGACGAAGTAGTGGGCATGGTCCCGTTGGTGGTGTAGTAGATGGTTGTGCCTGCGGTTGCGTCGCCGATGGTCACTGTCTGCGATGTGGTGTAAGTGCCCGGCGCGAGCGAGAAAGTGGGCACGGGCAGCGCCGGGGCGATGATGGTGTAAGCCGCCGTCGCCGCCGGACTGCTACAGTAACCGCTTTCGACTGCGATGGCCTCCAGCGTCTCCGTCGCGCTCACCGTGATCGTGCCCGTGTACTTCGTGGACGAAGTAGTTGGCGTGGTGCCGTTGGTGGAGTAATAGATGGTTGTGCCCGCTGTTGCGTCGCCGATGGTGACCGACTGCGAGGTGGAGTAAGTGCCTGGCGCAAGCGAGAACGTGGGTGCCGGAAGCATCGGAGCGATGGAGTACAACATCGAGCTCATGGAGCTGTTGGTATAACCCGTCTCAACCGCAATGGCCTCGATCGTCTCCGTCGCGCTCACCGTGATCGCGCCCGTGTACTTCGTGGACGAAGTAGTTGGCGTGGTCCCGTTGGTGGTGTAGTAGAAGGTTGTTCCCGCTTGAGAGTCGCTGATGGTCACCGATGGCGGCGAGTTAAAGAGGGCCCAGGAGGCGCCACCACCCGTGGGGCTGAACGTGGGCGCGGGCAGCACCGGGGCGATGGTATAAGCCGCCGTCGTTACTGCACTGTTGGCATAGCCGCTTTCGACCGCGATGGCTTTCAGCGTTTGCGTGGAACTCTGCCAGATCGCGCCCGTGTATGCGGTTGAGGAAGTAGTTGGCGTGGTGCCGTTGGTGGTGTAATAGATCGTCGCACCGGCCGTCGCGTCGCTGATGGTTACCGATTGCGGCGAGGTGTAGGTGCCGGGCGCGGGCGAGAACGTGGGCGCGGTTAGCCCGGCGGCGATGGTGTAGGGCGCCGTAGCCGCCGGACTGCTACAGTAACCGCTCTCGACTGAGATAGCTTCCAGCGTCTCCGTCGCGCTCACCGTGATTGCGCCCGTGTACTTCGTGGACGAAGTAGTGGGCGTGGTGCCGTTGGTCGTGTAGTAGATGGTGGCGCCAGCCGTCGAATCGCTCACGGTCACCG
>Ga0302320_10000128_pt1 | contig 160844 bp, 157 predicted proteins | sample Bog_T0_3_FD_202130 | JGI IMG/M metagenome (GOLD analysis project Ga0302320, IMG submission 202130) | Peat permafrost microbial communities from Stordalen Mire near Abisko, Sweden - Bog_T0_3 | ecosystem: Environmental > Terrestrial > Soil > Wetlands > Peat | place: Sweden: Abisko, Stordalen... | reverse complement strand
CACTCCAAAGGCTAAAAGCTTCGTCATCACTCAAGGCGTTAGCCTTCCCGGACCCCGGCTTCGTAAGCAATCCAGCAGTCATTATCGCCAAACTTCCGTCGTCTCCCAACGGATCCCGATTTAGCCACCTGTGCAGGTTTGGAATATAAGCGCGATATGCAAACAGGTCTACCCCCGCCTTGTCGTAGGTCTCCATCGAGGAAAACCGGTAGGTATTTGCCTGCGCCAGCGGCCCCCACATCCCCAGCGGATTCCCAAAGCTGTCATACAAATATTTCGCCTGCATCGTACCAGCTGAGTTGATCAGCATCGTCACATTCCCATTCCCATCACTGTGGTAGAACGTGATGCCATTGGCATCCTTCCGAGCTAGCAATCCGCCAATCCCACCCGCCCCTTGCAGCGTACCAGAGAGATCAAGTCCCCGCGTATAGCTTACCAGCGGATTGTTATTGGCATCCCGCTCCTGAATCACCGTCATCCCGTCATAAACATAATGCACCTCGTTCGTCTTCGTCCACCCATTGCCCGACCACGTATACTCCTGCTTCACCCGCCGCCGCCCAAAGCCGTCATACACCAACTTCGTCTGCCACGCATCCGTTACGGTTATGCTCGTCAACTCGTTCGCGCAATCATAGCCATAACCTTTCATCCCGTCCCAAACCAGATTCCCGTTCAGGTCATATCGCAGGTTCACGCTAGCTGGCAAAACCTCGCGCAAACTGTTCGTCATCAATTGCCCGCTGCTCACAACCGCCGTGAACACGTTGAGCCCGCTCTGTACCGCCACGCCGTTCGTCACCGCAAACGTCAGGTCATTGTAGATCGTCGCATTCTGGCCGTTGATTTTCAAACTGCTGGGATGATTGGTCAAACTCCCCACCACCGTCAACAAATTATTTTCCAGACTCACGTTCACCAGTTCATTCGCCCGATCCGTCGTGAACGCCTGCACCAGCGTATTGTTCGTCCTGACCAGCAGATTGTTTGCTGGATCGTAGAGATAACCGAAATTCTCATTGCCGCGCAGACTGCCATCGGGGTCAAACCCGGTGGCGCTGGTCAATTGTCCCAGATTGTCGTAGCCGTAAGCTACTTGGGAACCATTCATCCGCAACACATTGGTCCGGCTACCGTTCGAATCATAGGCATAACCATATGAATCCAGCACGGTCGAACCGTTCCTGAGTGCCGTGGACATCAAGTTCCCCGACCCATCGTATGTCTCGGCAATGTTGTTACCAGATGGCAGCGATAGAATTTGAATCTGCCGGCCAGCGCCGTTGTAGGTGTAGCCAAACGTGCCCGCGGTCGTCGAATTAATGCTGGTCAACCGTTGCAAGGAGTCGTAACCGTAGGTTTCATTCCAAGGACTGGGACCTGGCTGCAAGAGTGACATCTCCTGTAGCAACCGGTTGGAGTAGGAGTGTAATACCGAGTCGTTGACCCACGGCCCATCTTCGGTTGCCAGCGCACCTTGGAACGCCCCGAAGTTTTGATATGTGAATGTGCTGGAACCCACTGCATCGCTCATGGATGTGATGCGGTTCAAGCTGTCGTACGCCGCCGTGATGCTCGTTCCCGAACTGTAGGTCACTGCCAGAGGATTGCCGTTGGCATCGTAACTGTAATATGTCAGACCGCCGGCCGGCGTCCAGTGCGCCGTCACCCGGCCATCGGCGTCGTAACGATTGGTTTCTACCAGAACACCATTTCCATCCGTTTTGCGGATCTGGCGGCTATAGATATCATAAGCCCATTGGGTTACGTGGCCATTGCCATCCGCCATCGCAACCAATTGACCCGCCGGGCTATAGGCAAACCCATTGGTGTAATAATTGTTGGCATCGGTTGTAGAAATGAGCCGGCCAGCGTTATCATAGCCATAAGAAATATAATCCCAGTTTTGCGATCCAGTTGAAGTATAGGCAAGATGGACACCAGAATAACCATAATGCTTGGAAAGGTTTTGTGAGAAATATTGATCGGTCAACCGTTCGGTCCAGTCATATTGGTTGGTTACCCAGAGACCTTCGGCATTGCAAACCGTCAACGGTTGATTCCCATAATCATACGTCGCTGCAAACACCGTGCCCTGCACCGAACTTATGTTGGTGACCAGACCCTGGATATTGTAGGCATAATTCAGGTTGAGACCTGAACTATCGACGATGTTGGTTGCACGGCCCAGCGAATCACGTGTAAAGGTTCGAGTGGTCTGGTTGCCGTTGGCATCGGCCCAGGCAATACTGTTGATCCAGCCCACTAGATTGCGGGCGTACGTCGTGGTGCTGTTTTGCGGGTCAGTGATTGAGTTCAATCCGCCGCAGGAACAATAATCGTATTTCGTAATGTTGCCATTGCGATCGGTAAATGACGTTTTCCGGCGCATACTGTCATACTGGGCATGAGTCCAATTCCTTAGCCGGTCCTGCTGATCAGTCAGGTCTAACCGGGTGTAAGAATTGATCAAGGAAGTCCCGTCCGGATAATAAATTCCAGTGAGTCGATCCAGATTATCCCAGGTGTAGCTGGTCAGCAGACTGTTGGGGTCACGCCGAGTAGCCGGCAGCCCGTTGGCAAATGTGAATGTATTGGTGGCCTGAATATCTAATGCAATGGATTTTGATAAAAAACCATTGTTGTCATAAATATTTGTGACCGTCAGGCCAGTCTCGGTCAGCATACCAGTCAATTGCCCGCGGTCATTTAAATAGTTGGTTGCTTGTACGGCGTTGTGACTGATCAACATCTCCGCATAATGTGGATAAGTTCCTGTTACCGGGCCGTTGAGGCGGTTGTCGGTAAAGACAATCTGATCTGGCTGATTGTTGACCTGCGTATCGTAACCTGGACCTGATATTTCGTACGGCCAGGCAGCAACCCAAGTGCTGGTTTCGCCATTTACAAAACTCTCTGAATAAGTCACACGTTGGTAGGAATAATTATAGCTCTGCGCGCTAAGATTTCCATATTGATCAGTGTAACTAGTTGATATTGAACTCAACAATCCCGGCAGTGAATAAACGCCATCCCAGTTTATGTTTTCAGTCCAGACGGTTTCATCGGGAAGCAATCGTTTCATGGTGGTAGGTCGGTTATCACTCGCCTGCCAGCCGCCGCCATACCAGGTCTTCTGCCCCGGCGTCCTGCCGTCTGGTGAGGGGTCCTGGGTCAGGGAAACAGCTCCGCTGACTGTTACTCCATCCATTTCCATCTTCCAGTGGGTCATTCGACCCAATAAGAAATCTGCAGCACTGAGCTGATCCAATGAACTTGGATTTGTCAGGGACAACTGCTCATACTGTTTTGGCCCCCAATAGTAACTGTTGCGCAAATACATCGCCGATTGGCTTACCGAAGGATCCCCGTTATCTTGCCCCGGCCCAGGCAGTTGATCAGTGGGATAACTATACGGAGCGCCGTTGGTGTCGCTGGCATAAAATGCATATATTTGACCTGAGTTGTCAGGATTGATGATTTGAATCGCGCGGGCTAGTCCGACTTGGTTCTTGGTTGCATTGTTTTGGTCTTTTTCATAATGGACGAAGACGGTCGAACCGTATGGCGTTGTCATACCGCTAAGATAACCGCCTCGATAGCCGAAGGTGCTGGTCATGCCTTGGGCGTCGGTGACACTTAATAGATGTGCATTGGTATCGGCGGCATATTGAAAGGTGGCCGTGTGGCCGTAAGGCATGTTCACGCTTGCAATATATCCATTGGTATCATACGTGATGATTGTGGTCTGACCGTCATAATCCACCATCGTTGCTAATTGATAACCGCCATTTGTATATGCGTAATTATAATATCTGGCATTACCCTGGGGATCAATATGCTCAGATAGCAGTGCATCTGCCGAAGGCCCAACGCACATCAGGACTGGTTCCAGATTAGTAACCGATTGCACCACATTGGTCCAACCTGGCAACTGAATAAAGCTGTTGGTTGCAGGGTGGTTAAAAGTTCCGAAAGTCAGTGAAGTACAATTGCCAACCAATTGCGGGGTAACCTCCTCATAATCATCGCCCGCGTAAGTAATATCACCCGGTGTATATGTCAACGTAAGTGACCGGTCAGTCATATCCTGCATGATGGGAACCCAATCTACATAATTAGTCGCATATGTCATCGTGACCAAGCCATACAAGTCCTGGCTCCCATCCGAGTGAACCAGCCGGAAACCCTGAGTACCGATATCGCCGTCAACTCCATCCATTGGCAATAATTGGTCAACCGATGTTACGTCCGGTCCCTGATCAGCGGTATACGAGGTTTCGCCGCCGTTGGGTTCATAGACCGTGGCCGTCCAATTGGTGTAACTATATCCATTAAACGAACCATTGGCATTGGTAAGCGTCAGACCATTGAAATGCACATACGAATACCAACTGTTGTTCCAGCCATCGGGACGCAGATGTGGAACCGATCCATTAATGTAGGCCGGTCGCGTATCCCGTTGTTTGTAGGTAATAGTGAAGTCAATTTGCTCGCCCAGCGAAGTTGTGTATTCACATGGTTTGTCTGATACCCAAAGATTAATATAAGGTTCGGATACTGACCATTGCGGCATCCCAGCCGGCAACTTCTGTGGTGACATATTCTCGCCGGATCCACTTAAACCAGCATTCCCGGCACCAGCATTTGCAGCCGAACATGCCGGACATGGCATCAACGATAGATTACACAAATGATCGGCTCCATCATCTATGCAAATATAACCTTGAATAGTCATATCGAGGGAACCGCCGTAATAAAGATCTACGCATCCATTGTTCACTTTTCCAAGTGGCGGGCAAAGAAATATTCCTTTGCCACTTGGATAATTATAGGGCACACCGTAACCTCTGCCAATTATATAGTTTGTTGTATAATAATTAGTGGGAGCCACTACGATTCCCGGTATCACATTAGTGCCAAATCCATCTTGCTCAACGTGCAGGACATAAGGAATGCTGAACAGCTCATTCTTTGGTGCTGTAAGTAGTATCTTTACTCGCGATCCCTGCATTGTAACATTCGCTTGATCACTGGTTAACATGCTCAAGTATGCTCCCGGCGACGACCCTTGTAGCCAATTGGTTTGCAGCGGAAATCCTTGGAGGAGGTCCATGGTAGTGTACTCATTAGCTAATTCCCAATTATTGTTGGCATTGCCATATTTGCTAGGTATGCTCGACACTTCGCCGGTTGACAAGACATAATTCTGATTCATGGTGGACTCTGTAATTGAGCTAGTTAAACTGGCACTAGCCCAATTGTTGCAATCGGGACCGCACAACAATCCCAGGCAGTACGGAGTGCCCCAGTCAAATGTTACTGCATCACATTCAAGGCTGGGATAATTGTTTGTTGAAAGACCTGATATATAATCATTATCGACAACAGTCCACCCATTACTAAGAGTTACTGATCCCGTGGCCGCCCACTCGGTGTTGCCGAACGAGCAGGTTCCGCTGACATTGGTTTGCATCGTCCACATTGGACTCCCATTTGTTGCAACCATGTTGCTATCATACAAACAAAGCGTTTTATAGTTGAACTGCCCGTAATAATCTGGTTCATTCGTATCTTTTAGTTCTTTTGATTCAGTATATGTCTGTTGCACATAGTATCGAACTAATGGTGGACATGCATTTGTGAATGCTTGATAAAGATGGGTCTTTGTCCGAGAAATTGCGCCAGTCTGATACTTTGGTTGATAAGCATATTGTGCATGCAGTGGGAAAACCGCCCCAAGGTTGGCCAAGATTATGACAAAGCAGATGGAGATATGTTTCATATTAAAGACCTTTCGTAGTGCCAACAGATTAAGATTCAAGGTATATAAGATGCGGGCTTGGGTTCAAATATGAGCATCTTCAACCCGTTCGTAAAAGTCACGGTTCCATCACTGAATACGGGCAAGCACCAGTCAGCCAGATCGCCGGCATCAAAAATGCCATCGCCATTCGCATCCTCCAGATAATCAGGAATCCCATTGCCATTGGCATCCAGAGGTTTGCCATAGGGGTCGGTGGCTACATAATGATAGCCAATGTCCACAATAGAAATTCCCTCAATCGTTTGGTTGGTTTGAGTCGTGTAGTGATAAAAACCTAGCAGATTCGCGTTTGTGCTGCCATGGTCAATGAGTGGGCTGTTGGCCGGCAGGTAGAAATTGCCAAACCAACTGCTTTGCCAGTTGTAACCGTTGGTTACCATGATGTCATTTGCCCCAACGGTTTCCAATGTCCCGGAACTTGGGATGCCTACTCCGAAGTCATAATTCTGCCAACTGATGTTGGCGGAATTGTAGCTGTTGTAATTAAAATATGTGTAATTGGTGTTTCCGTTAAAGTTGTCCGCCCAGATCAATGCCGTGCCGTCAAAGGAGGTGTTTTGGATCTTCCAAAATGAAGCTGATTGGCCACTATAACGGCACAATGCCAAGCCTCCATTATAAAATGTGCAGTTTTGACAGGTGATGCTAGCGGCGTTATTTTGAGACCAAAAAGCTGTATAAATTCGATAAATCAGACAATTGGTGAAATAATAAGCCGGTCCGTAGGAGCCGATGTCACCACCATATAATTCACATTCTGAAAATCTTCCAACACCCGTTGCCCAATTATCACCAAATTGGTTTGGATCAGCAGCGCAAACCTCCCATTTCGTAAAACCAGCGTTCAATTGTGGTGGATTTGCTGAACTGCTCCCATGAAAAATAACCCCACCCAGCCAACCCTTCCCTGTCCAGTTTCCATTGCCTTCTTGAACGGTGTCGTAGCGAGCATAATTACAAGGCGCAGTTGCCGTGCCTTGAAATTGTAGAATGCCACCATCGTTCATGGAAATGCCCGTCATGGTACCGTCGGCTTCATACCAGCCAACGGCTGTGCCGGGGGTAAAAGTCACGCTCGCCGAAACACTGACGTCCCCAAACACATAATCCAATGGGTCGTAATGGTAGCCCAAGTCTGGAGCGGAATTCGTATCGCGCGGAGCTTGCGGTGCAAAAGTGGTGGTGGAAAAAGTTACCCCGGTATAGACAGTCGGTGGATAGGTGGTTTTCTGCTGCAAATCGGCTTGCAACGCTTGACTGATCGGGGCCGTGCCCGAATTACGATAGGTGTTGTTTGCCAAATAATAACTTCCAGCACCCACGGTTTGATACACCCCAGAATTATACCAGAGGTTCTGCACATAACTGGTGGTAACAGGCACCACGCCATATCCTCCTACAACGGTTAGCAAAGAATTATCCAGTGTAACTGCGCTAGTCGTGGCGGAGCCATCTGGATCATCCGTCAACAGGGTTCCTTGATCGAAAGTAATGTTCTCCGCCGTCGCTTGATACCCCTGACCGTAAAAGGCGGTTCCCACCTGGCTCATCAAAATATTTCCTGCATAAAGGGTCGTGTTTTCCGTATCCAACGCCGTGCCACAGTTGACAAATTGTCCATTGAGGACTGAATAATTACCAGCACTGGAAATGGCGGTTCCGACATTGCTGATACGCACATCATGCACTGTGCCACCGTTGGCCAGTGCCAATGCCACTACTGGTGGCGGTGGCATGGGCGGTGGAGGATCGCAGAGTTCACTGCCGCTTTCCGAATAATTCACGCTCCCGTCGCCCCCAACCACAAGTGTCCCGTTTTCCAAGGTTGGTGAAAAGCTGCCGTAGAAGAAATTCCAATCAACATCGTAAGCATAGAAATAACAAGGTTGGCTCAGGCCCGTGATGAAGGAATAGTCCGCCGAGCTGCCTGATATTATGTCCGGGCCACCCTCCACGTCCACCAGCAGATTCCAATTGCTGTCATAAATCCACACATATTGCAAATCCTCGCTCCAATTATTCTGAACCTGTAATGCCAGAGTTCCAGTGCATGGTGCCGCGCCGCCACTACCGCCCACATATATGCCTTCACCCAAAGCAAAATCATTCACGGAGGTAAATACGGCTGGCCGGTAAGCGGCCGTCTGGCAGTTGATGGTGCCCAAGACATTCAGCGAACAGGCATTGTTCGTGTCATATTTGATTACCGTGCCACCTTCAAACGTGGTATTTCCAGACAAATTGACGTTTCCGCTTATGCAGTATGTCATATCCCCTCGAAAAGTGAAGTCTGATTGATCCGTATTTAACTCCACATAATCCAACACAAAACCCTGATTGGCAGGCAAATCCATTGCCAGTTTCATCGGTTGCTTGGTGTCCTGTGCCAACGGCGTGGAGGGAAAATTCCTGACAGTTGATGCCAAGGTCGGATGCTTGGTTTGAATGCTGGATTGCAGCGGCAAAGCTTGCAAATTAGCCTGAATGTCCGGCACGGGAACAATCTCCAACAGAATTTTCCGCCCATTCACCGTGTCATATTGGCGCTGCACAGACAGTTTCTGGCGGGAATTCTTTGCTTTCCCCAGGTCAAACGCCTTCCCATGTCCTAGTTGCATTGCCCCCCAAGAGACGTCTTCATCCAATCGGCTGTTATTCCGCCCTTGATGCCTTTTAATAGTTTCTTTCGGCGGCTTGAGGAATTCCGTCATCACTTCAAGTTCCGTAGTGACAGAATTTAAACCAAAAGATTCCGGCGTCGGTGGCTGCTCCCGCAGTATGACGTCCTGCTCAAAGCTTCCCTTCTTGTAGGTGTAACTGACATCTGCCTTTACCCCGCTAAACGCATTTGGATACAACACCTGGTTGGCAGAAATCAATTCACCTTGCGAATCTTGAATCTGTGCGACCAGCGCGCTTTTGCCGCTGGCGCTGTCATAATAGGCGAGTCCTAGAATATTGCTCCGCAACCGTTTTCCGTCCGGGGTCTGCTGGTCGATTGCTCCGGTCGAATTCAAATTGTTGGCAAATATTACCTGGTATTGACCTTGACGGGCAATGGCTCCACCCGAAATGGATTGGATCAGATCCTGCGATTCCACCCACTGCCCGCCAGCACTTTGGTAATTCATACCGGTGGCAATTTCTTGGTATTGATGGACAAGAGTCACGACTTGCCCCTTGGGTCCAATTTGATACGTTTTACGCTGCCACAACTTGTGATTAGCCCCACGGTCCACTATTTGATAGGGGGTAGGCGCAGGCAAACTGGCACCGGTGGTGGTGGCTTGGCTGGAAGCAGTTGGCGGACTTACCACCTGTGCTTGAACGCCAGTAAATGCCAAAATCAACAATGATGCCAAGATACTTATAGTTTTCATACGAGGGAAAAATGAAGAGTAAGGAGACGCCAAATTACCCACCTGCAAGAGACAATTCTCACCCGCCAGCCATGAATCCTCAATGGTTGCTGTCCATCCAAATCCAATTGTCCTGTATTTATCACACCCACCCAATGGCACCAAATAATCAGAATTGCCAGAGACGGTTTCTTTTTTACACCCATTTTAGAAAGTTTCAAGGATTATTTTAAACTATCTGCTTTGGAAACAGTTTTGGTGCATTTACGACAATTTAATTCTGAAATCGCGCAATAGACGGTTAGTTGTAGTTGGGTGCAGCGTAAAATGATGTCTGTTTGAACTGACGGTAGCAGGATAAACACCTGCCAAAGTCACAAAGAAATAGACTGGTACATCCAAATCTCAAAGCATAACTGGAATAAACCCATCATTTTTCTGGTCTATAAAATCACTACGAAAGCCAAGACCATCCCCATCTCCCACAAATCACGCAGGTTCTCTCTGAATTGGCCCTAATTCAGACCCGGCAATGACTGTAATTTAACCCCTTTCCAGCCCCGACCACCAGCCCCTCCCAAATCATTCCTCAAACAAACATTAAATTGCTCAGTAATCAACGGTGCCACAACTGCCCTAAAATCTGGTCTCTTCATATCAGGCAATTCACGATCTTTCAATAATCTGCGAAACACCTCATATGCATCCCCTAACCTCAAGATTTGCCCAGGTTCAGCACTCAATACCTCTTCCACAAATTTCCTAGCTACCCTCTCACACAACTCAATTCCACGGACTCTCTGGTATTTGGACTGGGCTGAAAAATACGAAGAATCAGCTGCCAAAACTGATTTCGCCCTGTTCACTACTTGCTTCGCTACCTTGTCTGACCTGAACTCCATGAACAAATTAAGGATATTCACACTATTATCTAAGCATTTTGTAGCTTGTATCAAAATGCCTCGATAAAGATTCTGCAACTTCTCTGGACTGACTAGCTTATAGATGGGCTGGAACGGGGAATTGAAATAAAACTGCATCTCCGGCTCATAATACACAACTGACAACCCAATTCTCGGATCTGAAAGTATGCTAGCGAAGAAGTCTATATTAATTGAGACCGGGTTAATCTTACATTTGCTAGTTAGATTAGTTTCGAGTACTTGCAGAAAAGCAGGTCCAAATTGCTGGGTCTGAACTGGGAAGAGCTGATTAAAATAGGCGTTTGGCGTGATGATGTGGTTTAGTCCAGGTCTTAGTCTAGGCTCATTCAGTTCAAGTGCTGATTCGTATACCATTTAATTATCTCCTCTCTTTCAGGTTCTTCGGCCAATTCACTTCCTAACGAGTCCAAGAAGTTCAGTCTCCAGCGCAATTCCCGATACTGACTCTGAGCTAGTTCGTGCAGGTCTGGGTTAGGGCAGTCTATTTGATTGAGGTGCATGATTCTTAAGGATAGCTAGGATTGTTAAGCATAAATATTCTTGATCTGAATTATCTATAACATTGGCAAAGATCCGACTCCTCTTCAATATACCCTAGCGCAATCCCCCTCTTCACAACTCTTTCATATTCACACTTCCATTCCGCTTCTAGTCTAGCATTCACTTCTCTCCACTTCTCCGGCAAGTCTTTCCCAAGAACTACGAGCTCAACCAAGGAATCCGGGTCAGAGAGAGTTTGAGGTTTGCGCTTAAATCTAGTCATCTCTTCAATCTGGTCATCGCTAAAACCCATGAACCTTAGCTTTTGGTCCCGTTCAAACCCTATGAAAGAATCTGGGCTAGCTTTGTTCTTCAGCAATTCGATCAGCGGCATTTTCTTCTGCATCTGATCTTTGACTTCGTTGATCTGGTCTAGGGTCATTCCTTTCCAGATATTTGAGCAAGGTTCTAAGTTATACATAAATATTAAATGTAAGGATAGACTGTGCTATCCTTAAGAATGGGGTTGAGGGTTGGTTTGTTAATGTAGAGTCTAGGCTAGTTAATGGTGTGAGCGAAACGACCATGCCATAAACGAGCGCAAAGGCACGTTCTAAGCGACGGAATGAAAGAAAGGCGTGATGAGCTTGATTGATGACACGACGCCTTAAATCGAAAATGGCGCTGATTAGAATTGATTTCGTTGTTATCATATATTTGCGACCTTAATAATAGTGCAAACGATTCTCTGAAATGTTTGTGCTATCGTTAACAAGTGAATTAGGTATGAGAGAAAAAGAATCGGAAACAACGATGCAAGGCGAAGCCGGCATCGTTCTTTCAAATAGTTTCTTTTAAATGGTTCTTTCAATGGATGTCTATTAATGTGGTATAGTCATTCGGGTCTGAGGCTGCAGCTGACCGGATTTGACCCTCCAGTGATTGTGTTTTGACTCTCCGATTGAGGCAATTCGGCTTTGCTATAGTCGTTTAGCAGTTTTATTGGCATTTCTGCGGATTTTGGCCTTTCAAGAAAACAGTCCACCGTCACTGTCACTTCCTCCAAAAAACCGTAAAGTGCCGGGTCTCTGCCATCCAAAGCTGCTACTGACGCCAACTCGCCTTCTACCTCAACCAATTCCCTGAGCTTTCTTTGTATAGTAGCTTTGCTGAACGGTAACATATCTGCTAGTTGGGTTGGCGACATGGCGTGTAGATTATACCCAGGGTTTGTTTTCCTGTTCTCATCAATCCAGTATCGTAGATTTGATAGCAGAACAGCTTTTGCCACATCATAATGTACAGCATCTAGGACCTTGAAGTAGATGGGGCTGATTTCGGCTAGTTTTGCAACTTCCTTTGTTCTGAACGCATACCAGGTAGTTCTGTCATAGGATTTCTTATTATAGCAACCAGCAATCAAAAGACCATTATCACTTGTTAAACTACGCAAAGCCTCATAAACTGCCGTGCGTTTTAGATAAGGATAGACTTGTGCTATTTGGTCAACAGTAGCGTAATACCAATGCTTCCCGTTCACAATATTCTTGCTAGTGTGAATCTTGTGACTGATGTAGCCGAATACTAAAGCAGCGTTCACCCCATATTCTTTGGCTATATTACGCGAGAAACAGTGCGTAACTTTAGTGATGTCAATTGTTTGCGTCATAACCTTATATTCTCCCTTCGTTAAAAGTCCTGACCAACCTCCCCGCTTCCTTGACATCCGCAACAATGACTAGCGGGAATTCATGCTCTTCTTGCTTATCACAATTATGGTCAATCTCTACGTCGCACTCCTTACCTACCAATTGTTCGAGGTTAAATCTTTGGCCTGAACAGTCTTGGAGCGCTTTTCGACCAATTAAGATATGGAGCAGATTCCACAACTCACTTCCTTCAGTCAAATCTAGCCTAACCTCAATCTTGGCCAAATAATCTAGTTGGGAGTTGGGAACGTGGACTTTGAAGATTATTTTTACAAGTCTCGTCGTAAAATCCACGGCTAAACGGTGGGCTAGATTAACGGAGTGGATGTGGGCGTTGTATGAACCTCGGGGAACGTGCCAGCTAGATTGACGGGGCACTTCTACTTCAAGGGCAGAACCGGAACTGTGTGTATTTGTAGGCATATGTAAATAGTCCAATTAAGGACGGGTTATAATTACTGGCTAGCATAATTGCTTAACCAGTGAACGGATTGAGCCTGAACCGTTTTAGTTTTGGAGTTTTGCCTTTTGAAGAATCCGACTCTATCTACTCAAGTATCATAATAACAAATGTGCTGCACCTCTGTCAACTACCTTATTAGTTATTACAACTTAGCTAATAAAATATATATCAGATGCAGTCTGTCAGCGCAATCCATTTCGAAAAGACTACCACCACCGCTTAAAATATTTGCCTGTCAAAAGTAAGAATACGAATTGTTTTGCCGTATCCTTAAGATTGCGCGGTCTCCAGGGATATTCGATAAGATTACGACCACCTTCCGCTACCACCAGATGCTCGGCGAAGTTATGACCCGGTTTTTGCCGGTCGCCGCACTTCCACAAACCTGGCGCGACGACCGGCTCGACCATTTATTCACCATAAATCTTACAGAACTCCTCAGCGCTCTCGTCCTTGAACACGATGCCAAAGTAAATCTGGCGCGGCACTGTGGTCTCAATGACTTTTCCAGATTTGTCCACCAACCAGGAATGCCGCCGCCATTCCTGATCAGCCATCATTCCGTAGCCCGTAACGATGTGGTATTTATTTTTATTTCGTTGCCAAAGCCGCACGCAATTGGCGTGGCAGTGACAAGGCCAACCACGCTTAAGCTTCAAACCAGAGCTCTGAAAAGTAACGCCAGACTTGGCCATTTCATCCCACATTATGGGTGGTTCTTGGAGCGGCACGCAGACTCTTTTACCGCCAATGTGCAGCAACCGACGGCACAGCTTCATTACCGACCGTTTAAGAAGGTTGTTTTTGGCAGCCAAGTCCGGCTCAACCCCGACCCACCATACCCCTCCATGATGGCTCACATGTAGTTTGGGGTTTGCTTTCTTGGATTTTGCCGATTTCATTTCGGCTTTAACCTGGGTATGAAGCCCCTTGGTCGGCTTTGGTTTGCCGACTGTGTGCTGGGGCGGTTTCTGTTTAGTATTTTTATGTTTAGTTTTATTCATAAAAGTTAGTTGGTGACAAAACCATGTTGGATTTGCAGATGGAGCGAATTCTATTTTCAGGCGCTTCGTATTGATGTCGCCGTTCCTCCGCCCACCAAAGTCTGTTCCGGACACTGGGCGAGCCAATGTCCGGATAATGGCTTCTGTCTATTATTGAATAATTATTGGGCCTAAGAGTATTCTCCCATTCGCAGTATTTTTCCGCTTGGCAGCGTTATGGTCATAGCAACCACGTCACTGTTAATAGCTAGCCGACGCATAGTTCTACGCCCGAATGACGCTGATAGTCTGGCTGCGAGCACATCATTTGCAGTCTTAACAAAAAGCTGGGTGTCAGCACCCTTTGTTTTTAAAAACCCTACAAAAACCATGTTTTTCTGAAGCGTTACCCTTTCCATACTAGCGTAGGAGAAATAAAACATTTCGTTGTTGAATTGCACGTCTCCAAACACCTCAATACCTGGTTTTTCCGGAAACGGGTAGCGACGCAAGGCCTTTTCCGGGATTTTCCCGATAGCCGAATCAATCATATGTCTTGGAGCTCCGCATCGGGTGACACGTCCCTCGGTTTCTTCAGGCCAGCCTTGAGCTTTGTGGTGATAAAACACACCCAGAATGTCCATGAGACCAGGCACGATACGCATATTCTCCTGATTAGCGGTTAATTTCTGTTTAAGGGCTACATGCGCCGTTGGTGTGGCAGCATATACGGTTGCGATGCCATTGCCGCCTGATAGCTCAATGCAATATTGCGGGCCGGGTTGTGAAGCAGAGCTAGGAATAATGCTTGCTTCGACTTTGCTATAATTGAGCGTGATGTCATCTCTGATACCGCGACGATATTTACCAATTTGCAATGTTTTCATAAGTGATATTCTATTAATTGTTAAGGTATTCTGTTGTTTGTTTTGTTGATGTTGATACTGCACTGTTGATTAATTGATTCCTGTTATTGTTTTGTTGTGAGACTTGAGACTTATCGTTAAACTTCGACCTTTTCCGGTATCAAAGTCTCACCGGTCTCATCCTGGTTACGGCTCCAGAATTTGTCTTCACTGATTTGCACCAGCTTCTTCTCGACCAGAACACTCTTGTCGCGGAAGAATGTGGCGCGGGAATAACCGATCTCCATGGCCGCCTCCAACCACTCGCCAGTCGTCAGCGGGGATTCATTGAGGAGACTGAGCAGCGGTTCGTATTCATCGGATTCCGCCTCCTCGGATTTGAAGTCGGCTGGCGACAGATCCGGGCGTTCCACCATCACCGGAAATTGCCACTCAATGACGAACGGTGGTTGCGGAGCGAAGTTGCGGAGCGTCATCTCGACCACATAACAATTCTTCTGCTCGTGCTCGGTGAGGGTGATGATCGAATCCGCGTCTCTCGCAAACACGCCGCTGCCACTCATGCGGTCAATTTGGCTTTTTTTGGCCGCGTTGCCTTTGGTGTAGTGGTGGGCAAAAATCACCGCCGCACCCGTAGCCTCAATAATTCGGTCAATCTGTTTGCACAGAATACCTACGGTGCTAGACGAGTTTTCCGACCTCCCCACCATCGTTTTGTAGATCGGATCCAAGATGATCAGCGCATAATTTTCCTTCAGTGCACGCTCAATGATGGCTTCAGTCAGTTGTTCAAAATCAACTGTCACACCACGCAAATTCCAGATATGCAAGTCGCCGAGGTCCGAGTGATTTCCGTGCTTCTGGATGACTTCAATTCGGTCCGCCATGAACTCGGGGCGGATCTCAAAGTTGACCAACAGTGCTTTTCCCTTTTTGGTCATGTATTTCCATATCCGCGTGCCAGTGACGACGGCGATAATCCAGGCGATGAGAATCCAGGTTTTGCCGACCTTGCTGCCACTGGCCAAGACGACCTTGGTGCCGGCGTGGACAACGCCTTCGATGATTTCAGCCGGTTTTTTGGAACGGTTCTTCAGCAATGAACTGGCGGATTCAATTTCTGGGAGGCTCGCGCCACGTGTTTCGAAACCAGTGGCCACCTCAATCAGTTTGAGGGGCTCCGACTTTGCGCCGGTTGTTGTATGGTTATTATTCTCGCTCATATAAATCTTTGTTTAAGGCTGTCGCCTGCCCCCGATGGGCAGGCGACAGTGTGTTGTGGGTTTTGGTTTAGGCCTGCGGAATGACGGTGCGCAGGAAACGTTCAATGACCGGCACCAACTTTTTGCCGTCTTTACGGTGACGGACGGCAAGCTTCACCGGCTTGCCATTCATCAGTTTTTCAGGGAAGAACTTGTTCAGTTCGTAGTTTGTGAGTTTGTGCCCCGACCAGTCAAAATAGTCGTTGCGAAAAGCCGTAAGGCTGCGAGGGATGTTGATCCTGTAGGCTTTCTCCAACTGGAACTTCTTGCCAGTCGAGTCCGTAGCGTCAAGTTCAACTCCAGCAACCAGTTGCTTGAATTCGACGCCGTTTTCATCTTTGCCAGGCTTGATGGAGACCTGGGTAAAGACGCCAGTATGTTCCCCAGGAGCGGGGATTTCCTGAATTTCAATGAGTGTGAGCATAGTTTTTCTGCTTTATGTTTTCCCTCGGTCAGGTTTTGTTGTTTGCCTGACCGAAGAGTGAGGAGCGTTTTGCCCCCTATTGCCGCCGTCTTTTTTCCGGCGCGTGCGGCGATTGTTTATTCCGGCGGTTTACAAATTTGAAATGGCTTGGACGGAACCGAACGGCCAAGCCAAGTTTTATCACTGGGCAGTTACCTCCTTTTCGTTTTGAGCGATTTGGCCGGTCCTGATCTTTTCCACCGGCCGGTTGCGAGCAGCGCTAGTTGCTGCTGGCGCTTCGGGGCTGAACCCCAAAATTGATGTGTGCCCCATCGCCTGAGAAGCGAGGGCGACAAAAATGAAAAGGAAAACCATCACGCCACCACGCTGCATGCGCAGCAACGCAGCCTCGACGCTGGGCCAGTGGTAAAGAGTGCGACGGCCCAGTTTGATTGAGGGAACTTTGCCGGCCCGACGCCATGAAAACCAGGTCCTGCGGGACAAATGGACGCGGCGGAGGCATTCGAGTTCGTCGATGAACACCTCGGTAGCTAGATTGTTGATTGCGTTTTCTTTCACGGCTCCATATTGACTTAACGCAATAAAAAGCCCGTCCCTGCTTGTTGCCTCCCATGTGGCCCTGGTTGTTTCCCACAGTTTTTGATGACGAAATCCAGACGGCTGTCCATACTCTGTGCGTCATAAAAACCACTGTATGGCTATTGCCCCTAACAATCCGCGCCTTACGCTTAGATTTGTTGATAAATCAAAACCAGAGCTGCGGGCCACGGAATTCAGTCCTCCGAAAGTAATGGGAGAACAGTCCGCCCCAATTTTATGCACCGAGGGAAAATCTGGGGAGGGTCAATTTGAATGGCGTGAAGGTGTTCAGTCCCTTTGCATCTGCCTGATCAGATACCTCTGTTACCCAAAATCAAACCTTGAAAAGGGCATCAAATTTCAGTTTGAAGGCGGAAAAAGTCACCCTGCCAAGACTATGGATGGGAATGTAGCCAAAGCAAACAAGGCGAATTGCTGGCAGCAAAACGTTTTCGGGTCAGATCGGGAAGGCAGTTGTCTTATAAAAAAATACATCAAACGGAAAAACCCCAATCCAATCACAAATAGGCCGAATTACATATTGGAAATCCAACACGATGAACTGCCGCAAGAATCAATTGCAATTGAGCTGGAAGGAAAGATAATCACCGATCGGGTGACGCTTGAGAAATTAGCTGATGCTATTGAAGACCAATGGTATGAAATCACCGGCCATGCGTCAGCTTGGGGCAAGATTAAGGAAGCGCGGAAACAGCTGGCCAAAACTCTGGCCAGCAAAAAAATCACGACCACGATTGAACCTGCCAAGAAGCCCGAGGAGCTGAAACCAGTGGGTGAAACCGTCGAATTGCCTCATCCAGCCGAGCCCCCAAAATCCCTCGCAGAACTTTTCAAACCTCTGTCAGTCGCATCAATCATTTCACATATCACCGCCGCGATGTTGCCGGCGCGCGGGAATCTCGCCATCGAAAAGTTTTCCGATGAAATTCTCTCTCCTGAATGCGTCAACGTTCTGGCTGAAAAATTGGTCAGCGAATCAATCGGCAGTTTTAACGATTTTTTTTGTGCCACATTTGAACCTCCTTGGGAATCCCTTCCGCTCGTGCCAGAGGAGTTAAATCCGCAGAAGATCAAGGATCTTCGGTTTGAAGGTCCGCATGTGCCCGACGTCAAAAGGAGCGTAGGGGTTTTCATTGCTTCAAACCGAGACCTTCGCCAACGACTCGCCTCTATGGTTGCCAGATGTGGCTTTTCCGACATGTGGCACTGGTTTACTGCAATTTCCTTTTGCCGTGCCAGGGAAAGTGAGCGGGAAATTGTCCTTGAAGTTGAACGCGAGTTGGGTGCCGCCGCCGTTGAAGAGCCGGATTTCAAGGAGAAGTTTTTGCTTTACGCTCCAGATCAACTCCCGAAGTTGATCCAATATTTTTCTGACTACGACTGCGTCGTCGCCGCCCGGCTTTTTGAAAAAATCAATCAGGAAGGCAGGGAGGAAAAGATGAGAATTCAAAAACTTTTATATGGGGGATCCCGACACTGAGAAATCATGAAATCCCCGCACAAAAAACGGCTGGATTTATTCACCACACAATTCCGCACACTCCTAGTCCGGCGCACAAAATCGCACAAGTATTTCAACCCGGTATTGCTCGAAGATGCACGAAAGACCTTGATAATACAATGTGATTAATGTATATGTGTGTGCAGCCGTCCGTGTGTAGTGGCAAACATGTGCAACACCGTGAATATTGAAAACGCAGGTTCAAGTCCTGCTATGCGCACCATTCTTTTCAATGGGTTTGAAGCGGTGGGTTGACTTGATGACGGTTTGATGACACAATGGCAGGCATGAAGAATCCTGCGATCTCATCAACCGCATCGGTTGATTCTACGGTTGTTTCCGCCGCTTCCACGTCCGACTCCGCGCCGGTTTCCGCTGCTCCTCCGCAAAATATTTCGCCGCCGACTGACGCGGTTGAAACGACTGAACCGGCTGAGCCGGCGGGCGGCGAGGTGCCCACCCAACTCAAGCAGCTCAAAACGAAAGTCACCGAGCGGGTTAAAAAATCCGAGGGCAAGCCGGACACCATCATCTGGGATGTCCGCGTGGGGCTGGCCATGTTCAACGTCTATCGCACACCCATCGGCAAACGCGAGCTTTTCACTCTGTCCTACTGGCTGGATGGCAAACGCTATCGGCAGGTTTTCCCGACGCTGGCCCAGGCGATTGATGCGGCCAAGGCCAAGGGGAAACAATTGTCCCGGGGTGATATTGTGGAGGTTGACATGTCGCCGGCAGACCGTGCTTCGGCGGCGAAGGTGCTGGGCTGGCTGAAACCGCTCGGGTTGTCGCTGGAGCTGGTAGTTTCGGATTATTTGGAGAACTGGAAGCGGCTTGGCAACGGCCGGGTGCCGGTGTCGCGGGCGGTGGATTTTTATAAGCAGCGGCATCCGATTGATCAGAAACCGAAGATGGTCAAGGAGGTTGTCGAGGAATTGCTGACGGTGAAACGCAGCGACCATTTGAGCGACCGGTATGTGCAACAACTGGAATACGCCCTGAACCGCTTCACCGGGCGGTTTCACAACCGGCTGGAAGATGTTTCAGGAACGGAGGTGGACGCCTGGCTGCGCAAATTGGATATTGGGCCACGGTCGCGGAACAATCTGCGCAGTTCGATTCAGGCGCTCTACAACTTTGCGATTGCGCGGAAATACCTGCCGAAAGATCACGACGCCATGGATGCAGTGCCACTGGCGAAGGACAAGGGCGGCGAGATTGAGATTTTCACGCCGGGCGAAATGGCGGAACTGCTGGCGGTGGCGTCGCCGAAACATCTTCCCTTCCTCGCCATCAGCGCGTTTGCCGGCGTGCGGCACGCGGAGTTGGAACGGCTGGATTGGGCGAATGTGAATCGCAAGGCGAAGATCATCGAGATCAAGGCGGGGACGGCGAAGACGGCGAGCCGGCGGGTGATTCCGATCCTGCCTAATCTCGCGGCGTGGCTCAAACCGCACTGGCAGGAAGCCGGGCCGATTTGCCAATACGCCTATATGGCGGATGAATTCGGTGATCTGGTGCGGCGGGCGACCGCCGCACGGAAGCAAAAAAAGGCGGATGCACCGGACTTCAAGTGGAAACACAACGCGCTGCGGCACTCTTTTATTTCCTACCGCGTGGCGAATACACAGGATGTCGCCAAGGTTTCGCTGGAGGCCGGCAACTCGCCGCAGATGATTTTCAAACACTACCGCGAGTTGGTGCAGGCAAAGGACGCGAAGGCGTGGTTTGCCATCATGCCGGCGGGCAAGAACTGAATCCGCCGGTGCCCGGACAATACGAAAATCCGAAGGAAAAATTTTCGGTTGGATCGGCGTTGGCCAGGTCGTGTGATAATCTGGCGGCAATGCTAATGTTTATGATTAGTGATTATAAAACCAGCAAGTAGTGAATAATTTGTTTGCTAATGTGAAAAATAGGTATAGACCGAATATAAGCCAGCTCTCCCGAGCTGGCACAGGAAATCACCTATTATGAAAACTCTTTTCAGTAAACAAAACATGGGCGGTTTGGAGCTGGGGCTGGGGCTGGGGCTGTTGGTCGCGCAATGCACCTTTGGACAGACAAATCTGCAATTCACCGCCGTTGCGGCAACCGACGAGCACGCAATTCGTCTGACTTGGGCAAGCCAATCCAACGAAATTTATCAAGTCCAATGTGCCGACGCGCTGGCGGGCAATGCTGACGGCAGCACCGCATGGACCGTGCTTTACGACGAATATCCATCGCAAGGCACAAATACATTCATCGGCGATTTTGGAAATTACAACGTCGCTCCGCAAATTACGCATCCCAAATATAACGCGATGCGCTTCTATCGTATTTTGGACGAAGGGCAGGATTCCTTGACGGATGCGCCGACGGTAACGATTGATTCGCTCACGGATAATTCGGCGGCGACGGGCGAACTGATATTTACAGTCACCGCCGCAACCGACCAACCCGGCCTGCGCGGGACAATTCTTTATGTTGACGGCCAGCAAATGCGGCCACCCGATGACACCACGAATTTCACCATTGGCGCGACAAACTATGAAACGGACACTTACAGCCTCAATACCTGCGAATGGTTCAACGGAACGCATATTTTGTATGCAACGACCGAGGCCGCGTCTCAATACAGTTCCCAGATGAACGGCGGTGCCATTCTTACCGGACACGCGGTGTCACCATTTGTTTCTATACTTTTCAGCAATCTCGTTGAAGAAATTTCCTTTTCCCAGCCTTCATTTGATCCGTCGGCTGGACAAACGCAACAAGTCAGCGCGGTGTTTGCCGCGAATTGCGATTGGACTTTGAGCATTGAGGACGTTTATAGCAATGTCGTGCAAACAGCGTCGGGAAGTGGATCTTCCATGCTCTACAACTGGGACGGCACTTCCAATGGAACAAATCTCCCAAACGGACTTTATTTTTATTACATCAACGCGCAAACCAATGGTCAGGCATATTCGCCGATGACCAGCATGGCTACCGGCAGTTTCAGTTCGGCAACTGCTTTTGCGGCTGCGGCTGAAGAAGAACCGATGCAGCTTTGGGCGTTGCCTCCTGATAGTTCAAGTCCGCCGCTTCCGCTTGCAATTTATCCGCTAGGATTTGACACGAACGGTTTTACAATCTTTGAAGCCTCGCAGTCTGAAGTGCAGGCTTTGACTGCCGCCGTGCTGTCCGTGGACAGACCTGCAAGCGTGGCGCGAGCTGGAACATTTGCGGCAGATGATAGCGGTGGCAGTTTTGCGCCTGCGGCAGCCGGTGCCGGCGGTTCGTCCGCAAGCTCCCAAAATTCTCCGCCATCACCACAACGTCCGCCCAACAACCCGGTTCGCGGACTGGCCGGAACTTTCGGCGTAGCGACGGACACTTACAATTCGAATGGCACAAATGGCCCAAATGTCGGCCCGCTCGACAACGGACTTCATACGGGACTTCATATATCCATGGACGTTGACATGAGCACCGGGGCTCGGCATTGTCCGCCACGCCCAGAGCACAAAAATGAAGTAACCAGTTTAGTAAACACCATGACATTCTATGGCTGGAGCAATCCGCTTAACAAAATTGATGGCCAGCTAAATATCAATGACCTTCGCGGGAGCGGAACGCCTTTTAACAACGTGAACATGGGCGTTCTCATGTTGCACGGAACTTTTGGAAACGGACAAAATGCGATTGATTATGACTCAACCGCAAATGGTTGTAAGCAGATGTATTTTTCCGTAACGTCCGGCGGCAGTGCGCAATACCTGCGCTTCTCGGAAATGAATTTGGGCGGCAGTGGAACGAACGGCCTGAAATGGATGGTGATAGATGCGTGTTACAGTCTTTATCAGGCAAATTGGAACAGCATGAAAAACAAGGGCGTTAAACCATATAACAGCAATCTCCATATGATTCTCGGCGCTCAAACCGAGACGTGGACGAGCAGCCGGAAGTGGCAGAATTTCGCGCATTACATGAATTATGGGACTTCAATCCTGGCTAACCATTACAATCCATTGACGATTCGGAATGCCTATTATCAAGGCACTCAAGATGCTTTTCACGGTGTGCTATTGCCGGCAGGCACAGCAATTACACTGGCAGTTGCCGGCGATAGCGCGTGTATGGATGACACACTTCAAACCACCAATACGCCGTCGGGTAGCTGGCAATGGACGTCGCAATCGGTTTATCCGTAATTTCAATGAACAAAATTACCCTGGCCCTGCTGATTCAAATGGTTTGCGCCACGGCGGCCTTGGCTCAAAGCTCGCCGTGGAAAGCAAATAATGAAGCTGTTTCACCACGTCCTGATCTGAAGGTCCTTTGGCAGTGTTCTGCAAAATTACCACGCAAGGTTTGGGCTTATCAGCTTTTACCAAACTTTTTTTCGCCGGAAACAATCTCCAACGTGGTGGGGGTTTGCTCCTTTGAGGCAAACGAAAAAATTGACGATGATACAAATGGAATGACGTTTCAAAGTGCTGACCATTCCCGAACTTTGTCCGTCTCCTTTGCTTCGGGAAAAATCGAATACGAAACGGCGGAAATTCATTATAGCCCAACCAATCTGGCAGTTGGCGTTCCGTCAACCAATGAATTACCCGACGTGGCAAAAAGTGTTTTGGGCAAACTGCACATTAAATTTTCAGACATCACCGGCTGGCTTGGCAAAAACAAGGTGGATTTTTCTGAACCGCTCACAATGTTTTATGTGGGTGATGCCATAATCACGAATGTCCCCTATCGAACGGTTTATTTCAGAAGGTCGGTAGATGGAATGCCGGTCGCCTATGATTTTTATCGGTTCAATGTCGGTGAACATGGCAGAATTTCAAAAATCTCGATCACTTGGCCGAATTTGCAGCGTGTCAAATCCTACCGGACGGTGTCATCCAAAGACGTGATGAATTTCATACGCGGTGGCAATGCTGTTCGAGGCCCGTTGCCTACCAGTATTGGTGACATTGATTGGATGAGCATAAAAAGCCTTACAATTACCGACGCCATTCCCAGTTACCTTGTTGACGGCAATCAACTTTATCCGTTTCTACGTCTCGATGCGATGCTTGATACCGGAACTGAAAAAGTCAAAATTGGAATGGCTTGCCCAATCATTGATGAAACCAAACCGTGAAAGCCCTTGCCATACTCGCAGTGATTTCGGCAACGAACCTGTCGGTGCCGGCTGAACAACCCACCTGGCAAGACCTGTCAGCGCGGCTGTTCACCAATGCCGCGATCGTGTGGCAGGCACCAACCGACAAATTGCCGAAAAACATTTGGATTTATCAACGGGCTTTGCCGCACGTTTTCCCGGCAACGGTCATTTCCAACGCCATGGTGCTGGGTTCGTTACAGAACAAAGGTTTTCCCAAACCCAGCACGAATGATTTTTTTATCTCAGAAGACAGAGGCCCGGATTATCCGGGAGCCATTCCCACCATTTTCGGAATCCAACCCGGTGACGCAACCCTCTATTATTGGATGCCCAATCATAACGCCGGTTCGGGGAGCGGTATTCCAAGCGGCGAAACAATTTCGCGGCGGGCTTTGAATTATGCGACCCGCCTCGGGCTTGACCCCGCAAAACTGGTCCTGGAACGTTTTTACACGAATCTATGCGAGGTCAGTCCAGACGGGAAGGCGACGAATATCATTTGCGGTCGCGGCGTTTTTTTCTCCCGGCTGCTAGACGGGATCGCATTTTTTTCGGCGGATAACGAGGGTTCTGCCGCCGAAGGCATTTCGCTGGAGGTCGGCAGTCTGGGAAAAATCCGGTCTTTTTTCATCCGCTGGTCTGGCTTAACGCGCTACCAAAGCGAGGCAACGGCCAGCCAGCAAGACATTATCCAATGCATACAAGCTCATGTAACCATGGTGCTGCCCGGCGCGGATGAACCGGATTATTTTGCAAGATTGAAAAAACTGGCGACGGCGAAAAAACTCACCATCATCAAAATCACGCCGTATTACGGCGAAGGCGTGTTTGGTGAGGTGCCTACCAACGATGCACCGTGTCACTTTGCGCTACCGTTGGCCGAACTGGAAGCCGTTGCAAATTATGGAAGCAGCAATGATCCTGTCCGACTGCTCTCCCCCATCACCACTTCGGAGGTGAACCGTCTATTGGGGAAATAAATTTGCGGGTGCCTTTGCAGGCGGGATAGGTGGAGCAACCCCAAAACTGGCTGCCGGCGTTGGCTCCGCGCTTCGACGTGCGGAGCACCATGGGCTGGCCGCAACTCGGGCAGCAGGCCGTGCCAGCACCCGCTGCGCCTGACGGCGCGGCATCGGTGGCAACGCCACTGGCCAATGTGCCGCCATTGCTACCTTGGACGGATTGGACGAGGGCGAGAAGTTGCGGGCCGTCAATCAGGCGGATTGGTTTGTCGGCGGCGAAATCTTGGGCGTCACGGGTGAATTTGCCCGACGTGACGATGATGGCTTCGTTGGCCTTTTCCGCTGTCATCAGGCCGAACATTTCACGGATGACCGGAGCGCCGACGGAGAACACTTTCCACTGTTTGCATTGAACCAGCGACGTGCGACCGTCCCGGCGAAGCGTCAAATCCACGCCGCCGTCCGCGCCACGGCCCAGCGAAAACTCGATCTGATAGCCCTGCCGCCGATATGCCTCGGCGACGAGGAATTCAAATTGTTTCCACGGCAGCGCGCGAATTGACTCAATGCTGGTCTGGCCATCAACCAAACGGCGGCGATGCCGGCTGAACCAGAATGAGCCGGCGGCGAAAATTCCGAAAAACAGCAACGGCAACGGGGCCAATGGGACGATTCCTTTGGAAAACATCAGGCGGGAATTGTCGGTGCCAGCCCATATCGGCACTCCCCAGCGCAACGCGGCAAAGGCGAGAATCCCAAGCATGGCACTGACCCACCACGGCAGTTTTAGCAGCAGTTCGGCGTTGGATTCATTGTGGCGGGACATATTAGCAATGGTCACTGCGCCGACGGGGGCGGCTGGATTTGGAAATTTTGCAGCAGCTTCTTTTGCATGAGGCAACCGCCGATGCCGACCAAAATTATCAAAACCAACCCGATGGACATCACGGTGAGGTTCCACTTTAGAATGCGCTGTTGCGTGGCCCGCACCGGAGCGCCGCAATTTGGGCAAACGCGGGCGCTGTCGCTTACCTGTTTGTTGCACTCATGACAATTTACGAGGGCCATATTTATTCTTCCTCTTGGGCGGCGACAGTCCAGATGCGCTTGGGCATAAATCGGATTGAGTCGTTTAGCTTTCTGCGTCCGCCGAACTGTCCGCCAGTTTTTTCTGCTCGGCCTTGAGCCGCTTTTTCTCCCGGCTCTCGACTTTTTTGATGTTCTCGGCCACCGGCAGATTTTCCGGCATCGTGCCGCCGAGTTCGTGGATGGTTTTGCGGACCTTGCGGCCCACTTCCGCGTGAATCCGGTTGGCGTGGTCCTTGTTGTGGACGTTTTCCCGCCGCAATTTTTCCTCCGTCTGCGTGGCGCGGAACAAATTGGCCGCCAGTTCCGTGCTGCCCATGTGGTCCAGCAGGTGTTCCTTGGGTTTCAACCGTTTCCGCGCGGACACATCGCGCAGACTCATCCCGCCATAAAGCCCGCGATACCCATGATCCATGAAAATGGCATAATCCACCGGCTGGACGACGCCTGCCTGCTTGGCCGCGCCCGCGAGATTCTTGTTATGCTTTTTCATCTCGGCGCGCAACAGCAGGCGCGTCTTGTCCTCCTTCAAAGCCTCCTCGTCGGCCAGTTCCTGCCGGCGCGTTTGCACGGCAAAATAACTTTGCCCCAACGCCACCAGCGGTTTGCTGGGATCGGCGTTTTGGATGACCAGATAACTCGCATAGCGGGAAAGTTTCCAATCCTCAATCCCGCGCTGCGCGCCGGAACCGATGCCGACCATTTCGAGGATTTGCTCGAAATGGTCTGCGAGCCGATGATGGCTCTTCAAACACGCTTCCTTGGCCTTTTCAATGACCGGCAGGAAGTGCCGGAATTCAGAATATTCCAGCACGCGCGCCAGATCGCGGGCGGACCAGGACTCGTTGCCCTCGGCGCTGACGCGCTTGATGCGCTCAAACGTGTTGCTGGCGGCCGGGGCGGGCAATGGTTCACTCATGGGATTCCTTTTTAATCAACTTTGGTTCTGTGTTTCAAGATTTCAACAAGGTTCGCAACGTTTTCAGCGATTTGGCGACGATCTGGCTTTGCGTCTCGATGCTCGCGATGACTTCGGCGGGGGTGCGGGTGTCCAGCTTGACCACGGCGTTGGGGTTCACGGCTTTCAGGTCGAATACCGTGGCGCCGATGCTGTCGGCCTTGGATTGGGATTCGCGCGCCAGTTTTTCCTGCTCGCGGATTTGGGTGTCGAGCGCGTCTATGGCGGCGGGCTTGGCATCCGATTTTTTCAGCGCCTTGAGCTTTTCCTTGAGGACGACGACGGCTTCGTTGATGCGCTCGACTTCGGCCAGATGGGGCTGCATGTCGGCCTGGGCCTGCTTGCGGCGCGCGGCGAAATCCACCGTCCAGGAATAGCGGCTCTCGCCTTTCTTGGTGCCGCGACTGGCGAGCAGTTTGGCATAGGATGGGAAATGCTTTTCCTCCTTGGTTTCGTCGGCGAGCCAGGTTTCGGTGAGGCTGACGGGCAACTCGCTGTCGTCGAGGATTTCGCCATTTTTGCCGAAACCAAAATGCGCGAGCGTGAGCGGCGACTTTTTGCCCACCTTCACATGGGTCAAATCGTAATACCAAATCTTGCCGGTCTTGGTGCCCTTGGTGAAAAACAGCAAATTCGTTTTGACGGCGGCACCCGCGCTGGAGAACACGCCGCCGGGCAAGGCGACGATGGCCCACAGGCTGCATTCATCCACCAGCTTGCGCTTGGTCTCGACGAACGCATCCTCATCTTTCCGAAACAGAAAACCGTCGTCCAAGACAATCGCGCAATTACCCTCCACCGCCAGTGTTTCGAGGATTTCCTGCACGAACAACACCTGCGTTGAACCGGTGGCAAAGGCGTAGTTGCTCTGCGCTTCCGGGCCTTCCTTGCCGCCGAAAGGCGGATTCGTGAGGATCACGTTGAAGGCGCTGGGAGCTTTGTCAAACAACCCGCTGTAAGTGGCTTTTTTGGTCAGCGTGTTGCCGTGCCAAAGGTTCGGCTGGTCAATGCCGTGCAATACCAAATTGGCGAGCGCGATGGGAAACGCGACGTTGTCTTTCTCCCGGCCAAAAAACGTGTCGTGCTTCAACGTGTCAATGTCCGTGCTGGCCGGCGCGCTGCCGAGATTCCGGGCGATGTGCTCATACGCGACCGCCAGAAACCCCCCGGTGCCGCAGCAGGGATCGTAAATTTTATCGCCCAGCTTCGGCTGGATGGTATGCACCATGGCGCGGATGACTTCGCGCGGGGTGAAAAACGAGCCGCCGTCGCCGCCTTTCTCGCCCATTTTCAGCAGCAAGCCTTCATACACCTGTGACAAGGTGAAGAAATGGGTGTCATCCATGTGATCAATGCTGATCTCGTCCACCTTGTCGAGGATGTCGCGCAGATTGGTTTCGCTGTCCACGCGGACGCGCTCCACGGCGGACATGATGCGGCCGATGACGCGCTGCCGGCGGCTGGCGGCGGGATTGGGCAGCTTGGTTTTGAGATCAATGTCGAGGCCGTGAAGGTGGGGCAACAATTCGCCATTGATGAAATCAAACAGCTTGCCGTCGCCCTTGGCGAATAATTCCTGCCGTTTCCAGCCGTAGGGTTTGCCCTCGGCGGTTTTGGTGTGCGCGGGATCATCTTTGAACGGCGCGGCCCAATCCTGCCAGCGGAACGGGCTGGCCAGCGCGGGCGAAAACGATTCGCCGACGGCCTCGGCGGCTTCCTTATCGCGCCGGTCCTGGGCGTCGAGCAGGCGGAGGAAAAGAATCCAGGTCAATTCCGGGACATACTGGAGCGCGCCCTGACAATTGGAGCGTCGCATGACGTCGCAGATGGATTTGACAAAGGAAGTAAGCGAGCGAGTTCCACCAATAGTCTTGGGTGACTTCTGTTTCGGAGATTTTTTGGCGCGTGGCATTTTAAATTTCAAAAGAATGGGCGAGTATTCGCTTTGGCAACATTTCGAGTTCCTGAATTTGTTTTTGAACGGCTGCGCGCATGGGTTTGAGCTGAGTCAATGACTTGGATGCTTTTTCCTGGGTGGTGATGTCGGGCAGTTCAATTTCGCCCTCAGCGAGACGGTTGAATAACATACGTTCCCGGACGGCTCCACGTGCGAGTGAGTTGATACACTTCTCACCCGCCGGCGATCTCAACCAGTGATAAAACCAACGGGAATCCACCACGCCGGGCTTACCGGTCAATGCGACATAATCGGGACTGGTAATTCCCGGCTTATCGTCGTCGTCAACAAACGCAATCGAACCAATGAGGATACGCATTGGGTTGTAGAAAACTGTTCCCGGAACTACCGGTTTGTATCTTTCAGGATTCTTTCCCGGCTGCTCTTTTGCCGGTGCCAATCCTTGTCGTGTTGCGCCCAAAACAGGGTAGCTTTTCCAACCGCTACCAATGCCATTTTTTATTTCTTCAAGCACGTCGCCGAGGCAATAAGTTTTAGACTTCGCAATACTCTGGGCAATGATCGCATCACTAAATTTTTTTAATTCGTTGAATTGTGCCAGACTTGCCTGCCGGGCTTTGTCAATTTCCAAGAAAGCGGCATCAAGTTTTTTGGCGATTTTGATTTGCCTGTCTTTCGGTAGAAGAGGGATTTCCAAATTCCTGATCGTTGATTGACTGATATTAGGTTGAGCGCCACCGAAGCTCGCTTCGATGAGGCTTCGACGTATATGCAATAGCCAGTAAAAAAGAAACCGGTTATCAATCCTAGAATCCGGAACTATTGCACACACCGCTTGGTTTGTGGCAGCAGGAAATTGAAGGATTCCCAATTTTCCTACCGTGGCACCATACATTGCGATTAGTAATGTGCCTTTATCCAGAATCTTGGCTGCTGACTTCTCCAAACCTAGGGCCGTGATTCGTTCTTCAACTTTTGTGATTTCTCCATCTGGAAGTTCACCGGACTTAACCCATGGTATATCACCTCCGTAAAAAAGTTTATTGCCGCGCGGGGGAGTTCCGCCACTCGTCGTGTAAGCGGCGTCCCCAATCTTCACAGTGTTCAATTTCATGCCGCAAACAACCTATGTTTGGCCTCGCGCATGACGACCTGGGGAATGCCAATGGATTTCAGGGCGTCCAAGCCGCCGGCCCGGCGGATTTCGGGCACTTCCCAGAGGGCGGAGGTTTCGAGGGTTTCGGTGCCGCCCCGCTCGAATTGATGGCCGAGACCGCGCAGGACGATAGCGGCCGGCGGCTTCATCCCTTGGAACCAGGCCTGATTGGAATCCAGATACAGGGTGCTGCGTTCGGCCCTTTTCAGGGCGCGGGCGCGGTAACCAAAGTGCGCGAATAAATCGTAATTGTCGTAATCGAACATCTGTTCGTGGCTGCGCAGCATGTCGGGATTCAAGTGATCACCCAGCAAGTGCTCAATCAATTGGTGACGTTTGCGGGATTCAATCCACAGGTTGCGGAATTCGGCCAGGTCATGCGCCTCGCTTTGAACGCGCTGGATCATTGCGCGTCGGTATTCTTCGATGGGCACGGGCGTGTCCACGCCCTCGCGCAGGCTCAAAATGAAATGGCCCTGGGGAATGATGCCGGTTTGGCCGGGAATTTCCGGCACTGGTGGCAGATCGTCGCCACCGCCGCCGCCCCCACCTTCACCACCGCCGCCCCCGCCGCCGCCATTGCCGCCGGGGCGCGGCGGTTTGCTGATAAACTTGGTGCCGAACAAATCGGTGACGCCGGTGTAATCGTAGAGCCAGAATTTATATTTCTTGGTGGCCTCGTGGATGCGCGTGCCGCGCCCGACCATCTGATAAAATTTGATGGACGATTTCAGGTAGCGAAAAAACGCGACGGCATTCAGCCGCTCGATGTCCACACCGGCCTCCAGAAGATCCACGGTGCAGGCGACGAAGGCGCGTTCGCCGGAGCCGCGCATGGGTTCAATCATGTCGGAGCCGTTGTTGGGGCCGCCCATGCACTTGAACGCATAATGCTCCTTCGCTTCCTTGCCGTTGGCCTGACACCATTTGGCATACAGATTATTCATCTGCATGGCGACGCGGTCGGCGTGCAGTTCACGGGTGCAAAAGATGATGACTTTCTGTTCCGGCCCGCCGTTTTCGCACAGGAGTTTGAACAGGTCGGCGCACATGGCCGGCGTGCGCATATCAATGAACAGCTCGTCGTCGAAATCCTTGCCGGTGTATTGGTCCTTGGTCAGGTCGGCCTCGGTGAGCGGCTGGCCGGTCTTGATATTGGTGGGCTTGGCGGCGAGGACTTCGGCCTTAGTGAAGACGCGGGCGTCAATGCTGGGTTTGCGTTTCAGGATTTCGCAGGCGGCGAGGTAGCCATCGTCCTGCGCCTGGAGCAAGGTGTATTCATACACCGGTTCACCGAAATATGTGTAATTGTTGGCGGTGATTTCGGCGTCTTCGGGCGTTTTGTCCTTGGCCTCGGACAATTCGCGCGGCGTGGCGGTCAAGCCGATCTGGATGGCGTTCGGGTTGCGCTTGAGGATTTCCGACCATTTGCCCCAGGCGGACCGGTGGCATTCGTCAATGATGATGACGCTGAATGAATCCGGCGGATAGTGCTCGGTGAGAAAGCTGGCGAAACCTTCGTCGTCGTCCAGGCCCAGCGTCTGGTAGGTGGCAATGTGAACGCGGGCGTTTTTGGCGGTGTTCTCGCCGTTCTTGTTTTCGACGATGCGGACATTGCCGCCGAACACGGCTTTTAATTTTGTGTAAGCCTGTTCGCGCAATTCGTCGCGGTCGCAGAGGAACAGCGCAGGCTTGGGTAGACATTCGGCCTCGTGCAAGCGCCAGAGGAGGTTGGCCGCGATGATGGTTTTGCCGGAACCGGTGGCGAGCGAGAGCAAGGCGCGCGGCGGCTGGCCTGCCTGTTTGTCGCGGATGATTTTCTCAAACGCGGCGCGGATGGCGGCGTCCTGATAGTAGCGTTTATCGGGATAGGCCGGGCTGTCCGGCTGGAACAGCATGGACGCCGACGGATCGTCGAGCTTGATGCCGGTGTGCCGATGAAAACAGTCGGTCAGGCGCTTTTGATCGGGAAAATCGCTGAATGGGAACGGCCCGGTTTGTTCGCCGGTGAATTTATTGAACTTGGCGTAACGATGGCCGTTGGTGGAAAAGATATATTTGGCGTCGTAGCGTTTGCAATCGGAATAGCCTTTGGCCTGCTGCATGCCTTTCAACGGATCTTCGTCCTCCTTTTTCGCCTCCAGAATTGCCACCGGCAACGGGACGGTGGCGTTGGGGACTTCGACGCAGAGAAGATAATCCATTTTGCCGGGTCCGGAACTGCGGCGGCCTTTGGGACCTCCCGCCGTTTCCACCGGTGCGGGAGTTTCCAGCCGGACGTAGGGCATCCGATACCCCTTGTCCCGCAAGATCGGGTCAATCAACTCAAACCTGGTTTCGGCTTCGTTTTTGCTCATGGTCTGCGCGAAGCGGGATGATGCACCGCAGCGGGAAAAGTTCACAGTCAAAATTCGCGGAACCTGCGCGCGAAAAAAAAGGCGCGGATGTTATCACAGGGGGTAGGACAAAGGCTGTCCAAGCTAAAAGATTGCCAAAAAAAGTTGTGAATTATTTTTGGCCTCTGCGAACAAGTTTTAATTGTCTTAAAGGGCGGTTGGAATAAGCCTTTTCCCGACAACGAAATGTTTTTTTGAATTATGGCTACCGTAGCATTACGTCGGTTCACGAACCCCGACACACTGAAACACATCAGCAACGAATCGCTGGTGCAACTACTCACACCCCACCGCGATTTCTTCACCGGGCGCGGCTTGTTCCTTCCGGAGTGGCCACAGCCCGGCGGCGTCAATGGCAACGGGCATATTGACTGCGAAAAACTGGCGGCGATCTTCATGACGCCGGACACGGACATGCCGCCCAAGCTGGCTAACGCGCTGTTTCTGATCCATGAAATGTCCACGCCGGAAGCGATGGACAAATTGCAGGAATCGGCGGAGTCCTGCCAGCCGCCGGTGGATTTGACCGGCGCGGATGAGCCGGCGGACGTGGCGGTGCGCGTCTGGCTACTGCGGCCTTCGCTGATTGAGCAAGTGAACGCGGAACATGAACTGGCGCGGCCCAAGGCGTTTTTGTCCTTCCTGACTGATTGCGAAACGGTGCCGCCGTTCGCCGAGCCGGACGAGGCGACGCGCCGCGATTGGGAAAAGAAAATGGACGAGTGGTTTGAAAAAAAGAAGCGCGGCAGCGGTTGCCGGGTTTTCATTTATCCACGCGACGGCGAGTGCTGGTTCATGGTGCGGCACGGTGAACCATGCCGGCGCGAAGGCAGCCTTGACCAAGGCGAGCCGGGGAGCGTGTTCTACCGGCCGCAACAGCATGACGTTTTGATCTACGACACGGCGGGCGGAGAACTGCGGGTTCACGCCGGGACCCAAGGCGTCCGGGAACTTTACCGCAAGACGTTCGGCCTTTACGTTTTTGGCGATGAAAACTTTTTTCCCGGCGATGGCAAATACACCCTGGACCCGCTGATCAAGGACGGGGCTGACGCCTTGAACTGCCTCGATGTGAGCGGCATTGATTGGGTGAAGCTGCGCGAAGTGGAATTTCAACTGCTGGGTTCCGGGCGCGGCAATGCGGAGCGGGAAATCCGCAAGGCCAGCGACTTGTTTGCCGCGTTTGCCGCGCGTGATTTCAAATTCAAGCCAGGGGACGATCTGCGGCGCGCGGTGTTTCAAGTGAAGTTCACCGACGCGAAACGGCCCCGGAGCGTGACGATCACGCCGACGAACCGAGCGAAATACGAGCGCGATGACGACGGATCGTTTCTGGAAGCGTGGTTGAAAAAACGCGGATTCATCCTGGAACATCACGATGATGAAAACGACGGGACTTTGGCCGAACCTTGAACGCTTCGCCGTGCCGGCGACCGTGCTGGCCGAATGGCGCATGGTGCTCGGCAAAGAATTTGCCGACGCCGTGCCGTTCTTGCGCGTGACGCAAGAGCAAGCCGAAGGCTATCCATGCACCAACCGCTCCGTCTGCGAGTGCCGGCATGAGGTCGTATTTCATTCCCCGCAAAACATCGTGGCCGCGTGCCGCTGCGAGCCGGGCGAGTGCAAATCCATCCGGCTGGAACCGAAAGACCTGCTGATCTACGCGCTGGACTTGAAAAAATTCTGCGGCGCGATAGCGCGGGCGTTCAAGTTTGAAGCCGCGCCGGACGGCGACGGCATCTATTACAGCGCGCCGAAAATCTGGCCGGTGGGATTTTACCGCCATTCGCCGGTGTATCTGGCGCTCTGCCCTACGGACGATTTACTGCTCGCGAACAGCGAGGGGATTTTCAATGCGAACCAGCAACCTTTTATCCTGTTCGCACCTTCGCAACGGAACAAAACGGCGGCGGTGCAAAGTTTTTTGCAGCGGCACCGCTGCGAGTTTATTCCGTTGTCACAATGCCTGGTGCTGGCCGGCAAAGGGCGGTTTCAAGTTTCCCATTCCATCCAGCCGATTCTCGATCGCTTCACGGCGGGACTGGCAGACTTGCCAACCATCAAGCCGGTGCTGGAAGGCATCCGGCGTGAAATTGCCGCCGTTGCCGCCGACCGCCGCGATTTGATTGCCGCCAAAACACGGCTGGAGCAGATGCAGGGCGAAGGACTGTTCGGCTTCATCAAAAAAATCGACCGGGAATCGCTGGATATTTTCTTCACGATTCTCGCCAAGGGCGATCTGGCGAAGGCGAGCCGCGCGCTCGTGATGAACGATTCCACCTTGCGCAGCAAGGTTGCCGGCTGGCGCAAGCGCGGGAAACCTTACCTGGCGCTGGCGGAGTTTGTGCGTTGGCGTAAGAGCATCAACGGCGAGGCCGGCATGGAAATTGCCAAGCGGATGGTCTCGGGCGGCGAGCGTTCTGTGGATCATGCCGGGCTGCTCCAAGACACTTTGGAAATCCTTGGCACGTTCAATCCAGACAACTGGGAAGAAAAGTGCGAGACCCTCGCCGAACTGCTCCGCCGCTCGACTTCGTGATTTTCTTCGCGATTAGCTGATTTCTCACATTTCATTCTCCCACAAGGGTTAGCGTAACTGCTAACCCTCTTTTTTTGCCCTGATTTCGCGATTTCCCACCAAGGGTGTCGCGGCGAATGGTTCGCCACGAAACCAAAAAGAAATCGCTATGGCAGAAAATCGAAGAATGGCAGCGGCGCGGGTGCTGAAGGGACTCACCCAACGGCAGCTCGCGGAAAAGGTCGGCACACGCGAAATCGAAATCTCGCGAATTGAAACCGGCCGTATCAGCCCCGATGTGGCGTTGAAGCAACGCATCGCCGACGTGCTGGGCAAACCCACCTTCGAACTCTTCGTCGGTTGACTCCATGCCGATTGCAGCGACACCACGCAACCACAACAAAAAATTATGACGAACGAAACACCAACCATCACCACGACCCAGCCGCCGGCTTTGCCGGAAGGTTTCATCGGCAAAAAAGAAGTCGCACGGCGACTCAACAAGGGGGTCCGCACGGTGGATTACTGGATGGAGCGCGGGATTTTGCCTTACTACAAAATCGGCCGCAGCGTCGAATTCAGGTGGTCCGAAGTTGAAACGCATCTGGCCCAGACTTGCCGTGTGGCGCGGGCTTTCCGGTCTTGATTCTTAATTTTCCGTAACAACCAACAACAACAACCAACAACAAAAATATGGCACATAAAATAATCGAAGCGCTGATCTCCCTGATGGGAGTCATTGGCATCGTCGTATTCCTCATCGGATTCATGTTTGTCGCGATGGACGTCATCGACGTCTATCTCCGGTTCCGCAAACACCTTCTCAACGGCGATTTCTACAAACGGAAGGACCGGGAATGAACTCGCGCACGAAGGGGAAAGTGGGCGAACGCGAATTTGCCGCGCTCCTGCGCGAGCACGGTTTTGATGCCCGTCGCGGGCAGCAATTCAGCGGTTCGCCGGATTCTCCCGACGTGGTCAGCGACGCGCTGGCGTGGCTGCACGTCGAGGTGAAGCGGGTGCAAAACCTGAATCTCACCGATGCCTGCGCCCAAGCCGAACGCGACCAGACGGGGTCTGGACTCACCAAGAACAAAAAATTGGCCTGGGTAGTTGCGCATCGCCGCAATCACCAGCCCTGGCTGATCACGTTGACGGCGGAAACATTCTTCAAATTTCTGTGCGGCACGTTGCCGCCAGAGAACAAACCAACAGAGCAAACAAAGCAACAACAGCAAAACGTATGAAACTAAAAAGCAATAGCGGCAACTTCAAACCTCACCCGGAATACACCGGGCCGGCGGTTTGTGTGGATGCCACGCCAACCAAAACCGTGCAAACACAATTCGGACCGAAGGAAAAATTCCGGTTCGTCTTTGAAACTGGCGAGACGAAGGACGACGGCACGCCGTGGTGTGTGTGGTCGGCACCGTTCACGCCGTCGTATCACGAAAACTCGGCGCTGCGGCCGTTCCTCCGCAAATGGATGGGCCGCGAGTTGTCGCCGGCGGAAGTCGAGAAATTCGACTTGGAGGAACTGGTCGGTCGCCCGGCGCACATCACGATCATCCACGAACACAGCGACGGCGAGGTTTACGCGAACATCGCGTTGATCACGCCGGACAAGTCGGCGGAGCCGTTGCAGCCCTCCGGCAAGTTCGTGCGGATGAAGGACCGTCCGCCGAAGGACGGGCAGGCACCGCCTGCTGGCAATGGCGCTGGCGCGCATGGCGGTTATCGCCGGGCGGAACAACCGGCAGCAGACGCATCCGATCTGGGCGCGACGAAAATCCATGTCGGCAAATGCAAGGGGCTGGAGGTTCGCGACCTTTCGCCGGAACAGGTCGGCGCGCTCATCGCGAACTGGATGCCGGCGGCGAAGGCGAACGCCAAGCCGACGGCGGATGACAAGCGGCTCATCGCCGCGCTGGAATCCTGGCAGGCCGCGCAGGCGGCGAAGCCGACGGACGACGATGTCCCCTATTGATGCGGGGTCATGAAACCGAAACAACCGCTTGGAGGGGCGCATGGCGTCCCTCCAAGCAAACCGAAGGAAATTTTATGCAGACCATTGTATTTGACGTGGAAACCGGGCCACTGGCGGAAAGCGAATTATCGGCGTTACTGCCACCGTTCGACCCGGCGGAAGTTAAAACGGGCAACCTGAAGGATCCCGCGAAGATTGCGGAGAAAATCGCTGAGGCCGAGGCGAATCATCGCCGCGACTTTTTCGACAAGGCCGCGCTCGACCCGTTGACGGGGCGAGTCATCGCCATCGGGATGCTCGACCTGGAGACGGACAAATTTTTCATCATCGGCCACGATGATGAGGCGCGGACGCTCCGTGAATTTTGGGAGGTGTCGCGCGGCGAGATGGGCCGGAACAATCCGATGATCGGTTTCAACATCTTCAACTTCGATCTGCCGTTCCTTTTTCGCCGGTCGTGGAAGCATCGCATCGCGGTGCCGTTCGGTATCCGGCGCGGGCGTTATTGGGGCGACCAGTTGGTTGACCTGCGCGACTCCTGGCAGCTTGGCGACCGCCAAGCCAAAGGGTCTTTGGATTCAATTGCGCGCCACCTCGGCGTGGGCGCAAAAAATGGCGATGGCAAAGCCTTCGCGGAACTGTGGCAGAGCGACCGCCCGAAGGCGGAAGCGTATCTGCGCAACGACATCGAACTCACCGCCAAGGTTGCTGATGCACTCGGAATCATTATCTGAACCGCTGCTGCCGATGATGTCGGACGCAGATTACGAAAAGCTGACTGACGCCGTGTTGACGCCGGAAAATCTTTTCCACGCTTCGGCGCAAGCCGGGCGGAATTGTTTCCTCACCGGCGCGGGCGGCACCGGCAAGTCCACGCAACTCCGCGAGTTTATCGCGGACCTTGCGGTCGGCCACCATCCCCGCCGCGTCAGCGTCACCGCGCCGACCGGCGTGGCGGCGCTGAACGTGGGCGGCATGACGATTCACCGCTTTTGCGGGATGCTGATTGGTCCGGCTGCCGGCCAGTCGAACGAGGATTATTTCAACCAACTGCAACGCGATCCGCGCCGCTCCATCCTCGCGGGTTTTAACCGCGTGCGCCGCTGCGAGGTGCTGGTGATTGATGAAATCTCCATGCTGCCCGGGCGGCAATTCGAGTTCGTCGAATTTCTTTTCCGTCGGCTGCGCGGGCGTGATGTGCCGTTTGGCGGCTGTCAGGTGATCGCCACGGGCGATTTCCTGCAACTGCCGCCGGTGCGGAAATCTGAAACGGAGCGTTACGATTGGGCGTTTCAATCGCCCGCTTGGGCGGCGGCGGAGTTCCGCACGTTCGTTCTGGACAAAGTCCGGCGACAGGATGAGCCGGTCTTTGTTCGCGCGCTGGCCGATTTTCGCATCGGTCGCGTTTGGGGCGATACCGCCCGCATTTTGCAAGCGCGGGTGCGCTCGAATCCGCCGGCGGCGATGACGCGGCTGTTCACGCACAACGTGCAGGTGGACAAGTGGAATCACTTCCAGCTTTCCGATCTGCCCGGTGATGAAAGCGTATTGGAAGCGGTCCAAACCGGTCCCGACCATCAGCGCGAATACCTGACGAAAAATTTGCTGACGCCTGAAATCCTCCAGGTCAAGCCGGGGGCGCTCGTGATGTTCACCGTGAACCGGGCAGCGCCCGGTGGCAATGATCCCATTTACGTCAACGGCCAACTCGGCACGGTGTTGGAGGTCACGCCGGGCGCGGTGCTGGTGAAGGCCAAGACCGGCGCGGAGATTTATGTCGAGCGGTTCACCTGGCGTTACGACCAGCAGGACGACGACTCGGCGAGCTTCAGCCAGTTTCCGCTGCGGCTGGCGTGGGCGATGACGATTCACAAAGCGCAAGGGCTGACGCTGGACTCGGCGTTTCTGGACATCCGCGCCGCGCGTGAGCCGGGGCAGGCTTACGTCGCGGTGTCCCGAGTGCGGTCGCTGGCCGGCCTGAATTTCAAGGAATGGTTCAAGGGCGTCCATGTGTCGCCGGAAGCCATCGAGTTTTACAAGTGCGTGCCGCACGGGCCAACTAACTGAAAAACATCATTTATGAACACACCAATTAAAAAGCTCCAAACTGAGCCGGTGGGCGAGTTTGGCGATCCCCGGCGCGAGCGCCGGTTCAAACAGGTCACGGAACATTATCCCAGCCGGATGGGGCTGTTCCGCAAGGTTTATCACGGGCAGGCCAGCCCCCGGCAGTGCATCAAGGCGTTCTGCCTGGAATGCAACGGCTGGGAGGAAGCCGCCATCCGCGATTGCACGGCCACAGCCTGCCCGATCTGGGGATTGCGGCCGTATCAGGCACAAGAAAAGGAGATCGAATGAACACACAACAACGCTCATTGGCAATTTACATGATACCCGCTCCCTGTCTGGGCGGCGGAGCGCGATATTCGTTCCTCGGATTTGGTTCGGATGGAACCATGTGGCTTGATCCAGAGGAAATGGGGATCGGCCCACAACACGCGCCGCAATTGGCAAAAATTGCCGGCGGCGGCAAATACCTGGTGCCAAACCCCGTCAACGGCAAAGTCCTGATCAACGCCAAGGTGGCGCTGGAGGCCCTCGCTGACCCCGACCAGCGGGAAAGCTGGCGGAAACACGTTGCCAGCATGATTCAAGAGCATCAACAAATTCAGCAACAAGCCACCGCACAAAATGAATCCACTCGAAACAATTGAACCGTTGCTCGGTGCCGATGCGTTTTTAGTGCCGTGCATCCACGGCACGAAAATGCCGGCGGTGACTTACACGCAACGGCCTTTCGAGGCGACGTTGACGCCGGCCTACCGGCACGCGCTGGCGTCCGGTGAATTCAACATCGCCGTTTATCTCGGGGAGATGTCCGGCGGACTGTGCGCGCTGGACTTCGACCAGGACGAGGATTTGGCGGCGTTCCTCGCCGTCAATCCGCCGCTGGCGGCGACGACGCGCTCGCGCGGCAGTCGCGGCGGCATGGTCTGGTTTCGCGTCGCGGGCGAATTTCCTGCGAGCTGCACCACGAAACATTTTGAGTGGCGGGCGAATGGGCGGCTTTCGACGATTTTCGGGCGGCATCCGAAGGGGATGGACTACACGTTGCTGGTCAACGCGCCGCCGGTGGCGGTGGCGTTCGCCGAAATCATTTGGCCGGATGGCTGGGAATTGCCGTGGGTCGGGGCCGCCGAGCGCGACGCCGTGGCGGCGCTGGCCAAAGAATACGGCCAGCCGTTTTATACGAACAAGGACGGCAAGGTGAACGGTATCAACGAACGGTATTGGGCCGCGCTCTATGCCCGCGAAAACCGCGTGCTTTTCGACCCGGACGAAAAGAATTTCTACCGCTACACCGATGAAACCGGTTTGTGGGAAATCATCACGCCCGAAAGCATCCGCGAAGTCATTTCCGGCCGGATTCTGGAAATCAGCCGGGAGGCGCAACAGTTCACGCTGGAAATCCAGATTACCCAAACGCGGTTGAACGCGGTGGTGTCGGCACTCAAGGGCATCGTCGAGCGGCGCGATGCGTTCAAGTTGAAGCAGCGCTATATCCACGTCGCCAATGGCGTCATCCGGTTTCTGGAGGATGGCGACATTCAGTTCGGCGGGTTCGCACCGGAAGATTATTCCCGCAACCGTTCGCCGTTCGCTTTTGATGCCTCGGCCGAGTGTCCGCGCTTCCTGAACGAATTGATTTATTCCGCCGTCGAGCCGGACGATGCCGACTTGCTGCAACGCTGGGCCGGGCTGGCGTTGTTCGGCTATAACCTGCCGCAACGGTTTTTGATTCTCGACGGCACCGCCAACGGCGGCAAGGGCACGCTGGTTCGCATCATCCAGGCGCTCGTGGGACTGACGAACAGCTACCAGCTCCGCACGGAATGTTTGCTGGAACGGTTTGAAACCTACCGGTATCGCGGCAAGACGCTGCTGATCGGGCCGGACGTTGCCGGCGATTTCCTGATGCAGCGCGGGGTGAGCATGTTGAAATCCTTGGTCGGCGGGGATCCACTCTCGGGCGAAGGCAAGGGATTGAACGGCGATTTCCCGATGTTCGGGACGTTCAACGTCATCATGTCGTGCAACTCGCGCTTGCGTGTCCGGTTGGATGGCGACACCGGAGCGTGGCGCCGCCGCCTGCTGATTGTCCGTTATCAGAATCCACCGCCGGCGAAGCGGGTTTTGGATTTCGACCATGTTCTGCTGCGCGAGGAAGGCAGCGGGATTTTGCGCTGGGCGCTGGCCGGGTTCGTGAAGCTGCAAACGGAGTTTGCCGAAACCGGCGACTTCATGCTGTCGGAAGCGCAACGTGAACGGGTGGATTCGTTGCTGGCCGAAAGCGACAGCCTCCGGCTGTTCGTGAAGACGTCACTGGAACGGCATGAACATGACAACGTCACCAGCGCGGAAATCAGCCAGGCCTACGCCGAATTTTGCGCCGACAAGGGTTGGAACGCGCTGCCGACTTCGGTGGTGGAACGGACTTTGCCGGACCTCATGCTGGAAATGTTCCACGTCACAAAATCGCATTCCATCGAGCGCGACGGTAAAAAATCCAACCGCGGCTGGCGGCGGGTGCGGCTGAAAGCGCCGTCAACCTTTCAACTGGTGGAGGGGTCCGACCCGGACGGGGCACTATGAGTCTCGACGTCGCCAAACTTGAAAAGGTTCGCGAGCTGGCCGGCGGCATTGTCCAGGCCCGGTGCCCCGCCTGCGCCGAAGGCGGCAACGACCGCTCCGGCGAACATCTGCGGATTTATCCCGACGGGAAATTCGGTTGCTGCGTCCATCCGAAGGATAGCGACCACCGGAAACGGATCTGGGCGCTGGCCGGGTGCAAACTGCACCGGTCACCAGCCGGGAGTGTTTCGTTGCGGCTCAAGTCGCCGCCGGCCATGACAGCGGCGGCGTCGGTGAAGGCGGGTTTGACCGCCTTTGACCGTGGGACGGTTGGGACAGAAAAAGGCGGGTTGGCTTCCCCTTCGGCGATCATTGCCGCTCCGGCTGAATTGAAAACCTCTGAATCTGGGACGGATGGGGCGGCAATAGTTAAGTTACGCGCGTGTGCGCGAGTGGATTCCACCACTGCCAATATAGATACGGGTGATTTCCTAGAGAGACAAAGAGACATTGGAAGTGCCGTCCTCGCCGTCCCCGTCGTCCCGTCGCCGTCCGCCGCTGGTGAACGCCTGCCGTTCCTGACCGCCGGTGGCGACTTGTCCATCCCGTTTGATTCGCCGGAGCGTTACCACTGGTGGAAACCGGACGGCGAACGCCTGACCGTGGCCGAAACCCTCGCCGAAGTGAAAGAAAGGATGAACAATGCACCAATTATTTGAAAAACATGACCGGGAATCTGATAAAGCATTCGCCGCGTTCAGTTTGTATCTGAGCCTCGGCCCGCAACGATCCTTGGCCGAGGTTGCACAGAAGTTGCATAAGAGTGTGACGATGCTCGGGCGGTGGTCGGCCAAGTTTGATTGGCCGGCACGGGTGGCGGCACATGGCGCACACCTCGCCATCGTCGAACGCGAAGCGATCGAGGCGGCGGCGCGCGGCAAGGCGGCGGAATGGTCCAGCCGCGAGCAAAAATTGCGCGAAACCGAATGGGCGATGCACGAGGCGGCGATTGCCGCCGCAAAGAAGGGGCTGGCGGCTTACATGGATCGGGAAAAAGTTTATGCCAACCTCGCCGACATCGCCCGGATGCTGGAAATCGCCAGCAAGCTTGGCCGGCTGGCGACAGGCCTCGGCGACGGCGATGGCCGCAAGGCCGACGATCTGCCGGCGATGCGCGTCGAGGTCACGGTCGCGCTGGAGAAGATTTACGGGGATCCGCTCCCTGGCGAAATTATTGACGTCGAGGCCGTGCCCGTCCTACCGGAGAAAACATTATGACACCCTGGGAACGATATTTTTTGATTGGCCGACGCGCGGGTTGTCCGATGGACCAGATGGACCGGTTCCGGCAGGCCGATGTGATTTTTCAGCAGCGGCAACTTGCCGCCAGCGCCGCCGCCCGGATGTGCGACCGGGCCGATGGGCCGACGGCCATCGGCTACGGCGGCGCGCGTGGCGGCGGCAAGTCACACTGGCTGCTCGGGCAGATGGGCGTGGACGATTGCCAGCGCGTGCCGGGGCTGAAATGCCTGCTGCTGCGCAAGGTCGGCAAAGCCAACCTCGAACACTTCGAGGATTTGCGCCGGAAACTTTTCACCCGGCTGCCGCACGAGTTCTCGGCCTTTCGTGGCATCCTGACGTTCAAGAACGGTTCGCGGATTATCGCGGGACATTTCCAGGCAGAAAAAGATATTGATGCCTACCTCGGGCTGGAATACGACGTCATCGGCATCGAGGAGGCAACCACCCTGACGGCGCGGAAATACCAGGACATCACGACCTGCTGTCGCACGTCGAAAACGAACTGGCGACCGCGCATTTATTCGACCACGAATCCCGGCGGCGTCGGACATTCGTGGTATCGGAAACGTTTCATCGAGCCGTGGCAGCGGCACGCGGAAACCGAGACGCGATTCATCGCGGCCCGCGTGACGGACAACCGCTGGAACAATCCCGAATACATCCGCGTCCTGCAAAATCTCACCGGCTGGCAAAAGCGCGCCTGGCTGGACGGCGATTGGGATATTGCCGCCGGCCAATACTTCACCACTCTTCGGCGCGAAATCCATGTCATCCAAAATTTTGATGAGACTCGTGCCCGTGAGTTTTTTGTCGCCTTGGATTACGGTTTCGCCCACTACACCGTTGCGCTTTTGTGCTGCGTGGACGGCGACGGAAATATTTTCGTTGTGGACGAACACGCCGAACGGCTGTGGCTGCCGGAGCGGCACGCGGCGGCGATCAAAGCGATGCTGGGCCGGCACAACATCGGCGACCGAAAATTAACCCTCGGGGATCTGAAACGGATTGTCGCCGGCGCCGATGTGTTTTCGCGCCAGAGCGACGGGACCACCATCGCCGCGCAGTATGCGAAGCATGGCATTTCGCTGCGCTGCGCGAACACTGACCGGGTGAATGGCTGGGCGGAAATCCTGACGCGGTTTGGTGATGTCGAGGCCGGGATTCGGCCAACGCTTTTCATGCACCAGCGGTGCGGCCGTTTGATTGAAACCCTGCCGACACTGCAACACGATCCAAACCGGCCGGAAGATGTGTTGAAGGTGGATGCCGATGAGGACGGCATCGGCGGCGACGATTGCGCGGACGCGCTGCGGTATGCGGTCGCGACGAAGGCGCGGACCATCACGCAACGGAAGTTGCGCGGATTTTAACACTAGAGGCCAACCCTGAACGCCTGTCGAAGTGCCGCAACGTCTGGCAAATCCTGAAACCAATCACTTCCGGCGCAGTCTCCTTGGGGATGGAAGGAGACGAGCAATGAGGATGGGTGGGGGCTGTGGGGCAAAAGACGCCCCGACCAAACTTCCCAAACAGCGGAGCGGCGGAGTTGGCGTGAAGGATGCCTGCAAGCTGGCGCACTGATTGCCCGCACGAGCGCGAGGTGCGGAAAGCAATCAGTGTGACAGTGCGGCAGCGGGATAGCACACAACGCCATATTGTGCGTCATTTACTTCCAGCACAGGGTCTCGGGGTTCCCTGTGCGGCCGGAATAAATGACCGGAGGGTCACGCACAATATGTGTTGTGTAATGTCCCGGAAGCATTCCTGCATGACAACGTCGCCGCGAAGCTCACGATATTTTGTCGGGGCGTCTGGACTCGTTCCTGGCATCGTCGCGGTAGCGCGATGACATGATTCACTGACTCCCCGCCGCTGGAGCGTAGCGGCATGATGGCCAGTTTGCGGGCGTCAGGGTCAAACCTGAGACGGCAGGCCGCGAAGCCCAGCGCCGGGGTGTCGGTCAAATTTGGTTTTCGCAGTGAGTCCGGCTGTTTCTGTCCGCCGCAATGTAGCTTGCGAAATGGAGGCGGTGCAGAAATGACCGATCTCACGGATAATTCTGGTGCCTTGCACCGGGCGTAGCCTCGCGGTGCTACTGCTGGTGTCCTCGGCGATAGGCAACGCCTCGCGCCGATATTGCTGCGTCTTGCCCGTGCGAAGCATCGCGGGCTAATAATTTTCTGGCCGGACGCAGTCTCGCGGCCATTTTTGTTTTTAGCCGCCTCGCGCTCGCGGCTGTTGCACATCAGGCGAACCCCGACGCAGGAGGGGTTCGCCGCCGCGAGCCGCGAAGCGGCGAGGTCTTTGCTGGTGCATTTTCGAGAGCGCACGGATTTCTCCTGGCTGTCTCGGCAGATTTGCGGACGAGTGGAAGGGAGGCCGCGGAATGAAGCCTGCGCAATGCAGCGGGCCGGACTGAAGCCGGTAGCAAACTGGCGAGTCAGCCACCGTGCGCGGCGGAAGCGTGCCGAGCCAGATCGAGCGACGGGCGTAGCGGCTGCGGAGTCCCTGAGCGAAAAGATGACGAGGCTCGCTGACGCCGGGCGTTTTTTTGGGTGGAGCGATAGCGACAGGGAATCAATCCACTAACTTTTCTTGCCGACCCCGCGCCAATATCATCCGCCAACCTGAAGCGTTGGATAATCCTGAAACCATTCGATAACCCGCGACGCCCATATCGCGCGCGGGGTAGCGAAAGGGCCGCCGTGAGAAACCATTCGCAAACCTGCGATGGCGGCCCGGTGCACGGCGTCAGTCGGCGTTAGCCGACTGGCCGTGCATGAGCGTCGGCAACCGCGCGCGGCCCACATCATCCACCAGGGGAAACCGTGGATGGGTTGCGCGCCGTCACTATTGAGCGCACGCGAACACAATTCGTTCAAGCCTGCCGGCGATTGAGGCGGGTGCGAGTTTTCGGGCCAGGGGAATTATATTTTTCGCGGCGAGATGAGGCACGAGGCGAAGCCGCGAAAAATTTTCAGCCATCAGGGGGTGTCCGCTTTGCAAACCTGGGGCTTGGCGTGTGGGTCGCTTGTGTAAATTAACGGCTGGCCGCATTTGTGGCAGTTGTGCCAATAGCAACCGGTGTCGCGGTCTTTCTGGCTGCGGCAATACCAACGGATGCCGCACATGGCGTGTTCGTCGGGTGTGCGGTAGGTTCGTGCCTGCGATGTCTTGCGCCTCCAGTCCTCCGTTTTCGCCTGCTTCTCGGCTTTGATTTTATCGCGGGCGGCTTGCAACAAAACTTTCGCGGCTGCCTTCGCTTCGCGCTCGTGCTGCTCGGCGGCGCGTTGCGCGTCACATTTCGCTGCCTTGGCGGCGATGGCTTCGGCTTCAAAAAACATGAGGTCTTGATTCATGAAAAAAAGCCGCGCCTGTCACGCGCGGCGTTATGGGTGGTCAATCTTCGTCCGGCATCATCACGGTGATGGCGGGCTGCGGGTCGTCCATGTCGAGCGGGCCGCATTGGGCAATCAACTTCACCAGCTTGGCGCGGTGATTGTCATTGCGAACATACAAGGCTACCGGCACGCGGTCTTGTCCGCTGCGGCTGCGGAGGATGGCAAAGCGCAACATCCATACGATGTCCCAAAGCCGTCCGGCTTCGTCCTGGCATTCGACTCCCTCCGGCACGGCGACATAGGCATCAAACACCGTGCGTGTCAGAAACACCGGAAAACTGATTCCGGCTTCCTTGGCGGTCTTGGTCACTTCAACCTGCACGCCATCGGCGACGGCTTGCGCTCGCGTGTAGGCGTAGATAACTGGCCCAAAGGGCGATTCGTTTTGTTCTGTGTTCATAATGTGTCAGCGGTTAAGGATGGGGATTTCAGAATTAGGAGAAATCCAAGCGTGCTTGGGGCTTGGTTGAATCGTCACCGGCTTACCAAAGCGCGGCGTGATGGTGCGCGGCTTCTGCACCACCGCTATGACGGCGGCGGACTCGGTCACGCGGATGACTTGGCAGGGCTGGCCGGCATACTCGACAACATCGCCAGCGCGTAGGGTGTAAAGATTGATGATCATAAATCCTCCTGTGGTCACGCGGGCTTCTGGTCGCCGGGATAATAGGAAGAATACTTTTCGTGCGGGTCGCCTGCGCCACGCAAACGGAATGCGCCGCACGGGTGCTGCCACGCCTGCCGCTCACGGTTCCAATGGAAACCAAGCTGCGCCAACTGCTGCCGCAAAGTCGCGGCGGGCTGCTCCTTGAACTGAACCCAAATCCACTTGCCGACAACCTCGGCGAGATTGAACAGGTCGGGATTAACAGTGTGCAACAAGGCTAAAACCTTGTCGGTGGGCATGGTGCGGTTTTTCTTCCGCGCCTCGGTATCAATCGGCAAACGGGTGTCTTGCTTGTCCGTGCCGGACTGGCCAACGGCAACTGCGCTCTGCGCTTCCGGTGCTGGTGTGGGACTGCTCGATTGTGCGGATCTGCTCACGAGCCCTGAGTTCTTTTTTTGTGATGTAGTTTTCATAGTCTTTTTTTTTCTGCTCTGCTTGTGCGTCTTCTGTCTGTCGCCCTTCACTAAAAAGCGGAGCCGGCAGTCCTCCCCCGTGGGAGTAATCTTTAGAGGGCACCACGAGCGGGCGGACTGGCTTTCCGGTGACGCAGTGAGGGCGACGGAGAGAAACGCAGGGCAGAAAAAGCCGGACTTGAAAACGAAGCTCCTCCAACAAAAAAACCAACCATCAACCTTTCGAGCGTAGCGAGCAAACCATCTCACAACCGTAGGGAGCCAATCATCTATTGCTGGTCCTCGACGATAGGCGAAGCCTCGCGTCGTATTGCTGAACCTGGCCGGACGAAGTCTCGCGGCCCTCGGTCACGACTGCCGGAAGCGTGACCGAGTCCGTGGCGGACTGCCCACCACCACGACGAGGAGCGTTAGCGACGAGGAGTTCAACGCCGGACAGCGCGGTAAGTCATGGCGAATCAAAAATGGTTCTCTTGAAACGTAATCATTCGCGAACCTAGCGCGTCCGAATCGCGCGCGCTGTCAGCGAAAGGCCAGCCGTCAGTGGGCATCGTAAACCGATGATGGCTGGCCGGTGCTGGCGTAGCGGTGGCGTTAGCCGCCGCCGCCAGCATGAGCGCCGGCGTCCGCGCGCGGGAAATGATCATCGCAAATGGAAACCGTGAATTTGCCGCGCGATTCGTCCTGTTGAGCAACGCGAACAAACTTCCTGTTGAGCAGAGCGAACTAATTTCATTGCTGCCACGACGCTGAATTAAAACCCGTCAAATTTATTTTTGCACAAATTTATGCGTGCCTCTTGATAGTGCGTGCCAATGCTTGCACAAGCCTGCACAGCAACTTTTGAGGGAGGAAAATATTTTCAAAAACGCGTGCTAGATTCGCCCCGTGCCGGCGAACTCTACACATCAAGATTACGACGCAAACATCGTTGCATGGCAACGTGCCCGTGATGTGTTCGCCGGTGAGGATGCCGTCAAAGCCGCTGCCGAAAAATATCTGCCCCGTCTGGATTGTCAGGATGACACCGAGTATCGCGCTTACAAAAATCGCGCTTCCTTTTTCAATGCCTCTGCCCGCACTGCTGATGGCTTTGTCGGTCTTATCTTCCGCCGTGATCCGACTTTTAAACTGCCTGATACAAAAAACGGTATCACCGATGCCCTCATGGAATTTGTCGAGGATGCTGACATGCTGGGCACTTCGCTGTCTGCCTTTTCCAAAAAACTTGTCACCGAAATTATCAATGTCGGTCGTGCTGGCACGCTGATTGATTGGAATAACGAAGCCGAGCAACGCGCTTACGCCGTCGCCTACACTGCTGAAGACATCATCAACTGGCACACGGAACGCGTGAATGGTCGCAACGTCCTTACGCTGGTCGTGCTCCAAGAAACTTGTCAGAAACCTGCCGCCAATTCTGATTCCTTTGTCCCGGAAACCATCCAGCAACTTCGGGTCCTGAAATTGGTGCCATCGCAAGGCACGGCTGACAACCCCAAGGCTGACTGGTCTTACGTCGTCGAAATCTGGCAACTGCTTCCCAAGAGCCAAGGCTCTGGTAGTGGCCTCACAACCTTTTCTTTTTGGAATGGATTCTTTGGCAACGGTCAGAAGTTTAGCCAAGCAAACAAGGAATGGAAACTGGTGGACACCATCACACCGCTCCGTCTTGGAAAACCTTTGCCGCTGATTCCCTTTGTCTTTCATGGGCCACGTCACTCCCTGCCTGACGTGGACAAGATTCCACTGGCCGACATCATCGCCAAGAATCTGGATCACTACCGTCTGGATGCTGACTACAAACATGGGATGCACTACACCGCGCTGCCGACGGCTTGGGTGAGTGGCTTTGACAAGAATGCTTCCCTTCGCATCGGATCCAGCACGGCATGGGTCGCCGAAACTCCCGGCGCCACGGCTGGCTATCTGGAATTTCACGGTCAAGGTCTGACCACCTTTGAACGGGCGATGGATCGTGACGAGCAACTCATGGCTGTGCTGGGCACCCGGATGCTCGAATCCCGCAAACGTGTCGGTGAAACCGCCGCTGCCATTGAACTCCGTCAATCCGGTGAGAATTCCATTCTCAACACAGTGTCTTTGAGCATCAGTTCGTCCCTGACGCAAGTGCTGCGCTGGATTTATTGGTGGAACTCGACCGAACCCATTCCCGACGCCATTGGCCCCGACCTCGTCTTGGTCACGTTGAACAACGACTTCAGCATCACCGGCATGTCGGCCTTGGAAATCACCGCCCTCGTGGCCGCATGGCAAGCCGGTGCCATCAGTCAGGCAACCATGCTCGATCTGTTCCGTGCTGGTGAAGTCATCGCCCCTGGCCGCACGAATGATGAAGAAATCAATTTGCTGGCAACGCAGAAGCCACCGACCGCGCCGGTCGGTCCTGCCGGAAGGACACCAGCAATCACGCCGACTGGCCCTGGTGATGTGAATGCCACGCCGGTATCTGTAACCGTAAAATAAAAAAGTTTATGCCACTGAAATTCAAATATGCGACCAAGCAGGAAATTCCTGCTGAACAACAAGCCTTCTACGTCGAGCGCGATGGTGCCTGGCTGCTCGACGCCGATGGTGTCGTGAGTCAGACCAAGCTGGATGAGTTCCGCCAGAACAACATCGCGCTCACCAACCAGCTCAAACGCTTTGAAGGCATTGATCCTGACGCCGTGCGTCAGCTTGCCGATGACAAGCGCAAGCTGGAAGAGGCCGCGCAGATCAAGGCCGGTGAAGTGGACAAGGTCTTGGCTGCCCGGCTCAAGGCCGAACTGGACAAAGTCCATGCGCCCGTCTTGGCCGAACGTGATGCGCTGCATGGTCGCCTCACGGCCATTCAGATTGATCAAGCCGTCGTCACTGAAGCCACGAAACGTGGCCTGCGTCCGACGGCGCTGACGGACATCACGTCGCGGGCACGCACAACTTTCAAGCTGGTGAACGGAGTTCCCCAGGCTTTCGAGGCGGACGGTCAGACTGCCCGCATGGGCAAGGATGGCGCGTCGCCGATGACTTTGGCCGAATGGGTGGATGCGTTGGTGTCCGACGCACCGCACCTGTTTGAAGCAAATGCTGGCAGCGGTGCTGCCGGCTCTGGCTCCGGTGGGGCTGGCAACCGGTCCGTGAAGAATCCGTTCCGCAAGGAATCGTTCAATCTCACGGAGCAAATGAAAATTCAAAAATCCGATCCGCAACTTGCTGCCCGCCTCAAGGCGGCGGCGTAACGGGTCACAACACAAAACTTAGTTTATGGCCAAGACACAACTTGCAGACATCATCGTGCCAGCGCAGTTCGCTGGTTACGTCCTTCAACGCACGGCGGAGAAATCCGATCTGTTTCAATCCGGCATTGTCGTGCGGACGCCGGACTATGACGAGCGCGCCAGCCTCGGCGGCACGCAAGTCAACATGCCGCACTGGAATGATCTGACGGGCAACCGCCAGCCGCTTTCTGATTCGGCACCGCTCGTGCCGGCGAAACTGGTTGCTGACCAGGACATCGCCCGCATTCACAACGATGGCAACGCTTGGTCCTGGAATCATCTGGCCGCAGTGGTCGCGGGTGATGATCCGGCTTTGGCGCTCGCCAACTTCATGGCCGATTACTGGAACCGCCAAAACCAATACATGCTCATCAACTCCCTCACCGGCGTCTTTGGTGCGGCGAGCATGGCGGGCAATCTGTTGGCGATTCACAGTGAATCCATCGCCGCACAGACCAACGCGACCAAGCTCAACGGTGGCACCTTCGTGGATGCGACCCAGAAGCTGGGTGATCGCGGTGACCGGCTCGTGGCCGTGGCAATGCACTCCGCCGTCGAGGCGGCGCTCCGCAAATTGGACCTGATTGACTTCATCCCGGATAGCCAGGGTGAAGCGCAAATCCGCACGTTCCAAGGCCGGCGCGTCATCATTGATGACGGTTGCCCGTCCCGCGCTGGCACCACCGACGGTCTGGTCTATACCTCCTACCTGTTCGGCCCCGGTGCGTTCGGCATGGGCTTCGCCGATCTGAATGGCGCGCCCGTCGAGGGCGGTCACGGCACGGAAGGTTGCGAAACGGCGCGCGATGCGTTGAACAGCGACACGATTCTCGTGAATCGTCGCCGGTTCATCCTTCATCCGCGTGGCGTGAAGTTCACCAGCGCGAGTGTGGCGGGTGCCAACCCGACCAACGCTGAATTGGCCACGGCCGCGAACTGGATTCGCGTCTGGGAAAACAAAAACGTCCCCGTCGTGGCGGTGACGCACAACATCTAAACCAATGGCGTGCCGGTTCGCGCCGGCACGCCGCTTTACCAACTAAAATTATGGGTAAACTTATTCCTCGTAGTTTCGAGCGGATCCGTTCCGGTGAACAAATCCAGCCGACAACTTTTACCAACGTCGCGGCGGCGGTCGCTGCGGGCGTGACGGCGGCGAAATTTCCTCGCCGCATCATCTACCTGTCCGCCGGTGGGACTGGCTCGGTTCCGTGTCTCGCCATCAGCGACGGCACGAACTGGCGGCAAGTCGCCATTGGCATCAACGCCATCTGATCCATGACTGGAATGTATCCAATCATCCGGCGGAAGCGGCGTCCTCTGGTCGTTGAGGAAATTCCGCCCGCCGCCCTTGCGCCGGTTCAACCAGTGGCCACAAAGCCGCTGGTTGAACCGGTCCTTGCGGACGGACATCAACCTGCACCGGAGCAACCGAAGGTCACCGATGCCAAATCCGTTCCCCAAGATGAATCCTATTAACCCGCCGATGACGCGCGGCCAGCGCCGTGTTTGGCTGGCGCTGGAGGCGCAAAAGCGTCGGCGCAAGCGGGCGGCGGCATTGGTTCAACCTGTGCCGGCCATCCTACTCGCTTCGGATGGTCACGGTCATCTGACCTGGACGCTGAATTTCACGAGCCCGTATGACCAGATCAACATCTACATGTCCGGCGACGGCGTGACGTGGCCTACCGATTCGTTCGATGGTTGGGATTTGGCGTCTGGCAATCGGGATTGCAGCGGCACGGCGGGTTACTTGCGCATCTGCATTTGCGATTACGATGGGCACGATGTGTTGCCTTACTCGAACGCCGTTCATTCCGACGGCCTGTAATTTTTATGGCGCTCACGCTGATCAAAGAAGATGGCACCGGCAAACCGGATGCCAACGCTTACGCGGATTTGACCGATGCCAACGCCTATCACGACGGGCACCTTTACGCCTCGGCGTGGACGGCGGCGACGGATGCCCAAAAAACAACTGCCCTGGTGATGGCGTCGCGGCTGATTGATGCCGAGTATCAATTCAATGGCACACGCACGAATGCCGTGCAAGGGCTGCAATGGCCGCGTGCAAAATGCCCGGAGCCGGACAACGTCCATGTGCCGATCTCCGTGCTGCTGCCGATTCCCTACGACTACGTTCAATATGACACCGTGCCCAAAGCCGTCGTCCAGGCAACGTGCGAAATGGCGCGGGAACTTTTGATCGCTGACCGGACGGTTGCGCCGGCGGGTGAAGGTTTGAAATATCAGAATGTCGGCACCACGCAAACCGGTTATGACAAGACCGACCGGCGCCAAGTATTGTCACAGGTCGCTCAAGTGATGCTCGCAAAATATGGTTCTCAAATCAGTGCCCATAGCGGCGTGGTGAAACTCATGCGTGTATGACTGAACCAGTTCCAAATCCAAAGAAAATCCGCTTCACGCCGGAGATCACGCTCGGCAACGTGCTGCAACTGCTGTCCATCGCGGCGGCCGTCATTGGCATGTGGGTGAACATGGACAAGCGCATTTCCGCGATGGAGGTCCGTGAGAATTACGCCGTCGAGGAACGGCACGATCTGAAGACGAGCATCAACACCTTGACGGAAAATCAGGCGGTGATGGCGCGGACGGTGGATCGCATCAGCATTTTGTTGGACCAACACATGAAAGGTGAATCGTATGAAAAAGTTAATCCTCATTGATTTTGCAATCATCGCGGCGGTCGGGCTGCTGGCCGGCTGCGCCATCGCGCCGCTCAAGGGCGGCCATGCCAGCACGGTGAGTAAATCCACTCAAGGCATTGAGCAATCCGTCGTGCAAGGCGATAACCCGGCGCAAGCCTCGCGGCAGAATCAGGAAACGGTGAAGACGAAGTCTTACACCGTGCCCGCTGGTTCGCGCATGGTGGAAACGCGAGTGTCTGCCGACACGAGCGGAGCGCCCGCCACGAATGCCACGGCCCTGGTAATCAGCGCGCCGATGGCTGTGACCGAACATGAGGAGACGCGAGCAACTACGGAATTGGGAGCGGCGCAGAAAGACACGGCGCGCGAATTGAGCGCGAAGCTGGCGAGCCTCAAGGGCATCGTGTGGGTCGGCGTCGCCATGTTCCTGTTCGGCCTGGCCTCCATCTTCTACCCGCCGCTGAAACTCATCATCGGCAGTGTCACAACGAGTGTGGCAATACTGGTCGGCGGCATTGCGTTGATGGTTTTGCCATCGTTGATCGTCGGCAACGAGCTTTTAATTTTGGGTGGCGTTGGCGCGGCGGTGGGTGTATGGTTTTTTGCACACCGGCACGGCCAGTTGCGCGGGCTGGTGGATGCGGCGAAGGCCACAGTGGATACGCCTGAAAAGCCCGTGTGAGAAGGTATTTTTGATGACAGATGATGACAGAAAAGTGGCGCAACCTTGCATTTGGGTGCGTTTCGAGAAAAAATCAGTTTGTCATTTTCGCCTAGAGCCACGCGGGTTTTGTAAGGATTCACGCAAGCACGCCCAAGCAGGAATTGGATTCAAGTCCTGCTATGCGCACCACGTTTTGAACCGCCGTTTTTTCTCCGTGAAGAAAACCTTGAATATGCACCGGGCGGGGTTGTTGGTATGAAGCTTCCATCCGCTCGGAAAGTCTCCGCTGCCATTTTACGCTTCCACCGGGTGGAAAATTCGTGAACATTTCGGCCCCTTGTTTGTCAGAAATGTCGAATTAAAATCATGCGGTACATTGTGAAAATCTGGCGGCTGCTGGCGGCTGTGGCACTGTTCCAGGGCGCGGCGTTGGCGGCGTCATTTACGGCGACGCTTGACCGGGACACCATCATACTTGGCGAACAGTCAACATTATCGCTCGAGTTTGAGGGTGGCCAGGCGAGAAACGTGCCGACGCCCAATGTTCCTGGACTGCAATTCACACAGGCCGGCACTTCCCAAAATGTCAGCATCATCAATGGCGCGATGAGTTCGACCGTCACCGTGGCTTTTTCCGTGACGGCGCGGCAGCCGGGCGAATTCACCATTCCGGCGTTGACGGCGGATGTGAATGGTCAGCGCTTGTCCACCGAACCTTTAAAACTGACCGTGTCCCGGGCCAGCGCGCCGTCCGCGGGAAGTGTCAATTCCGGCCAGGAACCGGCATTTTTGAAACTATCCTTTCCGAAAAATAAAATTTACGTCGGCGAACCGGCGGTTGGCCGGTTGGAACTTTACCTGCGCGACGACGTGCAGAATTTCGGCAATTTTCAATTGAACAGCGCCATCACCGACGGTTTCAGCGCCGGCAAAACCACCGAGTTGCAAGGCCAGCGCCGGCGCGTGCAGCTGGGCAACCGGATTTATACCGTCATCCCGCTGGCCCTGCCATTGACCGCCGCGCGAGCAGGATTGCTGGAATTGGGGCCGTTCGCCGGCAGCGTCGTGGTGGTGCTTCCGTCGGCAAACGAAGGGGGCGACCCCTTCATGCGCCAATTCTTCAATCAAGGCGAACAAAAACAAATTACGTTGGCCACGGAAACTGTGCCGGTCGAATCGCAGCCGCTCCCGGAGCAGAACAAGCCGGCCAATTTCACCGGGGCCGTCGGCGATTTTGCCATGACCGCCACCGCCGGGCCGACGAACTTGACTGTCGGCGATCCAATCACCGTACGCGTGCAGATTTCGGGTCGCGGCGCGCTCGACACGGTCACGCTGCCGCCGCAGGAGGCGTGCCAGAATTTCAAGACTTATCCGCCCACGACCAAGCTGGAGACGAGCGACCAGTTTGGTTTCCAGGGCAAGAAAACGTTCGAGCAGATCATCTCGCCGCAAACGGCCGACGTGCATGAACTGCCGGCGCTGACTTTCTCATTTTTCAATCCCGACGACGGCCACTATCACACGTTGACGGAGCCAGCCGAGCCACTCGTGGTCAATGCTGCCGGGGCGTCACCCATGCCGGTGCTGGCCGCGACCAAAAATTCCGTGCCGGAAAACCAGTCGCCGCAGGACATACTGCCGATCAAGGAACATCTTGGAATGCTGACGCAAAATAAAATTCCGCTCATCGCCCGGCCGGTTTTTCTCGCCGCGCAAAGTTTGCCGGTGCTGGCGTTTCTGGCCGCGTTTATGTGGCGCAAACGCACCGACAAGCTGGCAAACAATCCCCGCCTGCGCCGCCAGCGCGCCGTGGCGCAGCTCATCCGCGCCGGCTTGAACGACTTGGAGAAATTCGCCGCGGAAAACAAGTCCGACGAGTTTTTCGCGCTGCTGTTCCGGCTCTTGCAGGAACAGCTTGGCGAGCGGCTCGACTGCCCGGCCACGGCGATAACCGAAAATGTGATTGATGAGCACGCGGTTTTACGTCGCGCCCCGAACGCCACGCGCGAGGCGCTGCGCGAGCTGTTCCAGCTTTGCAATCAGGCGCGTTATGCGCCGGTGCGCGGGACGGGCGAATTGAATTCGGTGGCGGCAAAATTTGAAAAGGCCTTCGGCGAAATCCAGGAGGTGAAGGCGTGAAAACACTGTTTGGGCTTTTCGTAGCTGCGCCGCCCCGTTGCAGAAAGGTGTCCGCGCCGCCTTGGGCGCGCATTTCCAGTTTCCCGTTTGACTGGCGACAAGGCGTCGCCAACCCTCGCCTGCGACGGGGCGGCGCAGCTACGGTTCTACTGCTCGCCTGGCTTTTTGCGGGAAACCTTTTCGCGGCGGATATTCCCGCCGATTTCTCGGCGGCCAACGAACTTTACGCCAAAGGTAAATTCGCGGAGGCCGCCACGGCTTACGAAAAAATCCTTCAAGCCGGTTCAACCTCTCCGGCACTGCTGTTCAACTGCGGCAACGCGGAATTCAAGGCCGGCCAGCTCGGCAAAGCCATCGCCGCTTATCGGCAGGCGGAGTTGATTGCGCCGCGGGATGCCGAGCTGCGCGCCAATCTCGCGTTCGTCCGCAACCAGGTGCAGGGCGCGATGCTGCACGAATACCGCTGGCAGAACTGGATCGGCTCGCTCACGCTGAACGAAGGCACGCTGCTCGCCACCGTTTTTTTATGGCTGCTGTTAGCGCTGCTGGCCGCGCGGCAAATCCGGCCGGCGCTCGCACCAAAACTGCGGAACGCGACGCAGTTGGCGGTGGTGGCGACGATTTTTTCCACCGCGGTGCTGGCGTGGCAGGCCGCGAATCATTTAAATGCGGCGGTGGCCGTGGTGACGAGCGCCGAGTCGACGGCGCGCAGCGGACCGTTTGACGAGGCGCAGAGCGCGTTCACGGCGCACGACGGCGCGGAACTGCAAGTTTTGGACCGCCACGATGACTGGGTTCAAGTCGCCAACGGTGCGGGCAAAATCGGCTGGCTGAGCCGGAAGCAAGTGGAAGTTTTGCCGGGTGCATAGCGGCGACGCCCCCGTCGCCAGTCCGCCCGAAAAAACGCGACGAAGGCGTCGCTTCCACGCAGCGGCGACGGGGCGTTGTCGCCACGCAAATTTGCTTGAACGCCGGAAAAACTTTATTGTCAGAATGTCGTCCACGGAAAAAAGAATTAAAACATGAGCACAGGAATTAACGCAATTAACGAAGCGGTGAAGGAAGCGAGTGCGTTCACGCATCCGCTGTTTAACGAACTCGGCAAGGTTGTCGTCGGCCAGCATTATTTAACCGAACGACTGGTCATCGGCATGCTGGCCAACGGCCACGTCCTGCTCGAAGGCGTGCCGGGCTTGGCGAAAACTTTGTCCGTCAAAACGCTGTCGCAATGTCTGAGCGTGAAATTTTCGCGCCTGCAATTCACGCCGGACATGCTGCCCGCCGACGTCATCGGCACGCAGATTTACAATCCGCAGTCCGGCGGCTTCAGCACGCGCAAAGGCCCGGTCTTCGCCAATCTCGTCCTCGCCGACGAAATCAACCGCGCGCCGGCCAAGGTGCAGAGCGCGCTGCTTGAAGCGATGCAGGAAAAACAGGTCACCATCGGCGACCAAACTTACAAGCTGGAGGAACCATTCCTCGTGCTCGCCACGCAGAATCCGATTGAGCAGGAAGGCACGTATCCTTTGCCCGAAGCGCAGGTGGATCGTTTCATGTTGAAACTGAAAATAGGTTATCCGACGCGCGCGGAAGAACGGCAGATTTTGGAGACGATGGCGAAAACCTCCGGTCAGCCGACCGCGAGCGCCGTCGTCACGCCGCAGCAAATTCTCAAGGCGCGCGAGGTCATCAACGATATTTACGTGGACGACAAGGTGAAGGATTACATCGTGGACCTGGTCTGCGCCACGCGCGACCCGGACCATTACAAGATCGCGGTGAAAGATTTCATCCAGCTCGGCGCGTCGCCGCGCGCGACCATCGCGCTGACGCTCGCGGCCAAGGCATATGCGTTTCTGAAAGGCCGCGGCTACGTCACGCCACAGGACGTAAAAAGCATCGGCATGGACGTGCTGCGCCACCGCGTGGCCATCACCTACGAAGCCGAGGCCGAGGAAAAAACCAGCGAAACGGTCATCCAGAAAATCTTTGATGAACTGCCCGTGCCGTGAGCATGAGAGCCTCAACAATTATGCAAAAAGCTTTATTGCAATTAAGCGTAATTGCTATGTGCGCTGTTTGTTATTGCGCGAATGCGTCCACTGAAGTGGTTTACAAGGACAATAAAGTTACAGTAACTGAAACACTGCACTCTTACATTCCGTTCAGTGTTCATGTAAGTATTTCAGACACAATCTCAATCAAAGTATTTGGGGAAACTTACAAAGATGTGCGTGGGTATAATCCGTATTATTTAGAAATTCCAGGGACAAATTTGATTTTGTTCGTTACTGGACCAGATCACAATGGAAGCGGAAATGCTGTTGTCCATTTGGTGAATCTAAGCACAAAAACTGAAAAACATTTCCGTGCTTACGACAGCCACATCGGTAGCAACATCCGTTTTGCAGATGTTCAGAAAGAGTTTGAAAAAATTGAAAGCGTAGCTGGAAGCGAGGTTGTCATTAGCGCTGGCTTTCTGGATCGGCGATACCACTACTATCTAAATTTTGCGAAACCTGAATTTGAAAAGGAAGAAGGAATTGAGCCCCTTCCCAGTTTAGGGCGAACAAACATTTACACGTGGCCACAAGGAAAAGCTCCCAAGCTTTGACCGGAATTTTGCCAACATGATTCCCCGCGAGATTCTAAAAAAAATCCGGCAGATCGAGCTGCGCACGAACCTCATCGTGACCGAAACGCTCGCGGGCCAGTATCATTCCGTCTTCAAGGGCCAGGGCATGAACTTCGACGAGGTGCGCGAATACCAGCCCGGCGATGATGTGCGCGCGATTGACTGGAACGTCACCGCGCGGATGAATCATCCGTTCATCAAGAAATTCGTCGAGGAACGCGAACTCACGCTCATGCTCGTCGTGGACGTGAGCGGTTCGGGCTTGTTCGGCTCGCGCGACCAGTCCAAACGAGAACTCGCGGCGGAGATCGCCTCGGTGCTCGCCTTCTCCGCCATCCGCAACAACGACAAGGTCGGTCTCATCCTCTTCAGCGACGAGGTGGAGAAATTCATTCCGCCCCGCAAAGGCCGCAGCCATGTTTTGCGCGTCATCCGCGAAGTTTTATTTTTTGAACCGAAGCGCCGGGGAACGGATTTGAACCAGGCTTTGAAATTTCTGCTACGCGTGCAATCCCACAAGGCGATTGCCGTGGTGATTTCGGATTTTATCGGTTCGCCCGCTGCGCCGCGTCAGGCGGGTCAAAAGCGGATGCGCCCGCAGATGATGCTTTTGGAATCGCTGGCGCAGGCGTCGTTCACGATGCTGCGGCAGGCGAACCGCAAGCACGACCTTGTGGCGGTGCAGGTGACCGATCCGCGCGAACTGGAACTGCCGGAACTGGGCCGGCTGATTTTTCAGGACGCCGAGACGGGCGAGATTGTCGAGGTGAACACGGGCGATGCGCGCAAGCGCAAGGCGTTCGCCGAGCGGCAGTCGAGGGAGCAGGAACAAATGCTGCGGCTGTTTCGCAAGGCGGGCATTGACGCGATTCAGTTGCGCACGGATCAGCCCTACGGCGTGACGCTCGGCAGATTTTTTGAGACGCGCGAGAAACGGAGGCTGCGCGGATGAAACCGCGACGCGAAAAATTCATCGGTAACACCCGCGTCGCGCGGGTGCAATTCGGCGACCCGCCGAATTGTGGCGGGGCGCGCGGCTGTGCATTTATTCGAACGCGCAACCAATGGCGGCGCGTCTCGCCGGTTTCGGGCGGGACGCCCGAAACGACCCGCCAGAGGCGGGTGCGACAGAAGCGAATCGAAAATGTTCGTTACACATGATCGCCACGAACAACAATGCCGTCGTTGCGGCCAACGACATCCGCGATATCAAGCCGCCGATTGAAATTTCCAGCGGGCTCGCCTGGCTGGGGTGGGGTCTGATCGTGCTCGCCGCGGCGGTCGCAGCGTTACTGCTCTGGCGTTGGCGGAAACACCGCAAGACGAATATTGTCCTGCCGCCGCCGGTGCCCGCGCACGTCCGCGCGAAACAAAAACTAGCGGAGGCGCTGGCGCTGATCGCGCAGCCGAAGCCGTTCGTGACCGCGGTTTCCGACACGGCGCGGTTTTATTTGGAAGAGCGTTTTCAATTTCGCGCGCCGGAGCGGACCACGGAGGAATTTCTGCGCGAGCTGGGCGGAACCAAATTATTGCTGCCGGAGCAGAAGGAAAGCCTCGGCGATTTTCTGGCGAGCTGCGATCTCGTGAAATTTGCAAAATATGAGCCGGGTGAAAATGAATTGCGCGGCCTGCATTCCTCCGCGCTGCGGTTGGTGGAAGAAACGGAACCGGCGGAAGCAAAAGCGGAAAGCGAGAAATCGGAAATCGGAAACGAACTGCCAGAAGAAATCGTAAATCGCAAATCGTAAATCCAAAATGGCTTTTGCCCATCCCTATTTTTTGTTGCTGCTACTGCTGCTGCCGCTGCTGGCCTGGCTGAAGGGCAAACGCGGGCTGCCACCGGCGTTTGTTTATTCGTCGGTGCAGCTCGTGCGCGGGATGCAGAACATCAGCCGGTCGCGTTCCGGCGGATTTTTGAATTCGCTGCGGTGGCTGATCCTCGCAATTTTCATCGTCGCGCTGGCGCAGCCACGGCTGGCGAAAAGCACGACGGAGGTGAAGGCCAGCGGCATTGACATCGCGTGCGCGCTGGATTTATCCGGCAGCATGAAGACCGGCGATTACATCGTCAACGGCCAGCAGGTCAGCCGCATTGACATCGCCAAGCCGGTGATTCAGAAATTCATCGAAGGCCGGCCCAACGACCGCATCGGCCTGGTCGTATTCGCGGCGCAGGCGTTCATCGCGACGCCGCTGACGCTGGATCACGAGTATCTGCTCGACAACATTGACCGACTCGGCATCGGCACAATCAATTCGGACGCGACGGCGATCGGCGACGGAATCACGACGGCGCTGAACCGGCTGCGCGATTTGAAGTCGAAGAGCAAAATCATCGTGCTCATGACCGACGGCGGGAATAATTCGGGCAAGATTGATCCGATGACGGCGGCGCACGCGGCGCAGGCGCTCGGCGTGAAGATTTACACCATCGGTCTCGGCAACCGCGAAATCGTTCAGCAGATGGGCCTGCCGCCGGGCTATCTGCCGGACGAGGACACGTTGCAGCAGATCGCCGATTTGACCGGCGGCAAATATTATCGCGCGGACAACGCGGAAAAATTTGTGAAAATCTACGCGGAAATTGACAAGCTGGAAAAGGCCGAGGCGGTCATCAATAAATACACGGAATACAAAGAGCTGTTCGCGTGGGTGGTCGCCGGAGGACTGGCGCTGCTGCTGATTGAAATCGTGCTGGGTCAAACCGCGCTTCGGAGGCTGCCATGAAATTTACGGTTTACGATTTGCGATTTACGATCTGAAAATGCGCTTCGAACATTCAAATTTATTGTGGCTGCTGCTGGTGGTGCCGCCGGTGCTGGCGGGATTTTTCTGGTGGGCGCTGCGCGCGCGCCAAAAGCTGCTGGCGCAATTCATTCAGGCGCGATTGCTTTCGTCGCTCACGGTCGGCGTTTCGCCGGCGCGGCTGAAAGTCCGGTTTGCGCTGGTGATTCTGGCGGTGGCATTTTTGATCATCACGATTGCGCGGCCGCAGCGCGGCTATGATCTGGAAGAGGTGCAGCAGAACGGCCTGGACATCGTCGTGGCGGTGGACACCTCAAAATCCATGCTCGCGCCGGACATCGCGCCGAACCGCCTCACCCGAGCGAAGCTCGCCACGCTGGAGCTGATGCAAAAGGCCAGCGCGGACCGCATGGGCCTGGTCGCGTTCGCAGGCGACGCGTTTTTGGAATGTCCGCTGACGATTGACAACACGGCGTTCCAACAGAGCGTCCAGGCGCTCGATGTAAATTCCATTCCGCAGGGCGGCACGGCCATCGCCGAGGCGATCAACACGGCGCTCACGGCGTTCAAGGAAAAGACGCGGCACAAGGTGCTCTTGCTTTTCACCGACGGCGAGGACAACGAGAGCGAGGCCGGCGCGCTGGAGGCGGCGCAGAACGCGGCGAAGGAGGGTCTGAAAATTTTCACGATCGGCATCGGGTCGGCGGAAGGCACGCTGGTGACGGTTGCCGGGGCGGATGGCAACACCGATTACATCCGCGATGAAAAAGGCCAGGTCGTGAAATCAAAATTAAACGAATCGTTGCTACAACAGATTGCGACGGCGGCGGGCGGATTTTATCTGCCGCTCCGCGGCGCGAACACGATGGACACGCTTTACGAGCGCGGCCTCGCGCCGCTGCCGAAATCGGAGAGCGGCGAAAAGTTGGTGCGGCGGTATCACGAGCAATTCCATTGGCCGCTCGCCAGCGCACTGCTGCTGCTGCTGGCGGAAATGTTTTTGCCGGAGCGGTCTTTGCCGACGGCCACCCAGTCCAAAGTCCAAAGTCCAAAGTCCAAAGTAAATGCCACGGCGGCAGCGCTGCTGGTGGGGCTGGGGTTGCTGCCATTGGGCGCGAAAGCTTCGCCGACTTCGGCGCTGCGCGATTACAATTCGGGCAATTTCACAAATGCTTTGACGGAATTCACCGCTTTGGCGGAAGTGCGGACGAATGACCTGCGGCTGGTCTTCAACGCCGGCGACGCGGCGTATCGCGCGACGAATTTTGACGCGGCACAGAATTTATTCCAGCAAGTGACATTGTCGCCGGATTTGAAATTGCAGCAACAGGCGTTTTACAATCTTGGCAACGTGCAGTTCGAAAAGGCCAAGCAGGCGAAGGATTTGGACGGGCTGGAACAGGGTTTTGACGCGGCGGCGAAAATATACGAGCGCGCCGTGATGCTGAACACGAATGACGCGGACGCGCTCTTTAATTTCCGGTTCGCCCAGGGCGCGGCGGAACAGGTGCGCGACCTCAAGACGGCTCTGCTCCGGGCGAAAGGCAGCGCGGATGCGGCCGTGCAGCGCGCCGAGTTTCATCGCGCCTACGAAATCATGCAGGGCCTAGCGCAGAATTATAAAATCGCCGAAAAACAGTTTGCCGACTTCACCAAAAAACTAAAGGACATTGATGACATTGCGACTACTCATCAGCCTTAGTGCGCTGCTGTTTGCGGTGCAGAAAATCAGCGCGCAACTCGCGCCCGCCGAAGATTTTTTCAACAGCGGGGCGCAGCTCTACATTTCCAACAACGTGCCGGCGGCATTGGAGCGGGTGGAAAACGGTTTGAAAACGTATCCGGACGACGAGAAGTTGAAAAAGCTGGAGCAATTGCTGAAACAGCAGCAGCAACAGCAGCAGCAACAGCAGCAACAACAGAATCAGTCGCAGCAGCAAAAGTCGGACAGCCAGAAAAATCAACAGCAACAAAAGCAGCAGGAACAAAATTCACAGGACCAGCAGAAGCAGGACGAACAAAAACAGGCCGACCAGAAAAAAGCCGAGCAACAAAAACAGGCGGAGCAGCAAAAATCTTCCGCCAACAAAAAGGACGGCGAAAAACCGGACCAGCAAGACGCCGCCGGCCAGCCGTTGAAGCCGGGCGAAATGACGCCGGAAGAGGCAAAGCACCTATTGGACGCACAGAAGGACAGCGAACAGTTATTGCAAATGAAGCCGCAGGAAAAACCACGCGATCCCGAGCGGCAAATCCGTGACTGGTAACGCAATTGCAGATCCTACGAAGGGGTTCAATCCTCCAATTCGTTGACCCGATACCCGATGCCGGATTCGGTGATAATCAATTTGGGCTGGGCCGCATTATCCTCCAGCTTTTCCCGCAGATGCGCGACGTGCACGCGGAGATAATGCGTCTGCTCCACCGCATTCGGCCCCCAGACTTCCGTGAGCAGTTGGCGGTGCGTCAAAACTTTTCCGGCGTGAACCACGAGCAGGCGCAGCAGACCGTATTCCGTCGGTGTGAGTTTTACTTCCGCGCCGTTCTTGCGGACGACGCGCGCGGCGAAATCCACTTCGATTTTTCCCGCGCGAAAAATCGCTTCCGCCGCCAGCGGCTGGCTGCGCCGCAAGGTGGTTCGCAGGCGCGCCAATAATTCGCCGCTGCCGAACGGCTTCGTCACAAAATCATCCGCGCCGGCGTCGAGCGCGGCGATTTTATCGTGCTCGCGGTCGCGCACGCTCAGAATGATCACCGGCACGCGGCTCCATTCGCGGATGCGTTTCAAAACTTCCAGGCCGTCCAAATCCGGCAGGCCGAGGTCGAGCAAAACAATTGCCGGCCGGCATTGCGCAGCCTGCACGATGCCGGCCTGGCCGGTCGCGGCGTCAAAAACCTCGTAGCCGTTCGCCTCCAGCGTCACGCGTAGCAGCCGGCGGATTTGGGGCTCGTCGTCAATCACGAGCGCGACGGTCAAAGGTTTGGCGGCAGTCGGGTTCACGGCAATTTTTCTTCCGGCGGTAATTCAGTCTGCGGAATATTAATGGTAAACATCGCGCCGCCGCCGGGGCGGTTGGCGGCGGAAATCTGCCCGCCGTGAGCTTCCACAAATCCTTTCACGATGGCCAGCCCCAAACCGCTGCCGCCGGCGGGCGCGTTCGGCGCGCGGAAAAACTTATCAAAAATGCGCGGCAGCAATTCCGGCGGCAGCCCCGGTCCGTTGTCCGCGACATTGAACACCAGCCAGCCGGGTTCGTGCCGGGCTTGCAATAAAATCGGCGTCCCCGCCGGCGTATGCACGGTGGCGTTTAACAGTAGGTTGGCCAACGCCTGTTGCATCAACGTGAAATCCAAACGCGCCAGCGGAATTCTTTCCGCGACCGCGACCTTGATTTCACGTCCGGCCAGTTCGCGTTCGAGCAGGCGCACGGTGGTCTGCACCAGATCAACGACATCGCACCAGTCCAACTTCGGGCGGACGTGGCCGGAATCCAGCCGCGTCACGTCGAGCAGATTGCCGACAAGCCGGTTCAACCGCGCGGACGCCTCCTGGATTTCTGCCACCATCCTGCGGTCGAAATGGCCGTCGGACTTTTTGGCCTCCGCCAGCGCGCTCGTCGCGCTGGTAATCGCGGCCAGCGGCGTGCGCAGCTCGTGCGAAATGGAATTCAGCAGCGCGTTGCTCAAACGTTCCGATTCCGCCACGAGCTTGCTTTGCTCGCCCGCCGCCCGCAGCGCCACGCGGTCCAAAACCAGCGCCGCCTGTCGCACATACGCCTCCAGCAAATCGCGGCGCGCGAGCGGCAAGGATTTTTCCGGCAGGTTCACCGACAACACGCCCGCCACCGAACGCTCGGTCATCAGCGGCAGATGCAACGCCTCCGCGCCCGGCAGGTTGTCCGTGAATTTTCCCGCCGCCTGCCGGTTGAGAAACGCCCACTCGGCCACATGCAATTCTTTTTCCGTGAGCGCCAGCGAACTGTCGGGGTGCGCGGCGAGCGCGTTTTTCTGCGGCAGAACGACGGCGGTTTCCGCGTGAAAAACGCGGTTGATCTCCGCGACCAGCTGCCACACCACCTCATCGCGCGAGCCGGCCTGCGCGAATTCGCGCATCAAATGATACAGCGCCGTCGCGCGCTCCTCGCGCTGGCGCTCGGCGAGCTCCTGCGCGCGGATGCGGGCGACCAGCTGGCCCAGCACAATGGCCACGACAAAATAAAGCCCGAACAAAACGCCGTCCTCCGTGCTGGTGATGATGAAAGTAAAACGCGGCGGCAGGAAAAAATAATTCCAGGCCAGGGCGCTCGCCGCGCCGGCAAACAGCACTGGCCCGCGGCCGAGCACCAGCGCCAGCAAAACCACCGCCAGCAGAAAAACAAAGCCCGGCACCCGCGGGCCAGTGAACTGCGCGAGCACCACATTCAGCAACCCCACGGCGGCGAGAACGCCGGCAGCGATGGAGTATTGTTTCCAGTCCACCGTCGGACGCCAGCGCCAAAGCTTGGCCCGCGGCAGCACGCCGCTTTTTTCCGCGCGCACCACCTGCAGATCAATGTCGCCGCTATCGCGGGCGAGCTGGCGCAGCAATGTGCCGGCGCGAAACCATTCCAGCACATTCGCCGCCGCCGGCTTGCCAACGATGATCTGCGAAACATTGTTCTGCCGCGCGATCCGCAGCAGGCCGCGCGCAAGATTTTCGTCCGCCGTGTCAATCACCTCCGCCCCGAGCGTGCGGGCGAGCGTGAGATTTTTTTCCAGCCGCGACTGCGCGGCGGGATCGAGCGCGCGGGAATTTTCGACATGCACGGCGAGCCATGGACATTTCAAGCTGTCGGCCATGCGCCGCGTCCAGCGGATGAGCGATTCCGAAAGCGGACTGGCACTGACGGCCACCAGCAGGCGATGGCCGGTTTTCCACGCGCCCGCGCCGGCCTGCGCGCGGTGAAATTCCTGGGTGTCCACGCTAACGTGGTCGGCTACCAGCCGGAGCGAGAGTTCGCGCAGCGCGGTGAGATTGGCTTCGCGGAAAAAATTCTGCGCCGCGCTCGCGGCGCGTTCCGGCAGATAAACCTTGCCCGACTGCAACCGAGCGACCAGTTCCGTCGGCGGCAGATCCACCAGTTCAATCTGCGCCGCGTCAAGGATGCTGTCGGAAACCGTCTCGCGGATTTCCGCGCCGGTGATCTGGCGCACCGTGTCCGCGCGGCTTTCCAGATGTTGGACGTTCAGCGTGGTGAACACGTCAATGCCTGCGTCCAACAGTTCGTTCACATCCTGCCAGCGTTTGGGATGGCGCGAGCCGGGCGCGTTGGTGTGCGCTAGTTCGTCCACCAGCGCGAGCTGCGGATGGCGCGTCAGCACGGCGTCCAGATCCATTTCGCCCAGCGTGAGACCGCGGTGCTCGGAAATATTCCGGGGAATGAGCGGCAGCCCTGCGGTCAATGCGTCGGTTTCCTTGCGGCCATGCGTTTCGACGTAGCCGATGACGATATCGCGTCCGCTTTTCAACTCGCGCTGCGCCGCCTCGAGCATCGCGTAGGTCTTGCCGACGCCGGGGCACATGCCGAGAAACACCTTGAGCCGGCCGCGCGTTTTGCGCGCGGCCGCGGTCTGGAGGGCCGCGAGCAGGGCGTCGGGATTGGGGCGGTCGGTCTCGATCACAAATCCAGCTTAATGAATTTGTCTAAATATTCAGCCTTAAAAGACGGGCCGCCGGGCTCCGAGCGGACGCATCATTTTTTGGGCGGCCCAAACCGTTTCAGCGCCCAGCCGGCGAGCAGGAGGATGCCGACGAAACCGCCAATCAAATATATCAGCACCTTCAGTAGGTTTATGAAATCTGAGTTCACAAAATTCGCGGCTGGGAACGCCAAGTATTATTTAGCCACCAATTCGTCCAACGCGAGGTTCAGTTGCAACACATTCACGCCGGGTTCACCGAGAATACCGAGGCTGGCGGCGTCGGTGTTGGCGCGGATCAGTTCACGCACTTTGTCCTCGCTCAAGCCGCGCGCCTGGGCGACGCGCGGCGTTTGCAACTCGGCGTTGCGCAAACTGATGTGCGGGTCCAGGCCGCTCGCGGACGCGGTCACGGCGTCAGCCGGCACGATGGCATTAGTGGCGAGATTGTTTTGGGTGCGATAGCCAGCAATGTTTTGCGCGATGGTGTCATGCAGCTTTTGCGAGGTCGGACCGAGATTGCTGCCGCCGGAACTGGTCGGGTCGTAGGCCATGCCATTGGCCCCGGCATCCGAGGGGCGGGAAATGAAATATTTATCGGCGGTGAACTGCTGCCCGATCAAACGCGAACCGTGAATCGTGCCGTCTTTGTCCACGATTAAGCTGCCGTTGGCCTGGTTGCGAAAAGTGACTTGCGCCAGACCATAAACCGCCAGCGGATAAATGCCGCAGCAGACCACGGCCAACACGAGCGTCAGCATCACGGCGGCGCGGATTTCGGGGAATAGATTTTTCATAAGCAGGATGGTTTAACCACAAGGACACAAACACACCAATAGCAACCGACATATATTAGCAATGACCGCCCATGCGCGCAGAACGACATGGTTAAAGGTTCTCCCTGGGCGTCCTGGGTGACTGGGTGGTGAAGCGTCGTTTTCATTTTATACGAGATGCAAGCCGGCGATGATGACATCAATGGCCTTGATGCCAATGAACGGAATGATGATGCCGCCCAGGCCGTAGATCAGCAGGTTGCGCTGCAAAATCTGGAGCGCGCCAATCGGCTGGAACTTCACGCCGCGCAGCGCCAGCGGAATCAGCGCGACGATGATCAGCGCGTTGAAAATGATTGCGCTCAAAATCGCGCTGTTCGGGCTATGCAGGCGCATGACGTTGAGCGGCGCGATGGCGGGAAACGTGACCATCAACATCGCGGGAATGATCGCGAAATATTTTGCCACATCGTTTGCGATGCTGAACGTCGTAAGCGAACCGCGCGTGATGAGCAGTTGTTTGCCGATTTCGATGATCTCGATAAGCTTCGTCGGATTCGAGTCGAGATCCACCATGTTGCCGGCTTCTTTCGCGGCCTGGGTGCCGGTGTTCATCGCCACGCCGACATCGGCTTGGGCGAGCGCGGGCGCGTCGTTCGTGCCGTCACCGATCATTGCGACCATGCGGCCACCGGCTTGTTCTTTCCGAATGAGCGCGAGCTTGTCTTCGGGTTTGGCCTCGGCGAGAAAATCGTCCACGCCGGCTTCGGCCGCGATGGCGGTGGCGGTGAGCTTGTTGTCGCCGGTGATCATCACGGTGCGGATGCCCATTTTGCGAAGCTGCGCAAATCGTTCCTTGATGCCGCCTTTGACAATGTCTTTGAGATGAATCACGCCCAGCACTTCCTTGTCATCCGTGACGACGAGCGGCGTGCCGCCGGAGCGCGAAACGTTGTCCACGGTGTCCAAAACGGTTTGCGGAAAAAGGCCGCCTTCGCGATCAATCAAAATGCGCATCGCTTCGGCCGCGCCTTTGCGGATGCGGCGCGCGGGCTTGCCGTCCAGCGCCGGAAAATCCACGCCGCTCATGCGCGTCTGGGCGGAGAAGGGCACAAAAACGGCCTGCGCCGCCGCGACCTCGCGGCCGCGCAGACCGAATTTTTCCTTGGCGAGCACGGCAATGCTGCGGCCTTCCGGCGTTTCATCGGCGAGCGAAGCGAGTTGCGCTGCGTCGGCGAGCCGTTCTATGGCAATTCCCGGCGCGGGCAAGAAATCCGTGGCCTGGCGATTGCCGAGCGTGATCGTGCCGGTCTTGTCGAGCAGCAGCACATCCACGTCGCCCGAGGCCTCAACCGCGCGGCCGCTCATCGCGAGCACATTGTGCTGCAGCAAGCGGTCCATGCCCGCGATGCCGATGGCGCTCAACAAACCGCCGATGGTTGTGGGGATCAAACACACGAGCAGCGCGATCAGCACCGGCACGGAAAACACCGTGGCGGAATAAAGACCGAACGGTTTCAGCGTCACGCAGACGAGCAGAAAAATCAGCGTCAGCGCGGAAAGTAAAATGGTCAGCGCGATTTCATTCGGCGTTTTTTGGCGCGCGGCGCCTTCGACGAGCGCAATCATGCGATCGAGAAAACCCTCGCCGGGATTGATCGAAATGCGAATTTTGATTTCGTCGGACAATACGCGCGTGCCGCCGGTGACGGCGCTGCGGTCGCCGCCGCTCTCGCGGATGACGGGCGCGGATTCGCCGGTAATGGCGGATTCGTCCACCGTGGCCGCGCCTTCGATCACGTCGCCGTCGGCCGGAATCGGTTCGCCCGCGCGCACGATCACGACATCGCCTTTGCGCAGGGCGTCGGCGCTGACATCTTCCACCGCGCCATTTTTGCCGACGCGCCGCGCGATCGTGTTCACGCGCGTGCCGCGCAACGCCTGCGCTTGCGCCTTGCCGCGCCCTTCCGCGACGGCTTCGGCAAAATTCGCAAACAAAACCGTGAACCACAGCCACACGGCGAGCTGCGCGATGAAACTGCGATCCGCCGTCGCCGTGAAAATACCAACGGTGGTCAGCACAGCGCCGACGAGCGTGACGAACATCACCGGATTTTTGATCATCAGGCGCGGGTCGAGCTTTTTGAAAGCGTCGCCGATGGCCGGGCCGGCGATTTTCCAATCGAAAAGGGAAGGAGCTTTTTGAGTCATAGGTGCGTGAAACGTGATGCGTGATGCGTGATTAAAACAATTTTCCCTGGAGCATCAGGAAATGTTCGACAATCGGGCCGAGCGCGAGCACCGGCAGAAAGTTCAACGCGCCGACCAGCAGAATTGTGCCGATGAGCAAAATCACGAAAGTGCCGCCGGAAACGGGGAACGTGCCGGAACTTGCGGGCACGAGTTTTTTTTGCGCCAGCGAACCGGCCAGCGCCATTATCGGCACAATCATCAAGAAACGGCCAAATAACATGGCAATGCCGAGCGTGGTGTTATACCACGGCGTATTGGCGGAGAGGCCGGCGAAGGCGCTGCCGTTGTTGCCGACGCACGAGGAATAGGCATAGAGAATTTCGCTCAGGCCATGCGGGCCGGAATTGTTGAGCCCGGCCAAGCCCCAGGCGCTCACGACGGCCCACGCTGAAAAACCGAGGATGGAGAGGCAGAGAATCAGCAGCGTGAGCATCGCCATTTTTACGTCGAAGGCGTTGATTTTTTTGCCGAGATATTCCGGCGTGCGGCCAACCATCAGCCCGGCGATGAACACCGCGAGCACGACGAACACCAGCATTCCGTAAAGGCCCGCGCCGACGCCGCCGAAAATAATTTCGCCGAGCTGGATGTTGAACAGCGGCACGAGGCCGCCCAGCGCGGTGAAGGAATCGTGCATGGAATTGACCGCGCCGCAGGAGGCGTCGGTCGTGATTGTGGCGAACAGAGCGGAATTAAAAATGCCGAAGCGCACTTCCTTGCCTTCCATGTTGCCATCCGCGAATGATACGCCAAGCTGCTGATGAATCGGATTGCCCGCCGCTTCGTAGTGCCACGCGACGACCGCGCCGGTGAGAAATAAAATCGTCATCGTCGCCCAGATCGCCCAGCCGTGCGCTTGATTTTTGGTCATGCGGCCGAGATACCATGTTAGCCCGCTGCCGATGCTGAAGATGGACAGCATCTGCAAAAAGTTGGAGAGCGGCGTGGGATTTTCAAACGGATATGCGGCGTTGGCGTTGGTGTAACCGCCGCCGTTCGTGCCGAGCATTTTGATCGCGACCTGCGACGCCATCGGCCCTTGCACGATGTCCTGCTCGTCCACTTTTTGATTCACCAGGACGACGATGTTGGTCATGACCGGCTGGCCTTTCGCGTCGAGCTGCGGCACATCCCTCATCACCGCGACGCCGTTGGTCAACACCGGTTTTCCGTTTTGATCAAGCTGCGGTGCCTGCGTCATCACCACGACATTCGTCGTCACCGGCTGTCCTTTGGCATCCGTTTGTTGCACCTGGATCGAGTAGGACTCCAGCAGCTTCGCCTTGGTGTAAGGTTTGAAATTTTGAATCATGCCCTGCGACACGAGAAAAAGCGCGAACACGAGGCAAATCGGCAGCAGCAAATAATAAGTGATGCGCACGGTGTCCACCCAGAAGTTGCCGAGCAGCCGCGTCGAATGCCGCGCGATGCCGCGCACGAACGCCGCCGCGATGGCGATGCCGACGGCGGCGGAAGTGAAATTGTGGATCGCCAGCGCGACCATCTGCGAGAGATACGACATCGTGGATTCGCCGGCATAACTCTGCCAGTTCGTGTTCGTCGTGAAACTCACAGCGGTGTTAAAGGCGAGATCCGGCGTCAGCGCGCCAAAGCCCTGCGGGTTGAGCGGCAGAACATTTTGCAGCCGCAGAATGGCGTAAGTGAACACGCAGCCCGCGAGGCTAAACAATAGCATTGCCCAAGTATAGCCGCGCCAATCGTGTTCCTCGCCGGCCCGCACGCCGATGATTTTGTAGGTCAGGCGTTCGAGCGGTTTGAGGATCGAATCGAACCAGGTTTTGCCGTTGGCGTCGAGCACCTGCAGGAGGTAAAGCCCCATCGGTTTGGTGATGACCGCGAGCGCCGCGACATAGAGCGCGAGTTGAATCCAGCCAGAGGAGTTCATAAAGCGTTAAAATTTCTCCGGATAAACCATCGCGATGAACAGATACGCGAACAGCGCGAGGGCAATGAGGCCGACAATGATGTTTTCCATAAAAATTGTTTCAAAGTTTTTCGCACCAATGCGCGTAAAGCTGCGCGGCCGCAAAAAAGAGCGCGATGACGGCGATGAAAATAAGATCAGTCATAATTCTGTATATTCCGGCCTCAAGCTTGACTCAATCGCCCTGCGGCCGCTAATCAAGAAGGGCGCCGCCGGCGTTAAGAAAGTGTTAAGATTTGACGGGCAATCCCAGCGCCGGCGAAGCCGGATGAAAATAAAAAAACCGGACTGGGGATTCCAGTCCGGCTGATAAGAAAGCCGATTTGTTATTTCAGGAACGGCACAAGGTCGCCCCATTTGCAGGGGCGGGTGAGCGTGTGAAAGGGCATTTCGACGAAAAACCCGCCTTCGAGCACATCCGGCTGGGAGCGGTCGCCACGGTTCCAGAGGCCGCGCAGGTAGTAGCGCACCTCGCCGTCGCGGCTTTGATAGACGGGCAGTTCCGTGACAACCTGCTGGCGGGTGCCATTGAGTCCGTCGGTGGCACCGCCGGTGTATTCAATGAAGCCGCTGCGGTTGAAAGTCAGGCGAACGCCGCCGTAACGGGCGAACCGGGGATCCGATTCGCCGGAAAGCTGGTCGTATCCGAGGTTGACCGTCGGTCCGAGAGTGAACGTGAGCGGCTGGCTGAAGGGACAAACGGAGTTCGTGCGGACGAAAAGCCGCGTGGTCCAGTGAATCCAAGGCCAGGTGAAGTCGGCGCGGAAGCGGGTGCCTTCAGCGCTGCCGCGGTCGATGGTCTGTTCGGTCTTGGGCACATCCTGATGCGAAATTTCTGCGGTCGCATCGGGAATGAGCCAGCCGTTTTTGCCGGCGCGTGAGCGCAAGCCGTCGCCGTAGGCGTAGAATTTCACGCCCAGATAATAGGATTCGTTGGCATCGCCGTGGTTGATGTGCTGGTAGCCAGCGCGGAAGCGGAAAAAGAAATTGGTGCTACCCGGCGCTTGGTCCGGCAGGGTGCAGTGGTCGGCGCAGCACGAGCCGTTGACGAAATTGGCGGAATAAAAATTCGTGGGCGCCACCGGCGTGGTGGCGGGCATTTCCACGACGGTCACGTTTGTGGCCGCCATGGTCGGGGCGGGTGTTTCTTCAACCTTGGTGGTGGTTTCGGCGGGTGGCGGATTGGTGATGTCCGGCGGCGTGGTGGGGGCAGTGCCGGGAATATTGGTGACGGTTATTGCGTGCGCGGCGGCGGCATCGGTGGCCGTGGCCGGGTTGGTGGTGCCGGTGCCGGACTGGGTTGGGAGCGGTTCCGGCGGCGCGGCCAGCGGTTTTTCCACTGGCGCGTTCTTTTTGGCGCAGCTCAAGCCGCTGGCGATGACGAAGGCGAGGGCCGCCGTCAGGGAGACCGGCACGGACAATTTGTTCATTTTCATAGTGGCAACGCGGTTAAATCCCGGCGCGGATGAGTTAATATGGGCAGCCTCGGCGGAATTTCAAGCAAACTCTTTGGCCCCGGTGCCCCGGGCGGGTTCGGGCCGGTGCCTGACATAACAAGTTTGACTCCGTTCCATGAGGAAATTAGATTCAAGCCGATGCTGGCTGCTGAAATCAAAGTTGCGGGTTCCCATGCCGAACGCGCCTCCCGTGCCGAATCCGCCCGTTCCTGGAAAAAAATCGTGGAACCGGTGGAGCCGTTTCTAGCCGCCGTGACGCAGCAACTGGTCCGGCAGGCGCGTGATTTTGACCCGCAAATCGTCCCCTACGCCGAGCACGCGCTCAACAACGGTGGCAAACATCTGCGCCCGGCGCTGGTGGCGCTGGCGGCCGGCTGTTTTGAGCAGCCCAACGAAGCGCACGTCAAGGCGGCGGTCATCATTGAAATGATCCACCTCGCCACGCTCGTCCACGACGACGTAATGGACGAGGCGGAAATCCGGCGCGGCAGTCCGACGGTGGCGGCGAAGTGGGGAAATGAAATCGCCGTCTTGTTTGGCGACTGTCTGTTTGCGCAGGCATTGAAACTGGCGGCCAGCTATCCCACCACGGAAGTCTGCCGCGCGGTTTCCATCGCGACGAACACGGTTTGTTCCGGCGAAATTTTGCAGACGCAGCAGCGCCGGAATTTTCCGGCGGCCCGGCGCGAATATTTCCGCGTCATCGAAATGAAGACCGGCGAGCTGTTCACGCTGTCATGCGACCTGGCGGGATTTTTGAGCGGGGCGACGGAGCCGCAGCGGGTGGCGCTCCGCGAATTTGGCGCGGCCGTCGGCACGGCCTATCAGGTGTATGATGACTGCGTGGACTTGTTTGGCACCGAGGCTGAGGCGGGCAAGTCGCTGGGCACGGATCTGGCCAAGGGCAAATTAACCTGGCCGGTGCTGCTGGCGTGGGAACACGCCACGGCGGCCGACCGGACGACGCTGGAAAAAATCATCCAAAATTGGCGGCCGGAAAATTTGTTGGCGGTCAATGCGCTGCTGCGGAAATACAGGACATTTGAGCCATCGGTTCAGGAGATCCGTCGGTTTCTGGATCAAGCGCGGCGGGCATTGCGGGTATTGCCAGAGTCGGCGGGGCGCGCGGGTTTATCGGCGCTGGCGGATTTTCTGGCGCAACAAACCGGGACTTTGGTGGTTCAATAACCATGCTTATGTCCGAACCCACCACGATTCCCGACCCCAACGCGCCTGCCGCCCAGTTGGAAGGCGATCTGGTGCGCCGCGCCCGGCACGGCGACCTGCGCGCCTATGACGAACTGGTGAAGCGCTATCAAGAGCGCATTTACGCGACGATTTACCACATGACCTCCAACCACGAGGACGCCAACGACCTGGCGCAGGAGTCGTTCATCAAGGCGTATTCGGCCCTGAAATCGTTCAAGGGCGGCTCCAGCTTTTACACTTGGCTTTACCGGATCGCAGTCAACAAGACCATCAATTTTCTCAAGCAGCGCAAGAACCGGCTCCACCTAAGTCTGGACGACCTCGACTTCAACGCCGAGCATGATCCCGACCTGGTGGCGCTAGTTTCCGATAAAACGCCGCAGCGCGACGCCGGCTTGAGCGAATTGCAAAAAAAATTGAACGAAGCGTTGCTCAAGCTGTCTGAACCTCACAGAATGGTTGTGGTGTTGCATGATGTGCAGGGGGTTTCCCACGAGGAAATCGCCGAAATCGTGGGCTGCAACATCGGCACGGTGCGCTCGCGGCTGTTTTATGCGCGCCAGCAGTTGCAGGGCTACCTGGCGGAATACATTAAGTCATAAGTCAACATGAACGAGAGCAATCAAAATTTTGATGAATTAAAACGGCTGCTGAAACTTAAGCGGCATGAGGTTCCTCCGCCCGGCTATTTCAACAATTTTTCCGGCGAAGTGGTTTCCCGCATCCGCGCCGGCGAGACGGATGGTTCCGGGGACCGGCTGCACGCCCAAGTTCCGTGGCTGGCGAGCCTGCTCCGAATTTTCGAAGTCAGACCCGGCGTCATTGGCGCATTGGCCACCAGCCTTTGTCTCCTGCTCCTGATCGGCGTTGTGATGGCGGACCGGCCCGACTCGATGCCCGCCGGTGGAATTCTGGCCACTTCAGCGCCGGCGGCGGAGTCAGCCCCGGCTCCGTCCCTGGCGTCAGTGATGTCGCCGGTGGCGACCGTCGCAGACAATTCCGGCATTGCGGTCAGCACTAATCCGGTGGTCAGCTTGCAGCCGGCAGTTACGTTGTTCAGCCAGCAGCAAAATCCGTTGTTTCAATCCGCCAGCTTTGCGCCGGGTCGCTGAACGGCTGCAAAATTTCTTCCGCTGGTTGCGGTGTGCGCTTGAAACGCCGCCGCGCTTTTCATTTAATTCCGGCCGTGCCAACCAAAGTCATCGCGGTCGCCAACCAGAAAGGCGGCGTGGGCAAAACCACCACCGCCGTCAACCTCGCCGCCTGTCTCGCCGCCGCCGGCAAAACCGTTTTGCTGTTCGACCTGGACCCGCAGGCCAACGCCACGAGTGGCGTCGGCGTCGAAAAAGTTGCCGGTGCCAGCGCCTATCAGGTTTTGCTGGGCGAAGGCGGCTTGCTCGAAAAAATCAAACCGACAGCGTTCGAGCGCCTGTCCGTCATTCCCAGCGAAGTGGACTTGTGCGCCGCCGACCTTGAACTCGCGCGGCTGGAAAATCATCTGCACCGCGTCGCGCAATCGCTCCAGCCGGTGCGCGACAGCGGACGTTTCGAGCTGGTGCTGCTCGACTGCCCGCCGTCGCTGGGCATTTTGTCGCTGAACGCCTTTGCCGCCTGCGACGGCATTCTGGTGCCGCTGCAATGCGAATATTACGCGCTCGAAGGCATCACGATGATGAACCAGGTGCTGGACCAGTTGCGAGCCGCCGGCGTCAACCCGCGCCTCGAAATTTTCGGCGTGGTGATGACGATGTTCGACGGCCGCACCAAGCTAGCCAATGAGGTCGTGGAAGAAGTCCGCAAGCTGCTCGGCGCGAAAGTTTTTGAAACCCTGATTCCGCGCACTACGCGCCTGGCCGAGGCGCCGAGCCACGGCCAGCCGATTATTTACTACGACAAATACAGTTCCGGCGCGGCCGCGTATCAGTTGCTCACCGAGGAAATTCTGGCGCGGTTGCGCGCGGAAGTTTGCCAGTTGTGATTTTTAATTTCTAATTTTCAATTTTTATTCTTTAATTGGGGATGCTCAAGCGAACCGCACTTTATTCCGCGCACCAAAAACTCGGCGCGAAGCTCATCGATTTCGGCGGCTGGGAAATGCCGGTGCAATACACCAGCATTACCGACGAACATCTCGCCGTCCGCAATGCCGCCGGCATTTTTGACATTTCGCACATGGGCGAAGTTACCATCAGCGGCGCGGGCGCGGCGGATTTTTTGAATCACACGCTCACCAACGACATCTGCAAACTCGCGCCCGGGCAAGGGCAATATACGCTGATGTGCAATGAGCTCGGCGGCGTGATTGATGACCTCTACGCTTACCGCCTCGCGGCGGACGCCTATTTTCTCATCATCAACGCCTCGCGCATTGACGTTGACGTGGCTTGGCTCAAAGCCGAGGCCGCGAAATTTTCCGGCGGCCAATTGAACCTCACGGACGCCTCGCATCATTACGCCGCCATCGCCGTGCAGGGGCCGAAAGTGCGCGCATTTATTGACCGCTGTATTCCCGGCGCGGCGGACGCCGTGGCGACGGTCGCTGCGGTCAGCGATCTAAAAAAAAACCAGCTCGCCGGTTTTCAATTCGAGAACCACAACGTCCTGGTGGCCTGCACCGGCTACACCGGCGAGGACGGTTTTGAAATCCTCGGCCCGGAGGCCGCCGCGGTGCGGCTTTGGGACAAAATGCTAGCCGTCGGCGCTCCGTTCGGCATCAAGCCCTGTGGCCTCGGCGCGCGTGACACGCTGCGCACGGAGGTTTGCTATCCGCTTTACGGCCACGAATTGGACGAGCAAACCACGCCCATCGAGGCTGGCGTCGGATTTTTCGTCGCGCTCGACAAAGGCGATTTCAACGGCCGCGCAGTGCTGGCGGAGCAAACAGCTAATGGCCCGAAGAAAAAACTCGTCGCCTTTAAGATGTCGGAAAAATCCGCGCCGCCGCGGCCGCATTATCCAATCTGGGTAAACGGCGCGAACGTGGGCATCGTCACCAGCGGCACGCAAAGCCCGTCGCTAAACCTTGGCATCGGCTTGGGCTATGTTCCGCCGGCACTCGCAAAAGCCGGGACGAAAATTGAGATTGAAATTCGCGGCAAACGCTTCGCTGCTATCGTGGTGCCAAAACCGATCTTTAAAAAACAGTGATAATGCCGGCCGGGCGGTTCCGGGATCCGGCTTGGGTGCCAACACGATTGCCAGCTTTACCCGGCGTTGCTGGCCCTGGCCGTGCCGCGCTTGACTTCCAGCCTCTGCCGGTTAGTGTTTTAATGCCTTCAAAGTTAGACTCGAACTTTTTTTGTTAAGTAAATAGCAATTTGTGGTAAGCGGGCCGGGCCACCTTCGGCCAAAATGGGGGTGTTGACGATGGAACCGAATCAAAATCCTTATTTGGTGCTGGTGCTGCTGATGGCGGCGGCCGTGGGCTTCGCGCTGACGCCGCTAGTGGCGGCGTGGGCTTGGGCGCGGTTTTTCTCACCCCAGAAACCGGGCCTGGACAAAAATGACACTTACGAGTGCGGCCTCAAATCCTCGGGCGATGCGTGGATTCATTTCCGTTCGGAATACTACCTTTACGGTATCATTTTTCTCGTGTTTGACGTGGAGACGGTTTTCCTGCTGCCGTTTGCGGTTTCGTTCACTGGGCTGCCGGTTGGCGCGTTTGTGGCGATGATCATTTTTCTGGTGCTGCTGGTGGAAGGCCTGGTCTGGGCGTGGCGGAAAGGATTTTTAACCTGGCGCTGATGCCGGAATGATTTGCCATGATTGACGAAGGTCTAAAAAGTGAATTGCAGAAGCAGGGCGTTTATGTGACCTCCTTGCAGGAACTGTATAATTGGGGCCGCGCGAATTCTGTGTGGCCGCTGACGTTTGGGCTGGCCTGCTGCGCCATCGAAATGATGGCGGCGTCCATGTCCCGCTTCGACCTTGCGCGGTTTGGGGCGGAGGTGTTCCGGCCGTCGCCACGGCAGGCGGATTTGATGATCGTCGCCGGCACCGTTACCAAAAAAATGGCGCCGCTCGTAGTGCGGCTTTACAACCAGATGCCCGAGCCGAAATACGTCATTGCAATGGGCGCGTGCGCGATTTCCGGTGGGCCGTTCAAGCAAGGCTACAACGTGCTTAAGGGGATAGACCGTTATCTGCCGGTGGATGTGGCCATTCCCGGCTGTCCACCGCGACCGGAGGCGCTGATCCACGCGATCATGACCTTGCAGGAAAAAATCCGGAACCAGGACCTGACCGGGCCGAATCGACCGCGCCATTTGAACGCCGACGTGGATGGCGAGTATCCGGTGCCGGCCTACGGCAAACACGATCTCGAACCACCGAAAAATCCAGAAGTCTGGCAACCGCCGGCCATCCAGCGTTGAACCGTGGAAACTCTCGAACAAATCAAGTTGCGCATTGAAAGCGCGCTGCCGCTGACGAAGCTGGACATCATTCCGAACGAATGTCCGGCCGGTGAGGGCTCGTTGCTGGTGGACGCCGTTCGAGGGTTTGACGTGGCGAAATTTCTCCGCGCCGACCCGCAGTTGAAGCTCGATTACTGCTCGAATGTCACCGGTATTGACTGGCCGGAAGCGAAAATCAAAACCAAAGTCAAAAAAAAGGTGCTGGTCGAAGGCGTGGAAAAAGAAGTCGAGGAAATCGTTGAGACGCTGCGCTCCGGTCATCTCGAAGTCGTCTATCACCTTTACTCGATGGAATTGAAGCACGGTCCGATTGTGCTGCGGATGCGCACGGCGAATCGCACGGATCAAACGCATTTACCGTCGCTCACGCCGCTCTGGCGCGGCGCGGAGTTTCAGGAGCGCGAAGTCTATGATTTGTATGGCGTTATTTTTGACGGTCATTCCGATCTGCGCCGCATTTTGATGTGGGACGAGTTTGTCGGCTTCCCGATGCGCCGTGATTACGTTGCGCCGGACGATTTTGAATACGAGCCCACGCCGCACGAAGAGGTTCTAGTCGAGGCGAAGAAGCATTATCCGGTCGAACCGAAGGCGGAGGTGAAAGCGTGAACACCGTTGCCGCCATGCCGTCGAAAAGTTTTGAGGTGAAGCCCAAGCTCGACGAAAGCGGCACGCCCATCGGCGAGCTGCTGGAAATCTCGATGGGACCGCATCATCCGTCCACGCACGGGGTGTTTCGCATGGACGTGGTTTTGGACGGTGAAACCGTGGTGAAGCTCAAGCCGGTGTTCGGCTATCTGCACCGCAACCACGAGAAAATCGGCGAGAACATTTCGTATCTCGCCTCGATGCCGTACACCGACCGGCTTGATTATTTTTGTTCGATGACGAACAACTGGGCATACGCGCTCACCGTCGAGAAGCTCGCCGGCCTAACGGTTCCTGAACGCGCCGAATTCATTCGCGTCATCATGGCGGAACTCACGCGGCTCCAGAATCACACCTGTCTCATTGGTTTTTTTGTGCAAGACATGGGCGCGCTCGGCACGCCGATGATGTATGCATTCCGCGAACGCGAAAAAATCCTCGACCTCTTCGAGTCCGTCAGCGGCGCGCGGATGATGTGCAATTACATGCGTTTCGGCGGCGTCCGCGTGGATGTCAGCGCCGAATGGATTGCGCAGACGAAAAAGGTTGTCAGCGATTACAGCCGGTTCCTCGACGAATTTGGAACCTTTCTCGCCGAGAACGAAATTGTCCTCGCGCGCACACAATTCATCGGCGTGATGTCAAAAGAATTGGCGGTCAACGCCTCGATCACCGGCCCGATGCTCCGCGCCGCCGGCGTGAACTACGACCTGCGCAAGGTAGACAAATACGGCATTTACAGCCGGTTCAATTTTCAGGTGCCGGTCGGCGAGCACGGCGACATTTATGACCGCTACATGGTGCGCGTTTTGGAAATGCGTGAGAGCATCAAAATCCTGGAGCAGGCGCTGCGCGACATTCCGGCCGGACCAGTCATGGATCCGAAGTCAAAGCTGCGCGGTTTCCGTCCGAAACCGGGCGAAGTTTACGGCCGCGTCGAAGGCCCGAAAGGCGAACTCGGATTTTATCTCATCAGCGATGGGTCGCCGAATCCATATCGCTATCGCGTGCGCCCGCCCAGTTTCATCAATTTGACGGTGCTCGAAGACATGTGCCTCGGCCACCGGATTTCCGACGCCGTGGTCATTCTCGGCAGCGTGGACATTGTGCTCGGCGAGGTGGACCGATGAAAACCGATTTGAGGCAGCAAAAATGTTAGGCGAGCAAATCATCAAAGGCCTGGCGGTGACCGCCAAGAATTTCTTCGGGAGCTACGTCTCGAAGGAACGGCTCACCACCGTGCAGTATCCCGAAGAACACCTGGCGCAAAAAGAAAATACCCGGCAGTTCCCGTTCCTCGTTTATGACGGCGACGATTGGGAAAAAGGTTTGCGCTGTGTGGCCTGCCAGATTTGCGAGAAGGAATGTCCGCCCAAGTGTATTTTCATCGTCAAGAGCAAGGATAAGAAGCCCGATTACAAAGGTCAGACGCAGCTTTATCCGCTCACGTTTGACATTGATATTTCCGTCTGCATGAGCTGCCAGATTTGCGTGGAGGTGTGCCCGTTCGAATCCATCAAGATGGACACTAAATTTGAATTAAGCACCGACGACCGTTTCCGCGGTCTGCTGCTGACGAAGGACAAGCTCGCCAAGTCCAACAGCTATTACCAAAAAATGCATCCGCAGGACGCGGCTGAATCGGATGCGGTCATCGCCGGCGAAAAAGCCAAGGCCGAGGCCAAAGCCAAAGCCGCTGCGGAAGCCAAGTTAAAAGCCGACGCCGAAGCAAAGGCGAAAGCTGCGTCTGCCGCTGCCCCGACAACAATCGCGGCGCCGGTTCCAATGACCCCGCCGCCGGCCGCAAAATAAATTTTAGAACGAAGGAAAAATGTTCGACAAACTTGATCAAATCTTTGTGACCGCCCTGCACTGGCTGGTAGGCTTTCTGCCGGATGCCTGGCGGCCATTGGCGTCGTCATTGATTTGCATCGCGTTCATTTTGTCGGTGTTTCCCGCCGTGTTTTCCGTCACCACCATTTTTGAGCGTAAAGGCATCGGCCGCATCCAAAACCGCTACGGACCGAACCGCGTTGGCATTCCGTTCACCAAAATCCGTCTCGCCGGCTTCGGCCAGTTCATTCCCGACGGCGTAAAAATGCTCACCAAGGAAGACATCGTTCCGCGCGCGGCGGACAAAATCGTCCACTTCCTCGCACCGGTGGTGATGCTGATTCCCGTGCTGCTCACCTACGCGGTGCTGCCATTCGGCAAAAACATGACCGTCACCGACTACGATGCCGGACTGCTCTTTTTCTTCGCCGTCGGCGGCGCGGTGGAACTTTCCGTGTTTATGGCCGGTTGGTCGAGCCGCAATAAATACTCGCTGCTTGGCGCGATGCGCGCGATCGCGCAGATGGTCAGCTACGAAATCCCGCTCATCCTTTCCGCCGTGACGGTGGTGATGGTGGTTGGTTCGCTCAACCTGAATGACATCATTGCCCACCAAAACCAATACACCTTCGGCATCGCGCATTGGCACGTATTCACGCCGTGGGGCTTGGTCGGATTCATTTTGTTCTTCATCGCATCGCTCGCGGAATCCAACCGCACGCCGTTCGATTTGCCCGAAGCCGAATCCGAAATTATCGCCGGCTATTTCACGGAATACTCCGGTTTCAAGTTCGCGCTTTTTTTCCTCGGCGAATATCTTGGCATGTTCGCCATCATCGGCCTCGGCATCACGCTGTTCCTCGGCGGTTGGACGTCGCCGGTGTCGTTCTTGACGTGGATTCCGTCCTACGTCTGGTTTTTCACGAAGCTCATGGCGATTGTTTTTGTCTTCATCTGGATTCGCGCCACGCTGCCGCGCTTGCGCATGGATCAGCTCATGAACTTCGCTTGGAAATTTATGCTGCCACTCGCGCTCATCAACATTCTCGTCGCCGGCATCTGGCACTATATGGCCGCCGACTGGCAACGCTGGCTGGTCTGCTCCGCGATTATTTTCGGCGCGTATGTCGTTTTCGGTCGCGGCCTGATGCACAATCAAAAACTTGGCAAACGCATTTATCGATACGCGGAATAAACCATGTCACCTTTTTTCATCATCACTGGAATCGTGACGCTGCTCGGCGCGGTCTTCGCCATGAGCCTGCGCAATCTGGTGCATTGCGCGCTGGCGATGGCGGTCGCATTTTCCGGCATCGCGGCGCTTTATTTGCAGCTCGACGCGCAGTTCGTCGGCTTCGCGGAGATTTTGGTTTACGTCGGCGCCATCGCCATCCTCATCGTGTTCGCGATTTTGCTGACGCGCAGCGGCGAAGCCCCTGAAAAAAGTGTGCTGACTTCAGGTTGGTTGGCTGGCATCGCGGTTTCCGCCGTGGTCTTCACGATGCTCGGCTGGGCGGTGCTGAATAGCTCGGCGATTCCAAAAGAAACTCCGCCCGCGCCCGTGGCCACCGTCAAAAATGTCGGCGACGCGCTGATGACGAAATTTGTTCTGCCGCTCGAAATCATCGGCCTCGTGCTCACCGCCGCGATGATTGGTGCGGTGATAATCGCTTTGAAAGAAGAATCGAAAAACGAAAACTCCGGGAGGAAATCATGACGGCGCTCCAAGGATGTCTTTTAATTTCCGCGCTGCTGTTTGCCATCGGTTTTGCCGGTGCCGTCACGCGCCGGCACGCGATTCTGGTGCTCATCGGCATCGAGCTGATGCTGAATGCGGCGAACCTGAATTTAATCGCCTTCTGGCGTTTCGGCCCGCACCCCGAAGCACTGACCGGCTTCATCTTCGTCCTTTTTTCCATGGCGATGGCGGGAGCAGAAGCGGCTGTCGGCCTCGCGCTCATCATCGCGATTTATCGTCACAAAAAAACCTCCAATTTGGATGAAGTGAAGGAGCTGAAGGGATGATCTGGATTGTCAAAAATCTCTGGCTGATTCCCGCGCTGCCTTTGTTCGCCGCCGGCATCATCGCCATCAACAAGCAGCCGGCACGCAAGCTCGCGGCGACGCTCGCCATCGGTTCGATGGCCATTGGCTTCCTGCTTTCGCTCTGCGCATTCGCCGCCACACTCGACCATCATGGCGATGGCGTGTTCCGCGAAGTGTTCAGCTTTCCGTGGATTCAATTCGGCGGCCAGTGGATGAACCTCGGCTGGGTGCTCGATCCGCTCACGGCCATCATGCTCGTGATGGTGACCTTCGTTGGCATGTTGATTTTCATCTTCAGCGTCGGTTACATGGCGCACGACCAGAATTTCATGCGGTTCTTCTGCTTCCTTGCGCTGTTCGCCGCGGGAATGTTGGGCGTCGTCATTGCCAACAATTTGTTTCTGTTTTTCGTCTCTTGGGAAATCGTCGGGCTCACCAGCTATCTGCTCATCGGCTTCTGGTATCACAAACCAAGCGCGGCGGCGGCGGCAAAAAAAGCCTTCATCACCACGCGCATCGGCGATCTCGGCCTGCTGCTCGGCATGGTCTGGCTTTACGCCGAAACCGATACGCTGAATTTTTACGACGGCGGCAAAGGCTGTCTTGAATCCGGTGCGCTCACCACCATGTTGACGCACGCCACGATTGGCGGCCTAGCGGTTTCCACCATGATCGGCCTCCTGATTTTCCTCGGCGCGGTTGGCAAATCCGGCCAGGTGCCGCTGCACGTCTGGCTGCCGGACGCGATGGAAGGCCCGACACCTGTTTCCGCTTTGATTCATGCGGCGACCATGGTGGCCGCCGGTGTGTTTCTTGTCGCCCGCGTTTATCCGCTGATGTCCATTGGCGGCATCATCGGCGCTCACGGCGTTCCCGTTACAACTTCGCTGACGGTCATCACTTGGGTTGGTGCCATCACCGCGATTTTTGCCGCGAGCATCGCCGTTGCACAAAATGACATTAAGCGCATCCTCGCTTACTCCACCGTATCGCAGCTCGGCTACATGATGATGGGGCTGGGTGTCGGCGGCGTGGCGGTCGGGATGTTTCATCTCATCACGCACGCGTTTTTCAAGGCGCTGCTGTTCCTCGGTTCCGGCTCGGTCATCCACGGCTGCCACGAGGAGCAGGACGTGCGCAAGATGGGCGGACTAAAAAAATACATGCCGGTCACTTTCGCGGTCTATGCTGTCGGCATGTTGGCGCTCGCGGGCTTTCCGCTGTTCTTCTCCGGTTTTTGGAGCAAGGACGAAATTCTTCATTCCGCGCACAACTGGCCGGTGTCGCACATTCCATTTTTGCTAGGCTGCACCGGCGCGCTATTCACGGCGTTTTACATGACGCGGCAAGTCGCGCTCGTTTTCTTCGGCAACTATCGCGGTCATGAAGAAAAATCTGCCAGCGGCCATTCCGCGCACGCTGATTCCCATTCATCCGAATCCAGCCACGATCCGCACGAAAGCCCCGCCGTCATGACCGTTCCTTTGATCATACTCGCGGGGTTTGCTGTTTTATTGGGCTTCGTCGGCACGCCCGCATGGCCGTGGTTTGACGGCTACCTGACCGGCGAAGAATTCTCCTTCAATTTAAGCAAGCTCACTGAACCCGGCACGCTCGGCTTGATGGTCGCGTCGGCGGCAATTGTTTTCACTGGTCTCGGCTTGGGCTGGTTTCTCTACGGCAAACGCCAGCGCAAAACGGTGGCGGAAAAGGATGTTTTGGAAGCCGCGCAGCCGTCCATTTACAAGCTGCTCGAAAATAAATATTACGTGGACGAATTCTACGAGGCGACCGTCATCCGTTTCAACGCCTTCGCCGCGTGGCTGTGCAATTTTGCCGATCAATGGATTTTCGGTGGCGCGGTTCTGGCCGTCAAATACATCACGGTCGGCCTCGCCTGGCTGTACCGGTTGACGGATGAATATTTCGTGAACCTCGGCTTTGACACCGGCTGCGCAGCGCTGCGCGAAGGTGGCGGCGGACTTTCCAAGCTGCACACCGGCCGCGTGCAAACTTATCTCCGCGTCATCGGCGTTGCGCTGGTGGCGCTGATCATCTTCCTGATTTGGGGGCGCAAAGCATGAATCACTGGCTGACCATTTTAACGCTCGTTCCGTTGCTCGGCGGCATCGTCATCGCCGGCCTTGGCGCGGAACGGAAAAATCTTGTGCGCGGCCTCGCGCTGGCAACCAGCTTGGTCGGCCTCGGTGGCGCGCTGTGCCTCTGGCTGCATTTCGATCCCAAATCCGGGGGGCTGCAATTCGTCGAAAAATTCGACTGGGTGCCCTCGCTTGGCATCCAATATTTCCTCGGCGTGGACGGCCTCGGCCTGCTGATGGTGCTACTCACGGCCATCATCACGCCGCTGGCCATTCTCGCTTCGTGGCGCCTGGACGACCGTCCGCACGTTTATCACGCGCTCATTTTGTGGCTGCAAGCCGGTTTGTTCGGCACGTTTACCGCGCTGAATTTTTTCCACTGGTTCCTGTTCTGGGAACTCGGCCTGATACCCGCGTTTTTCCTGATCAAGCTCTGGGGCGGCCCGAAACGCGGCCCGGCGGCGACGCAATTTTTCATCTACACGATGGTTGGCAGCGTTGCCTTGCTGTTGAGCTTTCTGGTAATTCGTCTCGCGACCGGCAGCTTTGATTTCATCGAACTCGCTGGTATGGCGAAAAGCGGTGTTCTCGCCAGTAAATTAAGCGCGGCCTTCGGCTGGAAGAACATCAGTCTGATTGTTTTTTTCGGCGCGTTCCTCGGCTTCGCGGTGAAAGTGCCGCTGGTCCCGTTTCACACCTGGCTTCCCGCCGCGTATTCCGAAGCGCCCAGCCCGGTCACAATGCTGCTCACGGGTGTCATGTCCAAAATGGGCGTGTATGGTTTCCTGCGGATTTTGCTGCCGATTTTCCCCGACCAAATCCGGCAGGTGCTGACGCCGCTGCTCTGGCTCGCGGTGGCGACCATCGTGCTTTCAGCCTGCGCCGCATTCGCACAGCGCGATCTCAAGCGCATCATCGCCTATTCGTCCATCAACCATCTCGGCTACTGTCTGCTCGCGCTGTTCGCCGCGACGGCCGTGGCGACCGGCGTGAATAATTCCGACCTGCAAAAAGCCGCCGCGCTCGACGGCGCGCTGCTGCAAATGTTCAACCACGGGCTCACGGCGTCTGCGTTGTTCCTCTTCGTCGCGCTCCTCGAACGACGCTCCGGCGGTTTGCGCGGACTCGATGATTTCGGCGGCCTTCGCAAAATCATTCCCGTGTTCACCGGTCTGATGGGCATTTCGATTTTCTCTTCGCTCGGTTTGCCGGGGTTAAATGGCTTCGTCGGCGAATTCCTGATTTTCAAAGGCGTGTTCCCGCTCGCGCCGTGGGCGGCGGCGATTTCGACCATTGGCCTGCTCGTCACCGCGATTTTCTTGCTCACGCTCATCCAGCGCGTGTTCTGCGGCCCGTTGAACGAACGCTGGGCGAAAATGCCCGACCTCACGACAGCGGAACGTTTTCTCGTTCTGCCGAGTATCGCGCTGATGTTTGTGCTGGGTATCTGGCCGCAATTTATTTTGGGCGCGGTGGACGCGACCGTCGTGAAACTGGTGCAACAACTGAATTTCTAAAATGCTGGCCTGGACAATCTACATAACGTTTTTCGGGGTGCTGGTGCTGATGCTCCTGCCACGCGACAGCGCGCGCGCCGCCCGCATCGTCGCCTTGCTCACGGCCATCGCGGGCTGCGTCGTGGCGTTTGTCGGCGCCATCCAGCAGACCAATCCCGGCGAAGTCACCACGATTGTCAAAGTGCCTTGGATTCCAAGCATCGGTGCGAATTATTATCTGGCCGCCGACGGCATCAGTCTGGCGCTGATCGTTTTGACCGGTTTAGCGGCGGTCAGCGGAATTTTATTTTCGTGGAACATCGAGAAGCGGACAAAGGAATTTTTCGCGTTCTATCTCGCGCTCATCGGCGGCGTATATGGCGTGTTCCTGAGCTTCGACGTTCTGCTGCTATTCGTTTTTTACGAACTGACGATCATCCCAAAATATTTCCTCATCGCGCGCTGGGGCAGCACGCGCAAGGAATACGGCGCGATGAAGCTGGCCTTGTATTCGTTCGTCGGCAGCCATCTCGTGCTCATCGGTTTGATCGCCGCGTGGGTTGTGGCGCGCGGCCAGCTCGGTCACGCGTCGCTGGATTTGATCGAACTGTCGAAAGTAGCGTTCCCCATCGCATTTCAACATTGGGTGTTTCCGCTGGTGTTCGTTGGCTTCGCGATTCTCGCGGGCATGTGGCCGTTTCACACGTGGGCGCCGACCGGTCACGTTGCCGCGCCCACCGCCGGTTCCATGCTGCTCGCCGGTGTGGTGATGAAGCTCGGCGCTTACGGTTGTCTGCGCGTGGCGATGGTGATGTTTCCCGAAGGTGTGCGGATGTGGCAGGGCGAAATCGCCTGTCTCGCCGTCGCCGGCATCGTGTATGGCGCGGGGGTGGCGCTCGTGCAGCGCGACTTCAAATTCGTCATCGGTTACTCCAGCGTGAGCCACATGGGCTTCGTGCTGCTCGGCCTTGCGACGCTCAATACCATCGGCCTCGACGGCGCGGTGCTACAGATGTTCTCGCACGGCATCATCGCCGGGCTGCTGTTCGGCGTGGTCGGCCGCATGGTTTATGACCGCACGCACACGCGCGATTTCAATGACCTCGAAACGATGCAGCTCGGCAAGCTGCTCCCGTTTGCGGGCGTGACGTTTGTGATTGCCGGCATCGCCTCGATGGGCATGCCCGGCTTCAGCGGCTTCGTCGCAGAATTTCAAGTGTTGATGGGCGCCTGGACGGTCTTTCCGAAGCTGACGATTCTTTCCGGCGTCGGCATTCTCATCGGCGTGGCCTATACGCTGCGCGCAATCCAAAAAGGATTTTATTCCGACGCGCCGCCAAAGCCAGCCGACCACGATCATCCGATGGAACCGATTTCCATGCCGGAGCGTTTTGGCGCGGTGATGCTGATCGGTGCGTCGCTGGTCATCGGACTTTTCCCCGGCTTGCTGATGAACTGGATTGAACCGTGTTTTAACTCGCCGCTGTCAATGTTTGCCCGCCTGCTGGCGAAAGGAGGTTCACAATGAACCCGGTGAACTATCTGCAAATCCTCCAGCTCGCCGCGCCGGAAACCATCGTGACGCTGACGGTGCTGGTCGTGCTCGGTGCGGATGTGACCGTGCTGCGCGGCAAATCCATCGCCGCCCGTTTCAACGTCGGCGCGCTGCTGGCCATTCTCGGCTGCGCCTCCGCCGCGCTGCTGGCGTTCACGCGTCACATTGAAGCAAATCTGTTCAACGGACTGCTCGTTGTGAGCCCGTCGTCCGACTTTGTGAAAGTCGTGCTGCTCGCGTTGACGATTTTCACCGTCCTGATTTCCACCTCCGGCCAATTCACCAATCACGTCGGCGAATATCTTTCGCTGATCCTGCTCTGCACCGTCGGCCTGATGTTCCTCGTCAGCACCGAGGATTTGCTAATGGTTTTCATCGCGCTGGAATTCGCCAGCCTCGCGCTTTACATCCTCACCGCGTTCAACAAGCACAACGAAAAATCCGCCGAGGCCGCGCTGAAATACTTTTTGTTCGGCGGGATGTCGGCGGCGTTCCTGCTGTTCGGCTTCAGCTTGCTCTACGGCATTTCCGGTTCGACCAATCTGCGCGAAATCGCCATCGGCATTGCCGGCAAGGGATTCGATCCGCTGCTACTCGTCGCGCTGGTGACGACCGTTATCGGCTTCGGCTTCAAAGTCGCCGCCGTGCCATTTCATCTGTGGGCGCCGGACGCCTACGAAGGTGCGCCCACGCCGAGCGCCGCGTTCATCGGCTCCGGCTCGAAAGTCGCGAGCTTCTACGTTCTCGCCAAAATATTCACGCTCGGCTTCGTCGGCGCGGAGGGCAGCGCCGTGTGGCACGGCTACCTTTCCGGCTGGACGCCGGTGATCGCCATCGTCGCCGCGCTCTCGATGGTGCTGGGCAATCTCACCGCGATCGTACAGTCGAGCGTCAAGCGCCTGCTCGCCTACTCGGCCATCGCGCATGCCGGCTACATGCTGCTCGGAGTGCTGTCCAACACGCCGCTGAGCGCCAGCGCTATGATGTTTTACGTCATCACCTACGCGCTGACGACGATTGGGGCGTTCGGCGTGGTGACGGTGGTGGAGGAAGTCACGGGCGGCGATGCGATTAAAAATTTCGCCGGCCTGAGCAAGCGCGCGCCGGGACTGGCGCTGTGCCTGATGATTTTCCTGCTCTCGCTCGGCGGCATTCCGCCGCTCGCGGGATTCATCGGCAAATTCTTTATATTCAGCGCCGTCGTCAGCGCGGGTGCCAATCTCGGCCTGCTGTGGCTGGTGATTCTCGCCATCGCGATGAGCGCGGTATCGTTCTACTACTACCTGCGCGTGCTCAAGGCGGCTTACGTGGAGGATGCCGACGCCGAGGCGCCGGCCATCAAAGTGCCGCTGCTGACGTTCCTGGCGCTGGCGCTCCTGGCGCTGCTGGTGATTTTGTTCGGCTGCGCGCCGGGCTTGCTGACGCAGTTTTTGTGAGACACGAATTTCACTAATTTTCACGAATTCATGGGCGAACTGATTTACAAGGAGGAAGTCTTCAGGATCATTGGCTGCTGCATGGAAGTGCATCGTGAATTGAGCAAAGGGCACAGTGAAATCATCTACAAGGACGCACTCGAAATTGAGTTCCAGCGCCAAGGCTTCGGTTTTTCCCGGGAGCGGGAATATACACTGACCTACAAGGGCGTGGTTTTGCCGCACAAATATTTCGCCGACTTTGTGGTGTTGGATAAAATCATCCTGGAAGCCAAGGCCATTGAGAGCCTGACTGATTCGCATGTCGGGCAAACGCTGAGTTATCTGGCGGCGGCAAAATTAAGACTTGGTTTGCTGGTGAACTTCGGGGAAGACTCCCTGGCCTACAAACGGGTTGTCTTGTAATTCTTGATTCGTGAAAATTCGTGCCATTCGTGTCTGAACATTTTCTTCTTTGCGTCGCGGCGTCTTTGCGGTGAAATAGGCCCCACAATTTATGAGCAACATTCCTTCCGACCTGAAATACGCCAAATCGCACGAATGGGTCCGCGTGAGCGGCGACACCGCCACCGTGGGCATCACCGACCATGCGCAGGCCGAGCTGACCGACATCGTGTTTGTGGAACTGCCCGCCGTGGGGCGCCAGGTCAAGGCCGGCGAAGCCTGCGCCGTGGTGGAATCCGTCAAGACCGCGAGCGACATCTACTCGCCCGTCAGCGGCGAGATCACCGCCGTCAACCCGACCGTGGTGGACAATCCCGCGCTGGTGAACACCGCGCCGGACAGCGACGGCTGGTTTTACAAAATCAAATTGAGCAATGCGGCGGAACTGAACGCGCTGCTCTCGCCGGCGGATTACCAGAAGCAGATTGGGGGATAAACGTTAACGCCGAGACGCAAAGGCGCGGAGGGCGAAAGCCGTCCGCGCTTTTTTTGGAAAATTCTCAATGGGGGCGTGCAGCCTATCCTCATATTAGGCGGCGTCAATATGTCTCCGGGCCTAGCCTTTCGGAGCACAAAAATACCGCTCAAAAATGCCGCCAATAGCAACTCAAGGCTCGTCGGCTCAGGAACAACTTGGAACTGGAAGTTAGGGCCAAGCAAAAGATAGTCCGAATTTCCAGGTGGAGTCATCGTTGGCGACCACTGGTCGCTGGTAGAAAGCGAATAACTTGCGAACTGGCTTATGTATGAAGAATTGGTGAATGATGTCAAACCTAAACCAAAAAGGAAAAAGTTTACCTGCGATGTAAAATTGGAAAACTGCGTGGAAACAAAATAAGTCTGGCCGGCAGACAAAAGCAAAGGAGTAACAGATTGGAAGTTCGTCGTCGCACCCAATAGGAGGCTTCCGTAAGGCCCAGCGTAATCATACGTCGCAATGACTTGATCTGTTCCAGCCCAAAAACTGACTTGTGGAGCTGAAGATGAAACCGCCGTAACTAATAAATCTGCCGTAGGAATGAAAGACCAACCAACGCCTCCGCTGGCGTAAAATAAAGCGCCGGGTGGCGTGAAATTCAATGCGCTCATGGTTCCTTGAGCGTCTATCGTTTGTGGAGATACAGACAAAAATGCACCGAGTATGAAACCGATAAAATGATAATGTGATGTCCTAGCCATACAAACGCGAGCCGCCACACAGATAATGGACGGCGCGTTGTGCAGCCTATCCTTTTTCATGTTTCGACTCTATTTGGGGCGTAAGTATCTGTCCATCCATTTTTTGGCTTGGTTTTATGCTCTGTTGCCGGTTTAGCAAAGGCGGCGCGGTTCCGCCATTTCCGGCGGTCGCGCCAATTTCCACACATCACCCCAAGCGCCAGGAGACTGGCGCACTCCAAGACGCTGCGCGTTCGCCGGGCGTTTGGTGCCGCGCGCCAGCGTCTGGGAGTGCGGCGGTCCTCCGCTGCTTTTTTATGGCGGATGATAGCCCAGCGATTTTACGCGGGATGTTCAATCGCACAAATGATCGAAGTGCCGTCGGGGACGGCAGGAAAATGTGGTGGCCGTCCGCAAGGACCTTTCGTTCCGGACGGGGCTTGGTTCGGTTTGAACCGGGAACCCAGGGTCGAAACCGTGGACTATTTTCAATGGCAATGATCCTTGGTATCGCCCGGAGCATCACGGGCTGGCCTTGGCCGGTCTTGGCGGAGGTCAAAAGTGTGATTTTTTGACCGTTTTAGCCTAATCCGTTGTAAAACAATTGGTTTTCATTGATTCTACGCGCCGGATGCGCTCGGAATTCGCCGTTTTCCTTCACTCTTTTTCCGTTAGAGCGCACTCTTATCACAAAAGAGTGCGCTCTACCCAGGTTGGAGTGCGCTCTTTTGCCGTTGGCGTTTGCTCTTTTTCCGTCCGAGTGTGCTCGGATGGCGATTGCTTGCACTCCAACTTCGTTTGCCGGCACGCCCACGCCGTTGGAGTGCGCTCTTTCTTCGTTGGAGTATGCTCGGATGGCGATTTCCTGCACTCTTTTGCCGGTATCCTGCCCGTAAACGGGTGATTTCCGGCTGGTTTTTCCAAAATTCCGGCCGGCGGAGGGACTGGCGGGTGAATCGGAAGTCCCTTACCAGTATTCTTCGACGTGGATGGTGCCGGGATTTTTATTGTCGCCGGTGGTGAAACCTTTGGCGGCCAGCAGTTCCTTGACGACTTTGACCATTTCCGGGTTGCCGCAGAGGAAGACATCGGTTTTGGCCGGATCGAGTTCCACGCCGGCATCTTTTTCAATCGCGCCCTGTTCGAGGACGTTCTGGATGCGGCCGGTGCGGCCATGGAAATGCGGATCCTGATCGGCCCGCGTGATGCTGGGGATGTAGGTGAAATTCGGGCGCAGGCGGGCGAGGCTTTCCAGTTCGCCCCGGTAGCCAAGATCCCAACTGTAACGCGCGCCGTGCAGGACAATGAATTTGCGTTCCGTCTCAGTCATCAGCATGGTGCGCAACATGGATACGTAGGGTGCCAGGCCGGTGCCGGTGGCGATGAGTATGACCGATTTGCCCGGCGCGACGCGGTCGAGCGTGAACATGCCGCTGGCTTTCGGCCCCAGAAAAACGCGGCTGCCGTGCTTCAAGGCAAACAGGCGCGGCGTGAGCTGGCCGCTGGTGATGAGCGTCAGGTAAAATTCAATATAGCGGCGCTCCACGCTGGACGAGGCGATGCTGTAGGCGCGGCGGATCATTTTGTCCGGTTCGGTGGCGGGTTCTTCCGGCGTGGCTTCCGCCACGCGCGGCGCGGCGCCCGGCAGTCCCAGCACGGCGAACTGGCCGGGCTTGAACGCAAACAGTTCGCCGTCGGGCCGGACGCGCAGCACGATGAGGTCCGGATGAATTTCCTCGCGCCCGATAACCGTGGCATTGAAGGGGCTTTGAATGGCGGTGCTCATGGCGGCAGAAAAATTTAAATTCCTGAAAACAGGTGGTTCACTTCGGTTGGTGTTGGCGTGGCGCGAAACATGGCGTCTCTTGTCGGCGGGATTATAGGGATGCCGCGCCGGATATCAATGCCCGCGTTCCCGCGATTGGCCGGCCGGCCGCCGGCGGTCAAAGGCCGTGAACGCCCGGCGGCAGGAATTTTACTTTTGATAAACCGGCGGATTGAATTAGCCTGTGCGGCGATTTAATTGTGATTGAAGGATGAACATCCGCCTCTTTATCAAACCATATTGCCCGTGGTGCCACCAGGCGCAGCATTGGCTCGACGCTCGCGGTATCAAATATGAAACGCTCGACGTGATCGCCGACAGCCAGGCGATGACGGAAATGGTCAATCTTTCCGGCCAGCGCCTCGCGCCGGTGATTGACGTGGACGGCAAAATCCTGGCCGACTTCGGCCCGGAGGAACTGGCGAAGTTTTGGAAAAAGCTTTAGACGCGAATTTCACGAATTGACACTAATTGTTTTCAAATTCGTGAGAATTGGTGTAATTCGTGTCTGAATTTAAGATGACAACGACTGAATTGAAACCGCGCCCGCGCCTGCCGGAATGGCTGCGCATCAAGCTGCCCACGTCGGACAGCTTTGCGCAGACGCGCAACCTGCTCGGCGAACTCAAGCTGCACACCGTCTGCGAAAGCGCGCAGTGTCCGAACCATTGGGAATGTTGGGCGAAAGGCACGGCCACGTTCATGATCGCCGGCGACCGCTGCACGCGCGCCTGCGGCTTTTGCGCGGTCAGCACCGCCAAACCGTTCGCGCTGGAGGCCGATGAGCCGCTGCGCGTGGCCGAGGCGACGCGCCGCATGAAATTGAAACATGTCGTCATCACCGCCGTGGCGCGCGACGACATCGCGGACGGCGGTGCGGAACATTTTCGCCAGACGATTGAAGCCGTCCGCAAGCTGAATCCGCAAACCGTCATCGAAGTGCTGGTGCCGGATTTTCAAGACCACGACGAGTCCATCGAAATGGTACTGGCGGCGAACCCGGATATTTTCAATCACAACCTGGAAACCGTCCGCCGCCTGACGCCGGAGGTGCGGCACCGCGCGACTTACGACCGCTCGTTGAGCGTGCTGAAAAAGGTGAAGGCCCGGCGCGGCAAAACTATTTTCACCAAGTCCGGCATGATGCTTGGCCTTGGCGAACGCGAAGAAGAAGTTTTGACGGCGATGCAGGATTTGCGCGCGGCGGGCTGCGACATTCTCACGCTGGGCCAATATTTGCAGCCGAACCTGAAATTGCTCCCGGTGAAGGAATTTGTTTCGCCTGAAAAATTTGCGGAATACAAATTGCGTGCGGAAAAAATGGGTTTTGTCCATGTCGCCAGCGGCCCGATGGTGCGCAGCTCGTATCACGCTGATGAGTTCAGCGCGCCCGTGCCACTAACCACGCCGCTGGCCGCAATTTAAGCTGTTGGGGATTGCAATGATGGGCTTTCACCGGCCGGTGGTGGGCCGGTGCAGCAGCAACCAGACGGCAAAGGCGATGCTGATAAAGCCGATGGCAAAAAAAATGATGGTGAGCGATGTCCTGATTTTTCGGGCTTGTTCGGCGACGTGCGCGGTTTGTTGCTTTTCGGCGGCCAGGAAGTCGCCCAATTGGTTTTTTAACGCGGCATTGATGGCGTCTTCGCTTTTCAATTCGAGCGTCAGCCAGCGGCCTTCGAGATTTTTCCATTCGTCCGGCAGGCGGGCGAGCGTTTCCACATTCGCCGGTTGAAACCCCCAGCGGAGCCAGAACGGCGAAGTCTCCTGCGTCCAGACCCGGAAGACACCGAGATTGGCGGCGAGTTTTTGGACGCGTTCCCAGAACCGCTCGCGCGCGGCGTCGGCCACGGAAAAATCCGCATAATCCTCGGAGTGCAGCCGCGCGTGTTGCCGCAGAATTTGCACCCCCAGGGCGCCGGCAAAAACGCCGTCAGCTTCGACAACTTGAAATTCGGTGAGGCGGCCTTCGAGTTCCTCCGCCGGTAGGTGTGCCGCCAGCCAGAGCGACCTAAGCGCGGGCAGGTCGTCCACGGTGGCGCGGCGGATGTGCAGCGGGCTGGAACTCATCGGTATGCGGATGGATTTAAGCCAACGGCCGGCACCGAATCAATCTTCTTCAATCTGGTCGGGCAGTTCGTTGGTATCGCCGGGCTGGGGCGGGAAATGTGCCGCCAGCAGTTCCCCGGCTTTTTGAATTCCATGGAGGATGCCAGCGGTAAATTCGGATTTGGTAAAGTGGCCGGATATCTCCGCCGCCACCTCGCGCCAGAAGGCGTCGCCGCATTTCTGGTGGACGCCCTGATCGCCGAGGATGGCGAACTTGCGGGCCGCCGGCGCGACGAAAATCAGCACGCCGTTGCGCTGCCGGGTTTTGGTCATGCCCAGCCGCTCAAACTGCGCCTGCGCCGCCACGACCGCATCGGCGACTTTTTTGTGGCTGACGAAGATGCGGATTTCGCCGGACGTTTTCTGTTCCGCCGTGCGGATGGCCGCGACGATATCGTCGTGCTTCAGTTGGTTTAGAAAATCGCGGTGTTTCATACTACCAGCTCCCTCCTGCGCCGCCGCCGCCAAAGCTGCCGCCGCCACCGGAAAAACCACCACCGCCACCACCGCCGCCCGAAGAAAATCCGCCGCTGGACCAGCCGCCGCCATTTCTGCCGACCCCGGTATAAACAAACCCGCCACGTCGTCCAAAGACACCAAAAAGGGTAAAGGCCAGAAAGACGAACATAAAAATAAGGATGGGCACCAGGTCAGCATAAGGTCCTTTTTCTGCCGTCGAACCATCGCGCCCTTCCGCCGCCGTCCGCCCGGTGCCTTGGTATTCACCTTTCGCGGCGGCGAGAATGGCGTTCACACCGGCGGTCAGACCGGCGTTGAAATCGCCGGCCTTGAAGTGCGGCGTGATTTCATCGGCGATGATACGTTTGCAAAGCGCGTCGGGAATGGCGCCCTCAAGTCCATAGCCGACTTGCAAGTACATCTTGCGGTCCTGCGTGAAGACGAACAGCACCGCGCCATTGTTCTTGTCCTTCTGGCCAACCTTCCACGACTGGGCCACGCGCACGGTGTAATCCTCAATCGCTGAGTCGCTCTGCATCTTCGTAAAAATGGCAACGACAATCTGGCTCGACGCGTCGCGCTCGAACTGTTCCAGGCGCTGGTTCAACTGCGCGGCCGTGGCCGGTGAAATCACCCCGGCGTAGTCGTTGAAGTATTGCGCCGGCGGCGGCGGTATGACTTCGGCGGCAAACGCCGTCAGACAAAATAGCGCCAGCAGCAAAGCGGAAAGCTTTTTCATTCGCGCGGCTATTTCTGGTTGAAGTCAAACTGGACCTGCGGCGGCTTGTCGGCCCCGGCGATGGCCGCAAAGTAAGGTTTCTCGATGAAGCCAAACGCTCCCGCATAGAAGACGGCGGGAAATGATTTGATGGCGGTATTATAGTCCTGCACGGCCTTGTTGAAATTGCCGCGTTCAACACTGATGCGGTTTTCGGTGCCCTCCAGTTGCGCCTGCAGGTCGCGGAAATTCGCGCTGGCCTTTAAATCGGGATAATTCTCGGACACCACCAGCAGCCGCGACAGCGCGGACGAAAGCGCGCCCTGGGCTTTCTCGAATTCTGCGAGCTTGGCGGCGTCGGTGGGCGCGTTGTTCATGTCCATTTTGATCTGGCCGACGGAGGCGCGCGCGGCGGTGATCTCGGTAAGCGTGGACTTCTCAAAATTCGCCGCCCCGGAAACCGTCGCCACTAGATTGGGGATCAGGTCGGCGCGGCGCTGATAAACGTTCTGGACCTGCGCCCAGGCGCTATTCACGCCCTGCGACCGTTGCACCAGCCCGTTGTAGCTGCCTCCGGCAAACAGGACGAGGATCAGGACAATCAGTCCCAGCAACGCCAGGACACCGCAACCGATGCCAAGTTTTTCATAAATTGATTGAAGCCTAACGGTTGAACTAACGGATGCAATTACAAATCCCGCCGATTTTTGGAATCATTTCCGGCCAAGAAAAATTTGCATTTGCGGCGGACTGTGTAATTTTAGGCGCACCTAAAATTATGAGCAACTCAAGCATTGAATTATTGAAAGCCCTCGAATGGCGCTATGCCACGAAAGTTTTTGACGCCACCAAAAAAATCCCGGCCGACCTCTGGGCCGCGCTCGAAAAGGCGCTGGTGCTGACGCCGACCAGCTACGGTTTGCAGCCGTATCGGTTTCTCGTCGTGCAGGACGCAGCCATCCGTGCGGCGCTGCTGCCGCATTCGTGGGGGCAGAAGCAGGTGGTGGACTGCTCGCAGTTTGTGGTGTTCACCGCGCGGACGGAGATGAAGGAGGCGGACGTGGACAAGCTGATCCGGCGCACAGTGGAACTTCGCAAGCTGCCCGCCGACGCGCTTAATGCATATCGCGGCATGATGCTGGGCGACGTGGTGAACGGCCCGCGCGGCAAAATCGCCCACGAATGGGCGGCGCGACAGGCCTACATCGCGCTGGGCGGCCTGATGACCGCCGCCGCCGTGCTGGGCGTGGACGCGTGTCCAATGGAAGGGTTGGTCCCGGCGGAATACGACAAGATTTTGAAACTCGAAGGCAGCGGTTACAAAACGGTGGTGGCCTGCGCGCTCGGTTACCGCGCCGCCGGCGACAAATACGCCAGCCTGGCCAAAATCCGCTACGAAACGGCGGAGCTGGTGCGGGTGATATAAGCATTGATTGAACACGGTTTCACTTCTGCTGTTGCCCTGGCGGCGGCAGAAGTTTTATTTTTCTGATTTGAATGCGATGGTGAATTTGCTAATATTCAACCATGTTCAAAAAACTCTTTGTCCCGTCGGATGATTCGGATTTGACGCACATGGCTTTGCTGGTCGCGCGTTTGTGGTTCGGCCTTTCCATGTTGTTCAACCACGGCTTCGCCAAGTTCGCGCATTACAGCGACATTGTGAGTCAAGGCACCTTTCCCGATCCGCTGCGCTTGGGTCCGGAGGCCAGCCTGATTATGGTAATCATGGCCGAAGTGCTGGGGGCGTTGCTGCTTACGGTCGGACTGATGACGCGGGTGGCGGCGGCGGTGCTGGTGATTGACATGTTTGTCGCGTTTTTGATGGTGAACAAAACGGCGATGATCGGTCAGGCTGGCGGCGAAATCTTGAGCGGCCAGGGCAACGGCGAATTGGCGTTCCTGTATCTCGCGGGTTTTGCGCTGCTGACGATTGCCGGCGGCGGACTGTTTTCGCTGGACACGCTGGTGTTTGGCAAGACCGGCCGCAGCAGCATTCAGCAGAAGAATTGAAGATTTAACGCAGCTTCGTCAGGGCGCGCGGTGAAAGTCCGAGCACCGACTTGAACACGCGCGAGAAATGAAATGGGTTGGCGAAGCCCGCCTGCTCGGCAACTTGTTTGACCATCGCACCCGGCGACTGCAATTGTTCGGCGGCGTAATTTATTTTCAACCGCAACAGCAGCCGGTAGGGTGTTTGGTGGTCGTATTGCTGAAACAGCCGGCACAGGTAGGCGACGTCCAGATGACATTCGCGGGCCACCTGGTCCAGCGAGCGCAGCCGGAGAAAATGCTGGGCGATGAAGTTCCGGCACTGCTGGTAGGTGGCGAATGCCAGCGTTTCCTGGCCGGGCAGCGGCGCGCGTGAATCCAGTAGCTTCAACATCAAGCCTTCCAGCAGCCGCAAGCATATTTCCGTCGTTTGCCGCGTGCCGCGCAGGCCGCTGCGGATGAGTTCGTCAAACAGCGGCTGGATTTCCGTCGGCGGAAAAACTTGCGCCACCGTGCCGCTGCGCAGCTGGCAGCCGGTCAGCAACCGCGCTGCGCCGGTGCCGGCGAAATCCACAAAATATTTCACGAGCGGCTGGTGCGGGCGGGTGAGGATTTCCTGCGCGACGCCCGGCCCGTAGGAAAAAACGCTGCCGGCCTGCAATTCATGTTCCCGGCGGTTTAACTTCAACCGGCCACCGCCTTGAGCCACATACTCAATCGAATAAAACGGGAACGACGCACGCCGGATGGCATAGTCGGGCGCGCAATGTTCCATCCCGCCGCAGACCACCTGCAGTTTGGCCTTGGGCGACGGCTTCAGGTTCAGGTAAAACCGCCGCGCCTGCGAAACCTGCGTCGAAAAAAAATCCGGGCTGCTGCCGCCGGCGGATGATTGGCCGCTTTTCATAAAAGTCAAAGCTGGATATGTCGCAGTAATCATGGCCGCTGCGGCTATCTGGGGAAAGATGAAAATGGTTTGCGGTGAAATTCAGGGCGCAGCCCGATTGCCTGGGCATAGTGGCGCGGGCGAGACTGCCTGCCGCTATATAATACTCCGCCGCGAGCCGGCTGATTTTGCAACCCTGCGCTTGAGTCGGTTTGTCCCGCGGCATAAATTCTCGCCGCATGAACGCCTCGTTAAAAGATCAAGTTGCGCAGACCTCCGCGTGGATCGGCAAACTCCGCGAAGAAATCGCCCACGTCATCGTCGGTCAGGAACAGTTGGTGGACCGTCTGCTCGTCGGCCTGCTCGCCAACGGCCATGTTTTGCTTGAAGGCGTGCCGGGCTTGGCGAAAACGCTTTCCGTCCGCACGCTCGCCACCGCCGTGCAGGCAAAATTTAATCGCATTCAGTTCACGCCGGATTTGCTGCCCGCCGACATTCTTGGCACGCTGATCTACAATCCGCAGGATTCCAAATACCACGTCACGCGCGGGCCGATTTTTGCCAACTTCGTTTTGGCGGACGAAATCAACCGCGCGCCGGCCAAGGTGCAATCCGCGCTGCTGGAAGCGATGCAGGAACGGCAAGTCACGCTCGGCGGCGAAACGATGAAGCTGCCGTCGCCGTTTCTTGTGCTGGCCACGGAAAACCCGATTGACCAGGAAGGCACGTATCCATTGCCCGAGGCGCAGGTGGACCGCTTCATGTTCAAGGTCATCCTCGATTATCCGAACGAAGCGGAAGAGCGAAAGATTCTGGACCGCATGGCGTTCACCAGCCCGGAGCAGCCGGTGAAACCCGTCATCTCGCTGGAAGAAATTCTCGCGACGCGCAAGCTCGTGGATCAAATCCATGTGGACGACAAGATCCGCGACTACATCGTGAAAATTGTTTTCGCCACGCGCCAGCCGGCAAACTTCAACCTCGACGTGAAACATTTCATCCAGTTCGGCGCGTCGCCGCGCGCGACGATTTTCCTGACGCTCGCCGCCAAGGCGTGGGCGCTGCTGCAAGGGCGCGACTATGTGATTCCCGAAGACGTGAAAAGCATCGGCCCCGACGTGCTGCGCCACCGCATCATCCTGACCTACGAAGCCGAGGCGCAGGCCGTGACGACGGACGCGATCATTAAGAAAGTGTTCAACGCCGTGCCGGTGCCTTAAGGGACAAAACTATGACATTGCGCGAAAAACTAAAATGGAACGGCGATATTTCGTTTCATGTAAAAACAGTTGAGAAAACATTGGCTGAAATCGCTTCGGGTAAAGCGCAAGAAGTAACTTATTATTGGAATGTTGGCGAGACGGCAAGATATGCGATCGAAGTATATTTAGGTGGCAACACTGAGACATCAAAAAGAATTGCAAAAATGGTTGTAGATGCTGTGTTGCTGTATTTTTATGGTGATTGGCGTAATCATTTAAAAACACAGAATGGTGAATCTGGGCACGAGGCTTGGCTGTTAAGGTGCCTGTGGTATGATGAAGTGCATCGTTCGTTTTCATTTGCAGCAGCTTTATCGGATTGGGATGCGATGAAACGCATCTCTCAATATCCACCCGAAGAAAAATTATCAGCCGTAGATAAAGCGAGGGGCGAAACCGCGTGGAGTTGGGCAATTATCAATTTCATTCGCGGTGAATCAAAAGCCCGTGTGGAAAAATTTCTTAAAATGGCTGAAGATGATAAATCAAAACGGCCGAAGCTGCTTTGCCCAATTTTGCGTGCATTGATGAACAATGATGCAACGGCATTCGAAAAAACTCTGCTGGCTTACCTCTGCTATTATCGGAAAAGTGAATTCAAACATGAATTACTGAAAATGGTAGCGCTAACTGGGACGACGCTTTATCACCTTGGCCGCAAGCAGGGATTCAAAGTCACATTGCCTGAAAATGTAGCAGACCATGTGATTCGGTTTGAAAAATAATTTTTGCCGATGACCGTCGCCGAACTGCTCGAATCCGTCCGCCGCGTCGAAGTCCGCACGAACCGCCTCGTGAACGACACGATGGGCGGCGCGTATTTGAGCGGCTTCAAGGGGCGCGGCATGGATTTCGAGGATCTCCGCGAATACATGCCTGGCGACGATGTGCGCGACATTGACTGGAACGTCACGCATCGCCTCGGCCGCCCGTTCGTGAAACGCTTCCGCGAGGAACGCGAACTCACCGCCGTGCTCGCCGTGGATGTGTCCGCGTCGTCCAGCTTCGGCTCGGCCAATCGCACCAAGCGCGAGTTCGCCGCCGAAATCGCCGCCACGCTGGCGATGTCCGCCGCCAAGAACGGCGACAAGGTCGCGCTGCTGCCGTTCACCGACGAAGTGGAAATGTTCGTCCCGCCGCGCAAAGGCCGCCGGCATATTCTCCGGCTCGTTCGTGAAATGTTGTTATTCAAGCCGCGCCGGCGGGGCACGGACATTTCCGGCGCGCTGGGATTCTTGAATCACGTTCTCCACCGCCGCGCGATTGTTTTTCTGCTGACGGACTTTTTACACTCCGATGCCGGAATGGCCAAAAATGAATCTGGTGGGGCGAGTGTCCTCACGAGCCGGCCCGCGGGGACGCTCGCCCCACCAACGAGTCAACGGGACGTGATCGCCGAACTAGGCCTGACCAACACCCGCCACGACGTCGTATGTCTCCACTTGCACGACCCGCGCGAAAGCGAGCTGCCGGACGCCGGCCTCGTGACCATCGAAGACGCCGAGACCGGCGAATTGCTGGAGCTGGATTCGAAGCGCACCGGCGTGCGCGAACGTTTTGCAAGCGTGAACGCGGAACGGCTGGCGGAACTGGATCGCGCGCTCATTCGCACCGGCGTGGACACGCTGCGGCTGAAAATCACCGAACCGTTTGCGCCCGTGTTGCAACGGTTTTTTGAAATCCGCCGAGGCCGGAGGCGCGGATGAAATTGTTTCCCGCAACATTCTTACTGCTGTCTGCCATTGCCAAGGCCGGCGACACCAACTCGATTCCGGCGCTCGCGCCGACCTACGGCGAACTGCCGCCGACGTTTTGGGAACAGCACCAAACCACCATCATCATCGGTGGTTTTGCGTTGCTTGCGGTTGCCTTTCTCTTTTTGCGCGTCTGGTTGCGACCCGAAACGCCGGTGGTGTTGCCGCCGGAAGTTTTAGCGCGCGAGGCGTTGACCAAACGACTGCGCCAGCCGGAAGATGGAAAACTTTTGAGTGGAGTCTCGCAAATTCTGCGGCGTTATATTGTTGTGGCGTTTGAATTGCCGCCCGGCGAAATGACCACGGCGGAATTTTGCATTGTGATTGCCGGCCATGCAAAAATTGGAGCTGAACTCGCCCAGTCCATTGCCGGTTTTTTGCGCGAATGTGACGAACGAAAGTTTTCCACCGCGCCCGCCGCCGCTCCGCTCAATGCCGCCAGTCGGGCGCTGGATTTAGTCGGACTGGCTGAAAAAATCAAAGCCGCGTCGCCCGTTGGTTCCAACCCAAAATGACCGGCGAATTTGAATTTCAATATCCCTGGTTGCTGGCGCTGCTCGGCCTGCTGCCGGTCTATGCGCTGCTGCGTGGCAAAGCTGGCAAGCTCTCGGCGCTGACATTTTCCAGCGCGGACATCGCCCGCGAAGCCGGGGCGAAGGCGCGCTCGGCGGCAGGACGGTTTTTATTTTTTCTCCGACTGTCCGCTGTCGCACTCGGCATCATCGCGCTTGCCGGACCGCGGCTGGCCAATTATCACGTTGAGACCGAGACGCCGGGTATTGATATCATGCTCGTGCTGGATTTGTCCTGGTCCATGGAGGCGATTGACATGGGCAAGCCGGCGGAAAAGCTGTCGCGCTTTGCCATCGCCTCCGGTGTGCTGAAAGAATTCATCCAGAAACGACCTAACGACCGCATCGGCCTGATCACCTTTTCCGGCGTACCTTATCTAACCAGTCCGCTCACGCTCAATCATGAATGGCTCATTGAAAATTTGGGCCGGTTGCACATCGGCATCATCTCCGATCTCGGCACGGCCATTGGCGATGCCGTCGCGGTTGCGGCCAAACGGCTCAAGGCCGTGCCGAATAGCAAGAGCCGCATCATGATTTTGCTGACCGACGGCGACAACAATCTTGGCAAAATTGATCCGCTGCCCGCCGCGCAGCTCGCCGCCGCCTTGGGCGTGAAAATTTATGCCATCGGCATCGGCATCGAGGCGCCCTGCAACATGCCGGCGTTCGATCCGGCGACCGGCATCTTCAAGCTGGATGCGGCCGGCAACGTCATCCCGACGCTGCTGCTCCAGCCGGCGAATTACTCCGTGCTCGGCAAAATGGCGGATTTGTCCGGCGGCCATTTTTATCGCGCCACCAACCAGCGCGAGCTGCAAAACATTTACAACCAGATTGACCATCTGGAAAAATCCGAGGTGAAGCTGCGGCGCTATGCCACTTACGAGCCGCTGTTTGAGTGGCCGTTGCTTGCCGCACTCGGATGCCTGGCGTTGGAAATGATTTTGGCAAACACAAGATTTCGCCGCGTGCCCTGACGATTTATGATTTACGCTTTGCGATATACGATTTCAAGTTTCCAGGAGGGCGGGCTTCAGCCCGCTTCCCCGCATTCATGGCTGGCGACCTGGAAGCGGCATCCAAGCCGCGCCCCGCAAACCAACTCGTCAATCGTACATTATCAATCGTAAATGTTTTCGGACTTCCATTTCGCGGAACCGCGCTGGCTCTGGCTGGCGGCGGCAGCGCCGGTTTTGCTGGCGCTGCTCCACCGGCACGCCGCGATCGCCCGCCGCGGACAATTGGCGCGGCTGGCCTCGCCGCATTTCGTCGCGGAACTCACAGCGTCGCACAGCCGGGCGCGGCGAAGTTTTAAACACGCGCTGCTGCTTGCCGCCTTGGCTCTGGCGGGGCTCGCGCTGGCGCGACCGCAATGGGGTCAGACCGAAGCGGATAAATCATGGCTGGGCGAAGACGTGGTTTTCGTGCTGGACTGTTCGTTGAGCATGACGACCAGCGACGTTTTGCCGAGCCGCCTGCAGCGCGCGAAGTATGCGCTGCTGGATTTTGCCCGCAAGCAAAGCCACGGGCGCGTGGGCCTCGTGGCGTTTGCCGGCAGTGCCTTCATCCAATGCCCGCTGACGTTTGATGCCGATGCCTTTGAGGAAACGCTTTTATCCGTGGATGAAAAAACCATTCCCATTCCGGGCACCGACATTGGCCGCGCGCTGAACGAGGCGTATCGCGCGCTGGACCAGGGCAGCCGCCGCAAAATGGTCGTGCTCGTGACCGACGGCGAGGACTTGGAAAAATCCGGCGTCGCCGCCGCGAAACGGCTGGGGACCAATGGCGTGGTGATTTTCACCATCGGTGTCGGCACGCCGGCGGGCAAAGAAATTCAAACCGTCAACGCCGCCGGCCAGCCGGAACTGTTGCACGATGCCAAAGGCGAAATTGTCCGCAGCCAGCTCGACGAAACCACGCTGCGCGAAATCGCCCAGGCCACCGGCGGCAGCTATTTTCCGCTCGGCACACTCGGCGACGGCCTGACGAAAGTGCGCTCGGCGATTCACACGCTCGATACTGCCAGCGGTTTGCGGCAGTCGGCGAAGAATGGCGTGGATCGCTATCATTGGTTGATTGCCGCGATGCTGATCTTGCTGGTGGCCGAATCGCTGACCGGCACGCGGCGGAAAAACTTTTCAGTCACGGCATGAAATACTTTGCGACATTGAAAAAGTTTGTTTTGCCGTGCGCCATCACAATCAGCTGCCGAGCGCAGGCGTTGGATTTGCCTGCGGCTGCACCACCGGTGACGGCCCGGGAGTTTTACAACGCCGGGGCAAAGCTGCTGGCCGCGAATAATTTTGCCGCGGCAGAAAAAATGTTTCAATCCGCGCTAGCGGCCCAGGACGAGCGTGTGCAGCCGCCAGCGCTTTACAATCTCGGCCATACCCGCTTCGCCGAGGGCGCGGAGCTGTTGAAAAAAGGGCTGGACGCGCAGAAAGCCATGGCCCAGGGCAACGCGGCGCTGGCGGCGGGTGAACAGGCGCTGCACCAAGGCGAATCGTCGCTGGCGGAAAACAATCTGGAAAAAATGGTCGCCGCCTACCTGGAAGGCCGGGGCATGCGCCATCAGTTGCGCGACGCGGAAAAAGCCGTGGCGGCGGCGATGGAAACCTACGGCAAAACGCTGCAGAAATGGCAGCGCGCGGCGGATGATTTCAAAGGCGCCGCCGAACTAAATCCCGCCGACACCAACGCGACCCACAACGCCAAAATTGTAGAGCGCAACATCGCCAAGCTCGTGGACAGCCTGCGTCAGATGCAGGAAATGCTGGGCGCGATGGGCAAACAAAAACAGGATCTCGGCAAAATGTTGAGCAAGCTCAAGGGTCAGATTCCCGCGCCGAATGCGCCGCCGGGCGCGGCGGGCGATGACGACGAGGATGAACCGCCTATGCAGCCGGATGCGCTGGCGGGCCAGAAGGAAAACGCGCCGCCGCCGGGCGACCAGCTGCAGATACCATTGTCGCCGGAGCAAGCGGGCCAAATCCTCGAAGGCCTCTCGCTCGACGGCACCCGCCGCCTGGCCATGAGCGACAAGGAAGGCGCGCCGCCGAAAGATCGAAAGGGGCGCAACTGGTAAAATGAAAATGTCGCAGCCTCCAACCGCGAACGCCGAACGCCGTGCACTTGCCGGCGCGCGGAGCTTTTTCCGCTGGCGGCTTTTGGCGGCCGGCTGGCTGTGCTGGGCCGGTGTTTTCACGCTGCCGCTGCCGGCGCAAGTGCCGCCGCAGGTTTCGCCGGAAGCCGCCGCGCAAATGATCATGCGCCCACAGACGCCGGTGGATAATTCGCAGCCCGCCAACCTCGTCGCGACGGCGGAGTTTGATCCGCCCGCCGTGCGGCCCGGCGAAAAGACTACTTATCGCGTCACCATCAATGCCACGCAAAACTCCATCCGGTGGCCGGACGAAATTTCTTTGCCGGCCGGATTGCGCCTGGGACCGTCGGCGCGCGGGCAATTGACGCAGCCGGACGGAACGCCGTTCCGTCCGCTCACCGAATTTATTTACGAAGTCACACCGAACGAGGCGGGAAGGATGACCATTACCAATGTCAGCGTGCCGGTCGGCTCGCAGGCGGTGGAAATTCCGGCGGCGACGCTGGATGTGTCAGCCACCAATGCCATTTCGCCGCCGGCGCGGAAAATCTCATTGGAAGTATCAGCGACGAATTTGCTTTTTGGCCAGCCGTTTCGCGTGCGCGTGATTTTTCCGGCGACGCTCGGTAACCAGCTTGAAGCGTTACGCGACGTGCAGTTCAACGGCGGCAGTTTTTTGACGGATAAACTTGCCGTGCGCCAGGCCATCGAACCGGTCGTGCAGGGTGATCAGCTGGTGCCGGCGTTCACCTACGAAACGATCGCCACGCCGCTGGCCGCCGGACTGCAGACAATGTCCGCGCAGGGTTTTACCGTGCCGCCATTTTCCGCGGGGCCGCTGACGATCACGGCGCGAACCGGGCCGATCATGCTCGGTGGCGCGCCGTCGGGCCGACCGATGTTTCTCGTGTCCGACGCCGTCCAGTTGAACGTGCGACCGTTGCCGGAAAAATCGGCGCTGGCCGGTTTCACCGGCGCGCTGGGAAAATTTCTCGCCGACCAGCCACAGTTATCCACCAACCGATTGCGCGTCGGCGAGTCGCTGCATCTGAAATATGGTTTCCACGGAGAAGGTGATTTGACCCGCTGGGTGCCACCGGCCACGCCGCGTTCGCGCGACTGGCAGATTATCGCCGATCCGCCGCCGGCGACGGGCTTCACGCTGATTCCGCAAACTGACGAGGCGACGAACACGCCGGCCATTCCGTTCAGCGCGTTTGATCCGGAACTGGCGAGCTATGTGAATCTGACGATTCCGCCGCTGTCGGTGACGGTGTTAGGCGATGGTCTGCCGGTGCAATTACCCGTGCTGGACGATGAAGGCAAAGCCGCTGCGCCGTTAAAATTGAGCGACCTCGAGCCGACGCCCGGCAAAACGGTGGTGAGCTTGAGGCCGTTGCAACTGCGCGGCTGGTTCGTGATCGTGCAGCTATTGCCAGTAATGGGTTTTATCGCGCTGTGGCAATGGGACCGCCGGCGCCGATTTTTGGAGGCGCATCCGGAAATTGTCCGGCGCCGGCAGGCGCGCAGCGCGTTGCGCCGTGAAATCCGGTGTTTGCAAAAAGCGGCTGCCGCCGGCGATGCGGCGGCGTTTGTGGCCCACGCAGCGCAGGCGATGCGGGTTGCCGTTGCGCCGCATTTTCCGGCGAACCCGCGTGCGCTGGTCTGCGGCGACGTGCTGGCCCAATTGGCTGACGCGGAGCGAAACGGTTGCATGGGGGAAACGGCCAGAACCATTTTCGCGGCGGCGGACGCGCGATTTGCACCCGACAAAAACGCCAAGGGGGATTTGCTGACGCTGGAATCCGCCGTCGAGGCGGTGCTGCAAAAACTGGAGGAAAAGCTGTGAAGTTTTTTGGCTTCATTTTCATGGCGGTGATTTTCGGTGCGGTTGCGCCCGGACGCGCGGCCACGAATGATTTGTTTTCGGCCGGCACAGCGTTCCATCGCGCCGGACAATTTCCCGAGGCGGCGAAGGCTTTTAAGACTCTGGCGCAGGCACAGCCGGCGGCCGGCACGCTCGTGAATCTGGGTGTTGCCGAATGGCAGCGTGGCCGGGCGGGTGCGGCCATCCTGGCGTGGGAACAGGCGCGTTGGATTGATCCGTTCGATACGCGCGCGGGGGCCGACCTCCAATTTGCGCGCGCGGTGGCGCAGGTGGAGGGACCGCCACTGAAGTGGTTCGAGAGCGCGTCCACTTGCCTGCCGCCAAATGCCTGGTTCTGGCTCGCGGGCGTGAGCCTTTGGCTGGCGGTGGGCGTGCTGGTGTTGCCGGGATTTTTCCGCCGGCGCAAGGCGGGCTGGCACCAGACCCTGGCGGCGCTGGCTTTTGGATTGTTTCTGTTTTGCCTGACGGCCAATCTCGGCGTGGTAAGCCGCACTCAGATCGGGTTTGTCCTGACAAAAAAAGCGCCCTTGCTGCTGACGCCAACGCAAGCCGGCGAAGTCATTTCAATTTTGACCGCCGGCGCGCCAGCCCGGTGTTTGCGCAGCCATGGAAATTACTTGTTCATAAGCACCGCCGACGAATCCGGCTGGGTTGAGCGGAACGAGTTTGAATTGGTTTGTCCCAGCCGGGGCGGCGACGGAAGTGCCGCCGCAAATAATTAATCACCCAGCGCCTCGCTGGTCTGGAGCCTGTAATTCGTCCGCCGTCTCCAGTGTTCCGCTTTGGAAAATCCCCTGTTCACCATCCAAATTTGACTTGTCAAAGCCGCAGAAATAGCTACGATAACTCCGTCTGTAAGAAAAATTGACCTTTCGACCATGGTGAATCTTCAAGGAACATCGTTCAGTGATGATTTCAAACCCGGTAGTTGGCAGCAGACGAAATCGGTTAAACTAAATAAGTAAATCATCAAATGAGCACGAAATTGTTTGTGGGAAATCTTTCCTTCAACACCACTGAAAATGACCTGCAGGAGGCTTTTGCCGCCCACGGTCAGGTCGTCGAAGCCAACCTTATGATGGACCGGATGACCGGTCGTTCACGCGGTTTCGCTTTCATCACCTACTCCACGCCGGAAGAGGCGCAGAAGGCCATTGAGGCCATGAATGGCGCGCAGCTCGACGGTCGCGCGTTGACGGTCAATATCGCCCGTCCGAAGGAAGAGCGTCCGCCCGGCGGCGGCGGTCGCGACCGCGGCCCGCGCCGCGATTTCGGTGGTGGTGGTGGCGGCGGTTATGGTGGTGGCGGCAGCCGTGGTGGTGGCGGTGGTGGTCGTGAACGCTATTAATTTTTGAATCAACTGGGCCGGGGCGGCGTCCGTTTCGGGCGTCGCCCTCCGCCATCTTCAGAACGTTTTTCGGAAATTCTTCAGTGGTCTTTTTCATTTCTTCATGGAAGAGCATATCGAAATTGAAGGGCGCATCCTGACGGTGCTAGCGGGAACGATGTTCCGCGTTGAACTGGACAACAAGCATCAGGTGCTGGCAACCATCTCCGGCAAGATGCGGAAAAAATTCGTGCGCCTGACCTCCGGCGATCGGGTGAAAATGGAAATGTCCCCCTACGATTTGAACAAGGCGCGCATCGTCTGGCGCATCGGGTGATGCTGGGTTACTGGTTGCAAGTTGCGGGTTGCGGGTTAGTCTCCTTTCGTTCGTTTGCCAACTTGCAGCTTTTAACCAGCAACTTTCAACCGATATGATATCCGCCATCATTGTCGCCGCCGGCAAGGGCACGCGCATGGGCGCTAATGTGGACAAGCTCTGGCTCGAAGTCGCCGGCCGGCCGGTGGTCGCCCATACCTGGCAGCAATTTAACGACGCGGCTTGCCTTGATGAAATCATTCTCGTAGTCCGCGACGGGATGCAGGAAGACTTCGCCGAACTCGCGGTTCAATTTCATTTTCAGAAACCATTCCGCCTCGTCGTCGGCGGCGCCCAGCGGCAGGATTCAGTTTGGAATGGATTGGAAGCCGTTTCAGCAAAAACCATGATTGTCGCCATCCAAGATGCCGCGCGGCCTTGCACGAATGCGGAATTAATCGCGGCCACGATTGAAGCGGCGGTGGAAACTGGTGCTGCCGTGGCCGCACAGCCCGTGGCGGACACGATCAAGGAAACCGCCGACGGCAAAATCATTTCGCGCACCGTGGATCGCTCGAAGCTCTGGTCGGTGCAGACGCCGCAGACGTTCCGCGTGGAAATCATCCGCAACGCCATCGCTACCGCGCGCCAAAAAGGCTTGGTGCTGACCGATGACACAGCGGCGTGCGAACTCATCGGCCAGCCGGTGCGGCTGGTGAGAAGCACCGCGCCCAATCCCAAGGTCACGGTGCCGGCGGACTTGCCGTTTATCGAATCGCTGTTGCGGTCCGCGGTGTAGTTGCTTCAAAATGCGCCCATGAATCGTAGTTTTATCTTCGGCCTCGTGCTGGTTGCGCTGATGCTCAACCTGGCGTTTGGCGCAAATCTTTATCTCCACGCCGCCAAGCCGGGCAATGTCGACGAAAGTGACGCCGCCAGCGAAGCGGTTTTCAGCGACGCGCTCACGAAGATCCACAATGAATACGTGGACGGCACTAATTTCACCTACCGTCAGCTCGTTTATTCCGCGCTTAAGGGCGCGGTCAGCAAACTTGATCCGCACAGCGAATTTCTCGACGCCGATTCCTTCCAGGAATTGCAGGACGACACCGAGGGCCAGTTCGGCGGGCTGGGCTTGATGGTCGGGATTAAGGATGGTCACGTCACCGTCATCGCGCCGATGGATGATACGCCCGGCTCGCGCGCCGGCATCTTGAGTGGCGACCGCATCGTCAAGGTCGAGGGCCGGGGCGTGGACAAAATGCCATTGGAAGACGTGGTGAAGCAACTGCGCGGCGAACCCGGTTCCACCGTGAACCTCACCGTCGAGCGCCCCGCCAGCGGCGTGCTTAAAGATTTCACGCTCACGCGCGCCGTGATCCAGATGGACATGGTCAAGGACATCAACGGGCAGAAAAAATTCCCGCTCGACGAAAATAAAATCGGCTACGTCCGCATCACGCAGTTCGGCGAAAAGACCGGCGACGAACTGGAAGCCGGGCTCGATTCGCTCAAGCAGCAGGGCATGAAAGGATTGATTCTCGACCTCCGCTGGAATCCCGGCGGTTTGCTCGATCAGGCCGTGGAAGTCTGCCAGAAATTCCTCCCGGTCGGACAGCTCGTGGTTTCCACCGAAGGCCGGCACACGCTGGACAAATACTATGCGCGCGGCCGCGGCGATGAGTTGAAAAACCTTCCCGTCGTCGTGCTGGCAAACCTCGGCAGCGCGAGCGCGGCGGAGATTGTCACCGGCTGTTTGCAGGACTTACATCGCGCGGTGGTGCTGGGCGAGAAAACGTTCGGCAAAGGTTCCGTGCAGACCATTTTTCCGCTAGACGATGGATCCGCGCTGAAGCTGACCGTGGCCAAGTATTACACGCCGAGCCACAAGGTCATTCATCAGCACGGCATCACGCCGGATATTTTCGTGCCGCTGACCGATGCGGAGGAGGCAGCGATCCTCATCAAGCGCGCGCCCGGTGGCCTCGACTCGCTGCCGGACAAGGATCGCGCCAGCGTCGCGGCCATGCACGACGAACAGCTCGATCGCGCCGAGGATTTGCTGAAGGGCTTGCTGATCTACAACCAGTTGACCGCCGCGCCGAAGCCGGAGAAAATGGCGGCGAAGTAGCGCGACTCGTTGAACCGTTGCAGCGGCCGGCGGCGTGAAGAAGATTCACGATTCAACCTTTTAACAATGTAACGAAATGACCCTCCTCGCGCTCGAAACTTCCTGCGACGAAACCAGCGCCGCCGTGGTGCGCGACGGAAATATCCTGTCCAATACTGTTTCCTCGCAAATAAAACTCCACGAGGCATACGGCGGCGTGGTGCCGGAGCTGGCCGCGCGCGAGCATCTCAAAAATCTTTTGCCCGTCGCGCAAGCCGCGCTGCGCGAGGCCGGTGTTTCACCGGCGCAGCTTGACGCCGTGGCCGCCACACAGGGGCCGGGATTGGCCATTGCATTGCTCATCGGCTATAAGGCCGCGCAAGCGGTGGCGTTTGCTTTGCAGAAACCGTTCATCGGCATCAACCATCACGAGGCGCACTTGTATTCGCCTTGGATTATTGGTGGTTGCGGCACCTCCGCCGCCAATCTTTTGTTCGCCGACTTCTCGCAATTTCAGCCGAATCTCTCACTTATTGTCAGCGGCGGCCATACGCTGCTGGTGCTTGTTGAATCCGAGCTGAAACACCGCGTACTCGGCGGCACGATTGATGATGCCGCCGGCGAATGTTTCGACAAGGCAGGTAAGCTCATGGGCTTGCCGTATCCCGCCGGTCCGATCATTGACCAACTGGCGGCGCAGGGGAATCCGACCGCCTATGACTTCCCGCGCCCGCTATTGCACGATGCGAATGATGACTTCAGCTTCAGCGGACTCAAGACTTCCGTGCGTTATTTCATCCGTGACCACCCGGCGATTCTTGACGACCGGCAAAAGGTTTGCGACCTATGCGCCAGCGTGCAGGCGGCGATTGTCGAAGTGCTCGTGAAGAAAACAATTCGGGCCGCGAAGCGCGAAGGCGTGCGTTGCGTGACCGCTTCCGGCGGGGTGACGTGCAACCGCGCCCTGCGGAATGAACTGGAGCGCGCGTGCAAAATAAATCATTTCACCTTGCGCCTCGCCGAAAAATCCCTGTGCACCGACAACGCCGCCATGATCGGTATTCTTGCCGAAAGAAAACTGCTGGCCAATGCGCCGCTACCGTCGCCGGACGCAGAAATCCAGCCCGGCTGGGCGCTGGCCTAGGCAATCAATTTCATGGCCGACCAATTGCCCATTTACGACATTGAGCGCGAACTCATCGCGCACCTGCGCACCGACCGGCGGCTCATTTTGTCCGCGCCCACCGGTTCAGGCAAATCCACGCAGGTACCGCAGATGCTGCTCAAGCATGGTCTGCTCGGCAATGGTCAGGTGGTCGTCCTGCAACCGCGCCGGCTCGCCACGCGTCTGCTCGCAACCCGGGTGGCCTCGGAACTTGGCGTGAAACTTGGCGATGAGGTCGGTTATCAAATCCGCTTTGAAAATGTCACGTCGGCGAAGACTAAAATCCGCTTCGTCACCGAGGGCGTGTTGCTCCGGCAGATGATCGAGGACCCGCAACTGCGCGGCATGTCGGCCATTTTGTTTGATGAGTTTCATGAGCGCCATCTTTATGGCGACATCACGCTCGCCCAAGCGCTGGATCAGCAGGAAAAACATCGCCCCGACCTTATGCTGGCCGTGATGTCCGCCACGCTTAACGCGGGGGAACTGGAAAAGTATTTGAATGCAGTTCGCGCTGGTAGCTGCGACGCCCCCGTCGCAGAGGGTGCAGGCGACGCCTCGTCGCCCAAACCGGCGGGCAAGCCAAGCGCAGGCCGGGTTTTCCCACGCGACGAGGGCGTCGCGCCCACCTTCTGCGACGGGGCGTCGCAGCTACCGCGTCGCGCCGACTTTCGTTGCTTCACTCTCGCGTCCGAAGGCCGCATGTTTCCGGTTGAGATCGAGTATCTGCCGCACCGGGTCGGCGCGAACGGGCCGCCGGTCTGGGAACTGGCGGCGGACGAGTTTTCCCGCTACGTCGCCGGCGGCGGGGAAGGCGACGTGCTCATTTTCATGCCCGGCGGATTCGAAATTTCCCAGACCATTGACGCCATCCGCAATTCGCGCGAGGCCAAAGGTTTTATCGTGCTGCCGTTGCACGGCGAATTACAGCCGCGCGATCAGGACGAGGCAGTCGCGCGCTATCAGCAGCGGAAAGTTGTCGTCGCCACCAACGTTGCTGAGACGAGTATCACGATTGATGGCGTGCGGCTGGTGATTGATTCCGGCCTCGCCCGCATCGCCCGCTACGATTCCAACCGCGGCATCAACACTTTGTTGATCGAAAAAATATCGCAGGCGAATGCCGACCAGCGCTCGGGTCGAGCCGGCCGCACTGCGCCGGGAACGTGTATCCGTTTGTGGTCGCGATCAGAACACGATGAGCGCGTGCCGCACGAGATGCCGGAAATCCGCCGGCTGGATTTGTCGGAGGTCGTGCTTACGTTGAAGGCGTCGGGCGTGGAGGACTTGCGCGCCTTCCGCTGGCTGGAAAAGCCCGATGAAATTTCGCTCACGCATGCGGAGGAGCTGCTGGCGGACTTGGGCGCGCTGAAAGCTGAAGCGCAGGCGTCCTCGCCTGCGGGTGCGGGCGGCGGGCCCGCCGCCAGTTCCAACAACGACGGGCCGGGCGGCCCATCGAACCGGCCGGCGGGGACGACTGCGCTGCGCATCACACCCATGGGCCGCAAGATGCTGGCGTTTCCGTTGCATCCGCGTTACGCGCGGATGCTGCTGGCGGCGCAACAATACGGCTGCGTATACCAAGCCTGCCTCATCGCCGCGCTCACGCAGGGCCGCGACCTGCTTATCCGCAACGCGGGCAAGGAGGTGGAATCCTCGCGTGAGGATTTGCTCGGCGAGCAGGCGAGTTCGGATTTCTGGATTTTGATGCGCGCGTGGAGTTTTGCGTTCAACAATCAATTCCGCATGGACGTCTGCCGCAAGCTGGGCATCCACGCCGTCACCGCCAAACAAGTCGGCCCGCTGTTTGACCAGTTTCTCCGCATTGCCAAGGATGAGGGCCTCGACATCAAGCCGAACGAAGTGAAGGACGAGAATTTGCAGAAGTGCATCCTGATCGGCTTCAGCGACCGCGTGGCGCGGCGGCTGGATCAGGGGACGTTGCGCTGCGAACTGGTTCACGGCCGGCGCGGCGTGCTGGCGCGCGAAAGCAAAGTGCAGCAAAGTCCGCTGTTCGTGGTGGCAGAAATCCGCGAGATCGAGGGGCGCGACCGTGAGATGAACACCATCCTCTCGCTGGCCACGGCCATCGAGGCCGACTGGCTGAAAGAATTATTCCCCGACGACATTAAGAGCGAGGTGCATGTGCAATTCGACGCGCAGCAGAAACGAGTTTTGGCCGCCGAGCTGTTGCGCTTCCGCGATCTGGCATTGGCCGCGAAACGCCTCGACCCGCCGCCTGCTGATGCGGCGGCGCGGCTGCTTGCGGACGAGATTTTAGCCGGACGCCTGCTTTTGCCGAACTGGGATCACAGCGTGGAGCAATGGCTGGCGCGGTTAAATCTGTTATGCCAGGAGTGCGCCGATTTGCAATTGCCGGCCATAACGGACGACGACAAGAAATCCATCATCGAGCAGTTGTGCCACGGCGCGGTCAGCTACAAAGACATCAAGGAGCGCGAGGTGAAACCCATCGTGATGTCGTGGCTCTCGCAGGCGCAGCGCGCGTTGCTGGACAAACACGCTCCGGAGCGGCTCACGCTGCCGAACGGGCGCACGCCCAAGGTGAATTACGAGCCGGGCAGGGTGCCTTTCATCTCGCTGCGCATCCAGGAGCTTTACGACGTGAACCAGACGCCGCAAATCGCGCTGGGCCGCGTGCCGGTAACGGTGCATATCCTCACGCCGGGTATGAAACCAATTCAAGTGACACAGGATTTGGCAAACTTCTGGCGCGAGCACTACCCGAAGATCAAGTCGGAACTGGCGCGGAAGTATCCGAAACATTTTTGGCGATGAATGGCGTGGAACAACTTTGTTCAAAATGCGGCCTGTGCTGCGACAGCACGCTGTTCGCGGACGTGGAGCTGCGCGCGGGCGAGGACGCGAAGCGGCTCAAGCAGCTCGGCTTGACGCTGGAACCGAAAACCAAAAGCAGGCAGGCCTTCGCACAGCCATGCGCGTGCTTTAATGGCAAACTGTGCGGCATTTACGGTGAGCGGCCAACGCAATGCCGGAAGTTTAAGTGCGGTTTGTTGAAGCGCGTGGACGCCGGTGAAATGACGCCCGGCGCGGCGCTGAAGAAAATTGCCGCGGCGAAGCTGCGCGTGGAAAAAGTGCGCGGGCTGTTGCGCCAAGCCGGCCAGCGATCGGAGTCAATGGCTTTGAGTCACCGGTACGCCGAGGCGATGTCCGCGCCGATTGATTTGGCTGCTGAAAATTCCGCCGATCTTCGCGGCGAGCTGATGCTGGCGGTCAGCGACCTGATGCAGTTGTTGCAGCGGGATTTTTTACGCTGACAAATTCAGAGGCTTCCAAACGTGCCGGTAGGATGCCGGTGCCACTATGCGGCGGTCATGCCAATGTCTTTGGCGATCTTGGCGGCAGAGTCGGGATCAACCCACTTCACCAGCGTGATGAAATTCACCAGCGCGGGGCTGTCGGCCTTGACCTTGAAAAGATTGCGCAGCGCATGAATCACCTTGGCGTAGGCGGCGGCGTATTTTTCATGCGTGAGCCGATTGGCGTAGGATTCCAAAACGGCGCGGGCGACGGGATCGGTCTGGCCGTCGGGCAGATACGGCAGCAGGCAGAAGACGCGCACCAGCGTCATTGGGTCGGACTCGGAAAGGATGAGCCAGCTATGCTTGACCTCGTCGGCGTCGTATTTGGTGTGCAGCTGTTTGCGGATGGCTTCGGTGATTTCGTTCGGCGACGCGCGGCCGGCGATGAGTTCCTTGATGATGTCCCACGCGTTCATCTGCGTCTTTTCGAATGAAATTCCGCCCTCGCTTTTCGCGGGCAATTCCGGCAGGCCCAGCTGCTTGATGAGTGCTTTGCCCAGCGCCTCGGCGTCCTCGCGGCGCAGGCGGTCGGAATTGAGGATGGTGCGGACCACGGTTTTTTGCGCGTCGGTGTTGACAAGGTGCAAAATGGCAGCGATCGGTTCTGGCGGCGGATTTTTCTGTCCGCCAAAAAGGTGTTTCACGAATTCCGCCGTCACTGGGTCGTGCTCGGTGAAAATCCCCGAGCGGAACGTCAGCACGAAGCGCAGGGTCCGCGCCGCGCCGCCGGCCTTGCCGAAATTGTTGACGACCGCCTGCCGGTAATCGGCGTTGATGATGAAAGCCAGCAACGCCTCCGCCTGCTTGATCAGGTTCTCGTCGAGCGGATCCGTTTCGCTGGTGACCACCAGTTGCTCGACCAGCGGCGGCAGTTTTTGGGCAAAGATCACGTCCGGCGATTCCGTGCTTTGGTTTTCGTAATAATTCAGCAGTTCCAGCACGAACGAAAGTTTCAGGAAGGCGGTTTTCTGCGCGCGCGATGCCCGGCTTTGCAAAATCTTCTTTTGCAGCGCCACCAAATCGGCCCGCTTCGCCGCCGCCACGTTGGGATTTTGTGTCAGCAGCTCCTCAAAATCGCTTTTGAAGCCGAGCATGATCTGCTCCGGCTTGGGCCGCGGATTGTGTTTGGCGTCCGTGGTCAGATCCTTGAAAAAAACCAGCGCCTCCTCGCCGAAATCTTTCACGATCTGTTCGCGCGCCACCTGGCCTTTAACAAAGCTGCGGCCGGCGCGCACGCTGGCGGGCGTGAAAAAAGTCGCCGGTTGGGTGATTAGCGCCTGCAGCATCGCTGGGTCGAGCGGGGCTTCGAGCTTGATCAATTCTTCCACTAGCGGTTTGATGGCCGCCGTCAAATCGCGCTTCGTCCGGTCGAGCGCCTTCAGAATGGCGGGCTGGAGCAAATTCTCCTCGTTCTTGCCGTTGACCAGCGCGGCGCTGACATCGTTGACGGCCGCGCTGTGTTCCACCAGCCGCGAGACGATCACGCCGACATCGTTGATCGGCAGCTTCGTCACCAGCGTGGTGATGAGGTTGACGAGTTCGCCGTGGGATTTTTTGCGGTGCTCCACGACGCGCTCCAGAAGCTGGCGCAGCGCCTTGTTTTCCTGCTCCAGCGCGGTGCATTCCGTTTCCGACTGCTGCACCCGCAAGGTGAGGTCGTGCCAGTCGCGCTGGATTTCCTCCAGCGACGGCACCGGGGCGGCGGGTTTGTCCGTTTGTGACATGAAGCTATCTTTATCCAAAGGCGCGCGGCTGGCCATCCCTTTTTTGCAAATTGAAAACGCAAAATAAACCCGCCGGTAGAAATCGGTTTTCCGTTGGCCCCGCCGGCGCCAAAAAATCAGAGCGACAAGATTTTGGAAAAGCGGTAGGCTCAAACCGTCAACCAAAATGAGCAATGACCTCTTTGAGTTCGAGCGCGGCCTGTGGCGGCAAAACCTTCTGCGCGTTGCAGGCGTGGATGAGGCCGGCCGCGGGCCGCTGGCCGGGCCGGTGGTCGCCGCCGCCGCCATTTTGCCGGCGCGCTGGGCGGAATCCGGTTTGCCCGCCGCCCTGGCCGGCCTGAACGATTCTAAACAACTCACCGAAGCGCAGCGTGAAAAGTTTTTTGCATTCCTCACCGCCGGCGTTGAAATCGAATTTGGCATCGCCATGATCAGCGCCGCCATGATTGACGAAATCAACATCCTCCAAGCCACGCACCGCGCGATGAACGACGCCCTGGCACAATTGAATCCGCCGCCCCCGCACGCACTCGTGGACGGCCGGCCGGTGAAAACGTTGCGCGTGCCGCAGACGGCCATCGTCAAAGGCGACGCGCGGAGCTATTCCATCGCCGCCGCCAGCGTGCTGGCCAAGGTCACGCGCGACCGGTTGATGCTGGATTATGCCGCGCAGTATCCCGCCTACGGTTTCGCCGAGCACAAGGGCTATGGCACGGCGAAACACCTGGCGGCGATTGCGAAATTCGGCGCATGTCCGATCCACCGGAAAACTTTCGCGCCGCTCAGACAACCAAAGCCGATACTTTTATAGACCTGGTTGAAACACAGATTTTGAATCCGCGGCTTCAGCGGATGTTTTACCAATGAACTTCCTGGAAAAGCTCAAGTTACGGTTCGCCAGCAAGGAAAAGCCGGAGCATCTGCGGCGTGGCGAGCTGGGCGAGCATGCGGCGAAAAGGTTTTTGCAAAAATCCGGCCTAAAATTTCTCGCCGCCAACTTCCGTTCCGCGCATGGCGAAATTGACCTCATTTTCCGCGATGCCGACTGCCTGGCTTTCATCGAGGTGAAAACCCGCTCCTCGGAGGGCTGGACGCGTCCGGCGGCGGCGGTGGACGCGCGGAAACGGAAGCTGCTGTCACAGGCGGCGCTGGATTACCTGCGCCGGCTGAGAAATCCGCCCGTGAAATTTCGATTCGACATCGTGGAGGTTTTGCTGGCGGACGGCGCGGTGCGGGAAGTCCGGCATCTGCCCAACACGTTTGCGCTGGTCAAGCCCTATCGTTACGGCTGATTACTGAGGGACGAGTTCCTAAATTCATATGGGCACCCGTGGCGCTCGTCCCTCCGGTAAGTTGCCGGCAACTATTTGCTTGCACTGTCGGGCGAACCGGATGAATTTCACTTTACTGCCATGCCTCGAACTTTTGACATCGTGATGGGAACGACCGAACTGGTTGTTGCTGTGGGGTTGGTTGGCTGGGGCATTTTTCACGCGCTCAAAAAAAGCGAAGCTCCCGGCAAAATGTTTTTCAAACTGGTGTTCACGGTGCCTTTATTTCTTGGTTGCCTATGGCTGGCTCACGCAATGGGACCATACGGCCCGTTTCTCATTGTTTTCATGGCGATTATTTTATCAATCATGTGGACACCGCATATCGCGGCATTGCTGTTCAGCCCGCTGACGAACCTGTTTGACGGCGGCAGCGAGCCGCCGGAAAAAAGGCCGTTTTATTCCATCGCCCAGACCAAGCGAAACCGGGGCAAACCGCATGAGGCTGTCATCGAAATTCGCCGGCAGCTTGCGATGTTCCCGGATGATTTTGAAGGCGTGCTGTTGTTGGCGCGCATCCAGGCGGAGGATTTGGCGGATTTGCCGGGCGCGGAAATCACGGTGAACCATTTTTGCGACCAGCCGGAAGCGCCGGTGAAGCTGGTGGTCGCCGGGCTCACGCAACTGGCCGACTGGCACATGAAAATCGCCGCCGATGTGGATTCGGCGCGGGCGGCGCTGCAAAAAATTGTCGCGCGTTTTCCGGACACGGAGGCGGCGTTGCAGGCGGAGCAGCGGCTGGCGCATCTTGGTGAGACGGAGAAAATCATTCTGGCGCAGCACGACCGGCAGGCGGTGGCCGTGCCGGCGGGCGTCAACAACATCGGTTTGTTGGACTCGACGGCATTTTTGAAACCGCCGGAGATTGATCCGGGCAAACTGGCGGCGGCACACGTCAAACATCTCGAAACGCATCCGCACGACGCGGAGGTGCGCGAAAGGCTGGCGGTGCTTTACGCGAAGGATTTCAAGCGCCTGGAGCTGGCGACAATGGAACTGGCGCAGTTGATCAACGAGCCGAAACACAAGCCTAAGCAGGTGGCGCACTGGCTGAACCTGCTGGCGAATTTCCAGATCGAACTCGGTGCGGACGTGACGACGGTGCGGGCGACACTGGAAAAAATCGTCGAAAGTTTTCCCGACTTGCCGGTGGCCGAGGTCGCGCAACGGCGGCTGGCGCGCTTGAATTCCGAGTTCAAAGGCCGGGCGGACACTTCGGGCGTGAAGCTCGGCGTTTATGAGCAGAACATCGGCTTGAAATACGGCGCGCCGCGTAAATAGTAGCCGCCGTAGCAGTCAAAACTATTTGCTGCCGGGCTTGACCGCCGGAATTGCCGCCAGATCCGGCGGCAATTTGTCGGCCTCGAAGGCTTCGACTTTCAGCGCGATCAGGCTCTGGAATGGCACGCCAAAACTCACCGTGCCGTTCGAGCGGTCCACGATCGTCGCTACGGCCGCGACGTTCCCGCCGTGTGCGCGGACGATGTCCAACGTTTCCTGCACGCGGCCGCCCTTGGTCACGACGTCCTCGACGACGAGAATTTTCTCGCCGCTGGCAATCTTGAAACCGCGCCGTAAAACGAGTTTACCTTCCTCTTTTTCCACAAAGATGAACCGCAGGCCAAGCTGCCGTGCGACTTCCTGGCCGATCACGAGTCCGCCCATTGCCGGCGCGACAACCGTGACCGCGCCGAGCGGCTTAACTTTAGCGGCCAGCGCCGCGCCGAGTTTTTCGACGATGGGCATCTGCTGGAGTGCCAGCGCGCATTGGAAAAACTGCCGGCTGTGCAAACCGCTACGCAGGATGAAATGGCCTTCGAGCAGTGCGCCCGTGTTGCGGAAAACTTGGAGAACTTGATCTTGTGTCATCGGCATAGTTTCAAGTTTTCTGTTTTTAGTTTCAAGCTTATCCGCAGTTTGCGCCGATTCCTGCAGATTAAAAATCTGTGCAATCCGCGAAATCTGCGGATAAAATTCGCGCGTGCCGAAGTGGATCAAATTCTTCATCGCCATCCTGCTGCTGCCGGTTTGCGCCGGCGCGGCTAGGGCTTTGTGGCTGGTCATCGAACGTTGCGGCAGCGCCGACACGACCTGGGTTCCGTTTTTGGCGGGCGCGGCGTGCTGGGGCGCGATCTTTTTCATGCTGCCCAAGCCGATGTGGATTTACGTCTTGGGCCACGAAGTGACGCACGCGCTGTGGGCGTGGCTGTTCGGCGGCGAGGTTAAGAAAATGAAAGTGACGTCGTCCGGCGGCCACGTTGTCATCTCCAAAACCAATTTCGTCATTGCGCTGGCGCCGTATTTTTTTCCGCTATATGTCGTCCTCGTCCTCGGCGTGTTCGTGCTCGGCCATTTCATTTGGAACTGGCCGCTGGTCTGGTTTCATTTGTTGGTCGGCGCGGCGTATGCATTTCACGTCACGCTGACAATTCACGTTTTGCAGACGCAGCAATCGGACATCACGAGCCAGGGCTATTTATTTTCCGCCGTGGTGATTTTTCTCGGCAACGTCTGTGTGCTGTTGTTCGGCATCCCGCTGCTCACGGCGCGCATCGACCTGTTGAATTCGCTCGGCTGGTGGTTCGAAAGCACCGGCATGATTTTCCACTGGCTGCAACGGGTGATTTGAAAATTGGGAAACCAGGAAGTTTTTGGCCTTGGTTGCCTGGTTTCCTCACAAAATTTTTTGGTCCGGCCGAACACCCACGCCCGGACTAGCCTCGCGATCAAAAAATGTCAGCAATTCAGTCTTGAAATGCTACCGTGTTTGGGGACATCCTCACGGCAGATATGGATTTAGCCGACATCTTGGGCCGTGAACAAATCGTGCCCGAACTTAAAGCGACGAACCGCTGGGAGGCCATTGACGAACTCATCGGCAATCTTGTCGCCACCGGCAAGATTCAGCCCGCCGACCGCGACGCCGTGACCGCCGCCGTCAAGAAGCGCGAAACCTCAATGTCCACGGGCATCGGCTTCGGCATCGGCATTCCGCACGCCTCAACGGATCTGATTTTCGAGGTCGTCGGCGCGCTGGGCCGCTCCGCCAAAGGTGTCAACTTTGACGCGCTCGACAACCAGCCGGTGAAGCTCGTCATGCTCTTCCTCGTGCCGCAGGGCCAGTTTCAAAAACATCTGCACACGCTCGCCAACATTGCCAAACTTTTGCACAAGGCCGATTTTCGCGAAGCCCTCGAAAAATCCCCTGACGCCGACGCCATGCTTGCGGTCATCCGCGAGCACGGGAAGAAGTGAAGCGGCACCGGCGTCGCGCCGGTGAGTTTCTTGCCGGGGTTTTATCTCCTCAGAATATCCGTGTTCATCCCTGTCCATTCGTGGTTAAATATTTTCCGTGCTGCCACACAAACAAATCGAGCGGAAGCTCCAAGCCGCCGTCCGTGAAATCCTGCCGGACGCCGATGTCTCCGCCGTGCTGGTCCGTCCGTGCGACCCCAAATTTGGCGATTACCAGAGCAACGCGCTGATGTCGCTCGCCAAGGTGCGGAAGCTGAATCCGCGCCAGCTCGCCACCGACACGCTCGCCCGGTTCGACGTTGCGGATGTTTGTGAAAAAGTGGAAATCGCCGGCGCCGGCTTCCTGAATTTCCGACTGAAAAATGTCGTCCTCGCCCAAACGCTGGAAGCCGCAGCCCGCGGCGAACATTTGTTTTTCGACAAAGCTGGGCAGGCGAAATCCGTGGTCATTGATTTCAGTTCGCCGAACGTCGCCAAGCCAATGCACGTCGGCCACATCCGCTCCACCGGCATCGGTGACGCGCTCCAGCGCACGCTGCGCCTGCTCGGCCACCGCGTCCTCACCGACAACCACATCGGCGACTGGGGCACGCAGTTCGGCAAATTATTGCTCGGCTGGAAACAGGCATTGGACCGCGATGCGCTCGACCGCGACGCCATTGCCGAACTCGAACGACTCTATAAAATCATCAACGCCGAGTGCGACGCCAATCCCGCGCGACTTGATGAAGCCAAGTCCGAATTGGTGAAATTGCAGGCTGGCGATACCGAAAATATTTCCATCTGGAAGGAAATGATCCGCCTGTCGCAAATCCAATTCGACACGATTTACGCACGGCTCGGTGTGAAATTTGACCGCGCGCTTGGCGAAAGTTTTTACAATCCCTGGCTGGGTGCAGTCGTGAACGATTTGCTGCAGCGCGGCATCGCCCGCGAGAGCGAAGGCGCGGTCGGCGTGTTCAGCGACGGCTCGCTGCCGCCGAAGGAAGATCCGTTTCTCGTCAACCGCGACGGCGAATGGGTTGCCGATCCCGCGCTCGTGCGTAAGAGCGACGGCGGTTTCAATTACACCACCACCGATCTGGCGACGATTGATTACCGGCTCAGAACTTGGTCGCCGGATGAAATTATTTATGTCGTGGACGACCGCCAAAGTCCCCATTTCAAAAAGCTGTTTCTAATTTTCGCGCGCTGGCATCAAGACTTGGCGAAAAAAGTGAAGCTGGTTCACGTCGGCTTCGGCAAAATCATGGGCGACGACGGCAAGCCGTTCAAGACGCGCTCCGGTGACACCGTGAAGCTCGGCGACCTGCTCGACGAAGCCGAGGAGCGCGCCTTAAAAATCGTCTCCGAGAAAAGTCCGGAATTGCCGGCGGCGCAGCGCAAGGAAATTGCGCGCGTCATCGGCTTGGGCGCTGTGAAATACGCCGACCTGCTGCCAAACCGGCAGAGCGACTACGTATTCAGTTGGGACAAAATGCTCGCACTGCAAGGCAACACCGCGCCGTATCTGCAATATGCCTACGCGCGCATCAAAAGTATTTTTAGAAAAGCGGAAATCGGAGAGCGGAAAGCGGAAATCGGAGAGCGGAAAGCGGAAATTATTTTGGCTGCGCCGGAAGAATTCGCGCTGGCCAAACATCTGCTCAACTTCGGCATCACGCTGGAAGCCGTCGCCGACGAACTGCGGCCCAATTATCTTTGCAACTACCTGTTTGAACTCGCTGGCAAGTTTACTTCGTTCTACGAAAATTGTCCGGTGCTGAAAGCCGACCACGAAGCTGCGCGCGACTCGCGGCTGACGCTTTGCGATTTGACGGCGCGCGTCTTGAAGCAAGGTTTGGAAACGCTCGGCATCGCCGTCGTCGAGCAGATGTGAATGATAGGGCGGGCAGTCCTCCGCCCGCCGCGAACGTTTTAGCTCTTTCGGCCGAGCCACGACGAGCGCGCAGAGCGGCGCACCCTACCATTTAGAGCAATTCCACGACGCGACGTAATTCGGCATCGGTGGTGTAAAAGTGGGGTGAGAAGCGGATGTAGTTCTGGCCTTTGCGGTCGGTGCGCAGCGAGGCGATGACGCCGGCATCCGCCAGTTTCTTTTGCAACGGCGCGAGGTCTTCGCCAAGTCGAAAAATGGAGGTGATGCCGCCGGCGTTTTCCGGTTTCGGATCGGGATTCAACACGCTAAATCCCTTGGCTTGCAAGGCGGGCACGAGCCAGGCGCGTTGGCGCGACAGCTCGGCGGCGATATTGTCCACGCCCAGTTCCAGCGCCAGTTCCAGCGCGGCGATCAAGCCGACGAGGCCGATCAAACTGTGCGTGCCGGCTTCAAATTTCGCCGCGCCGCGGCGGAACTCGATTTTATCCTGCGCGACGAAGTTTGGGTTGCGGACGTTGTGCCAGCCGTAGATCGGCGGATTCAATTTTTCCTGCAAGTCGCGGCGGACGTATAAAATTCCCGCGCCGCACGGGCCGAGCAGCCATTTGTGCGCGTCGGCGGCAAGAAAATCAACGTATTCCACCGTCGTCGGAAACGCGCCGACCGTCTGGATGGCGTCGAGGCAGAAAAGGATGTTGCGCTCGTGCAGAAATTTTCCGATGGCGGCGTGGTCAAGCCGGTGGCCGCTGATGAAATGGCAGGAGGCGAGCGCAACCAGCCGGGTGTTTTCGTCCACCTGGCCCATCACATCCACCGCGCGGATGGTGCCGAGGCCGCGCGTGTTGAGCAGGCGCACCTGCACGCCCTTGGCGGCGAGCGCGAGCCACGGATACACATTGGACGGATAATCGTCGTGATAAATCAGGATGTTATCGCCCTTGCGAAAACTCAGCCCGGCCGCGACGAAGCTCAAGGCGAGCGAAGTCGGGCCGACGAGCGAAACTTCGTCGGGCTGGCAATTCAACAATTTGGCGCCAGCCTGCCGCGCGTCGGCGATCCGGTGCATCACAAAGGCTTCCTGGTCGCCGAGCGTGCCGCCGGTGGCGCAGTCGCTGATGGCCTGCGCGACGCGGCGCGGCAGCGCGCAGACGCCGGCGTGGCCGAGGAAAATCTTCTCGCGCGTGACGGGAAATTCGTGGTGGCGAAGTTCCTCATTGGTCAAAATTTCGTTTAGTGTCATGGAATCAAATGAGCCGGTTTGGCCAAACCCGGTCAAAACCCGTTGGCAATGGTTGAGATCTGGCTGAAATAGCCGGTGTAAAACTGGATGACTTTATAGGCGATGATGGCAGCGACGATGCCGTAGATCAGGCGCGGCACCCATTGCGCAAAGCTCTCCAGTTTGCGCGCGCCTTCCTCGTTGTAATAGCGGTGCAGGCGGTTCAGCGCGTCATCAAGTTTGCCGCTGACTTCACCGCTGCGGTAAAAGTTGGCGAACATTTCCGGAAACTGCGGGCAATTGTCCACGACGGCGGCAGGCGTGATCCCGGCTTCAACCTGCGGCCGCCACGTGAGGATGGCGCGGCGCAAGGCCGGCGAACCGCAGGCATTGGCGGCCAGTTCCCACGCCTGAATGATAGTGACGCCGGCATTGATGAGCGCTTCCAACGCCAGGGCGAGCCGTGACAGCGCCAGAAAATGCCGGGCCTTGCCAAGAATCGGCACGAACCGCAGCCCGGCTTCCATCAGCGCCCGCCAGCGTTCGTTGTGCTTGCTTTGCAGGGCGAAAATGAAAAATGCCGCGACGAGATAAAGCGGCGACAGCTTGAGCGCCGCCAAGAGAAACAACTTTGGCAGGCTGGCGTTGAACTGCGACGCCGCCAACGGCAGCACGATTAAAAAAACGACGGCGGCGAAGTGGATCAAACCGACGGGATAAACCAGCTGCGAAATGGTCTGTTTGGTGATGCGGGCGCGGTCGTGGTAATAATCCGCCAGCAACCGGAAACAGTCATCCAAGCGTCCGCTGCGCTCGCCCGCTTCGATCAGGGCGATGTCGAATTCCGGCAGCCAGCCGCTCGTGGCCAGCAGCGAATCGGTGAAGGTGCTGCCCTGCTTGATTTTTTCGAGCTGGAGCCGGAGCGGTTCGCGGAACGATCGGCCGGGCGGATTCCGCTGGAGTTGTTCCAAAGCCTGAACCAAGCCGATGCCCGCCGAAGTGAGCTGTGCCAGTTGGTGATAAAGCTCCGCGCGCTGCGTGAACTGGCCGGGCGTGAGGATCAGAGCCATGAACGTCCGGCAACGGTCAAGCCGTGGCGCGGTCGAGGCTGGCCTTCAAATCGCGTTTGCTTTTGGCTCCGACCATCTGTTCGGCAACCTGGCCGTTCTTGATAACCAGCAGTGTCGGGATGGCGCGGACGCCAAATTGCGCCGCCAGGCCCTGATGTTCGTCAATGTTGACCTTGCCGATCTTGACCTTGCCCTGGTATTCGGTGGCGAGTTCGTCCAGCACGGGCGCGATCATTTTGCACGGACCGCACCATTCGGCCCAAAAATCCACCAGCACGGGTGTGCCGGATTTCAAGGCTTCGGTTTCAAAATTGTCCTGGGTCAGGGTGACGATCAAAGGTGAGGCCATAATTTAACTGGAAAAATTTTCGATGGTGTTTTTCAGGGTGAGAAAAACCCAGACCACTCCGCCCACGGCGGCGAGGCTGGCAACGGTGGCGGTGAAAATAAGCACCTTGTCCAAGGTTTTAATCGCCGCTACGCCGGGCACGGCCGCGGGCCGCTGCATGGCGGCCGGGCGCGGGGCGGCGGTGGGGGCGGCCCCTTTGACGGGGGCGGCGGCGACGGGGGCGGCGGCGGTTTTGGTGGCGGGGGCGGCGGCAACTGGTTTCGGTGCCATCGCGGCCACCGGACTTGGCGCCCCGGTCGGTCCGCCGGGCGGTAACGTCGGCAGCTTGATGGTCGGCGCGGCCGTCGGCTTCGGCGGTAAATTAATGCGGACGGTTTCCTTCTTGGGCTGCACTTTGCCGGTTTCTTTTTTCGGCGGCTGCACAGCGCCGGACGGAACCGGCGGCGGATTGGGCGGAGGAATGTCGGCCATAGGTCTTTTGAAGATAAGCGTCGGGCGGCGGCTGTCAAATGTAATTCTAATGCCGGACGAAATAACCCAGGCTAGGGCGGGCGCGAATCAGGTTTTCTCCTCGATCAACTCGCGCCGGGCGCCCCCGAGGAGCTGCTCGACGAAATTCGTGGAATACACGCCGCGCCGGAAATTCGGATCCTGCATGATGGCCTGCTGGAACGAAATCGTCGTTTTGACGCCGGTAATGAGATATTCGTTCAACGCGCGGTTCATGCGGTCAATCGCCTCGCGCCGGTCTTTGCCGGTGACGATGAGCTTGCCGATCATCGAGTCGTAGGTCGGCGGAATCGTGTAGCCGGCGTAGGCGTGGGTTTCCATGCGCACGCCGCGACCGCCGGGCTGGTAATACATTTCGATCCGGCCGGGGCTGGGACGAAAATCGTCAAACGGATCCTCGGCGTTGATCCGGCACTCAATGGCGTGGCCTTTGAAGGTGACGTCGCTTTGCGAGTAGCGCAGCGGCTCGCCCATCGCGATTTCAATTTGCGCCCGCACCAAGTCAATGCCGGTGACTTCCTCCGTGACCGGGTGCTCCACCTGGATGCGCTTGTTGACTTCGAGGAAATAATAATTGCCGGCGTCGTCCACGATGAATTCCACCGTGCCCGCATTGGTGTAGCGCGCCGCCTCGGCGATGCGTACCGCCGCCTTGCCGATCTTTTCCCGCAACTTGCGGTATTTATTTTCCAGCAACGGCGACGGCGATTCTTCGATCAGCTTTTGATTGCGGCGCTGCACCGAACAGTCGCGCTCGCCGAGATGAATGATCTTGCCCTTGTTGTCGCCAAGAATCTGGATTTCGATGTGATGCGGATTCTCGATGAATTTTTCGATATAAACGCCCGAATTGCCAAAGCACTTTTCCGCCTCCGTGCGCGCCGTATGATAACCTTTGACGAGGGAAATATCGTTGTGCGCAATTCGCATTCCGCGTCCGCCCCCGCCGGCAATAGCCTTGATCATCACCGGATAGCCGATTTTCTTGGCGACCACCAGCGCTTCCTTTTCATTTTCTACCGTGCCTTCGGAACCAGGCGGCGTTTCCACGCCGGCTTTTTTCGCGAGCGTGCGGCTGACCGCCTTGTCCGACAGCGCATTCATGGCCTGCGGACTCGGTCCGATGAATTTGATGTTGCAGCTTTCGCAGACTTCGGCGAAATGTGCGTTTTCCGAAAGAAAACCGTAGCCCGGATGAATCGCGTCCACGTCCGCCACTTCCGCCGCGCTGATGATGCGGTCAATGCGCAGATAGCTATCGGACGAAGCCGCCTTGCCGATGCAGATCGCCTCGTCCGCCATCTGGACGTGCATGGAGTTGGCGTCAATTTCCGAATACACTGCGACCGTGCGGATGTTCAGTTCCTTGCAGGCGCGGATAATGCGGACGGCGATTTCTCCGCGGTTGGCGACCAAAACTTTTTCAAACATGAGCTTGTGAAATGCGGTTTAAGAACCGTTTCAGGACGGGCGGACCTTGAACAGCGGCTGGCCGAATTCAACCGGCTTGCCGTTCTCAACCAAAGTCTGGGTGATAACTCCTTTGAGTTCAGCTTTGATCTCGTTCATAACCTTCATTGCCTCAATGATACAAACGACGGTATCCGGGCTGACTTCCGTGCCAATTTCCACATACGAGGCAGACTCCGGCGAAGGCGAACGATAAAAAGTTCCAATCATCGGCGATTTCAGGTCAACTTCGCCGGTATTTATCACCGGAGCGGCAGCCGGCACCGGTGCCACCGCCTGAATCATCGGCATGGCTGCCGGCATTTGCATCATCGGAACCGAATCCTCGTTTTGAGCAGCCGGCACACCGCCATTCAAGCCACGCTTAAGGCGCAGCTTTGAGTCTTTCTCTTCCAGCTCAAACTCCGTGATGGAGTTTTTCTTCATCAAATCAATGATGGCTTTAATGTCTTTAAGTTCCACGAGGCGTTTTCGTTAAAGTTTTTCTAAAAATCGGCTTTTTTTGAGAAAAAATGGTTCCGTAGAACCATTGTTTTGATTAAATCTCAATTGATTGGTGAAGTCTATTTTTTCAACGCGGAAACGTCAAGCCTTAAAATAAAAAAGTTATAGACTATTATTTTGATTTAATCGGCTTTTTTTATGTTTCTTTAACGTAAACGGCTGCTTCCAGTCCTAGAATATACGATTTTGCGCCAAAGCCGCAAATCTGACCACGGCAAACCGGCGCAATGAGCGATTTGTGACGAAATTCCTCCCGCGCATGAATGTTGGAAAGATGAATCTCAATCGTCGGCAAGCCGACCGCTGAGATCGCATCCCGCAAGGCAACGCTGGTATGAGTGTAAGCGGCGGCGTTGAAGACGATGACCTCGAATTTGCCTTTGGCTTCCTGAATCCAACTGACAAGTTCACCTTCCTGATTCGACTGGCGAAAATCCACAGCCACTTGCAACTGCGCCGCACGTTCGCGGACTTGGGTCTCGATGTCAGCCAAAGTCGTTCGGCCATAAACTTCCGGCTCGCGCGTGCCGAGCAGGTTTAAGTTCGGTCCGTTCAGAAACAGGATTTTCATCGGCGCTAGGTTAGCTTTTTAATGATTTGTTGTCGAATTCAAATCTTTTTCTGCAACTAAGATACCCAATAACGTAAAAGCTGTCCAAGCCAGCGACGGAACGTAAAGGCTGAATTCGCCGAAACCTTGCACCCACCAGCCGAGCAAGCCGGCATAAATGGCAAACGAAAGCGCATCGCCACCACGCCAGAGTTTTTTACCTGCCACGGCCAGTCCCAGAAAAATCCACGCCGCGTAGGTCAGTCCGCCGATGAGTCCGGAATCGGAGAATTGTTCAAGATAATCGTTGTGCGCCAGCCGCGCCATTTCGGATTCTGGCGACTTGAGCCGGGCGTAAGGCCGCTGGAAAGTTCCTGGTCCGGTGCCGAAAACCGGACTCGCCCCGGCGGTTTGCGCCGCCGCCCGCCAGTAATCCAGTCGCGCCCCGGCACTTGTGGCCCCGGCGGCAAAGTAATTGTGGAAGCGGACGGCGAAAATTCCGAGGCCGAGGATCAAAACCGTGGCCATCGCCGCCAATTTGAGTTTTTTCGGCCAGTCCAGCCGCAGGAGGAAAAGTCCAGCCAGCCCGATGCCGATCAGCCAGCCAAGTTTCGAGCCGCTCCAGAAAAACGCCGCGCCGCCGAGAAAAACCGTCAGCGCAATCACCGCGCGCCGGGTGAAGGGTTTCAGCCTTTTTGTCGCGCCAAAGGCCAGCGCCAGCGACGCCGGCAGCAGCAGCAGAATCAATCCCGCCAGCGCGTTCGGATAAACCAGTGTGCCGCAGACACGACCTTTTTTGAATTTGTCGAGGATCACCGGATTCGCCACGTCCACGCCGTTGGTCGTGATGATGATGTTGCCACTTTTCATTTCCGCAAGGCTGGCGGGAGGAAAATTGGTCCAGCCATCGCGTTCGCCTTCGACCAGCATCTGCTGGTTTTGCGGAAATTCAAACAACCGCTGGTTCACCGCCCGCACCAAGCAGAACGTGAATGCCGCCAGCACGCCAATCAAAAGCCAATTGACCAGCTTTTGCCGCGCCAACAGCAGCGCGCCGAGAAAGTAACAAAAAACGCAGCCGGAAAACTGTCCGAGCGTGGCGGTAGTCAGGGTCGCATCCACCGTCCGGCTGGCGGAAATAAACTGCCAGCCCAGCCACGCCAGCGGTAGCAGCCAGAGCCATTTGGTCGGCGGCCAGGAAATGTTTTTTTTAAAAACCAGCACGCCGCCGAGCGCCGCCAGCGGCGATAAAATCCAGGCCGCCCAATGCGTCGGCCACGCGTCGTTGAAAAAATCCGGCCAGGTTGCCGGCATGCCGATTTTCTGGTCGAGGATGACAGGGTTGCCAAATTTCCAGATGCAGAGGCCGAGGAAAAGTCCGAACACTAGCGCGTAGCCGCGGTCGAGGTGCGACGGTCGAGAGTCGAAGGCGGAAACCGCTCGGATGCTATCCGGTTTTCCCCGCTCGGCTTTCGGCTCGCGACTCATTCAGAGCTGCAATTTCAGCAGGCCGACTTCGAGCGCGAGCGCCTCCTGGACGTTGGTGTGGAGCAGCCGCTGGGTCTGTTCCAGCACCGACAGATTTTCCTGCGCTTGGCGCGGGGTGAGCCGCCGCGCGACCTCGTCGGCCCCGGGGATTTGTGGCAGGTGCAGCAGTTCTTCGCCGGCGGCGAGCGTGTGCAGCCAGACATCGCGCAGCCACCATTGCAATAGCAGGAGCAGGTCGGCGCGCTGCCGGCGATATTCGGCCTCGACGGCGGCGGTCAATTCATCCTCCCATTTTTCACGCAGATCTTTTTCGGCGTCGGCGTATTTCTCCAGCGGCGAGCGCACGCCCAGCGTTTCCTCGGTGCGGGCGCGGACTTCGGCGAGCTTTTGCAGCAGCGCATCCAGCAGCCGGTAGCGGCCGAATAAACTTTTCTGCCCGGCGGCGGCGATGCCGCTGAACTTGTTCAACCATTCGGATTGCCCGGCGTCAAGCGGCCGGCGGGTTTCAGCGGAAAAATTCAGGCGCAGGCAGCGGGACAAAATCGTTTCCAAAATCCGGGCCGGCTCCGTGGACAGCAGGATGAGGACGGATTTCGGCGGCGGCTCCTCCAGCGTTTTCAAAAACGCATTGGCCGCCTGCGCGTTCAGGCGGTCGGCCCCGACAATGACGGCGACCTTGAACTGCGCCTCCGTCGGCTTGAGCTGGATTTGCTGCATCAAATCGCGCGTCTGGTCAATGGTGATGACGCGCGACTTGGATTCGGGCCGCACCCACTGGATGTCGGCGTGGGTTTCGTTCGCGATTTTTTTGCAGCTCAAACAAACGTCGCAGCAATCGGTGGCAACGCCGGCAACTTGGACGGGCTGCTGGCAGTTGAGCGTCTTCGCCAGCGTGCGGGCGAGCGTTTCCAGTTCAGCCAGCTGGTCGCCGGTGAACAGGTAGGCATGGCCGAGCCGGCCGCGCGCCAGCGAACGTTGCAGCAGCTGAACGCCTTGGGATTGCGCGGAGAAATCTTTGAAGGCCATGCGTTTTAGGTGTTGGCGGTCAGCCGCCGGGATTCGTAAAACTGGTTTGTCGGGTTATCGCTCATGGCGCGGCGGCGGCTGTTTTGCGATTTAACTTTCGTGTTTCCATGCTTCCAACTTCCACGGAAACGGCAAGCATTTAAATGCCCGGCAACCGGCGAATCAACTGCTAACTATATCCGGGCGAACCTATTTCAGCAGCGACGCATTTTGCTTCAACCAGCGCTCGGCGGTTTCATAGTTCGGGCAGACCCGCTTCACCTCCCGCCAGAAGCGCGGCGAATGGTTCATTTCCCGCAGGTGCATCAGTTCATGGAGCAGGATGTAATCCCGGACAAAGTCAGGCGTCTGGATCAGCCGCCAGTTCAGCGAAATCCTTCCGCGCCGGGAACAGGAGCCCCACCGCGACCGCTGATTCCGCACCGTGACCCGGCGCACGGTCAATTGCTGTTGCGCCGCCAATTCCAGCACGCGGGGCGGCAGTTCCCCGGCTGCCCGCCGGCGAAGATAGCGCTCAATCGCCGGCCGCAAATCACTTGTCACGTCGGCGACCTTGAGGCTTTCGCCGGCAAACCGGATATGGTTGCCCGCGCTGTTCACGTCGGCTTCAGGCTTTGCCAACTCGCCGCGAAAAAGAATCTCCGTGCCAATGAGCCATTGTCGGGGATGATTGGGTCGCGCGGCCTGCCGCAGTAATTGCTGTTCCAACCAGGATAGATTCCGTTTGGCAAAATCATGGGCCGCACCCGCCGAACCGCCCTGGGGAATGGTCACCCGCGCCGCGCCGTCCGGGCGCAGGCGCAGCACATACCGGCGCGCCCGTAAATTGCGGACCAGCCGGAGGGGAACCTGCCGTCCGCCCACCATCAGGAACAAATCCATCGGGAGTGGCCGGGCTGGTGCCGGTTTGAAATCAAACAGCATCCGCAGATTAAAAGCCGCGCCCGCCGGTTTGGCAAACCATTCGCCCGGGCTTCAGGATGCCGGCACGGTGACAATATGAACGTTGCTCAAACAGATGGCCGCCGCCGCCAGGAAAATGATGGCCGCCGCTATCGTGCGCCTTTGGGGATGTTTGAACACCTCCATGCCCGCCAGCAAACCGAAGGCGACGCTGAATAGCATCGTACAAATGCCGCAGAAGCGGAACGTTCGCAGCACCGGCCATTGCGTGGCGTTCGCCACCGCCGCCAGAAAAACTAGGATGCTGATGGCCAGCAGCAAGGTGTCGCCGCTGAATATCAACCGGAAACTGGAATACAATGTCTTCATAATATGCATTTGGCCATCCAACTATTGTCAGCCTTGGCTGATTTGGCCGGGTAAAAGGCGAAGCCATCGGTTTCATGGTTCACCCATCCAGAGCGGACGCCAAACGGATCGGTAATCAGCAGCTTGTGTGCCGGCAGTTCAAGCATCGGGTCAGGCGCTTGGCTCGAATGGCACGAATTCCACCGCCGCGCGCAAAATTTCCTTTGGGTAAAATAGTGCATGGATTTGGCAATAGAAGGTTAGCGGGTATGCCGCCCTCTGGGGCATTGATAATACATGATTGAAGATTTGATTATAGGCATTGCCGGTTCCGGTGGCGACGGCGTGGTTTCCGCGGGCGAATCGCTCATCACGGCGGCCGCGCTGGAAGGTTATCACGGCGTCATGACGAAGAGTTTTGGCTCGCAGATCCGCGGCGGCGAAGCCTCGTGCCGGCTGCGGCTGGCGACCCGGCCGGTGCTCAATCCCAACGGCCCGCTCGATGTGGCGGTCGCGCTCAACTGGGAGGACTTCCGCCGGTTCGGCGCCGAACTGCCCGTGGAAGCCGCGACCATCGTGATCTACGAAAGCAACACCGGCGTTGCGCCCGATAACCTGCCGTTGCCCGGCGTGAAACCCGCCGTCGTCTTCAGCGTGCCGATCACCGCCATGGCGGCGGAGCATGCCGGCACCGACAAGGCCAAGAACATTGTCATCGCCGGTCTGCTCGCCGGCTGGTTCGGCATCGGCCGCGAGAGTATGCTGGCTGGCATTCGCAAAAAATTTGCGAAGAAAGGCCCCACCGTGGTGGAAGGAAATGTTCGCGCCTTCCAGGCCGGACTGGATTTCACCGTCGCCAATCCGCTGAAGGAAGACCGCAAGCTGTCCGCCCCGCAATCGGGTGGCCAGACCAAGCTCCTGACGGATGGCAATGATATGTGCGCTGCGGCGGCGATTTTTGCCGGCTGCACTTTTTTTGGCGGCTATCCGATCACGCCTTCGACGGAGATCATGCAATTTCTCGACCGTGAAATTTGGAAATATGGCGGCACGGTTTTGCAGGCCGAGGATGAAATCGCGGGCGTGGGTGCCGTGGTCGGTGCGTCGTTCGCCGGTAAAAAGGCAATGACGGCCACCTCCGGTCCCGGCATGTCGCTCAAGACCGAAATGCTCGGTCTCGCGAGCCTCGCTGAATTGCCGCTGGTGTGCGTCAATGTCCAGCGCGGCGGGCCCTCCACGGGCATGCCGACCAAGGCCGAGCAATCGGATTTGTTTCAAGCGGCCTTTTCCGCGCATGGCGATTGCCTGCGGCCCGTGCTGGCACCCACCAGTGTCGCGGATATTTTCGGCGTTACCGTGGAAGCATTTAATTTAGCCGAATATTATCAGACTCCGGTGATTGTGCTTTCCGACCAGGAAATCGCCCAACGCAAGGAGACGGTTGATCCGATTGATACTTCGAAATTTCAGATCATCGAGCGCCGCCAGCCGAGCGGGCAGGAACTGACGAATTATTCGCGCTTCAAACTGACCGAATCCGGCATCAGCCCGATCAGCCATCCCGGCCTGGTGGGCGGCAACTATCTTTGCGCCGGCATCGAGCACAATGAACAAGGCCGTCCCACCGCCAGCGGCGAAATGCACGCGCGCATGAATGAAAAGCGCTTCAGCAAATTCAATCCGCTAAAGAACCGGCGCGATCTGTTCACCATCGAAGGCGACCCGGAAGCGCCCATCGGCATGGTGAGCTGGGGCAGCGTGGCCGGGGTGGCGCAGGAAGCGCTGCGGCTCGCGCAGGCGGAAGGCTTGCAGGTGAAACTGCTTGTGCCCCGGCTGCTTTATCCGGTGGCCGAAACGGTCTATCAGGATTTCTTCGCCTCCGTCCAGCGCTGCTTGTTCGTCGAACAATCCTATCAAGCGCAGCTCTATCGCCTGGTGCGGATGTATGTGGATTTCCCAGCGGTGGTCAAACCGTTTGCCAAGAGCGGCTCCAATCCCATCCTGCCATCCGAAGTGCTCAAACGGCTGCGCGAAATGGTCGTCGCCATCCAGAGCAGCCAGCAACAACCCGAAGCCGTCGAAAACTGAACCCGCGAAACCTTTACTAGAAAGAGAATTTATCATGACCACGCTCGAAGCTCCGACGAAACCGATTTCACTGACCAAATACGTGCCCGGCGATTTCAAAAGCGACCTCAAGCCCATCTGGTGCCCCGGCTGCGGCGACTTCGGCGTCGTCACCGCCATTACCCGCGCGCTGGCCAACCTCGCCCGGCCGCCGCATGAAATCGCCTTCGTCTCCGGCATCGGCTGTTCCAGCCGCATTCCCGGTTACACCACCGCCTACGGTTTCAACACCGTGCACGGCCGTTCGCTGCCTATCGCGCAGGGCATCAAGCTCGCCAACCCGGAACTCCTCGTGCTCGTGGCCAGCGGCGACGGCGACGGTTTTTCCATCGGCGGCGGTCACGTCGCGCACGTCATCCGGCGCAACATTGATATAACCTACATCGTGATGGACAACCAGATTTACGGCCTCACCAAAGGCCAGCTCTCGCCCACCTCGCAGCGCGGGCGCAAGACCGTCACGTCCAGCTTCGGCAGCCTCGAAGATCCGGTCAACCCGCTGCTCTACGTCATGGGCTATGGCGCGTCGTTCGTGGCGCAAGGTACGCCGGCGGACATGGTCGGCCTCGCCAAGATCATCGAGGAAGGCATCCGTTTCCCCGGCTTCGCGTTCATCAATGTCCAATCACCCTGCGTGACCTACGGCCAGGAAGATCAGCAGCTCAAAGCCCATAAGACCAACATGCAGAGCTTGGAATCCATCGGCCACGACCCCGCCGACCGGGCGAAAGCGACCGAGCTGGCCCGCGCCTACGGCACCAAGCTTTACACCGGCGTGCTGTATCGCAATCCCAACCCGCCTTCAACCTATGGTCAGGGCGTGACCGAACGCCACGAAGCGCTCAAGAAAAGCGCGATTCCAAGGCACGAGATTCTCAACCGGTTCAAACCCACCCATTGAACCGGGGTAAATTGCCGGGCTGCCTCTCGCCGCGCCAGCGGCGCTTGCTTTTCACGTCCCGCAAGGGTCGGGCGGTCGTGCGCAAGCACCCCGCAGTTTGAAACTGCGGGCCATGGGCGGCCGCGGCAGCGAGGCGGAAACGGCGGCGGGCAGGGGACTGCCCGCCCTACCTGCGCCCCGCCCCCAGCCGATTCAAGTGCCATAACCGTTTCGTATTTGTGCTAGACACAACTTTACGCATGGCTTATGGTCTTTTTAAAAACCGGATAGGCGGAACAGGGAATTGAACACTGGATTGACCACGACTACCCACCGGCTGGATGCTGTCCGTAAGGGAAGCCGTCCACGTCCAAGCCCTTGCCCAAATCCGTCAATACCAGTTGGAGAACCGGCACTGGCGGTGGCGGCAACCAGCCTTCCAGCCGGGCCTGTTCTTCGACTGGGGCTGGCCATGAGCCGTTACGGGCCGGGCCTGGGTTTGCTGGTCGCCTAATGATTGGGACGGACGAGCCTACGCGCCAGCAATATACTGCCGCCATTGGCCGTCGCGGAAACCGTCCAGCACGCGCTCCACGGCTTTGGGATCGCCCAACAGGTCGAGGAAGGAACTTTGGGACTTGAAATAATCGCGAAATCCCGGCAGTGCTTGCGGTTGGGCCGCAACATCCACAAACCCCATTTTCCAATCGGCGAAATTCCGCGCTTCAATCTCGCGCCGCAACAGGAGCATCAGCTTATTGTGACGCCGGTCCAGTGCGATGGTGTCCAGCAAGGGATTCACCGCCGAGACCGGCCCTTCGAGCACCTGCAGGAACGAGCCTTGGTGATAAAGCAGCATGCCCGTGATGTCCAAACGCTCATTTTTGAGGCGCGCCTGCCGCAGCAGTTCCCGCAGTTCCGCCGGCGTAAATGGCTTGGCGGCCGCGCTCGCATAGATGAGCTGGATCAATTTCATAATCGGACGGAGAGCGCCGCGCCTTTTATATCGGACAAAACGGCGGAAACTGAAGGAATTGAAGCCCGGTGCGTGAAAGGGTGATGCCAGCTGGCTGGGATGCGGAATCTAATAATTATTTTCGCATTTAAAAACCACCACCAGGCCGAGGCCACGTTAGCCAAAAGTAGCCGTCTGGCGCCAGATGCGCTGGTAGTGAGGCGCCTAGAGTGATATTAGGCCGTGGCGGCGAAATAATACGTTGCCCCGGCGACGAGGCCGGAAATGGTGATGTTCGTCCCCTTGCCGGCATTGATTTTGTTGGTGTAGTTGCCGCTCAACCCACCGTAGTAAATGTTGTAGCCAACTACGTTGGTGTCCAGGCTTGGACTCCACGCCAAATTGACGCTTTGATCAGCCGGGAGGGTGGCGCTGAAAGCGAGAAGCCCGTGGATGGCCAACGCGAAGAACAGAAGCCTTCCCAGAACTATGGAAAGTCCGAGGCGAGGCAAAATCCCGGGCCGAGCCAAGCGGACGCGACTGGATGTAGGGCTAGAAATTGTGGACATGATTAGTGTTACGGCCGATGCGGTTCACCCGCGATAGGGCGTTCCTTGCCACCACTGGGAGAAACAAATGCACATGGGGTGAACACCCCATGGCGACACACTCATTCTGCATCTATCGTTGCTTCATCGCTCCTAAAAAACTGCCGGGGTGGAAACTTTTTAATGGAAGACGGTTAGGGATAAAATTGGATTATGAGCAGAGAACATCAAAACGCAGGTGCGACCGGTGCCGAGACGCGCGCGGCGCAGGTGGAGAGGCAGACGGAACAAGACCATACCCGCAACGCGCAGGCGAAGACCCAAACCCAACAAGCCCATACCAAGTCGGCACAGGCGGAGACGCAGGTGGCACAGGACAAGACGCGCATCGCGCAGGCAGAGACTCAGGTTGAACAGGATAAAACCCGCACGGCGCAGGCAGCAACGCAAACGCAGCAGACCAATACAGCATCAGTTGAACGGTGTCTGCGCACCTCCGAGCTGAGTTATCGCCGGCTATTCGAAGCGGCACAGGATGGCATTTTGATTCTGGAAGTGGACACCGGCCGTATTACCGATGTGAATCCATTCATGGTTGATCTGCTGGGTTATTCCCATGCTGAAATGGTTGGCAAAACGGTTGGGGAACTCAGCCCATTCCAGGATATTGTCAACAACCAGGCCATGCTGGAACGGTTGCAGAAGGATGGATATATCCGCTACGAAGATCTGCCCCTTAAAACCAAGGATCGCCGCAACATCGCCGTGGAGTTCGTCAGCAACATCTATCAGGCCGGCGAAAAGAAAGTGATCCAATGCAACATTCGCGACATCACCAAACGCAAGCAGGCGGAAGCCACGTCAAATTTGTTGCGGGCGATTGTCGAATCTTCGGACGACGCCATTTATGCCAAAGACCTGAACAATATCATCACCAGCTGGAATCAAGGCGCAGAAAAGATTTTTGGCTATACTGCCAGCGAGGTGATTGGGACTTCCATTTTGCGGCTGATACCCGCCGAACGGCAGGATGAGGAACAACAAATTCTGGAGAAGATCAAGGTTGGCGAAAAAGTGGCGCATGTTGATACGTTGCGCCAAACCAAAGGCGGTCGGTTGATTGATGTCTCGATCACGGCGTCCGCAATTAAGGATGCCACCGGCAAGGTGGTAGGCGTGTCGAAGGCGGCGCGTGACATTTCGGAACGGAAGCGAGCCGCGACGGCTTTGCTGGAGTCGAAGCGCTTTCTGCAATCCACCTTGAATGCACTCTCCTCGCACATTGCAATTCTGGATGAACACGGGACGATTGTGGAAGTCAACTCAGCCTGGGATCGCTTTGCCGGCGAGAATCAGTTCCACGGCAATCATGGTCGGGGCGATAATTACCTGCGTGTCTGCCATTCGGCCGCCGGACATTTTTGTGAAGAAGCTCCGGCAGTGTTCCGCGGTATCACGGCCGTGATGGTTGGGGAAAGGCAAGAGTTTCACTTGGAATATCCCTGCCACAGTCCGCAGGAACGGCGTTGGTTTATCGTGCGGGCCACCCGCTTTGCCGGTGACGGACCGGTGCGGGTGGTCGTGGCGCACGAAAACATTACCGAGCGCAAACTGGCGGAAGAGGAGGTGCGCTGGAAAACCACGCAGTTGGAAGCGCAGTTGGAATCCTCCATTGAAGGCATTCTGGTCGTGGATAATCACGAAAAACAGGTGCTCCAAAATCGCCGGATGGCCGAAATTTGGAAAATCCCGCCGCAGATCGTCGCGGCTAAAGATGAAGCCGCGCAACTCGTCTTTGCCACCAACCAAACCAAGAATCCAAAGGTGTTCATTGAGCGGGTGAATTATCTCTATTCCCACCCCGACGAAGCTGGCCATGACGAGATTGAAATGACGGATGGCACAATCCTTGACCGATACTCATCGCCAATCCGCGACGAGGGCGGAAAGCATTATGGCAGAATCTGGTCGTTTCGCGACATCACCGAGAGCCGGAAGATGGAAAATGCATTACGCCAGGCGCAAAAGATGGAATCCATTGGCCAACTCGCCGGTGGCATTGCCCATGATTTCAACAATATTTTGGCGGCCACCGTCGGCAGTCTATATCTGGCTAAAATGGACGCGGCGGGGCATCCGGCCATTCTCGAATCGTTGGAGAACATTTCGGTCGCCACCCGACGGGCGACCGAGTTGGTTGGTCAAATTCTGACCTTCAGCCGCCAAAATAAACCGGAGCGCACAACGGTCAAGCTGAACAATGTCGTGATGGAAGCCATCAAACTCCTGCGTTGCAGCATGCCGGCCACCATCCGGGTTCAAACCGAACTGGTCGAAGTGCCTGCCGTGCTGGCCAACGTCACGGCGATCCATCAAGTGGTCATGAACCTCGGCACGAACGCCTGGCACGCCATGCGTGATCAAATCGGCGTGTTGAAGATCGAAATGCGCGTGCTGGAAGTGGATGAGGATTTTGTCAAAACCCATCCTGACCTGCGCCCGGGTCGCTATGTCCAGTTGTCGGTGAGTGACACTGGTTGCGGCATGGAGCGCGCCACGCTGGAACACATCTTTGAGCCGTTTTTTACCACCAAAGGCGTGGGCGAAGGCACCGGCCTTGGGCTGGCCGTGGTGCATGGCATCATGAAAAGTCATGACGGCGGCATTTCGGTTTACAGCCAGCCGGGCGAAGGCACCACGTTTCATTTGTATTTCCCCGTCATTGAAACCGAAGTGGTCGCGTGGAAAAATGAGGCGACACCCATTCCGCGCGGTCATGGCGAACACATATTATTCGTGGACGATGAAGCCGTGCTGGCTGGCCTAGGTAAAAAGATGCTGGAACGACTGGGCTATGTTGTGACGACGCAAACCAACCCGCTCGAAGCCATCACGGTCCTGCGCGATCAACCCGGGGCGTTTGACTTGGTCATCACCGACCTGACCATGCCCGGCATGGACGGGGCCAAACTTGGTGCCCAATTGCTACGGCTGCAACCAGACCTCCCCATCATTATCACGACCGGTTATAGCGGAGTGCTGACAACGGATAAGGCGCGGAAGCTTGGCTTCCGGGAAATCCTGAGCAAACCCAGCACCGCCCGCACATTGGGCGAAACCGTTCATCGTGTGCTGCAGCAAAAGGCTTCAATCAAAACCTAGTCGGCTGATTTGGCGCGCCAGATAGGCGTTCTTTGGTCCCAGTCCGTTTTCCAGGCGACACCACAAATATATATATGGGTTTAACACCCCATAGCGCAAGTTCCGTGGCGGCATAAATTAACAAGGAAATTATGTCAAATCGCGTCGTCCGCCGGAGAAAACCGGTTTTGTCGGAGCACCAAAAACAAATCCGGTTTTTTACCAGGTTGTCCCTGGTCATCTGCTGCCTGTTCACCTTTGCGTTTTTCTGGTTTTTGAACCGGCCAAGCTTTGTGACACGCTGAAGCCAATCCACTCATCTGGCCGGGCGACAAAGAGGGCGGGATAGCCGGGAAATATGAATGCCGTGAGGCAAATCATTGATGGATGTCAAAAAATATCAGTGGAGGGCGAGAGATCGTCTTGCATAATTATCGAATCAATAAAGTAAGCAATGCATGAATAGCGATTTCGTAAAAGTGGGAGGACTTCTGAAAAATGCCAAACGCGTATTGTTCATCACTGGTGCGGGAGTCTCGGCAGAATCGCAAATTCCTACTTTCCGGGGAGCCACGGCCGCGTTTGCCGATGGAATGACTGAAGACGGCGTTCCCTTTGAGGAAGTTCTTTCTGCGGAGACCTTTATTAAGAACCCAAAGTTGGTTTGGAAATATCTGTTCATTTTGGAGTTGAGCATTCGGGGAAAAGTGCCGAATGCAGCGCACTTGGCCATGGCCGCGCTCCAAACGTCCCAGCGCAGTGTTTATGTTGCGACACAGAATATCGATGAGCTGCACCAACGCGCCGGTTCCCAATATGTTTTTGAGCTGCATGGCAACCTGCGGCGGATCATCTGTATGGAATGCAATTATTGGGTTCACTTGGAAACGTTCGAATCATTGACGAAGGTACCATGCTGCCCAAAATGTGAGGCCATCCTGCGACCGGACATAGTGCTCTACGGTGAGAATTTGCCATTGAATGTTCTTGGCGCGTTCAAAAACGAGCAAAAGAAAGGTTTCGATGTGGTCTTTTCGGTTGGAACTACAAGCCTTTTTTCCTATGTGATCGAACCAGTCATGACTGCCGCGCAATCGGGAATCCCAGTCGTGGAGATCAATCCGGAGCCAACGCCCATTTCGGATGTGGTGGATTTTCGATTCGCGGAACTGGCGGGAGAGACTCTATGCAGCCTGGTTCGGACGGCAGCAAACTAAGCCGTTGGTTAGCTGTCCTAGTTTAGATATTATCAATGTTTTCGTCTTCAGTGTTCATGATTCAAGCCAAGGCGAGGACTGTCAGTCGGCAGTGTTGGGGAACTCTCTCACACATTTAAGTCCATCGGCTGATGAATGCATTGAAAGTCGGACTTGCAGTCTGAAACCAGTTGGAGCATCAATTCAGAGTTGAGGTTCGAGGCTTGCATAAAAGGGTCGTCTTCTGAAACCAGCCAATATTGATTTTCAAAACGCAACCCCGCCAAGGCCAGTAACCGCCGCGTAAATTGTAAGGTGCCAAGCAATGACAAAGGTCGGTAACTTTCTCCGAATTGAGTTGCCAGCGGATGGCCCTACGAGTCGTCGCGGCGAATTGCCTGTGTTCCATTAGCAGCGCACCCGTTTCGGCAACATCAAATCCCACCGCACCCCGTTCCCATTCTTCGATCGGCTGGTGCCCGCCTCGGGCACCGCCTGTTGGATGCTCTGTATTAACGGCTCCCACATGTCCACTGCCACCGCTTCCACGGACTGCTTTTGCTCGGGAGTGAGCGTGGTCCACAACTGCCCCGCCGCTTCCACCGTCCGTTCCTCCACCACGTCCAGTACGCGTGACTGTTCCAGATCGCTCAACAGCGTGATATAGGAGTACCCGCGTTTGAAACTCTTCTCATCCATGCCCAGATACTTGAGTTGATCCATCTCCCGCCGTTCCAGACCCCGTTCGACCACCCGGCGCATGATCTAATGCACAGCGTCCCAGCCCAACCATGTCATTGCCACCCGACTCAAAGAGGACGAAAAAAGCGAGGCGCAATGCGATTTCAATTATACGGGGGACACTGTGTTCGACACGTTCCGGTGGCCGCAGTTTAAGGTAGCGCAGGCGTCCGCGCCTGCGGGTTCTGGCGGCGTCCCGCCGCCAGTCAAGCCATCCGCGCGCAAACCGGGCGGGACGCCCGCTCAACCCGCCGCCGGTGCCCTGCGCACCCTGCGCCGGGAGACGATGGCGAAAAACGGCTGGTTGCTCCACGAATCCCGGCAAATCGATGATTGAATCGGTCGCGCCGAAAAATTATTCTCCCGCCATGCGCCAACGCCGACTGCTTTTGCTTTCCTTCCGCCCGGTCGCCGCGCGCTCCGCCCGGCCGCTGTGAAACGACTGCGCCACCTGTGCCTGATTCTGCTGGCGGGGTTGTGCCTGCCGCTGCCGGCCCGCGAACTGGCGGCCTACCGCATCGGGGACATCGCCGAGACGGACATCGCCACGCCGGTGGACTTGGATGTGCCGGACGCCACCGCCACCGCGCTGCTGCAAGCCGTCAAGGCCCGGGAATTTCCGGCGGTCTTCCGCAGTTATCCCGCAGCCACCAACATTCTGACGGACGTTTTTCTCGCCGCGTTCGCCGAAGCTCGCTCCAATTTTCTGGCCGAGCTGGCGGGCGCTTTTCATGCCGCGGCGGTGGATGAGACGGTCATTGCCTCGGCTGAATTCGGCCGGCTCGTCACGGTGTTTGACGTGGAGCACAAAAATTTCCCAATCACGGATGAACTGGCCGCCGCCTGGGCGCGCGGCGACAGCGGGCAGGCCAGCGCGGACCGGTTGCTGGCGGCCCTGAAACAGGCGGCGGGCCAGCCGATTTGTCCCGCTGGCTTGCCCAAGGATATGGTTATCGGCGAAATGATCCGCCTCGTGGCCGTGACGGACCGGGAGCAGAAACTTTCGGTGGACACGGTGGAACAAAGCCCGCTGGTGCCGGCCACGAATGTCCTGACGCTGGCCAGTGCACAGGCGCAGTTTCGCCGGAAATTTCCGGCCGGACAGCAGTTGTTGGCACGGGCGCTGGCCGGCTGGCTCAAGCCGAACTGCGAGTTGGATGTGCCGTTCACCCAGTTGACGCGCGGCACGGCGGTTTGCCAGTTGACCGTGGCGAATCATTTCGATGCCGGCAATTACATTGTCCACCAAGGCGAAAGGATTGATGCAAAAATGCTGGCGGCGCTGGCGGTGTTGAATGAAAAACTGAAGGCCAGTCCGCCCAGTCCACTCGATCCGCTGCCGGCGGTGGTCGCCGTTCCAGCGGTGCCGGTGTCACCGCCGCCGCGCGCACCAATCGCGGTCGCGCCAGTGTCCCCGATGGTGGTTCCGCCGCCGCCGGTGGTCACAGTGAAAGTCGCGGGCCGGCACACCCGTTTGATCCGTATCCTTGCCGCCATCTCCGCCGGAGCTCTGGCGGTGGCCGGTTGGCAGTATTTGCGCCTCCGCAGAACGGCGGCTCCGGCCACCCCGAACCTGCAGGTGATCCTGCCGTTGCCGGAAGCCGGCCAGCTGGAACTCGCGCCGCCGGCGGCGCAGGTGATGCACGACGCGGTCCTGCAGGAACTGGCGATGCAGCGGCGCACCTTGCTGCTGGCGCAACAGGCCGCCGCCGAGGAGATCGCCGCCCTCGTCCAGCGGCTGGATGAATCGCAGTTGCCGATGCAAAAGCGCCTGCACGCCTACGAATCCCGCATTCATGCGTTGGAACAGGAACTGGCTGGTCGCGCGGAGGAGAACCGCGAACTGGTGGCGATGAAGATCGAGATGATCCGGCTCCGGCTGGAAACCGAACGCACCGCCACCGCGAGCCTCACCACGACCGGCACCGGTTTGGCCACGAAAAAAACACTTTAGCCCCAAGGCAGCTGCCGGGCGGGGATAGTAGGCGACAAATAATATAAAGCCGGTTTCAGGAATCAGCTGGCGACAGGGTGTGGATGTTGTCCGGTTTGAATAGGCTTGAATAGCAAGGAATGGCCCATAATTGGCAGTATGGATTCGGCAGGTGTCCGGTTTGAGGCTTGAACACTTCCGAGATATAGTCCGTTTATTTTGAACGTGTTGCAAAAGTTGGAAGTCTGGGACAAAAAAACCGGTGAGGTGGAACCTGGAACCTTCCCGCCACCGCCAGAATGGATGATAAATGGACAAGCGTGGGTTTGCTGGCCGGCCCCGCCAGCGGATCGCGAGGCTGCCGCCGGCGCGGCGCGGCGCTGGCGCGGGAAAGAAAATAGCCGCCCCAGTTGCCAGGGGCGGCGTGGTGTGATGATTCCAGATTACCAGTCCCAGGAGAACGGGCCGTAGTCGCGGTCAATCTCCTCACAGGTGAGTTTGGAGCCGCGCGCGATGGCCTTTTCCAGCGCGGCCAAGGCTTCATCGGTGAAAATCCAAGCGGGATGCATAATTTCATTTACATCCTCGTCAGGGAACGCCTCACAGTAGCGTTTCCACCCCGCTTGGAAGTCGGCGCTCATTGGCCTTCGAGCAACGCTTGAACCGATTCAAACGCGCTTTCCATCTTTTCATGCGCGTTGCAAATCAAGAGGGCAATTCCATACTCGGTTTCTTCATTATACAAGCCGGGACGATCCATAGTCAGGATATCCGACAGCAGCCAGTGAAGCGCGACTGACTGCGCCTTCGCCTGCTTCATGCGATCAATGGCATCGCGAGCGGGGAACAAGTTTTTGGGTTGGACGTCCGCGGGTTTTGTGCCAGCATCCCGGTGGATTCGATTTGTGTGTGTTTTCATATATGCTGCGGTCGGGTCTTTTGCCCTGGCAGTGCGCTAACACTGTCAGGGTTTTTTAGTTTGACGCTCGCGCTGCTTGACCCAGTGAAGCAACTTGAGCGTGATTTCGCCGCCCGGCTCTTGTTTGCCGGACAGCCAATCCGTCACGCACTGGCGATGGACACCGAGCCAGGTGGCCAATTCGGATTTGCTCCCGCGCGTTTTAGTTGCACGCTTCAGGCGTTGAATCAGTTTTGGCAAGACGGGTTGCACGCCGTCAGTTGTAAGTGAATACGCTTTGTTTGTCAACTCCTCGTTTTCCTCACTTTCGGCACCAGCATCCGAATTGTGCAACAGGACATCCCTGACAGCAGCCCACGCGTCCACGAAGTTTGACATCCGGTTTGCAGTTATAAGCGCGTCTGCCCGCGCCATTGCTTCACGCTCCAACGCAGGAAATGGAGCCCGGTTATTTTTTCCACATGAAATTAAAAAGTCTGGATGAACCGCCAGTAATAGGCACGCATCCCAGGCGGTTTTCAATTTTAGCATTGTTCGGCCCGCTTCAATGTTGGACAAATAAAAGCGGCTGATTTTGAGTTTTTCAGCAAATTCAGACTGGCTTTGAATCCCAAAATCCTTTCGCAAATACGCGAGAAAGCGGCCTATGCGACGGGCTGGATTAAATTGTTCGGTCACACCTAAAATCTTTCCTCAAAAAAAAAGTTGCACAAGTCTTGAATGTTTGCAACAGTAGCAACAGTGAGCAGTAAGAAAAACATTTATCGTGCCGCGCGAATCCAGGGAGTGTGTGCGGATGCCGCCGAACTGGGCTGCAACCGCAACCATTTGAGATTGGTCGTCACCCTCAAAAGATCGTCGCCAAGATTGCTCGCCCGCTACCAGGATTTGAAGGCCGGCCAACGGAAGGCCACGCCATGAGCCGCAAGCAATCCAAGCCACTGCCGATGAATCCCGACGAACTCCGTGTGAGGGTCAAGCTGGCCACGCAGCCAGCTCCGCCCAAAATTTTGCAACCACAGTCACCACAATCCAAACCAAAATAATTTTATGTCACCTGATTTTTTTCAGCCCGGCGCGGACAAACTCACCCTGAATTTCATCGCGGAGAACCGCGAGCAACACGAAAAATTTCTCGAACGGGAGGGCCGCTTGTCTGATTGCGACGCGCGGGATTCGCTCCTCGCCAGCCGCGTGGAAACAATGAAGCAAAAGGTCGAACTTTTCGAGATGCAGTTTAGCGCAATATCCGATGTGGATTTTCCGCGATCCATTTGGGCGACATTCGAGCGCAACGTTAAGTCCATCAATGTGATTGCGGCGGAATTGGTCGAGGTTGCGTTTTTGAATCAGCACGGCGCGGCGGCTTTGAAGATTGCCCACGCCGATTTGGTTGCTGCCGAACGCGAACTAAAATCTTTTCGCGCCGCGAACGCCGACGATTTAAAGATGTTGGCCGAACGCCAGGCCGCCGCCATCAAGCGTCGGGATGCGGAGCGGGAAATATTCCAGGCCGAGCAGGCCACCGCCGCCGAGCGGGATCGGGCCAATTTAGTCCCAGTTTAAATTTTTGTGACCACGCCCACGCCCTCAAACAATTTTGCCCGCTTCGCGCTTCGGCGCGACTCGGATTGATTTTTATGAGCTTCCAGGCCAAAAAGAAACCTTCAAAATTTTCAGCCAAACCCTTTGTTGAAATTGCCCGAACTGGAAGCCGGGCAAGGAAAAACAATGCACTGGCTGAGATCAAGCTGCGGCCTCGCCGGCGCGAGGCCGCAGCCCCTTCCCTTAATCGCCGCGCCATTACCGCGAGCTGCTCGCCCGTCCATCGCCGCTATCACTCCAAATTTTTCATGCCGCGCAAATCTCAGATCGCAATTTTGGATTTTCCTGAACTGCGATGGCAATCAAAGTGGCAGCGACGATTGTGGGTTGTGACTGTGGCGAAAGCCTTGACGCAAGGAAAATTTTGCAGCCTTAATGCAGCGGCACGAATCCTTGGCGTTCCTGCCAGCTCGCTTTGCGTTCAGTTGCAGCGGTTCAACTCGTCCGGTGAGGCCGGCTTGAGGCCGGCCAGATGCACGACCAGCACAGCCACAGTTTGCCGTCTTTCAGTCTATTTAAGGCCATGAAACCCGGCCTTAACACATTTTGCGGAAGCGGTGCATTATCCACGTTTATGGCTCGTCCGGAACGCGAGGGGAATGTGGATGACGGGGTGTTTGAGAATCTGCCCGTCCCGCTTCCGCTTAAATTTTAAATATGATTCCAGACGCAAAAATTAAAAACCCGAAAGCAATGACGGTTGCGTTTCCGTCATTTAGCGTTCCCGTCATCAAGATGAGGCAGCCGGATGGAAGCATCATCGTCCGAGCCGGCCGGCCTGAGATGGTTGACTCGGAGGTTTCCATTGCCGTTTTCAACAAAGAAACCGGCGTGAGTCGCCGCTACATCGCCCAGTTGTGTGAGCAAGGGCTGATTCAGCATCGCCGGCTCACGCCGAAAAAGGATAGCAAAATATTAATCCCGCGCTCGGAAATTGCCCGCTTTCTAAAGTTGTCCGATGATGATCCTAAAATGCCCCAGGACGTTTTGGCGGGTGTCGAGACGGGTAAAAACAAATCAAACGCGCCGTCACCGTCCGCGAGACTCGGCAGCCCCGGTTTAAGCGGTGTTTCTAACCCTATTTCCAACCCAAAAAAACCATGAGCAATGTTTTACAGTTCTCACTAGGGATGCATGATGTCAATTTTGGTTCAACGCTGGCCACAGCCGACAAGGCCATGCTGGGCACGCGGGAAAAGGTAGAAATTCTTCGCCATTCGCTAGACAACATGGGCGGCTCATTTGGCGCTTTGGCTGGGTTGTCGCGCCTGGCGCTTGATCCGATGACTATCGGGTTTGCCGCTGCTTTCGGCGCGGTTGAACTATTTAACCGGGGAATGGAGAACAGCGAAAGGGTGATGGAAAACTTCTTAAAAATTGCTGAACCCGTGGAGGCCATCATGCGCGGGATTCTCCACGCGCGGCCATCCAACACCGACGAATGGGTATCGTGGACCGAACAAATTGGGAAAATGACCGAGCACAACGCGGACGTGAAATCCCTTGGGGATGCCTTCAACGATGTTTTTAAGGGGCAGGACATCAATGCTGCCGAGGCTGCCAACGAGCAGTTGGCGGTCGAACAGAAAAAAATCGAATTGCTGCGCGAGCAGGGCAAGATCAGCCAGGCCGATGCGGCCAAGCGGATCGAAGCTTTGAAGGATCAGGCCGTGTTACAGAAGAATCTGAACGAGACCCAAGGCATCAAAAACGAAATCGCCCGGCGTCAGGCCGAGCTGGCACACGTCAACGAACTGGCCAACAGGTCTCCCAGTGAGCAGGCGGCGCTGGCTAAAAAAATCTCGGCAGACAACGCGGTTGCTGATTTAAGAAAACAGATTGAGGACATTCCTAAGGCCATCGCGGCGAATCAGAAGGTGATTGAAACTGCCAAGTCAAACGAGAAACATGGATCGGTATTCTCAGAGGGAGAGTGGTGGAATCAGTCCAATGATGCGCAGAAACGAAACCAGCAATTGCTGGCTTCGTTGGCTGCGGCAAAAAACCAATTTCCTGGCGCGGTGGCGGCGGCAGATGCCGCCAGCGAGGATTTGACCACCGCCAAAAACTATAAAAGCAGATCGCAAGAATTAAGCCACACCATCATTCCCAACTTGCAAAACACGCTTGGCGTGACCAAAGAACGGCAAAGCAAGATGACGCCATTCGAAATGATGATGAACATGTTGGACGCCTTGATGGATGGCCTAACGGACAAACAGAAAAAATTTAATCCCATAGCTAACACCTTTAAAGGTGATGTTACCTCATTTGAAAAAATGGGCTTCGTGATGGGTAGCCCGTCAAATCCTACGCAGCGCATGGAGGATTTGCTGGCCAACATAGACCGCAATACTAAGCCGGGCCAAAAGCCGGCCAACATAAACGCCCCCGCCGAACACGGATTATGAGTGACAATCCTTCAGAAGATTTTTTTAAAAAGAACTGCGTGCGATTAGTGCCGCTGGCTGCATCAGGATTTAAATTTGCTGAGGCCAAAAAACGTTTTCGATGTTTGGATGCCAAGGGCAACGAAGTCGTGGACATGGCCGCACTGTTTAACGACGAATGGCGACAGGCCATCGAGCCAAAACTCACGCCGCTGGCCGCACGGCCCGCGCCGCAATAGCCCTTCCCGTGACCTCGCTTCCAGAAATTGATTTTCCCGCCCTGACAGCGGCGCAGATAGCGGCAGCTTTGGGTATCACATCCCAAGCTATGCGGAAACGGTTGCGCGGGATTCTCGCGACGGGCCAGCGCACGGTTTGCGGCCAGCCGGCGGACACCTGGCGGCTGGGAAATTTGCCGGATAAGTTGCTTTCCGATTTGAAGCGGGTTGCCAGCCAGAAAGGTTTTTCTTCCGTAGGGGAAATGTTCTCAACTGGCTTCAAGCTTTGGAAATCCCCCGTGCCACTGGCGGACATCACCGAGGAGTGTTTGACGGAAGCGTACAAGCTTAAGCGTGCGCTGCTGCCATCATTGCGGCGGAAGTTTGTTTTGACGCAAACTGATTTTGAACGGGATGGCGTGGCGGATTACGAAAAGATTTTCAGCCGTAAAATCACCACGCGTCATTTCCGCGAATTGATCCGGCGCACGATTGAACGGGATGGCGGACGGGAAAACTGGGAAGTCATTGAAATTTATTTGCCGGCGAAACCGGAGCGGAAGCGGGAATCTGCCGCGCAAGTGGAACAATTTCCCGGCCTGGTGTCTGCCATCAATGCCGGCGCCACACCGGATGAGCTCTGGGCCAAGATATTCAAAACTCATCAGGAAAGTATTAAAGCCGGCCAACCGCGCAAGCGCAGCGCACGGCATTTACGGGCATTTATCACCGTGCGTGCGCCGCACCTGGCACCATCGCCGGATGCGTTGCTAAAGGCGTGGGATCGGCGGCTTGAACGCTGGCAACGTGGCGAACCTTTCGACTATCGCGACACCAATGGCCCGGTTGATTCTGACCTGACCAAGCAGATCAAGGCGCTGCCCTGGTTTCTCCCCGCCGCAGAATATTTCTATCTCATCACCAACCGCACCAAGGTTTCCGGCAGCGTGCCGGAAGCGATACGCCGGGTTATCTCGCTGCCCAATCTGCCCGCCGGCTGGAGTAATACCTATAAAAACCGCTTTCTAAAAAAAATTGGTTTGAAAAAAATCGTTCCCGTCTGCCCGGGCGCTCTACGTGAAGAAATCCTAGCGCGGGAAAAGGCAGGGCAATCGCTGGTGCCAACCAGTGTCAGCAATTCAATCAAATGGAAAGTGCCGCAGGGTGTCATTGAGCAATACCGACGCCCGCATGAGACCGGCCTGAATTATTTGCAATGCCCCGGCACCATGATGCTGACGCGCACCAACGGCGTGCAGAATTTCATCCGCGCCGGCGACATCCTGGAGGCGGACGACGGCAGCATCAATTTTCCCGTGTGCATCCCTTGGACATCACCTGCCGGGGGGTTGATTACCGAGACGCCTTGCTCTGCCAAACATGGCGTCATTGTTGGTCGATTCCAATGGTTACGATCAATTGATGCTGCCACACGTTTCCGGCCAGGCTGGGGGTTTGTGGCACGATCGCGCGGTAGCTTTCGTGGTGCGGACGTTCTAACCCTGATGAGTGGTATAACCAAGCAGCATGGCATTTGGGATGAATACCGGTTCGAGCGCGGCGTATTTAAATCTAACCTGGTCAAGCGCGCGGTGGAACAGCTTGGCTCGCATTTGCACACGGTTAACAGTCCGCACAGCAAACCATTTATTGAGGGCGGATTTAATCAGGACTGGACAAAGCTTTCTGTCCACTTCCCCCAATGTGACATCGGGCGCTATCGCGGCGACACCGAGGAAGCCACCAAAATCTTTCAAAGCTGTCGCTCCGGTGCCAACGATCCGCGCCGATATTTTCCGATGTTGAAAGACGCCCTGGCCGCGTTCGCGGAAATCACGGCGGAGGAAAACCGCACGCTGGTCAAGAGCCGCAATTCTGGCCAATGGGTGCCAGAGGAACGCTGGCAGCGTGAAATTGGGCAAAACCCGCTGCGACGGCTGGATGAATCCAAGCTGTTTATGTTCGCGCCCTACGCGATGGAATGGACGGTGCGCGGGATGATGATTGGCGGGCGCGTGCCGATCTTGGACGAGATTTCCGTCCCGTTCGATTTCTCTGCCGAATGGCTGCACCAATTTTCTGGCGCGCGGTTGCGTCTCCATTTCGATCCATCCGCACCGAAATGCTTTGCCACGCCTGTTTTGTTGCAAGATTGGCAACGCCACAAGGCCGGCGAAGTTTTAGGACCGCTTGAACAGGTTAATGAAACGACTGGCTATATTCGCATGGTGCTGGGCTGGGGTGCTGACGATTTTGCCGCCGGCCTCAAGGTTAGACAAAAGGCGGGCGTGTCCATGCGGCGCGAAGTCCGCACGGTTATGCCCGGTGGAAAACCGGGTTACTCGCACAGCGAAGTCAAGGCGCTGGGTGCCACCGGCATTGTGGAACAGTCCAAGGTGTCCGGCGCTGGCCGCGCGCCAGAGCCGGAAGGTAAAGCTTTCAGCGCATCACGCCTGGCGCAAACACTGGCTCAACCTGCCCGGCGTGAGGAACTGAAAGCCAAGCGGGCGTTCATTGAAAAATTTGAACGGGAGAACCAGCATTTATTCGTTTAACCATGTCCGGCACGCGCACAACTGAAAGTTTGATTTTCCGCCAAGAGCGGTGGGCCAGTTCGCCCGCGCTGGATCGGGCGCTCAAGGCGAATTTAGTTGCTGCCAGGTGTGGTGTTCTGGAATCCGCCGAGCAGCGGGAAGCTATTTGGTTTTTGCAGCATTTGAGTATGCACGCTGGCGGGTTGCGTTGGGCGGCGTCGGAGATCGCGCCGGACTTTATGCGCGATGATGAAAAGGAAAAATGGCTGGCCGGCCTCTGCCTTGACCCGGCAACCAATTTTGATTTGCAAGTCGCGTTGCCAAAATTAAAAAGGCTGATTGGCAATTACACGGAATCGAAACAAGCCGGCGCTGCCATCACGGAAGCCGGCAGCGCGCTTTGTGCGGCCCTGGACTATTGCAGTCAGTCGCGTTGCCTGGTGCTGATTAGCGGCCGGCCGCGCCTGGGCAAAACTTTCATGGCAAAAGCCTGGATTGAACATCGCCCGGGCCGCGCCCGTTATTGTCAGGTGCCAAGCTCTGCCGACGATCTGGCCTTCTTTACCGCGATTGCCCGCGCACTGGGCATCACGATTGAGAGTAACGCCAAAACTAAAAACCTTCGCCCGCGCATTGAGGCGGCGCTACAAGGTGGCGATTTGATTTTGGTTTTGGATGAAGCGGCCAACCTCTACCCCAGCCACAATTACAGGCTGGCGCGCCCGGCGCGCATTTCGTGGCTGATGACCGGCTTAATAAATCAGGGTGCCAGTGTGGCGTTGCTGGTGACACCACAATTTTTCAACACGCAATCCGACTACGTGGATAAGAGCGGCTGGGCCGCCGCGCAATTCATGGGCCGGATTGAAAAATATGTGGCGCTGCCGGAAAGCCTGAGCATTGATGATCTGGAAAAGGTTGCGCGCGCCTGGCTGCCGCACGGTGATAAACGATCCATTGAGGCGCTGGCCGATTACGCAAATTTATCTCAGAAATACCTGGCCGCGATTGAACACACAGTCAAGCAGGCTCTTTACCTGGCTAAACAGGATGGCCGGGAAAAACCAGAATGGCAGGATATACAGCGCGCCATGAAAGCGGGCGTGATGCCATCGGATTCAGCTTTGGCGGCAGCAATTGAACAGGCTGCCGTGCGCCGCAAGTCACCCGCGAGTGGTTCGCGCCAGTAGCGCGGCGGGTTTGCGGTTTTTTTACGCCCTGATTTTCGGGGCGCGTTACCTTCTGTCTGGGTCTTTTGGAAGGCCTACGTTTTCAAACCGGACAACATCCACACCCTGTAGGCCCAATTGATTTAGTTGGTGCCGACGGAGGGGGTCGAACCCACACATCCTCACGGATACTAGATTTTGAGTCTAGCGCGTCTGCCAATTCCGCCACATCGGCAACCAATTAAATCAACGGTTTAAAGCTGAATGCTCAGCTGAATATTGACTCTGTGCTGGAAATTGTGCTAGTGTAAGGCCATGCAAGCCGCTGAAACGGAAAGCACGGACTCCCATCGCAAAAACGCCAAGCCTAAGTCGCATCCGGCTGCAAAATACAGCAAGGTGCTGGATCAACGCAAGCATCCAATTCCCCGCCTGTGGGTTCGCAACGGGCGTTATTACGTTCAAATGACCATCGAGGATTTCGTCACCGGCGTGAAACGGGTCAAGCGGGTTCCGCTGGATGGGGTCAGTACCGTCGCCCAAGCCGTCGCCAAACTTCAGGAACTTTTGACCCAACGACGCAAGGGTGATTTGCCCGTGCTCAAACGCACGCCGCGCTTTGCCGATTATGCCAAACAATACTTTGAACATTACCAGCTGGTCAAAGACGCCAAACGGAAAAGCACCCTCAACACCGAACGCATTATCATCAACCATTGGATCGAACATCTCGGCCAAGTCAGGGTGAATCGCATCACGCGGTCGCTCGTCAATAGCTATATCGCCAAGCGGCAGGCAGCCGGTCGCTCGGGGCGCACGGTTAACCTGGAAGTGATCTGCTTTCGTAATGTGATGAAACGAGCCGTTGACGACGGCTGGCTGACCGTCCTGCCGACCCTCAATCTGCGGCCGTTGAAATGGACGCCAATAAAACACAACCTGCTGGCCGTGGATGATATCAATTGCTTGTGCGAGGTCGCGGTTAAGGATCAGGTCTTCAAGAATGGCCGGGAGTTTGCAGATTATGTAAAGTTGATGGCCGCCTGCGGTGCCCGTCGCAACGAAACGCTGCGGTTGAAGTGGGCGGACGTGGACTGGGAACGCAAGCAACTGACCATCGGTTCGGATGGGATGACGAAAAACGGCAAACCGCGGGTGGTGGACTTCAATGCCGAGTTGGAGAAACAGCTCAAAGACATGGCCAGCCGCCGCGCGCCGGATACGCAATGGCTATTTCCCAGTCCGCAACGCGGACAAAAAGACAAACCGGCCAAAAGTTACGTCGAGACAATGCGGTTGGTGCGCGCCGCCGCCGGCATCCGGCAATTCGGGTTCCATGACCTGAGGCATTACTTCGTCAGTTACTGTGTGATGTCGGGGATTGATTATTTGACGATAGCCAAATGGGTGGGGCATCAAGACGGCGGCGTCTTGATTGGAAAAATTTACGGCCATCTGTCGAATGAACATGCGCAAAGGCAGGCGCAACGGGTCAGTTTTGGGGTGGCCTCTGACGATTCCGCTCGACCATCTGCGCAACAAACCCCGCCCGCAGAGGGCACCCCAAAGCCAACTCCATGAAATCTCCGAAAATAAAGCACAAGCCCGCAGACCCCGGCTGGTATGAGCACTGGTGGCGAAAATCACCGGTGGCGGAGGTGAATGACAAAGGCAAAACCAAGGCGAAACCCGATGCCGAATTTTGGTTCGACAATTACTGGAAACCACGTGAACTGGCCATTTGGATTTATGAACTGGTGCGACGCCTGCCGCAAATCGAAACGAATAGATCAAGAAAGCCAGAGTCAAAAATAGCCAAAGCGGATATTAATATTCTTTTGGCATTGCCCCCATATCCAAGATTGTCCCCAGAACAGAAAGCCGGGCTGGTTTCTATCATTACCCGGAAGCTGGATGCAAAGTTGATCAACGAAGAGTGTAGCGCGCTAGACAACACTTCGTCCCGGAAACAGCTACCGGATTGGCGGCGGGGTCAGCCGCATAAATTGGCAAACTGGCGCCAGGTTGAAGCATTGGACAAAAAGGATCGCGCGCTGTCAGCCGAAGTCCAAGATAAAGAACGGGCATTAATCCTTAAGCAACAGCGTTGGGATAAACGCCGCGAAGCACGCGAGCACGCCAGAAGATATCTGCCATTGGTTTTGCCATTCTGGAAATTTATGCTTAATGCTTCTGGTGAAAATGCATTAATCATTCCGCTGCTGCGAAGCCCAAAACAACACGCCTTGTCGGAAGCTATTATCACGGATGCCGAGTTCTTGAGGGCTTTGCAGAAGGTAAAAAAGCGGAACTGATTATTTTGCGCGGACGGATTGATTGACTTTGTCCCGCAGTTGTTGGTTCTGGAGTTCCAAAGGTTTTTTTAATTCGCAAAGAATTTGGTTGGCTTGCGTGAGATGGATGGTTCCATCCTCGATGGCGCCATAAATCACATCCAGGACATCTTCAGCGGTATTGGCATTTTCTCCAACCGTAGGCATATCGGGATTTGTGCCGATGAAGATCTCGGCCGCCGCCCGCCCAGTCTCATAAGCAATTTTTTCAGAATCCGTTTTAAGCCGATCAACCTTTAACCTGTGCTGGAGGAGCATTTTTTGTATGTTCAATGGCACAAACTTGGCAGCCCTCTTGGGCTCGCTCGTCTTAAGCTGAGTTTCTTCAGATTGGTTTTTCATCAGTCAAGTTCCTCTCAGGGGTAAACAAAAATCGGCGTTCCCCATCGTGCAGTTTCGGGAGAAAGGTCGAATTTATCGTCATGGATAGCAACGATAATTCAGTTAAGCCTCGGACCTGTTCGCTGGTGCCGTTCAACAGGTTTTTGTCAGACCTCGGCAAATCCCCCGTAACTGGATGGCGGATGCGACAGGCGGGATTGATCAACACGGTAAACATTTCTGGAAAAATTTATGTGGCCGAACAGGAAATTCGGCGGTTTGAGGAACGTGCGGCCGCCGGAGAGTTCGCCAAGGTCTCTCACGCGCCGGGCCGCAAAAAGGAGGTCGTCTCGTGAAATCTTTCACCACCACGCTTCCACAGTTCCTGCAGGATTTGCAGACTGCTCCGCCGAACGCAGGCGAAGGCGTTCATGCTTGGCCGTATATCACGCGTAATGCCGTAAAGGAATCCCTCAAGCGCGCGGAGACTGGCGAACTTTACGGCACCGCTGTCATCAAGCCCGTCGGTGCCAATGACAAGGAGGTCGCGTGAATTATTCCTCCAGGCAATCCGCCGCCATCGGACCAGTGACTGCCACAGCAGGCATCGACAGACATCAACCACATAATACTTGTCTATTAAGCAATAAATGTCTGGGTCTGAAAGGAGGGGACATAGGATCGGACAAAACACTGACGTCCACCCAGAAAAGATCAGCAGAAGCCCTCCGCCTAGAATTCGAGCTTCTGACCGACGCCCATGGCCTCGAACCATTGCTGTTCATCACGCCCACCTTTCCTGACCCCCTGCCCGACCCAGGAAGACACGAAGCCATCTACGAGAAGTACCGTAAATATTTCCTTCACAAGCATTTTAGATTTGGCCTCACCGTGTTTGACCGAAGCGAGTCTGGAAGGCCCCATTACCATATAATAGCGGTCGGTGCCAAGGCTGCCGACTACCGTAACGGCTTTGATTTTGAAGCATGGCATGCCAGCCGTGTCGCCGAGAAAAAGTGGAACGCATCCGGCCACACCGATCAAGCTGCCAAGCAAATGTGCCGCGAAATGACGGCCAAGTATACAGCCAGCGCCAGCCCAGAACTCCGTGCAGTTTGGACATTGCTGGATGAAGAATCATCACGATTCGGGTTCGGGCGCGTGAACGCCGTACCGATTGAAAATCCCGAGGCGGCCGGCAAATATTTGGCAAGTTGCGTCACCACCGGTTTTCGTCTGAAACATCCGGAAGATCGAAAGCCGCGCCGGGTCAGATACTGGGGGAAGTTTCCCAGGAAAGTTACGCTGCCTTTTTATCGAGTTACGAAGAACTCGACACACTGGCGCGGAAAGCTGGCTTTTTGCGGCCATGTGTTGGGCTTCACTGAATTTGGCGACTTTCCAGCCTGCTTCGGCCGGTTTTGGTTCATCCACCTGAAGGGCATCATCCAGCTTGTACCGACGCCTATCGCCGAAGCGAGTTTGCTGACCTCCAATTTGCCCAATGCTCTGCTCGCGAGATTTCGTCGGCAAGTCAACCGCGTTGAAACGGAACTCCTCGGCCGGCTGGACCGATACGGCAATCAACCACAACCAACAAAATGAAAACTGAACCTCAACCCACACCATCCACCATGAATCGTAAAACTACAGACCTAACTCCCCATCCACTCAACGAGGCCATCTACGGCGACACCGCGGACCCCAGGCTCATCGAAAGCATCAAAGCAGCCGGGATTCTCCAACCGCTGGTTATCGATCACAAGAATCGCGTCATCAGCGGTCACCGACGTTTGGATGCCGCCCGAAAGCTTAATCTTACGGAGGTGCCAGTGGTAGTGATTCCAACGGAAGATGAATTGGAAATTGAGACTGCGTTGATCGAAGCCAACCGGCAGCGAACCAAAACTAATGAGCAAGAGGCCCGGGAAACTGCCCAGGTATTCAAGATCGAGCAGGCGAAAGCCCGCCAGCGCCAGATCAGTGGCACCCTTCCGGCGAAATCGCCGGAAGGTGTGGGTGACGCCCGCGAACTCGCAGGCAAACTACAGGGCATCGGCGGCAAAAAAGTGGAGCAATCCGTCCAAGTCGTCGAAGCCATAGACCGACTGATTCAAGAAGGTGAAAATGTTGCGGCCGAAAATATTCGGTCAGAGCTGAACAAGTATTCGGTCAATCGCGCCCACACCGTCGCGCAGGAAAAAGGGCTGATCAAAGGAGTCACCTTGGAGCCAGCGGCGGCGGAAGATTACATCTTTATTAAAAAGTGGAAGGACATGACCGCCGACCAACAGCTCAAGATCCTGGCGAAGCACTACGACAAAACCAACTTTAATTTTCAAGAGTCTGACGGGATCGAGTGGGCGCGGTGGAGCTGGAATCCGATCACGGGTTGCCTGCATGACTGCAAATATTGTTATGCCCGGGACGCTGCCAACCGGTTGTTCGACGCCAAGTTCGTGCCGGCGTTTTATCCCGGTCGGCTGCAATGTCCGCAGCACACCAAGGTGCCCGCCGAGGCGAAGACGGACGTCGGGTACAGAAATGTGTTCACCTGTTCGATGGCGGATCTGTTTGGCAAATGGGTCCCAAGTGATCTGATCGGGAAGGTATTGGACGTGGTGCGCCAGTCACCGCAGTGGAATTTCCTGTTCCTGACCAAATATCCAACGCGGCTGTTGGAATTTGATTTCCCGGCCAATGCCTGGGTGGGCACGACCGTGGACACCCAGGAGCGAGTAAAGGCGGCCGAGGAGGTATTTGAAAAGGTGAAGGCGAAGGTGAAGTGGATTTCTGCCGAGCCGATGATGGAGCGGCTCACGTTCGAGCATCTGGACCGCTTCCATTGGATCGTTTTGGGCGGAGCCAGTAAAAGCACACAAACACCGGAATTCAAACCACCGCGGGAATGGGTCAATCACCTCTGGGCACAGGCTCTGGCCGCCGGCTGCAAGATCTATGAAAAACCGAACCTACTGGAGCGAAGCAGGGAATATCCCACCCAGGTGCCCGTCCCGGTCATACCCGTTGCCGCAGCTGTGCCCGACGGTATTATCGGCCAGCTGCAGCGGATTAAATTATCCCGCGAAAAGGGTGCGAAGCTCCCGCTCGGCACCGTAGTCGTCACCCGTGGACCGGGAAGAAAATGGGGGAACCCATTTGAAATTGATGTCGACGGCTCGCGCTCGGAGGTGATCGCGAAGTACAAAAATTGGCTAACAACCGACCCGAAGGGCATGGAAACATTGAAGGCCGCCAAGGAAAAGTTGCGAGGAAAAAACCTCGCCTGCTCTTGCGATCTCGACGAGGAATGTCACGGTGATTTCCTCCTTAAGATGGTGAACGAAGTCGCGCCATCAACCTGATTACCGGGATGCGCTGTGAATCCTAACTCGGTCAACCAAATTCATTGGGGCGCAACAGCGCCCCAATGAAGGAATTGGGCGCAGGCCCAATCAGCCAGCGGAGGCGACGAGCCCGAACGCGCCTTAGCGGAGCAAAGGTGCGTTCGGGGCGGAGGTGACGCGCAGAGCTCGCGTAGCGAGCGGTCTGATTGTGCCGCAGCCCTGCATGACTGAGGTTGGATCAGGTTACGAGCCCCGGCCGCTTCAGCTGCGCATATGGCGGTGCCGTACGCAGGCGCAGGTCTTCGAGAGGATAACCGATGGTAAAGTGGTAAAGGCTCTGCCAGTCGTGACCGGTCAAACCAAGTACCTGATGCATCACCTCGTCGAAGTAGCAGCCGATGCCCGTGCCGCGCAGCCCAGCCGCCTCGGCGGCCAGATAAAGCGACTGACCAATCATCC